>Ga0316222_1001173_pt1 | contig 33576 bp, 33 predicted proteins | sample TBH18011metaG_FD_206008 | JGI IMG/M metagenome (GOLD analysis project Ga0316222, IMG submission 206008) | Freshwater microbial communities from Trout Bog Lake, Wisconsin, USA - TBH18011 | ecosystem: Environmental > Aquatic > Freshwater > Lake > Hypolimnion/Profundal zone | place: USA: Wisconsin... | reverse complement strand
ATACTCCCTCGACGCCTCAAGCTGCCGTCGAAGGGAGTCGCCCTTGATCTGTTCCGGGCGCGACATGCGCAGGTAGGAAAATGCGAGAGCCATGGTTCCGGTCCGAGCGAAACGGAATCCCAGCTTAAGCTGAGGGTGTAGCATAATCCAGCGTCCTATCTTCTGTTTAATAGGACAAGCCTTTACGAACAGGACGGCCAGGGAAAGGGCATCGACCCGGACATCCTCGCCGAACTTGGCCGGCGGACCGGTTGCAGCTTCACCACTCAACAGATGTCCAGGGCGCGCATCTTCGCCGACCTGGCCAGCGGCGCCCTCGACATGAGTCTGTCCGGCATCCCGACCCCCGAGCGCGACCGCTACGTCTGGTTCGCCATCTACGGCAGGGTGAGGGTCTACGCCCTGATCCGGGCTGCGGTCGCAGCGAGGGTGCACGGCGCCGACGATTTCCTGCACCAGGACCAGTTGCGGTTTGGCGTGGTGCGGACCTTCCTTCAACCGGCCGACCAGGCCCAATGGCTTGACCAGTTGCGTCGGGCGCAGCGCCTGCACGAGGCGGTCAACGTCGACGACCTTTTCCAGATGCTCAAGCGCGGACGGATCGACGGACTTTTTGCGGTGCCACCCTTCTTCCGCAAGTTCATCACCGACCTGCACATGCAGGACGAAATCATCGTCCAGGACTGGAGCCCGAACGACAAGGGCGTTCGCGGCGGCCTGATGCTGGCCAAAAGCCGCTTTTCCGAAGCGGAGGCCGAACGCTGGCGCGCCTTGATCAGGGAGATGCGCGACGACGGCACCCTCGGCCGCATTCTCGGCCACTACCTGCCGGGGACGGAAACCAAGGACATGCTGGATTATTGAGGCAAGAGAGGCCGATGACCTTACGCGCGCGCGTTCTCGCCACCATCTTGCTGTCGGTCTGCCTGATCGTCACGGCGGCCTTCGCCGTCACGGCGGCGCGAGACCTGTCGCAGCGCCGTGACGAGTTGGTCTCCCACGCCGCCCTGATCGCCACCATCCAGGCCCAGGGCCTGGCACGGCCGTTGTGGGACATCAACCTGCCGGCGGTGAACGGCCTGATCCAGGCCCTGTCCAACGACTCCGACTTCGCCAGCGCGGTGGTGATGGACGCCGATGGCAGCGTCCTGGTCAGCCACACCATCGCCGAGAAAATCGCCGGCGGCACCGTCACCGCCGACGCCCCCATCGCCATCGACAGCGGCAGCCAGCGCAAGATCCTCGGCACCATCGAGATTCAGATCAGCACCGCGTCCCTGTGGAGCAGCGCAGTCAACCGGGTCGCCAACCTGATCGCCGTCCTGGCGGTGACCTGCCTGTCGGTGGCAATCGCCGTCCTGCTGGCCTTCCGCCGGATCGCCCAGCCGCTGGCCCGCATAGCCCAGGCCACTGATCGTCTGGCCACCGGCGACGGCGCCACCCCGGTTCCCGAAACCGATCGCGCCGACGAAATCGGCAACATCGCCCGCGGCGTCGAACGATCACGGCAGCAGATGTCCATGATCGAGCAACTTCAGCTGGAACAGGCCAACCATCTTCGCATCGTGTTCGAGGGCGCGGTCGACGGCATCGTGGTGACCGATCTTTCCTACCTCATCGAATCGGTCAATCCCGCCGCCGAGCGTATTTTCGCCACCACCGCCGGCCGGTTGATCGGACGGTCGCTCACCGAATTGATCCCCTCCCTGACGGATATCACCACCGACCATTGCCAGGTCGGCGGCGTCAGTTCCGAGATGGACGGCGTCCGCATCGATGGCGAATCGGTGCCGCTGGCGGTCTCGCTCAGCGCCTTCACCTTGGGGAGTCGCCCCAAGCTGTCGGTCATCCTCCACAATATTTCCGAACACCGGAACGCCGAGACGGCACTGATCGCCGCCCGCGAGGCCGCCGAGGAGGCCAATCGCACCAAGTCGAGCTTCCTGGCCAATATGAGCCACGAAATCCGGACCCCGATGAACGCCATCATCGGCATGAACCGTCTGGCCCTGGAGACCAAGCTGACCGCCAAGCAGCGCAACTACCTCGAAAAGGCCGTGACGTCGGCGCAGGGGCTGCTCGCCATCATCAACGACATCCTCGACCTGTCCAAGATCGAGGCCGACAAGATGGTGCTGGAAAGCATTCCCTTTAGGCTCGACGACGTCCTGGGCGAACTGGCCGACCTGACGACCTTTCGCGCCCGCGAGAAGGATCTGGAACTGCTGTTCGACGTTCCGGCCCGGCTGTCCGGGCCGTTGATCGGCGACCCGACGCGGCTGAAGCAGATTCTCCTCAACCTGATCGGCAACGCGCTGAAATTTACTGAACACGGCGAAATCGTCGTCACGGCGGAGCTGTCGGAGCAATCCTCCGACGGCATCCACTGTCGCTTTAGCGTCCGCGACACCGGCGTCGGCATGACCGAAGCGGAACGCAACCGGGTCTTCCTCGCCTTCACCCAGGCCGACGTCTCCACCACCCGCAAATACGGCGGCACCGGCCTCGGTCTCGACATCTCCAGGCGGCTGGTGGAGATGATGGGCGGCGAGATCGGCGTCGACAGCACCCCCGGCGTGGGCAGCACCTTCTGGTTCACCGTGCCCCTCGCCCGCCCATCGCCGGAGTTGGCCATGGCTGCGCCGGAACACCGGTTCAAGGGATCGCGCGTCCTGGTGGTCGACGACAATGCCACCTCGCTGGAGATCCTCGGCGCGACCCTGGCCAGCTTCAAGTTCGAGGTCGCCCAGGCCCAATCGGGAACCCAGGCCATCGCCATGCTGGAACGGGCGGTCGCCCAAAGCCGCCCCATCCATCTCGTCCTGATGGACTACATGATGCCCGGCATCGACGGAATCGAGGCCGCCGTCCGGGTGAAGGCGGACAAGCGGCTGACCGCGACTCCGACGGTGATCATGGTCACCGCCCATGGACGGGAGGAGATCCGCCAACGCGCCGCCGAGGCCGGTATCGACGGCTTCCTGGTCAAGCCGGTAACCCCCTCGGCCCTGTTCGACACCATCCAGGACGTTTTCGTCGGCGACAGAACGGTGCGGCGGCGGTCGCAACCTCGCCGGGACGAGGATGCGACTCCGGCGTCGCCCATCGCCGCCCTGGCCGGAGCGCGGATTCTGCTGGTTGAGGACAATGCGGTGAACGCCGAACTGGCGTCGGAATTTCTCTCCAACCGCGGCATCCAGGTTGCGTTGGCCCGCAACGGCGAGGAAGCCGTCGCCATGGTGAAAGCCGGTGATTACGACGGCGTCCTGATGGATTGCCAGATGCCGGTGCTCGACGGCTACGAGGCGACCCGGCTCCTGCGCCGGATCCCCCGGTTCCACGATCTGCCCATCGTCGCCATGACCGCCAACGCCATGAGGGGCGATCGGGAGAAATGCCTGGAGGCGGGCATGGACGGCTATGTCGCCAAGCCGTTCGACGAAACCGAACTCCTGATGGTACTCGGCCGCTGGATCAGGCCGCCGGCGGCGGCCCCGGCACCGCTGCCGGCAGTCCCGGACGTCGAGGAGACGGGCGGTGACGACGCCATCGACACCCTGAGCCGCATCGAGAGCAGGCTGGGACTGAGCCATACCGGGAACGACCGCAAACTCTATCTTCGCCTGCTGCGCCGCTTTCACGATACCCAGGTCGATTTCACCGAGGCGTTCCGCCACGCGCTGACCGGACCGGACGACAGCGAGCCGGCGCGGCTGGTCCATACCCTCAAGGGATTGGCCGCCACCCTGGGGGCCACTGAACTGCAGCGCTACGCCGCGGCGTTGGAGGCCGCACTGGGTCAGGTCGAACCGACCCTGGAGCCCCTGGAATCCATGCTGGCGGCCGTGGCGGCGGAATTGGAGGGGGTCCTGGAGGACATTGCCCGGACGCTGCCGGCCGCCGTCGCCGTCCCCCCGCCCCCCACCCCCGTCATCCTGACCGCGGAGGAAACCGCCCAATTCACCACCATGTACGACAGGTTCCGTCACCTGCTGGGCACCTGCGACACCGGTTGTCGCGACATGCTCGACGGCATTCTCGACCGCTGGCCGCATTTGCGCGACCGCTTCAGCCATGTGGCCGAACTGACCGCCCGCTACCGCTTCGACGAGGCACTGGCCGCCCTGGACGACATGACGGCGCGGGAAGACCTACCGGCATGAGCCGGCGGTGGCCGGCATGGTGTCTCGCGGCCGCCGCGACCCTGGCCGCCACCGGAACCGGCCGGGCCGAGACCTTCGTCCTGACCACCCTGGAATGGTGCCCCTATACCTGCTCGGCCCTGCCCGGCGGCGGGGCCTCCACCGAGGTGGTGCGGTCCGCCTTGAAGGCCGCCGGCCATGACTTGGAGGTGGAATTCCTGCCGTGGGTACGGGCGGTGCGGGCGGCCGGGCACGCCCCCCGCTACGGCGGATATTTTCCCGAATACGCCGGCGACGTCGCCGGCTTCACCCTGTCGGAGGTCATCGGCTCCGGCCCGCTGGGGGTGGCGGAACACAAGGAACGTCCCCTGGCGTTCCACTCCGTCGCCGACCTGTCCGCCTACCGGCTGGGAACGGTGCGGGGCTACCTCAACACCGCCGAACTGGACGCTGCCATCGCCGCCGGCCGCCAGCCGGTGGAGGAAAACGTGTCCGACGCCTCGAACCTGCTGAAACTGGCGCTGCGCCGTATCGACGGCACCGTCATCGACGGGCGGGTCATGGCCTACCTGCTGGACCACGAGCCCGATCTCAGGCCCGCCCGCCCGGTCCTGCGGTTCAATCCCCGCCTGCTGGAGAACAAGACCCTCCATGTCGCCGTCGCGCCGTCCGAGGCCGGACGGCGCTTGGCCGCGGCCCTCAAACTCGGCCTCGGCCGCATCGACGCCAACGCGGTTCAGAGCGACTATCTCCACCGCATCGGCATCGACCTCGACGGCCCAGCCGCCGCCCTTCCGGTCAGCCCCCCGCGTTCGAAACCACCACCCTGACGTCCACCAGGGTTTCCGCCGGAACCTGTCCGCCCCGAACCAGTTCCACCGCCATGTCGATGGCCCGGCCGCCCTGGACGGCGGCCTGTTGGTCCAAGGTCGCCGCCAGGGACCCGTTCCGCAGCGCCGTCAGGGCCTCCGGCAGGGCGTCGAAGCCGGCCACCCGCACATGGCGGATGTCGTGCTCCTGAAGGAAACGGATCGCGCCCAGGGCCATGACGTCGTTGGCGCAGAACAGCAAGCCCAGGCGGGGATGACCGGCCATGATCCCTCGCGTCACCACATAGGCTTCGTCGTCGCGCCAGTCGGCGCTTTCCATGGCAACGACCCGGATATGGGGAAATTCGGCGAAAGCCTTGAGGGCACCGATCTTGCGCGCCTGGGCGTTGGCGGCGCCACGGATGCCCTCGATCAGCGCGGCCTCGGTCGGCCCGGTGGCGGTGCGGGCGATGGCCGCCGCCGCCAGATAGGCGGCCTTGACATTGTCGATGCTGATGAACGGGACCTCGCCCAGGCCGGTGCGAAGAGCAAATTCCTTGTCGATGCGATTGTCCACATTGACGATGGCGATACCGGCGTCCCTGGCCAGTTTCAGCACCGGCACCAGCTTGACGGAATCCGCCGGGGTGATGACGATGGCTTCCACCTTGGCGGCGACCAGTTCGCGGACGATGCCGATCTGCTCGTCGACCGAGGTCTCCTGCGGCGCGGCGCGGACCACCAGCTCGACCCCGGCCCGCTCGGCGGCCTCGCGGGCGCCGCGTTGCATCTCGAGGAAATACGGATTGGCCAAGGTCTTCAGGACCAGGGCGATGCGCGCCCGGCGGTCCTGAGCCATGGCCCCGGCAGCCGGCAGAAGCGTCCAGGCCAGGGCCTGCAGGAGCGCCCGCCGCTTCATCTACGCGGACCTGACGATCTCGATGATCGAACGGTTGGCCAGACGCAAATCCTCCAGCGTCTTGGCGAAACCGTCGAGCTGACCGATCAGCCGCTTGAACTCGACGGCGCTCATGTCCTGCCGCAATCCCATCTTGGACGGCCACATGATCTCGCCAAGCTCCTTCAGGCAATTGCCCAGCCGGGCCAGCGTCTCCATCTCCAGGGTGTCGGCGATGGCGCAGAGTTCGGCGCGGCGCTCGGCATCGCGCCGGGCCTGCATCTCCACCGCGTCCCGCCGGGCATGGTAGACGTTCATCAGGGCGTCGATCTCGCTTTCGCGCGATTCCACCAGTTGGCGGTACATGGAGTTGTAGCGCAACCCCGCCACCACCGAGGTCACCAGCCGCTCGGCCGTCAGCTCCGCCTTCGATTTGTAGTCGTTGATCTCGAAATCGAAGATCACCGAGCGTTCGGGCACCGATCCGGGATAGCCGGTGCGCAACACGATCGCCATGGCGGTGTTGCCCAGGTCGCGCCGGATGTAGCGCACCAGGTCGAGGCCTGCGCGCTCGGTCTCCATCACCACGTCGATCAAGGCCACCGCCACGTCGGTGACCGATTGCAGCATGACGCGGGCCTCCAGCCCGGATTTGGCATGGAGAAGGGTCAGCGCCTTCCCCTCGAACACCACGTCGCGCAGGATGAAGCCGGTCATGGCATGCACATCCTGGTCGTCATCGACGATCAGGATCGTCCATGGCTGCTCGTCCGCGTTCAATGCCGGATAAGATCCGGGTTCCGACGTGAAGCATAAAGTATCGTCGTCTTGCATGAAGCGTACCCTGCCTGACTCATTGCCCCCATCCGGTTGCTAAGTAGCGCCATTGCAGAGGCGGAGATCATTATAAAACCATGAAACAATGTCGTTTCCGGTCGCCCCGAACCAAAATGGTCGGATCGACTACAGACACACTCCACCTGCCGGATGTGCCATCGGTTATGGTGAGGACGGAGCGACGGCGATCGCCGCCCTTGATGTCCCTGGCATCGACACGTGATTCTCGGCATCATCGGCCTTGAGGAGATTTTCGGCGGCCGCAACGACGACGCCTGCCACCGAACCTCTCCTCTGTCCCTTCGCAGGGGGACAGACATGGAATCCCCGTTCCCCCCACACTGACCCTCGAGAATCTTGAGGGCCGGTGCGGGAGGACAGGTGGTGACGAGTATCCAGAACAAGGCTGCCCCACGGAGAGTTCCGACCTACTGCAATAATTGCGTGGCCGGCCCCGATCTCATGACCGTGGTGGTCGAGGACGGGGTGGCCCTGGCGGTGGAGCCCAACCACGACGGCACCGGCATCCATCCGGCCGATGGCCGTCCCTGCGTCAAGGCCTATGGCCTGGTGCAGAAGACCTATAATCCCAACCGCGTCCTCACCCCCATGAAGCGGACCAACCCCGACAAGGGCAAGGGCCAGGATCCCCGCTTCGTGCCGATCTCGTGGGACGAGGCCCTGGGCATCGTCGCCGACAAGCTCAACGACATCCGCGCCCGCGGCCTGCTGGACGAACAGGGACTGCCCCGGGTGGCGGCCACCTTCGGCCATGGCGGCACGCCGGCCAGCTATATGGGGACCCTGCCGGCCTTCCTGGCCGCCTGGGGCCAGATCGACTACAGCCTCGGCTCGGGCCAGGGGGTGAAATGCACCCACTCGGAGCATCTCTACGGCGAGTTCTGGCACCGGGCCTTCACCGTCTGTTCCGACACCGTGCATACCCGCTACATCGTCTCGTTTGGCGCCAATGTGGAGGTGACCGGCGGTGTCTGCGCCGTCCGCCGCCACGCCGATGCCCGCATCCGCGGCGTCAAGCGGGTCCAGGTGGAGCCGTCGCTGTCGGTCACCGCCGGCTGCTCGGCCGAATGGGTGCCGATCAAGCCCAAGACCGACCCCGCCTTCATGTTCGCCATGCTGCATGTGCTGTTGTGCGAGACGCCGCTGGAGCGCCTGGACCTGGACTTCCTGCGCGACCGTTCCAACTCGCCCTATCTGGTGGGACCCGACGGCTATTTCCTGCGCGACCCGGACAGCGGCAAGCCGCTGATGTGGGATACCGGCGGCAATGCCCCGGTGGCGTTCGACCATCCCGGGGCGGTGCCGGCCCTGAGCGGGGAATATCCCATCGCCGCCGCCCTGGCCCACAAGGCCGATGGCGAGGTGGTCCGCCACGAGAACGTGACCGGCCGGCCGTCGCTGGCGCTGACGGTGGAGGCCATGCGCCCCTACACTCCGGACTGGGCGGCGGCGCTGTGCGACGTGCCCGCCGACACCATCCGCCGGGTGGCGCTGGAATATCTGGACAATGCCTGCATCGGCCAGACCATCGCGGTGGACGGCAAGATTCTGCCCTATCGCCCGGTGGCGGTCGCCCTGGGCAAGACCGTCAACAACGGCTGGGGCGCCTTCGAGTGTTGCTGGGCGCGGACCGTGCTGGCCACCGTGGTCGGAGCGCTGGAGGTGCCGGGCGGCACCCTGGGCACCACGGTGCGCATCAACCGCCCCCACGAGAACCGCCTGGCCACCGTCAAGCCGGGCGAGGACGGCTTCATGGCTTGCTCGTTCAACGCCACCAGCCCCGACAAGTGGATCGCCAAGCCCACCGGGCGCAACGCCCATCGCACCCTGGTGCCCCATGTGGGCAACGGGCCGTGGAGCCAGGCCCTGGGCCCCACCCATCTGGCCTGGATGTTCATGCGCGACCCGCCGCCCAATTGGACCAAGCCGTCCTTCCCCGAACTGTGGTTCGCCTATCGCACCAATCCCGCCATCTCGTTCTGGGAAATCGAGCGGTTGGCCGAGACCATCTCCCAGATGCCGTACATCGTGGCCTTCGCCTATACGATGGACGAAACCAACCACATGGCCGACATCCTGCTGCCCGAGGCCACCGACCTGGAAAGCACCCAGTTGATCCGGGCCGGCGCCACCAAATTCGTCGAGCAGCATTGGGCGCACCAGGGCTATATGCTGCGCCAGAAGGTGGTCGAACCCCAGGGCGAGGCCCGCGACTTCACCTGGATTTCCACCGAACTGGCGCGGCGCACCGGCCTGTTGAAGGAATACAACGAGCGCCTCAACAAGGGCTATGCCCTGGTGCCGCTCAAGGGCGAGGGCTTCGACTTCTCGCTGCCCACCGACCGGATCAACGAGCCGGACGCCATCTGGGACGCCATGTGCAAGGCCGCCACCGCCGAACTGACCAAGGGCGCCGAGGTCAAGGATCTGGCCTGGATGAAGGAGAACGGCTTTTTCGTGCAGCCGTTCTCGCGCACCGACTGGTACCTCTATCCCAGCATGGTGGAGCAGAACCTGCGCTTCGAACTGCCCTATCAGGAGCGCCTGCTGCGCATCGGCGAGGAATTGGGCCGCCGCCTGCACGGCCAGGGCGTCACCTGGTGGGACGAGCAATTGGGCGAGTATCAGGCCCTGCCGGTCTGGCACGACGTTCCCGATCACTGGACCGAGGCGGTGATCGCGGCGGGCGCCAATCCCGACGACTATCCGCTGTGGGGGATCACCACCAAGAGCATGCAATACGCCACCGGCGCCAATTCCGGCATTCCGCTGATGAACGAGGTGGCCGGCAATATGCGCGGCCATGGCTGCATCATCATGAACGCCGGCACCGCCCGCCGGATGGGGATCAGCCAGGGCGAGCGGGTCGAGGTCCGTTCCACCACCGGCGTCACCCGCGGCAAGGTGGAACTGGTCCAGGGCTGCCGCCCCGACACCATCGTCATTCCCGGCCAGTTCCAGCATTGGAAGACCCCCTATGCCAAGGACCTGGACTATCCGTCGCTGAACGCCCTGACCCCCCTGTCCGAGACCACCCTGGCGCTGACCGACGCCACCGGCTCGGGCGCCGATATCGTGCGGGTGGCGGTGCACAAGATCACCGGGGACGCCCCATGACCCGCTATGTCATGATCGCCGATCTGCGCCGTTGCGTCGGCTGCCAGACCTGCACCGCGGCGTGCAAGGAAAGCAACGCCACCCCGCCGGGGGTGCAGTGGCGCCGCGTCCTCGATATGGAGACCGGGGACTATCCCGATGTCCGCCGCACCTTCGCCCCCACCGGCTGCCAGCATTGCGACGAACCGCCCTGCCTGGAGGTCTGTCCCTCCACCGCCACCGCCAAACGGCCCGACGGCATCGTCACCATCGATTACGATCTGTGCATCGGCTGCGCCTATTGCGCCGTGGCCTGTCCCTACGATGCCCGGTTCAAGGTGGAAACCGTCGACTACGCCTATGGCGCCCGGCCCATGGCCAATGAACGGGCGCGGATCGCGGCCCAGAAGATCGGGGTCGCCACCAAATGCACCTTCTGCGTCGGGCGCATCGACGACGGCGTCAAGGCGGGCAAGGTCCCGGGCATCGCCCCCGAGGCCACCCCGGCCTGCGTCAATTCCTGCATCTCCGGAGCGTTGCGCTTCGGCGACATGGAGAACCCGGATCATCCGGTGGCGAAACTGCTGGCCGAGAACCAGTGGTTCCGCATGCATGAGGATCAGGGCACCGGACCGGGCTTCTATTACCTGTGGGACAAAGGCCTATGAGCGAGCACAGCGAGCGTCCGGCGCCTGAGGGACAGGCATGCCGACGAGCCGACCGGCTCGGAATTGCGGGCAAAGCCCGGCGCGGCGCGTGCCGCGAAAGCCGAGGGATGCGGGACGCATCCCGCCCGGCGTTTGAGGGGCATGAACAATGACCAAAATTCCTCCCCGCCTCGCCACCGCCCCCCATCCGCAATCCAACTGGGACTGGCGGGCGGCGGGTAATTTCATCGGCGGCGGCAGCGGCTCCGGCGTGCTGGCGCTCGGCGCCGTCGCCGCCCCGGCGGGCCTGCCGGTGGTGGCCGCCGCCCTGATGGGCGGGGCCATGATCGCTCTCGGCCTCACCTGTGTCTGGCTGGAGATCGGCAAGCCGTGGCGGGCGATCAACGTCTTCTTCCACCCGCAAACCTCATGGATGACCCGGGAAGGCATCGTCGCCCTGCTGGTCTATGGCCTGGGGGGCGGGGCCGCCGTGCTGCAATCCGCCGGATTGCTGGGGCTGGCGGGACTGGCCGCCATGGGCTTCGTCTATTGTCAGGGACGGATTCTCACCGCCGCCAAGGGGATTCCGGCCTGGCGCGAACCCCTGGTGGTGCCGCTGATCCTGGCCACCGCCGCCACCGAGGGGGCGGGACTGGTGCTGGTACCGGCCGCCATCCTCGGCGGCGGCGCCTGGCTGGGCCAGATTCTGCTCGCCCTGCTGGCCATCCGCTATGGGGTCTGGCGCGGCTATGTCGGCCGGCTCGGATCCGGCAAGGCGCCGGCCGGGGCGGTGGCGGCGGCCAGGCGGCTGGATCCGCCGCTGGTCCTGGCCGGACATCTGCTGCCGGCCGGGTTGGTGGTGACTAGGCTGGTGGTGGCCGGGCTGGCGCCGGCGGAGCTGGCGGCGGGCGGGCCGGACTGGCTGGCGGCGCTGGCCGGTCTGCTGGCGGCGGCGGCGGGATGGCGGCTCAAATACGTCCTGGTCACCCGCATGGCCCTGACCCAGGGCTTCGCCCTGCCGGTGACGCCGGTGCGGGGGCGCGGCGCCGCCGGTCCCGGGGTGCGGCCCGGCTGGGGGACGGCGCCATGAGCAACGAGATCCGCCTGCATGGCCGTGGCGGCCAGGGCACGGTGATGGCCGCCGGCATCCTGGCCCAGGCCCTGGCCGAAGAGGACAAATGGGCCATCGCCATTCCCACCTTCGGCTTCGAGCGGCGCGGCGCCCCGGTCTCGGCCTTCCTGCGGGTGGACGACAAGCCCATCCGCAGCCTGACCAACATCTACCACCCCGACATCATCGTCTGCATCGATCAGACCCTGGGCCGCGCCGTCGATATCTTCGCCGGCATGGCCGACGGCGCCACCCTGGTCCTGGCCGGGCGCCTGGCGCCGGCCGAGATGAACCTGCCGGCCTCGGCGCGGCGGCTGGGGCTGGTGGATGCGGTCTCCATCGCCATGGAGCTGTTCGGCCGCCCCATCACCAATTCGGTGATGCTGGGCGCCCTGGCCCGGACCACCGGCATCGTCTCGCTGCCGGCGCTCCGCCGAGCCATCGAAGACTCGCATTTCCGCGATGCCGGGCTGGCGCAGAACCTGGAAGCGGTCGAGCGCGGCCATGATGAAACCCAGGTCTTCGAGCTCAAGGAATCCTGCCATGTCCATGCCTGACCCCTCGACGCTGCCGAAGGATCTGGCGCCCATGGCCACCCGGCTGACCACCATGCTGCCGGGCGACTGGCGGGCGTTGCGGCCGGTGGTGGATCGCGCCAAATGCGTCAAATGCGCCGTATGCTGGCTGTTCTGTCCGGTGCAGTGCATCACCGAGAAGCCGCGCTGGTTCGCCGCCGGCATGGATGTGTGCAAGGGCTGCGGCGTCTGCGCCACCGAGTGTCCGCAAAACGCCATCGCCATGGTCTCCGAGGACGCCTTCTGATGAACCAGCTCGCCAATTCTTCTCGCATGCCAAATTCTTCTCGCATGATCGTTTGTGACGGCAACGAGGCCGCCGCCCGGGCGGTGGTCCTGGCCCGGCCCGACGTGGTTTCAGTCTTTCCCATCACCCCCCAATCCTCGCTGGTGGAAAGCCTGTCGCAATTCGTCGCCGACGGCGTGCTCAAGGCCGATCTGATCAATGCCGAGGGCGAGCATTCGGTGCTGTCGGCATTGCAGGGCGCCTGTCTGGCCGGGGCCAGGACCTATACCGCCACCTCGGGGCCCGGTCTGGCCTTCATGTTCGAACCCTATGTGCGGACGCCGGGCCTGCGCCTGCCCATGGTGGTGTCCCTGGTCACCCGCGACATGCTGTCGCCCCAATGCGTCTGGGGCGGCCAGCAGGACGCCATGACGGTGCGCGAGGCCGGCTGGATCCAGATCTACTGCGAGAATGTCCAGGAGGTGCTCGACACCGTCATCATGGCGTTCAAGCTGGCCGAGCATAAGGATGTGCTGCTGCCGGTCAATGTCTGCCACGACGGCAATTACCTGTCCTACGGGGTATCGCGCATCGAGATGCCGGCCGCCGAACTGGTGGACCAGTTCCTGGGCGAGGCGGAGGTCAACTGGCATATCGCCCTGGACCCCGACCGGCCCATGGCGGTGGACCCGCTGACCGGCGGCACCGGCCCCGGCGGGGCGGCGGCCTTCGTGGGCTACCGCAAGAGTCAGGTGCGGGGCATGCAGAACGCCCTCGCCGTGCTGACCGATATCCATGCCCAGTGGGAGGAGCGTTTCGGCCGCCGCTGGGCGCCGCTGGTGGAGGAATACCGCCTGGAGGATGCCGATTACGCCATCGTCACCATCGGCTCCATGACCGGAGCCGGCAAGGATGCGGTGGATGCCGCCCGCGCGGCCGGCGAGCGGGTCGGGCTGATCAAGGTCAAGACCTACCGCCCGTTCCCGCGCCAGGCCATCACCGCCGCCCTGGCCAAGGTCAAGGCCGCCGGCATCGTCGACCGTTCGGTCTCGTTCGCCTGGGATTGCGGACCGCTGCACCAGGATGTGATGACCGCGCTGTTCGCCTCTGGCCAGGCCATCCCGCTGGTCGGCTTCATCGGCGGACTGGCCGGTGCCGACATCACCGCCGAGCACTTCCAGCGGGTCATCGACCTGACGGCGCAAGCGGCGCGGGGCGACCTTCCCCCCTCCCCCATCTGGCTGAACGAGAATGCCCATCTGGATGAACGAGAATGACTGAGCATCACGCCCACTACCTGATCGTCGGCTCCAGCCATGCCGGGCGCGAGGCCCTGGCCGCCATCCGCATGGCGGACGGGGACGGACGGCTGGTCATGCTGGCCCGCGAACGCCACCTGCCCTACTCGCCCACCATCCTGCCCTATGTGGTGTCGGGCCGCTCCGATCCCGGCCGGATCAGCCTCGGCGACCGCCGCTGGTTCGCCGAAAACGACGCCGAATTGGTCCAGGACGCCCAGGTGGTGACCGTCGATCCCGTCGCCCGCAGGGTCGGTCTGGCCGATGGCGGCACCTGGAGCTACGACAAGCTGCTGCTGGCCACCGGAGCCGAGCCGGCGGTTCCGCCGGTGGCCGGACTGGCCGATATCCGCTATCACGTGCTGCGAACCCTGGACGACGCCCTGGCGATCCGGGAACGGGTGGCGACCGCCCGTCGGGCGGTGGTGCTGGGGGCGGGGCTGGTGGGGCTGCATGCCGCCGAGACCCTGGCCGAGGCCGGGCTGGAGGTCGCGGTGGTGGAGATGCGGCCCCATGTGCTGGCCGAGTATTTCGACCCCACCGCGTCGGGCATGATCCGCGCGAGCTTCGAGAGCCACGGCGTCACCATGCTGATGGGCCGGCGGGCCGAGCGGGTGGAGGCGCGGGGGACCCAATCCTGCCGCCTGCTGCTCGACGACGGAACCGCCCTGGAGGCCGACCTGCTGCTGGTGGCGGCGGGAGTGCGCCCGGCATTGGATCTGCTGTCGGGCAGCGGCATCGCCACCGACAAGGGCATCCTGGTGGACGACCGCATGCGGACCGGCGCCGCCGGGGTCTGGGCCGCCGGCGACGTGGCCCAGGCCAAGGGCTTCCTCAGCCCGGGTCCCATCCTCAACGGCACCCTGCCCGAGGCGGTGGAGCAGGGCCGCATCGCCGGAGCCGACATGGCCGGCGATCCCGGCCTGGTCCCCTATGCCGGCGGCATTCCCCTCAACACCTACGGCTTCTTCGGCCATCACGCCGTGGCCATCGGCGCCGCCGCCCTTCCGGCGGGCGACGGCATCCTGGTGAAAACCCTCCAGCAGGACGGCTATTGCCGCATGGTGCTGCAGGACAACCGCCTGATCGGGCTGGCCACCATCGACCGGGTGACCGATGGCGGCATCTTGTGGCAGTTGATCCGCCGCCGGGTCGATCTGACGCCGGTGCGCGACCGCTTTCTCACCCAACCGCTGGAAACCGCCCGCGCCCTGATGTCGCAGGGCTGGAGGTAGAATTGGCAGCGCAAGACACCATCCGCTTCATTCCCGAACGCTGCGACGGCTGCGGCGACTGCATGACCGCCTGCGCCGGCGCCACATCCGGGGCCAGCCGCATCGCCATCGTCGCCGATGGCGGCGGGCAATGGGAGCTGGCCCTGTGCCGCCAGTGCGGCGACCCCAAATGCGTCGCCAATTGTCCGGCCGGCGCCCTGGACAAGAACCGCGCCGACGGCATCGTCGGCTGGTCGGCGGAGCTTTGCGTCGATTGCCATCTCTGCACCCTCGGCTGCGCCTATGGCGGCATCGTCTTCGATCCGGCGGCGGGGCATGTCCAGAAATGCGATCTGTGCCAGGGACATCCCGCCTGCGTGCCCGCCTGCGGCAAGGGGGCGCTGGAATACCTCTCGGCGGCGGCGCGCCTGCACGGCGAACAGGCCGCCCGGGAAGACCTGTTCGTGCCCGGCCTGTCGGCCTGCCAGGGCTGCAATTCCGAACTTCTGATCCGCCACACCATGCGCCGCATCGGCCGCAACTCGGTGGTGGCGGCCCCGCCGGGCTGCATCCCCGGCATGGGCACGGTCGGCTATAACGGCCAGACCGGGGCTAAGATGCCGATCTTCCATCCCCTGCTGACCAATACGGCGGCCATGCTGGCCGGCGTCAAGCGCCAGTACGAGCGCAAGGGCAAGGAGGTCACCGTCGTGGCCCTGGCCGGCGACGGCGGCGCGGTGGATGTGGGGTTCCAGTCGCTGTCGGGGGCGGCCGAACGCGGCGAGCATATCCTGTTCATCTGCGTCGATAACGAAGGCTATATGAACACCGGCATGCAGGCATCCGGGTCCACCACCTTCGGCTCGTGGACCTCCACCACCCCGGTGGGCGAGATCGGGCGCGGCAAATCCACCGAGGGCAAGTATCTGCCCCAGTTGATGATGGACCATGGCTGCGCCTATGTGGCGACGGCCTCCACCGCCTTTCTCGACGACTACCACGCCAAGCTGGAAAAGGCCCTGGCGGCCAGCGCCACCGGCTTCGCCTACCTCCATGTCCACGCGCCCTGCCCCACCGGCTGGCGCTTTCCGGCGGCCAAGACCACCGAGGTCTGCCGCCGCCAGGTGGAAACCAATTTCGTCACCCTGTGGGAGTTCACCCCCGACGACGGTTTGCGCTTCACCCGCCCGGTGGACAAGCCCCGGAAGGTGGCCGACTATGTGGGGATGATCGGCAAATACAAGCATCTCGGCCCGGCGGAGCTGGAGCACATCCAGGAATCGGTGCGGCGCCGGGTGGCAAGGCTGCACGGATTCCGCCGGCGCGACACCGCCGCCGAATAGAACCGCGAACCATCGAACTGAGCTTCTCAGTTCGATGGCGAGACGGCAAGGCCGTGCTGCCCCGCAGGGGCGAACGACGCATCGTAGATGCGAGCGAAGCGAGCACGCGCCAGCGCCCGGCGCTTGAGGGGCAACAAGACGAGCAACGACAAGTGGCTCGTCGGTATGAAACCGCGTCCAGGGAGCCGGCAGAGCGCCCGGACGCCAGAGGGAACGTCTTCGGAGAAAGCAATGGCCGCCATCACGCGGGCAGCGTCGGCTGCCATATTCGATCCCGTGTACGAGACCATGTCGCGGGACGCGCTGCGACAGGTGCAAGTCCAGCGGCTGGCCTGGACATTGGACCACGCCTATACCAATGTCGCCCATCACCGCCGCGTCTTCGACGCCAAGGGAATCAAGCCCGGCGACCTGGGGCAGTTGGAGGATCTCCGGCATTTCCCCTTCACCACCAAACTCGATCTGCGCGACAATTACCCCTTCGGTCTGCTGGCGGTGCCGCGCCAGGGCCTGAGCCGCATCCACGCCTCGTCGGGAACCACCGGCAAGCCCACCGTGGTGGGCTATACCAAGACCGACCTGGAGACCTGGGCGATACTGGGGGCCAGGACCATGGCTGCCTGCGGGGTCCGGCCGGACGATCTGGTCCACAATGCCTATGGCTACGGCCTGTTCACCGGCGGCCTGGGCTTCCATTACGGGGCCGAGCATCTGGGCTGCACCGTCACCCCCATGTCGGGCGGCAATACCGAAAAACAGATCGCCATGATCCAGGACCTGGGCGCCACCGTCTTGGCCTGCACCCCGTCCTATGCCCTCAACATCGCCGAGCAGGCCGAACGGATGGGGATCGACCTGGCCGGCGGCCCGTTGCGGGTCGCGGTGTTCGGGGCCGAGCCGTGGAGCGAGGCCATGCGCGGCGAGATCGACCGCCGCCTGGGCCTCAAGGCCCAGGACACCTATGGCCTGTCGGAAATCATGGGGCCGGGCGTCGCCGCCGAATGCCTCGAACGCAACGGCCTGCACGGCTGGGAGGATCACTTCCTGTTCGAGATCATCGACCCCCAGACCCTGGAACCGCTGCCGCCGGGCCAAACCGGCGAATTGGTCATCACCACCCTGACCAAGCAGGCGCTGCCCATGGTGCGCTACCGCACCCGCGACATCACCCGCCTGCTGGTCGAGCCCTGCGGCTGCGGCCGCACCCATGCGCGGCTGGAGCGCATCACCGGCCGCTCGGACGACATGCTGATCATCCGCGGCGTCAACGTCTATCCGTCGCAGGTGGAATCGGTGCTGCTGGACCGCGACGGCATCCAGCCCCACTACCTGCTGGTGATCCGCCGCCAGGGCAACATGGACCATCTGACGGTGGAGGTGGAGGCCGATCCCCTGTTGGCGGACAGCCACTATGACCAGACCGGCCAGGATATCCGCCATCACATCAAAAGCCTGATCGGCGTCACCTGCGAGGTGGTGATCAGACAACCGGGCGAACTTCCGCGCTCGCTCGGCAAAGCGGTCCGCGTCAAGGATCTTAGAAAAGCCTGAACCAAAAAACCTGAACCAAAAAACCGGGAGCGAAACATCATGTCCATGAGCAAGGGAATCCTGCCCGCCATCGTGTTCAGCCTGGGAGTGCTGGCCTCCGCCGCCCATTCCCAGGCGGCCGACACCATCAAGATCGGAGCGCCGCTGTCCTTCACCGGGCCGGCCTCGTTTCTCGGCGAGCCCGAGAAGAAGGTGCTGGAGGCCTATGTGGAGCAGATCAACAAGGATGGCGGTCTGCTGGGGCGCAAGGTCGAGCTGGTCATCTATGACGATGGCGGCCTCGCCGACAAGGCGGTCGGAAACGTCAAGCGCCTGATCGAGAACGACAATATCGACATTTTGATCGGCGGCACCACCACCGCGACCACCATGGCCATGGTGCCGGTGATCGAGCGGGGCGGGATTCCGTTCATCTCGCTGGCCGGAGCGGTGGTGGTGGTCGAGCCGGTCAAGAAATGGGTGTTCAAGGTCTCCCACAACGACCGCATGGCCGCCGAACGGGTGCTGGCCGACATGAAGAAACACGGCATCACCAAGGCGGCGATCATTTCCGAGGATGCCGGCTTCGGCAAATCGGGCCATGACGAGACCCTGAAGGTCGCCAAGGACAGCGGCGTCGAGATCGTCGCCGACGAGGTCTATTCCTCCAAGGATCCCGACGTCACCGCCCAGCTCACCAAGATCAAGAACACCCCCGGCGTCCAGGCGGTGTTCAATTTCGGCCTGGGCCAAGGCCCCGCCATCGTCACCAAGAATTACCGCCAGATCGGCATCACCCTGCCGCTCTACCAGTCCCACGGCGTCGCCTCCAAGGAATATATCCGTCTGGCCGGCGACGCGGCCGAGGGCGTCAAGCTGCCGGCCAGCGGCCTGGTGGTGGCCGACCAACTGGCGCCGGCCGATCCGCAAAAGCCGGTGGTCACCCTGTTCGCCAAAACCTATCAGGCCAAGAACGGCAGCGAGCCGTCCACCTTCGCCGGCCATGCCTATGACGCGCTTCAGATCGTGATGGCCGCCGTCAACCGGGCGGGCTCCACCGACAAGGCCAAGGTCAGGGATGAGATCGAAAAGACCTCGGGCTATGTGGGCACCGGCGGCATCGTTTTCATGACCCCGGCGGACCACCTGGGACTGTCCCCCAAGGCGTTCCACATCGTCGAAGTCAAAGGCGGCAATTGGTCGCTGGTGGACTGATCCCCGGCGAGCCATCGAACTGACACGTCAGTTCGATGGCTCGTCCTCCTCCAGAAGATAGCGCGACGGATCGGCGGCCAGGCCCCGCGCCAATTGCCGGCTCATGGCGCGGGCGATGTCGTCGCCGGACCGCTCTCCGCCGAAACGGAACCAGCGCGACACCCAGTTGCCCGCCCCGAGAATGGAAAACACCGCCAGCTTGGCGTCGCACGGGGTGATGGACCCGTCGGCCATGCCGTCCGTCACCAAGGCGCGGAAGCGGCCCTCGAAGGCCCGGCGCCGGGCCAGGATATCGGCGGCGGCGGCGCCGGTCATGGCGCCTTCCTCCATCAGCACCAGACAGGCGCTGGACGAGGTGGTCAGGGAGCGGATGTAAAGATGAAGGGCGGTGCGCAGGCGCTCGATCCCGTCGGCCGGACTGGCCTCGCCCTCGGCCACCGCCGCCTCGGCCGCATCCAGCGATATGGCGTGCAAGCGGTATAAGAGGGCCTGCTTGTTGGGGACATAGCGGTACAGCGCCGGCTTCGACACCCCCAGGGCGGCGGCGATGTCGTCCAGCGAGGTGCCGTGGAAGCCCTTGTCATTGAAGGCGCTGGCGGCGCATTCGTACAATGCCTCCAGCTTCATTTCCCGCTGGGCGGCACGATCGGGAAACGCCGCATTGCTCCGCCTCGGGATCGCCATTTGCCCCTCCTGAAATCCACCGCAAGGGTAATACCAGATCTCGATGATCCCGACTCATCGAGATCTGGTTAGGCGCAACGCGCCGCGCGGCCCATGCCGCGGAAGGCAAGGGCGCTCGCGCCCGCCCGCCGCTTGAGGGCGTCGCTGATCGGTCCCGATCAGCGAGACAGGCTAAACCCGCTTCCCGTCGCGGGCAAGAGCTTAAGTTACCCCAGAGTAACTAAGCTACCGCACGGTAACTTTAGGCTGGGCGAATGGCCTCACCCATGCTAGGGTCATGGCCAATGGGTCGCATAAGACCCACTCCTGGGAAGGATTGCGCCATGGACATGCCCACCGGCCCGGAAGGCTCCATCCCCCACTCGTCGGCCCCCATCTGGCTGGATTACAGCGATATCGCCGCCCGAACCGGCGACGGCGATCTGAGCCGGCGGCTGGCGGCGGTGGTGGCGGCCATCGGCCAGGACGGATTCGAGACGCGGCTGGTCGATCTGTTGGGGGCCGCCGCCCGATTCGACCAGATCAACGTGGTCTCGCTGGAAGGCGACCGGACCCGTACCCTGTTTTCCTGGCATCGGGCTCATCCCCACATGGCCTCGCTCCTGGTCGGGCAATATGTCTCCGAGCGTTTGTACCGGCGCGACCCCACCCTGGGCCGCCTCATGAGTTCCAAATGCCGGGGGTTGTGCCTGGGGCAGATGCGGCGGGGGCAGATCGAGGACGATTGGTATCGCCGGGTCTTCTTCGACGACGCTCAGTTGGAGGGCAAGCTCTCCATCCTCGACCAGGCCCAGCCCCATGCCATCTACCAGAACTACTATTTCTCCGCCGGGGCGGAGGCGTTCTCGCTGCGGGAGGTGGAGAATCTGGCCCGGCTGGCCGAGACCGCGTCGCAATGCATTCTCCGCCACCTGGACTTGCGCACCCCGCCAAGCCCGGCCCGGCGCGGCCCGTCCCCCGGCGCGGTGGCCGAAATTCTCGCCCGCCGGGCGCCGAGTCTGGCGTCACGCGAATTGGAGGTGTGCAGCCGCATCGTCACCGGCTACACCACCGAGGCCATCGCCCTGGACCTGGGAATCACCGCCAACTCGGTGGCCACCTATCGCAAGCGGGCCTATGCCAAGCTGAAGATCTGCAGCCAGCACCAGTTGTTCCTGCTCTGCCTCGATACTTAGAGCCTGATGCGATCAGGTCGCATCAGGCTCTAGCCATTTTGGATGTCCCTCGCCGGGCGCAAACCTCCGGTTTGCTTGGCCTCGGCCTCAACGGCCTCTGTCGCGGGATGAGTCGACTTGAAATCATCCCGCTCTAAAGCTACAGCCCGAGATAGGCGGCGCGGACCCGGTCATCCCCCAGCAAGTCGCCGCCGCTCCCCTCCATCACCACCTGGCCGTTCTCCAGCACGCAGGCATGGTCGGCCGTCTTCAGCGATACCGCCACGTTCTGCTCGACCAGGACGATGGTCAGACCCTCGGCATGGAGGCGGCGGATGATGGCGAAGACCTCGTGCACCATGGCCGGGCTGAGGCCCAATGACGGCTCGTCGAACATGATCAGCCGGGGCTGGCCCATCAGGCAGCGGCCGATGGCCAGCATCTGCTGCTCGCCGCCGGACAGGGTGCCGGCCATTTGCTGACGCCGTTCCAGCAGCCGGGGGAAGAGTTCCCACACCCGATCAAGGGTCCGGGCCGCCAGTTTGCGGGCACGGGGCAGCATGGCGCCCAGTTCCAGGTTGTCCAGGACCGACATGGTGGGAAAGATCTGGCGCCCTTCCGCCACTTGGGCAAGGCCGAGATCGCAGACGCGGTGGCTGTCCCAGCCGGTAATGTCGGTACCGTCGAAGACGATGGTGCCACGCGCCACCCGCTCCATTCCGGCAATGGCGCGAATCAGCGAGGTCTTGCCGGCGCCGTTGCCCCCGACGATCGCGGTGATGCTGCCATCGGGAACGTGGAACGACACCCCGGACAGGGCCTGGGCATCGCCGTAATACAGATCGACACCGCCGACGGAGAGCATTAGGGCGTGCCTTTCCGATTATTGCCCACACTTGTCATATATTGTGGTGTAGACGGAAATTTACCACAGAGACAGGAGAGACAGAGAGAGGCCACAGAGGAGAAATAATTTTTTCTCTGTGCCTTCTCTCTCGTCTCTGTGTCTCTGTGTTTGATCAACTTCTTGTACCAGTAGGTGTTAACCGGAGAGGCACGCATTAGGCCCCCTCCTCGCCGAGATAACACTCCAGCACCCTGGGGTCGCGCACCACCTCGGCGGGGGGGCCGTCGCAGACCGGCTTGCCGGAATTGATCACCACCACCCGGTGCGACAGGGCCATGACCGCTCGCATCACATGCTCGATCAGAACGATGGTGAGGCCGGTCTGGCGATTGAGGCGCTGAAAGATCGCGACCATGCGGTCGATCTCCGCCGGGCGCAAGCCGGCCATGACCTCGTCCAGCAACAGCAGCTTGGGCCGGGTCGCCAGGGCGCGCGCCACTTCCAGGCATTTGCGGTCGGGAAGGGTCAGGCCATGGGCCAGCATATGGCGCTTGTCGGCCAGCCCCAGCATGTCGAGAACCTCGCGGGCCAGGCGTCGCGCCTGCGGGATATCGGCGGCCCAGCGCAACGCCCCGACCACCACGTTCTCCTCCACCGAGAGATTGCCGAACGGCTTGACCAGTTGGAAGGTCCGCCCGATGCCGGCCCGGCAGACCTGATCGGGCCTCAGCCCCACCAGGGAGCGTCCCTCCAGCAGGATAAGGCCGTCATTGGGTTGGAACACCCCGGCGATCATGTTGAAAACCGTGGTCTTGCCGGCGCCGTTGGGGCCGATCAGGGCGACGATCTCGCCCTTTTCGGCGGTGAACGACACCCCATCGACGGCGCGCAGGCCCCGGAAATTCTTCACCACCGCCTCGACGGACAGCATGGCCGAAGAAGATCGTTGATGTCCCTCAGGCGCCGGGCGCTCGCTTCGCTTGCTCATGGGGCGTCCCCCCCATCTCCGTCCCGGTCCCATCCCAGGCGATGGCGCAGCCACGGCCATACCCCATCGGGACGGAACTTGACGATCCCCAGCATGGCCAGGCCATAGCACAACTGCTTGAGCCCCGCGGCATTGAGGCCCAGCGCCTCGGTCCCCCAGGTAATGACCTCGCCCAGGGGGGTAAGGATCAAGGCGCCGAGGATCGGGCCGAACAGGGTTCCCAACCCACCGACGATGGGGGCCAGGATGATCTCGATGGAACGGCCCATGCCGAAGGCCTGGGCGGGAAACAGGCTGTTGTAATAGAAGGCGAAGAACACCCCGCCCGCCGCGGTGAGGCCGGCCGAAAGCATCACCGCCCACAGCTTGACGCGGAATACGTTGATCCCCAGGGCGGCGGCGGCGTCCTGATCCTCGCGCACCGCCAGCCAGGAGAACCCCAGGCGGCTGTCGAGCAGACGGCGGCACAGCAGGAAGATCCCGGCGGTCATGGCCAGGATCAGGTAGTAGAACATCAGGGGATGGCCGCGCAGATACAGCAGATCGACGCCGCTGCGGCTGGCCACCGGCAGGAACAATCCTCCCGGCCCACCCAGGCCGGGAATATGCTCGAACAGCACCCGGGTGAATTCGGCGAAGGCGATGGTCAGCAGGGCGAAATAGACCCCCTTGACCCCGAAGCGGAAGCCCAGCGCGCCGATCACCGCTCCCGCCGCCGCCGCCACCGCGACGCCGGCGATCAGCCCCAGGGCGCCGGGGATGCCGAACTGGACAAACAGGGCGGCGGCGACATAGGCCCCCAAACCGCCGTAGAGGCTGTGCCCCAGCGACAATTGCCCGGCGAAGCCCATCATGATGTTCCAGGCCTGGCCGAGATAGGCCATGTACAGCATCACCATCAGCACCGACAGCAGATAGGGTCCCGCCACCAGCGGCGCCAGGACGAACCCCGCCACCAGGACGCCAAGGGCGAGATGCCGTGTCATCGCCGCGCCCCCAGCAATCCCTGGGGCCGCAGCACCAGCACCAGGATCAGGATGGCGAAGCTGAACATGCTCTTCATGGACGGCATCATGAAATAGCCGGCCAGCACCTCCGAGACGCCGATCAGCATGCCGCCCAGCAGGGCGCCGCCCATGCTGCCCAGCCCGCCGACGATGACGATGATGAAGGAAAGCAGGGTCAGTTCCGGTCCGGTCGAGGGCATGACATCGATCAGCATGGACAGCAACGCCCCGGCGGCGCCGACACAGGCGGCGCCGATGCCGAAGGTGACGGCGTAAAGCCGCTTGACGTCGAGACCGATCACCCGCGCCCCCACCAGATTGTCGGCGCAGGCGCGGATGGCCTTGCCGGTCAGGGTCAGGCGGAAGAACGCCATCAGCATCAGCGAAATGACCAGGGCGGCCGCGGCCGCCAACAGGCGGACCTTGTCGATCAGCAGCGGTCCGACCTCGTAGGTGTCGAAACCATAGGGGACCTGGATGCCGTGGGCGTCGGGACCGAAGGCGAGCAGCGAGCCGTTGACCATGATGATGCCCAGGCTGACCATCACGATGAACTGCATGTGCTCGGGCTTATCGACGAAGCCGTCAACCAATCCCCGCTGGAGGGCGTAGCCGGCGGCGAACATCACCGCCACCACCAGCGGCAAGCCCACCAGGGGGTCCAGGTCGAAAGCGGTGGCCAGGGCCCACGACCCGTACATGGCCAGCGCCGTCATCTCGCCATGGGCGAAATTGACCACCCGAACCACGCCGAAGATCACCGACAGCCCCAGCGCCAGCAGGCTGTAGACCAGGCCGGTGAGCAGACCGGTAATGACTTGATTGGCAAGGTCGATGGACATTCGGGCGTCCGCGAGCGGAAAAGACGGCGGCCGCCCCGGCGGTGACGACGGGACGGCCGCAGCTTCTTACAACATCAACCGCGCTGTTGCCAGCCCGGAACCGGAAAGACCGGCTTGGCCTCGGCCGCTTCCGCCGGCAGCACCACCTTCGGCTTGCCGCCGAAGTTCTGGATGGCGGCCGAGCGGGTGTTGTTGTTCTGGCCCTTGGCGTCGAAGGTGATGGCGCCGCCGATCATGACGTGATCGGTGATATTGGTGGCGGGCAGCACCGCCAGCAGGGCCGGGGCGTCGGGGCTGCCGGCACGGCGCGCCGCATCGGCGGCGATCAGGATCGCCTCGAAGGTATAGCCCACATTCATCTCGAACAAGGCGTCGGGATAGGCCTTGGCGAAGGCGGCCAGCAGCGCCTGGGACATCTTGGACTTGGGATTGATCCACGGCAGGTTGGTCATGGAATAATCGCTGTACTTGCCCAGGGTCTTGTAGAACTGGACCTCGTACATGCCGGGACTGCCGGGTGATACGATCGCCTTGGGCTCGAAACGCTGCTTGACCATCTCGCGGATGACCTTGATGGAATCCTCGCCATGGGCGACCAGGATCAACAGGTCGGCTCCGGTGGCCTTGGCCTTGCCCACCTCCACCGCCAGATCGCGGGCGGCGCCGTCGTAGGAAATGGTCTCGGCGATGGCGAACGGCATGTCCAGGGTCGGGAAGACCTTGCCGACGGCGCCGGCCATGGCGCTGCCGAACGTATCGTTGTTGTGCATGAACACCGCCTTGGACGGCGTCACCCCCGAAGCGGCGAACAGATCCTTCATCAGCGACAGCCCCTCGCCCACCAGCCGGGGCGCGGTGGGGAAGTTGCGGAAGACGGTCTTGAACCCCTGCTCGGTGATGTTGGGAGCGGCGGCGATGTTGATCACCAGCGGCACGCCGCGCTGTTCGCAGACCTGGGCGACCGCCAATGTCTGAGCCGATTCGAATGCCCCGATCAGCACCTGGGCCCCATCGGCGATCAGCTTTTCCGCCCGCGTCCGGGCGGTGTCCAGATTGGTTTCGGTGTCGGCGATCATCAGTTGGACCGGCATGCCGAGATCGGCCAGCAAGGCAGGGGTGACGTCGGCCCCGCGCTTGCAGCTCTGGCCCTCGCGGGCCAGCAAGCCGGACAAGGGCAGCAGCAGCCCCACCTTGAGCGGTTCGGCGGCGCGGGCGCGGCCGGCCGCCGGTCCCATGCCGAGGGCGGCGGCACCGACGGCACCGGCGACAATGAAATCGCGACGATTAAGGCTCGGGAAATCGCGACGATTAAGGCTCGGCGCAGGCGATCCGGTCATGCTTTTCTCCCCAGGGTTGGGCGGAGCGGGGCACCGCCCCGCCAACCCCGGGGCGGGCGTTTGCCGTGGATCCCGTTTATACCGGCGAGCCAGAAGACTGGCTCGCCTCATGTCCCTCAAGCGCCGGGCGGGTTTCTCCGAAACCCTTGGCTCCCGCGGCATAAGCCGCGCGGCGCCTTGCGCCTAACCGCGGCTCGATGAGTCGTACTCATCGAGCCGCGGTATTACACGGTCGGCTTGGACCATCGAGACGCCGGATAGCGATGCTGGGCCTTCTTGGCGCCCGCCGCGTCATCGCCCGGCGCCCCGGCAGCCGCCTTCGGCTTGCGGCCAAGGCCGATCTTGATGGCCATTTGCGATCTCTTCTCGGCGTAATTGGGAGCCGCCATGGGATAATCGCTGGCCAGGGACCACTTGGCCCGGTATTCCTCCGCCGACAAGCCGTGGCTGGTGGCGAGGTGGCGCTTGAGCATCTTCTGGTGCTTGCCGCATTCCAGGCATACCAGGTAATCGGGGGTCACCGACTTCTTGACCGGGGCCGCCGGCTGCTGGATTTCGACCGGTTCGGCCGGCCCCGACGCGGCCCCGACCAGAGCGGCGTAGGTGGAGGTGATCAGGCCGGCGACGTCGCCGACCGCCACCGGGTTGTTCCGCACATAGGCGGCAACCAGCCGGGCCGCGAGGGCCTTGGTGTCTTCAGCCATTGACCGCGTCCTTCAACCCCTTGCCGGCCGAAAATTTGGGGGCCTTGCCGGCGGCAATGGCGATGGTCTTGCCGGTCTGGGGATTGCGCCCGTCGCGGGCGGCGCGGGCCTTGACCGCAAACGACCCGAAGCCGACGAGACGAACCTCATCCCCGGATGCGAGAGCGGAGGTGATGGCGGCGAACACCGCATCGGCCGCCCTGTCGGCGTCGGCCTTGGTCAAACCAGCGAGTTCCGCCACCTTGGCGACCAGTTCCGTCTTGTTCATGGCTATTCCTTGCATCGGCGAACAGATGTCTTACCGATGGCACGACGATCCCGCCGCGTCAATGTCTGATATCACCAGAATGGCGGAAAACCGCGACCTGGGCCGTATCGCCGGGACCACGGTTACCATCTGTTACCATTGACCGGACCCGACGACAGCTTCATGTCAGGCCGCTGCCGTACCCTCGTGATTGAAACTGTCCTCGTCGTCCCCAGAAAAGGGAGCCAGCCATGTCCATTTCGCCGGTATCGTCCAACCAGAACGCCGGTCAGGCCGGGTTTCAGCAAACCAAGGCCGACTTCACCTCCCTGTCCAGTTCACTTCAGAACGGCGACCTGTCGGGGGCGCAGAGCGCGTTCGCCTCGCTCCAGAGCGATGTCCAGGGATCGCCCAACGCCTCGAAGCTGACGAGCGACCCCAATTTCCAGGCGCTGCAGACCTCTTTGCAAAACGGCGATATCGCCGGCGCCCAAAAGGCGCTCTCCACCCTGCAGCAGGATGTCCAGGCTTCGCACAAGGGCGGCCATCACCACCACCACGGACAGGGCGCCGCCGGGAGTTCCGATCCCGCCGCCACCAGCGACAGCAGCACCAGCCAAACCGCCGCCCAACTGAATGCCCAGATCCAGACCGCCCAAGCGGCGGGAGCCTCGGCGGCGGCGACCCCGACGCCCCCCGGAACCTATGTCAACCTCAACACCTGATCGATCGCGCGCACGGGTGAACCCATGACTATCTCCAGCGTCACAGGGGTATGGACATCGCTCGGAACGGCATCGGCAACCGCGGCCCCCGCCACGGCGCAATCCGCTTCGTCGGGATCGGCCGCCACATCCGCCAGCGCGGTCTATTACCCCAGCCCGGTCACCACCACCGATCCCGTGACCGGAGCCTTGATCCAGGAATGGCGCGATCCCACCACCGGCGACGAGTTGTACCAGTCGCCCACCCGGGCGGCGCAGCTTTACGGCAAGTCCCAGGATTCGGCGGGTCCCGCGTCATCCGCCGCGCCGGCCCAGACCGGGGCATCCCGTGGCGGCGGCGTCGGCCTGCTCACCTGACCGGACCTTCGCGGAAAGCTTGCCTGGAGCGCGGGCGTCTCGCCCGCGCTCCAGGCCCTTAGCGGATGTTGATGGACGGCAGGACGATACTGATGCCGGAAGGCGGCTCGGCCACCATGGGCGGCGGGGCGTAGATCACCCGCGGCGGCGGGGCGTAGACCACCGGCGGAGGAACATAGCGGCGCTCCTCGCGCTCGTGCTCCCACCGCTCGCGATTCTGCCACTCCCGGTCATCCCGTTGTTCATGCCGCCAATGGTCATCGTCGGCCACCGCGCTTCCCACATTGGAACCGAGCACGGCCGAGACGACGCCCATGACCAAAACCATTTTCCGTAACGTCGATGTGCTCATGATAGTTCTCCTCTCGCCGGGGGGAAGGTCCCCCTCCGGCAAGTGAGGCGATGAATGATTACCGGGCCTTCGGTGCGGCGTGCCGCTTCTTGTGATCGCGGAACACAGTATCCGCGATCGCCTTCTGCTCCGGCGACATGGAATCGTAGAGCGGCTCGAAGGCGGCCACCAGTTTCTTGACGCCGTCGGCATGGGCCTCGGCGATCTGCTGATAGGCGCGCAGGTCCTCGATGGCGGTCATGGTCGTCTCGTTCTGACGCTTTTCCATGACCAGTTGCCCGTAGCTCTTGTCGTTGTCGCGCATGACCTGGGCGACGGCGGCCCACTGGGTGGCCTGGGCCTCGGTGATTCGAAGCTTGCCATGGAGGTCCGCGATCTTGGCGTCGACCGATTCCCCTCCCTGGTGATGATGGCGGGCCGATGCAGACGGGGCGGCCGGAGCGGTCTGGTCCGCCGCCTGGACCGGAAGCGCCGCGGCCCCCATCACGGCGAAAGCGGCCGCGGCTGCCAATGTCTGCCTGATCTGGAACATGTCATGGTCCTCCTTGTGGTCTCGGTTCAAGGGCGATACGCCGTCTTCCGAAGGATGAGAGAGCATTACCGGAAATTGCGGCAACACTTTGACAAATTTCGATGATGGCCTGCAACACCCTATCATTACAGGCGGGGCGACATCCCACCATTACAGGCGGGAGTGTTCAATGGGTCGAGGCGCGCGTTACCTTCTGTTACAAAATAACCGGACGAAAGTCTTACGCCTGAAACAATGCAGCCCGATAATCCGGGGAATGTCAACTCAAGGAGGCATCATGTTCAAGACTCCCTTCGCCGTCCTCGTCGCCCTGCCGCTGCTGGCCGCCTCCGTGGCCTTCGCCGAGCCGGCGGCGGCCCCCCAGCACCAGGACGGCGACCATGCCGCCTGGCACAAGAAGGTCTGTGGCGAGGTCTATGCCCATCGGGCCGGCGGGCTGGCCTATCTCGAAGCCAAGCTCGCCCTGACCAGCCAGCAGCGCCCGGCCTGGACCAAGTGGCAGCAGGCCCAGCTCGATGCGGCGGCGAAGGAACGGTCGTCCTGCCTGGAGGCGACCCCCAAGGCAGAAGGACAGCATTCCACCGCCCTGGAGCACGAGGCGCGGATCGAGAAAGTCCTGACCGCCAAGCTGCAGGAATTGCAGGCGTCCCGTCCCGCGCTCCAGGCCTTGTACGAGGAACTGACTCCCGAGCAGAAGGCGGTGTTCGACCACAATGCCTGCCATCACCGCCACGGCCATGGGGGCATGCATGGCCATTCCGATTGGCATCACGGCGGCAAGGCCGGCTGAGGCGGATCGTCTTCGGCCGTGACGCCAAGGACTTGGCCGCGGCCGAAGGCATGACCGCCACCACCGGAAATGATCCATGACGTTCCACAGAATGATTCGCGCCGCGCTGCTGGCCGGGGGCCTGGTCCTGGCAACCGTCACGGCGGCCGGTGCCGCCAATGATGCCGACATTGTGTTCTGGCAGTCCATCGACCGCACCAAGGCCGGTGAACTCAAGGCCTATCTGGAAACCTTTCCCAAGGGCAAATTCGCCAAGCTGGCCAAGGTCCGGCTGCAGGAATTGGAGCTGCCCGCCCCTGCCGCCCCGCCCCTGCCACCGCCAATCTCCGGTCCCGTCCGCGTCCTCAATACCGGGAATCTGGTGGTTGACAACAAGACGGTGGCCCTGTTCGGAGTGATCGGGCTGGGGGCGCCCTATAATGTCCAATTGGATCGCTACATCCAGGACCAGGGCGGCACCGCCACCTGCCAGCCCAAGGACAACGCCAAGTGGGTCTGCACGACCGAGGCCGGTTTCGACGTGGCCCAGGCCGCCTTGCTGAACGGTCAGGCCCGCGCGGCGGCCGATGCCCCTCCCGATTATCTGGACCAGCAGGAACAGGCCAAGGCCAAGCATGTGGGACTCTGGCAGACCGACGCGACATCGGAAAGCCAGGGGCAGGGGCAGGGGCAAGGCCAGAAGCAAAACGGCGGCGGCCGCCATAATACCAGATCTCGATGATCCCGACTCATCGAGATTTGGTTAGGCGCAACGCGCCGCGCGGCCCATGCCGCGGAAGGCAAGGGCGCTGTGGGGGCTTCGCCCACCCCTCGCATTTGCTCGGGGCCGCCCTGCGGGCGTCGTTTGCCCCTGCGGGGCGGCACCGCGCCCGCCCGCCGTTTGAGGGCGTCGCTGATCGGTTGCGATCAGCGAGACATGGTATAAGCGGTCGTCCTGAAGCGGCCGTTACAGTTCGTTACGAGACCCCCAAGCCTTGTTCATGTCATCGTCCGCCCGATGGGGTCACTCTTGCTTGAAATGGGCGGCATGAACCTCCCCGATGCGCTGATCAAAACCGCCCTCGCCCATCACCAGAATGGTCGCTTGGATGAGGCCGAGGGATTGTACCGGCAGATCCTGAAGCTTGATCCGCGCCAACCCCTCGCCCTGAGAATGCTGGGCGCAATCATGATGGATCGTCCCGACCCCGCCGAGGCGGAAGGGTTGTTTCTGCGCCATCTCCGCCTGGACCCCGACAATCCCATGACCCTCTATTGCCTGGGGCGCTTGCGCCAGGGCCAGGGCCGGGACAAGGATGCGGCCGCCCTGCTCCGCCGGGCCGGCGCCGGGCTGCCCGATCTCGCCTCCATCTTCAACGACCTGGGGGTGTCGCTGCATCGGCTGGGGCGGCGCGACCAGGCCCTGGCCGCCCTGGATCGGGCGGTGGCCCTGGAGCCCGGTTTCGAGCAGGCGCACGACAACCGCGGATTGGTGCTGTACGACTGCGCCCGTTTCATGGAAGCGGCCGAGGCCCACCGCACCGCCCTGACCCATTGCCCGGCCACGGCCATGCCCCGGCGCATCGCCATCCTGCTCCATTTCGCCAAGGCTGCCCATGAGGGCGAGGCGCTGGACATGGCCGAACGGGCCTGCCGGGCCATCCTGGCCATGGATGGCGACAATGCGGCCGCCATGGAACGCTTGGCCGAGATCCTGGAGCGCCGGTCCCGTGACGACGAGGCCCTGGATTTGTGCAACCGGCTGGCCCGCCGACAAGGATTGATGCGGATGGGGCCGGCCGAACCGGCCGAAGCCACCATTCTGTTGCTGGGCAGTGTGGGGGCCAGCCATGTGCCGACCCGCTATATCCTCGATCCGGCGCGATTCGCCACGGCGACCCTGTTTCTGCTATCGCCCGATCAGCCGGATGCGCCGCTGGGCCGGGTGGCCGATGACGAACTGAGCGGAATCGATCTGGTCTTCAATCTGCTGGGCGAGGTCGAGCGCGATGGCGGCCAGGTCGAAACCGCGACAGCGCTGATCGCGCGTCTGGACAAGCCGGTCCTCAATCCCCCCGCTGGGGTGGCGCGCACCGGCCGCGACCGGGCGCCGGAACTGTTCGGGTCCATTGCCGGACTGATGGTGCCCGCCGTCCGGCGCATGACCCGGCAAGACCCGGCCGACCTCTCCCTTTTTGCCGGGCCGGTGCTGATCCGCCCCGACGGCGCCCATGGCGGCAAGGATCTGGCGCTGATCAAGGCCCCCGCGGACCTGACCGACTATCTGGCGACGGTGCCTCACGACCACTTTCTGCTGACCGAATTCCACGACTTCAAGGGCGATCGGGAGTGCTACCGGAAATACCGCTTCATTTTCGTCGATCGCCAGCCGCTTCCCTACCACCTCGCCATCGCCGAGACCTGGCTGGTCCATTATTGGCGGGCGGAAATGGGCCGCAGCGATTGGAAGAAGCGGGAGGAACAGGCGTTCCTGACCGATTGGCGCCGGGTGTTCGGCCCCGCCGCCGCCGCGGTGGATCAGGTGGCAAGGCGCCTGGACCTGGATTACGGCGGCATGGACTGCAGCCTGCTGCCCAATGGCGAGGTCCTGTTCTTCGAGGCCAATGCCTGCATGCTGGTGCATCTGGACGAGGCGGAAGACGAGTTTCCCTATAAGCATCGGGCGGTGCCCCGCATTCGCGAGGCCGTCTCCCGCATGATCAAGGCCAGGATCAGCAACGCGCGGAGATGACGATGGCCGAGGCCCCGAAGCAGGATTCCCCGCCGAATCTATGGCAACTCGCCCGCCTCTGCGGCCGCTCCCCGCTGGCTCTGGCGCAAGAGATCGTCAGGCTTCGGATCGGGCTGGGGCGGTTATCGTTCCGGGAATATGTCGAGCTGGTACTGTTCGACCGGGCGATCTACGGAACCGCCGACAAGACCGCCTTCGTCGGTTTCCACGCCACGCAACGCATCTGGATGCTGGCCAATTTCCGGGTGGATCTGTTCGGACTGCTGAACCACAAGCTGGCGGCCGATGTCCTGTTCGCCGCCCATGGCTTCCCGGTCCTGCAGGCCATGGCCATCTACCGCGAAGGGGTCGGGCTGGATTGCCCCTTCCGGATCGCCGACCCGACCGGCCTGCGCGCGTTCCTGATCGATAACGGTCACTATCCGTTGTTCGGCAAGCCATTGGACGGGCGCCAGAGCCTGGGATCAGCCAGCCTGGAGCGCTACGACCCGACGCAGGACGGTCTGGTGACCACCACCGGCCAGCGCCTGCCGCTGATCGACTACATGGCCCAGGTCAAGGCCCATGCCCGCTGCGGCTATCTCTTCCAGCGGCGGGCCTCCCCCCATGCCGCCATCCGCGATATCTGCGGCGACCGCCTGGCCACCATCCGGGTGCTGACCATCGTGACCAGGGGCCAGCCGAAGATCCTGCGCGCCTGCTGGAAGATTCCGGCGGGCATCAACACCGCCGACAATTTCTGGCGCCCCGGCAATCTGCTGGCTCAGCTCGATCTGGACAGCGGCCGCGTGCTGCGGGTGATGCGAACGCAAGGCACCGCGCGGGTGGAGTTGACCCACCACCCCGACACCGGCGCCGTCATCCAGGGAACCACCGTCCCCAACTGGCCCCAGGTAACCCGTCTGGCCGCCGAGGCCGCCCGGGTGGTGCCGGATCTGCCGCTGATCGGCTGGGACGTCGCCCCGGTCGATGGCGGAGCCATCCTGGTGGAGCCCAACGAGACCCCGGATTTCGGACTCCACCAGATCGCCGACCGGCGCGGCATCCTGGACGGCGCCTTCCGCGATTTCCTCGCCGAGCGCAAGCGAGACCTCGCCGAGCGGTCGGAGGCCGCCAGGCGACACCATCGCGGGCGATAGGCCGCCGGCCGGGAAAATTCACAGAAAATTCTGCCCCGTCGGTAAATAAAAATAAGATAAAATTTTATTATTCTAAATATGCGCAAGATAAACATAACCTTAAGTTGAAAAATATTGGAGGGATTTCCTCTGGCCGAGGGCCTCCTAATACGTTAGATTTAGGATTGCGCGCCAAGCC
>Ga0316222_1001168_pt1 | contig 33687 bp, 32 predicted proteins | sample TBH18011metaG_FD_206008 | JGI IMG/M metagenome (GOLD analysis project Ga0316222, IMG submission 206008) | Freshwater microbial communities from Trout Bog Lake, Wisconsin, USA - TBH18011 | ecosystem: Environmental > Aquatic > Freshwater > Lake > Hypolimnion/Profundal zone | place: USA: Wisconsin... | reverse complement strand
CGGCCCGGCTTGCCTTCGAGGGATTCAATCAGTGCCGACTCTTCGCCGCAGATATAGGCACCGGCGCCGAGGTGGATTTCCACGTCAAACGAACATCCTGGCCCCAGCACGTCGGCGCCCAGCAGGCCTTGCTGGCGGCGCTGCACCAATTGCGCTTCCAGTTGCGGCAACAGGTAGCGGTATTCGCCGCGCAGGTAAATCAGCCCGTGGCTGGCGCCCACGGCCAGTGCCGCCACGCCCATACCGTCGAGCAGCAGGTCGAAGCGGGTGGTGAGCAGCACCCGGTCTTTGAAGGTGCCGGGTTCGCCCTCGTCGGCATTGCACACCACGTAATGCGTGCTGCCGGGCGCGGCACGGCAGGCGCGCCACTTGGTGGCGGTGCTGAAGCCCGCACCACCGCGTCCACGCAGGCCGGCGTGTTCGATTTCGTTGAGCAGCGCGTCGGCGCCGCGTTCACGCGCTGCCGCCAATGGTGCGCCGGGCGCCAGCTCGGCGTTGAGCACGATGTCGCGTCGGCGGATGTTGTCTTGCACCACAAACCAGTCGGCGGGCCATTGGTCGAGCGGCACGCGGGCGCGGATCAACTGCGCCATCTGGCGGATTGTGGACGGCGTCATGTGCGCCAGCGCGCGGTAGTTGACCAGCACCGCCGGTCCCTGGTCGCACAGGCCGGTACACGAGGTGGTGCCGACGCTGACCAGCCCGTCTTCCGACACGTGGCCGGGTTCCAGCCACAGGTCCTTGCACAGCGCCTGCATCAGGTCGGCGCTGCCCAGCATGCGGTCGGTGATGTTGTCGGAGAACAATACGCGGTAGTCGCCCTGGGGTCGGGTGTGAAAGAAATGGTAAAAACCGGCCGTGCTTTCGACTTGGGCGTGTGTCAGCCCGAGCGCGGTGGCGAGCGCCGTCAGCGTGTCGGGGGCGAGCCAACCCAGCGCGTCCTGGACCTCGCGCAGAATTTGCACCAGGCGCGTGGCATTGCGCCCGTGGTTGTCGACAATTCGCTGAATAGTTGCCAGCACTGAATACCTCCCGTTTCCGTTTTCGGCCCGGTACGTGCGCCTGCGCAGGTACCGGGTTTTATTGAACCCATCTACGATAGCCCTATTTTGATCGGTGCAAATGACAGTTGCGACAGGTTTGACAGTTCTACCGAGTCTGCTGGTGGTTGGTGTCACACAGGAGAAAAGGGCGAATCATGCATGAACTGACACTGGCGACTAATGCGGTGGCGCTTATCGAAGCCGCCGCACAGCGGGAACACTTCCGTCGCGTGCGTGTGGTGTGGATGGAAGTGGGTGCGCTGGCCTGCGTCGAAGCCGAGGCGCTGCGTTTTGCATTCGAGTCGGCGGTGCTGGGTTCGTGCGCCGAAGGCGCGCGCCTGGAAATTGTGGCGGTGGCGGCCGTGGGCGCGTGCCCTGTGTGTGGACATCGCGCTGCCATGGAGACACTCTATGATGCGTGTCCGGCCTGCGACAACGGTTTGTTGCAGGCCCGACAGGGGACCGAACTACGGATCCGTGACCTGGACGTTGAATAACTCGGGAGTGTGACTGTGTGTAGCACCTGCGGCTGTGGCGATGCGGAAACAGCGTTTGATCACCATGACCATGACCATGACCATGACCATGACCATGACCATGACCATGACCATGACCATGACCATGACCATGGTCATCGGCATTCGCAAGGGCAAGGGCAAGGGCAAGGGCAAGGGCATGGTCATGTCCATGGGCATACGGCACCCGTTACCCCGGCACCGGTAACGGCTCCGGAACCGGCTCCGGAACCGGCTCCGGCCGCCCCAGGTCCGCGTCGCCTGACACTGGAGCAGGACCTGCTGACCCGCAACGACGCACTGGCGCACGCCAACCGGCGCATCTTCCGGCATCTGGGTTTGCTTGCACTCAACCTGGTGTCCAGCCCGGGCGCTGGCAAGACCACGTTGCTGGTCAAAACCATAGAACAACTGGCCGGACGCTTGCCGCTGGCCGTGATCGAGGGCGATCAGCAGACCAGCTTGGACGCCGAGCGCATTCGCGCAACGGGCGCCCCTGCCACGCAAATCAACACCGGCAAGGGCTGCCACCTGGACGCGTACATGGTGGGCCAGGGCATGGCCCATCTGCCGCTGCAGGCGGGCGGTTTGCTGCTGATTGAAAACGTGGGCAACCTGGTCTGTCCGGCGGCTTTCGACCTGGGCGAGGCGCACAAGGTGGTGGTGCTGTCGGTGACGGAGGGCGAGGACAAGCCGCTCAAGTACCCGGACATGTTTCGCGCCGCCAGCCTGATGCTGCTCAACAAATGCGATTTGCTGCCGTATCTGCAGTTCGATATGGAGCAGGCCGAAGCCTGTGCGCGCCGCGTCAACCCGGCGATCCGCATCATCCGGGTGTCGGCCACCACTGGCGAAGGCATGGCGGACTGGCTGGCGTGGCTGGAGGAACAGGTCCGCTTGGTGCCATTGGCTTCTACGGCTGCGGTGGGTACGTCTGCACGGTTGGCGCCAGCGGTTGCAGCGATGGCGCAGCCGAAGGTATGACGGATCCCATCACCATCACCGCCGACGCTGCCACCACGACTACGGCTACCACTACGGCAACGGCAACGGCTACTGCTACTGCTACTGCTACTGCTACTGCTACTGCTTCGGTGCCGTTCGAAGCCGCCTCTGGAGCCGAAGTTCCCCAGTGGTTTGAGCACCGTGTTCCCTGTGCGCCGGGGCCGACGGTGCTGGCACTGGGGGCCTGGTTCAAAAATACGGTGTGCGTTGCGTACGAACACCAGGCGCTGGTGTCGGGCAGCGTGGGCGATCTGGACAGCGTGGACGCCTGCGTGCGGCACGACCAGACAGTCCAGGCGGTGCAGGCTTGGCTGCGGCAGCAGCAGACAGCGGCGACCGAGCCGGTCGGGATTTCGGTGACGATTCCGGCGCAGGGGCCGGTGGCGATTGCACACGACCTGCACCCCGATTTCCATTCCACCCGCAGTGCCGCCCGGCTCGCCGCACAGTGGGGTGTGCCGCTGATTGCGGTGCAGCACCACCATGCGCACATTGCGGCGGTGTGTGCCGAACACGGCGAGCACGGTCCCGTGCTGGGTCTGGCGCTGGACGGCGTGGGCCTTGGCACCGACGGCACGGCCTGGGGTGGCGAACTGCTGCGGGTGGAGCGTGCGCAGTCGCAGCGCATCGGCCACCTGTGCGTGCTGCCGATGCCAGGCGGTGAACGCGCGGCGCGCGAGCCCTGGCGCGTGGCGGCAGCGGTGTTGCACCGCTGCGGGCGCGGCGACACCATTGCCGCGCGTTTCCCCCACCAACCGCTGGCGGCAGGCGTGGCGCAGCTGCTCGCCAGTGACACGCGCTGCCCGCCCACGTCCAGTCTGGGCCGCGTGTTTGATGCGGCAGCGGCCTTGCTCGGGTTGTGCGAGGTCATGGCGTTCGAAGCCCAAGCGCCCATCGCGCTGGAGCGTGCCGCCACCGTCTACGGCGCCACCGTTGGCCCGTGTGCCCCATTGGCGCAGGGCTGGCGCGTGCAGGCAGATGGTCAACTCGATTTGCTGCCGCTGCTCAGTGCACTGGCCGAAGGGCTGGAGCCGGGTTACGGCGCCGCACTGTTCCACGCCACCCTGGTGGCCGCCTTGAGCGACTGGTTGCAGCAGGCGGCGCAGCGCACGGGCGTGCGTACCGTGGCGGCCGGTGGCGGCTGTCTGTTCAATCGCCTGCTGGTGGCTGGCTTGCAGCGCGCGTGCGCGGCGGCCGGTTTGTATTTGTTGTTGCCGCGCACGCTGCTGCCAGGCGACAGCGCCATAGCGTTGGGCCAGGCGGCCGTGGCGCGTGCTGTTTTGGAGGATTTTTAACATGTGTCTGGCCGTACCTGCGCTGGTGGTGGCCATGGATGGCGAGATGGCCACGGTGGACCTCGATGGTGTGCGCAAGGCCATTTCGCTGGCGTTGGTGGACGGCGTGGCGGTGGGCGACTACGTCATCGTGCACGTCGGCTTTGCCTTGCAGCGGCTGGATGTGGAGGAAGCTGAAGCCACACTGGCGCTGCTGCGTGAAATCGGCGCGCAAGCGGATGGCGACAACGGCGCGTCCCCCGCATGAAATACGTCGACGAGTTCCGCGATGCCGGCATTGCGCGCGCCCTGGCCGCCGAGATTGCCCGCGCCGTCCAGCCCGCACGCACTTACCGCCTGATGGAGTTTTGCGGCGGCCACACGCACGCCATTGCGCGCAACGGCCTGGCCGATGTGCTGCCGGCCCAGGTGCAACTGATCCACGGCCCAGGCTGCCCGGTGTGCGTGCTCCCCATTGGCCGCATGGACCAGGCTATTACGCTGGCGCTGGAACGCGGCGTCATTGTGTGCACCTATGGCGACACCCTGCGCGTACCGGCCTCGGGCAAGTGTTCGCTGCAAACGGCCAAGGCGCAGGGCGCCGACGTGCGCATGGTCTATTCGCCGCTGGATGCGCTGCACATCGCGCGCAGCAACCCGGCGCGCGAAGTGGTGTTTCTGGCCATTGGTTTCGAGACCACCACACCGACCACGGCAGTGACCGTGTTGCAGGCCCAGTCAGAGGGTCTGGGCAACTTTTCCGTGCTGTGCAACCACGTGCTGACACCGGCTGCCATGCACGCCATTGTGTCGGTGCCGGGCGGCATTGCCGTGGACGGTTTCATTGGCCCGGCCCACGTCTCCACCGTGATTGGCAGCGCGCCCTATGCGCCCATTGCACGCGACTGGCACAAGCCGATTGTGATTGCCGGTTTTGAAGCCCTGGACGTGCTGCGTTCCGTGCAGTGGCTGGTGTGCCAGATCAACGAAGGCCGCGCCGAGGTGGAAAACGAATTCACGCGCGCCGTGACGGAACAGGGCAACCGCAAAGCGCAGGAACTGGTGGCCCGGGTGTTCGAATTGCGCACCGATTTTGAATGGCGCGGCCTGGGCAGTTTGCCCGACAGCGCCTTGCAACTGCGCGCCGCCTACGCCGGTTTTGACGCCGAGCGCCGTTTTGGCGTGGCCTACCAGCCGGTGCCGGACCACAAGGCGTGCGAATGCGCCGCCATTCTGCGCGGGCAGAAGCAGCCGCAGCAATGCCGCATTTTTGGCACCGCGTGCACGCCCGAAACACCGGTTGGTTCGTGCATGGTGTCGTCCGAAGGCGCCTGCGCCGCCCACTACAACTACGGACGCTTTCGCACACCCGCATGACCACCAACCCATCCCGTAACGTGCTGCTGCTCCCGGCCCTCGACCTGGTGCAAGGCCGGGTCGACCTCACCCACGGCGCCGGTGGTCGCGCCATGGGTCAGCTCATTGCCCAGGTGTTCAGCCAGGCCCTGGGCAACGAATACCTGGCCCAGGGCGACGACGGCGCGCGCCTGCCGCCGTGCAGCGGGCAACTGGTGCTGGCGACCGACGCGCACGTGGTGTCGCCGCTGTTTTTTCCGGGCGGCGACATCGGTTCCCTGGCGGTGCACGGCACCGTCAACGACGTTGCCATGATGGGCGCGCAGCCGCTCTACCTGGCCGCCAGTTTCATTCTGGAAGAAGGCCTGCCGCTGGCCGATCTGGTGCGCATCGTGGCCTCCATGGCGGCGGCGGCGCGTGCCGCCGGGGTGCCGGTGGTGACCGGTGATACCAAAGTGGTCGAGCGCGGCAAAGCCGATGGTGTGTTCATCACCACCACCGGCGTCGGTGTGCTGGCGGACGGCGTGTGTCTGTCAGGCGCCAACGCCCGTGTTGGCGACGTGGTGCTGGTGTCAGGCCCCATAGGTGACCACGGCATGGCTATTTTTTCGGTGCGCGAGAACATGGCGTTCGCCTCACCGATTCAGTCCGACAGCGCCGCCTTGCACGGTTTGGCCGCCGCTGTGCTGCGCGCTGCACCCGGCACCCGCCTGCTGCGCGACCCCACGCGCGGCGGACTGGCGGCCACGCTGAATGAAATTGCCCAGCAATCGGGCGTGGGCATTGCACTCGATGAAGCCGCCATCCCGGTGCGACCCGCCGTGCACGCTGCCTGCGAACTGCTCGGCCTCGACCCACTCAACCTGGCCTGCGAAGGCCGTCTGCTTGCGGTGTGTCCGCCTGCCCAGGCCGATGCGGCACTGGCCGCGCTGCGCGCGGACCCGCTCGGCACGGACAGCGCGCGCATTGGGGTCGTGACGGACGATGCGCGCTGCATGGTGCAGATGGCGACGCGCCTGGGCGGGCGTCGCATGATCGACTGGCTGGCGGGAGACCCGCTGCCGCGGATTTGTTGAGTGAAGGTGAATCGTGCCGTGGCTGGCGCGTGCAGAGCGTTACCAGGCTGGCGGCTTGGCACCGGTTTGACGTTGTGTACCAATTAGTCCATAATTCACCCATGGCCCGCCCCATTGAATTTGACAGCGCGCTGGCGCGCAACCAAGCCCTCGTCCTGTTTTGGCGCAAGGGCTACCAGGCCACGTCCCTGCCGGACCTGCTGGCAGCCATGGACATTGGCCGCAGCAGCTTTTATGCCGCGTTTTCCGACAAGCGCAGCCTGTTCCTGGCGTCCCTCGACCTGTTTGCCGAGCGCACGCTGAACATGCTGGCCAAGTCGCGCGCGCACCTGGCGCCGCTGGACGCCCTGCAGGATTTTTTCGAACGCAATTTCACCGGCCCGCGCGTGGAGCGCGGCAAACGGGGCTGCATGCTGGTCAATACCGTGCTGGAAATGGCGGAGGTGGATGACGAACTGGCTGCGCGTGCGCGCCACCACCTGACCCGCATCGAGGACCGCTTCATGCAGTGTTTCATGGACGCCGATTTCTCAGCGGAAGACGCGCGTGAGATGGCGGTGATTCTGATGGTGGTCAATGAAGGCATTCGGGTTTCAAGTCGGCGTGACATTGCGCCGCTCGACCAATTGCAAATGATCCGCGCCACCTTTCGCCTGATCCGCAAGGCGGTGCAGGGAGAAGGCGCATCTCCACAGTACATCCGCGTACCGGCAGGCGCGCGGACCTGAAACAAGACACATCGAAATCGAAATCGAAAGCGAAATAGAAAGCGAACACCATGGCTACTTATTCCCAGCAACTGAAGGACCTCGTTCTGGATGGCACCTGCGCCACCCTGGAGCTCACGCCCGAGTGGACCCAAGGTCGCGCCGCCTACGGTGGCTGGCAGGCGGCGCTGGCCTTGCAGGCCATGCGCACCGTGGCTGGCGACGCCCCGCTGCGCTCGCTGCAAGTCAACTTCATCGCACCGGTTCCGGTGGGCAAAGTGACGGCGCGTGCGGAACTGTTGCGCCGGGGTAAATCGGTGACGCAGGTCGAGGCCCGCATCGGGGTCGATGGCGCCGTGGCGTTCAACGCCGTTGGCATCTTTGGTGCCGCGCGTCCCTCCGTGGTGGAGCAGCAGGCGGTGTGCCCCGCCGCCTTGTTGGCCGGTGCGGAGCGTACGCAGGCGACTTACAACGCCGCGCAGATGCCCGTGTTTTTGCAAAATTTTCAGGTGTGCTGGGGTGGTGGCGGGGTGCCCTATTCGGGCACGGCGCATGGCGATGCACAGGTCTATCTGCGCATGCGCGACGACGTGATTGCCAGCGACGCCCATCTGGTGTGCCTGGCCGACGCCAACTACCCGTCGGCACTGACCCGCCTGAGCGCGCCGGTGCCAATGAGCAGCATCAACTGGACGCTGGAGTTCGCCGCACCACTAACCGATGCCGACCGCGCTGGCTGGTTCCGCTTCGATCTGTCGATGCTGGCAGCGCGCGATGGCTATGCCTGGGAAAACGCCGCTATCTGGTCTGAAAGCGGGCATTTGGTGGCCATGAGTCGCCAGTGTGTGGCGGTGTTCGGATGAGCGCCGCACGGTGCCACAGCGTGCGCCGCAGTGTGGAGGAGAAACACGAATGACGACACAAACCGAGCGCTTCAAGGTCCTGGGCGCGGGCATCTTCAGCATCATGCTGACGCTGGGCGTGGCGCGTTTTGCCTACACGCCGCTGCTGCCGCAGATGCAGCAGCAGGCCGGGCTGGGTGTGGCCGAAGCGGGCTGGCTGGCGGCTATCAATTACGCTGGCTATCTGGGCGGCGCCCTCATTGCGTCACGCATCAGCGACCTGGTGCTCAAGGACCGGCTCTACCGCATCGGCATGATCGTGGCTATTGTCAGTACCGCCATGATGGGCATGAGCACCCACCTGGCGGTGTGGGCGCTGTCGCGTTTTCTGGCGGGCTTCAGCAGCGCGGCGTCCATGCTGCTGGGCACCGGCCTGATCCTGAACTGGCTGATCCGCCACAACCACCGCAGCGAACTGGGCATTCACTTCACGGGCGCCGGGTTTGGCATTGCCGGCTGCTCCGTCGTGGTCTGGCTCATGACGCCCGAACTCGACTGGCACACTCAGTGGTACGTGCTGACCGGCATTGGCTGCCTGCTGGCGATTCCGGCGCTGCGCTGGCTGCCGCCACCGGACACCAGCGGCGTTACCAAGAGCGGTCAGGCCATGCGCGACAACCCGCCCAGCGCGCTGTTTCTGCGCATCTTCATGGCGTCCTATTTCTGCGCCGGGGTCGGCTACGTGGTGAGCGCCACCTTCATTGTCGCCATCGTCGACAAGCTGCCAGGCCTGGCCGGGCGCGGCACGCTGGCGTTTCTGGCGATTGGGCTGGCCGCCGTGCCCGCCTGCATCAACTGGGACCTGATTGCGCGCCGCACCGGCGACCTGAACGCGCTGGTTGCCGCCGCCGTGCTGCAGATCGTCGGCATCGTCATGCCGGTGCTGTTCGGCGGCATCTGGGCCACGCTGTTTGGTGCGCTGCTGTTTGGCGGCACCTTCATTGGCATGGTCAGCCTGGTGTTGACCATGGCCGGGCGCTACTACCCGACGCGCCCCGCCAAGATGATGGGCAAAATGACGCTGGCCTACGGTGCCGCGCAAATCCTGGCACCGGCTGTCACCGGTTGGCTGGCGCGCAGTTCGGGCAGCTACAACGCAGGCCTGTATCTGGCGGCAGGCGCCATGGCGGTTGGCACGGTGCTGTTGCTGCTGCTCAAGCAGGTGGAGCAGCGCGACCGGATGGCCGCGCTGGTTGCCAGCCAGCAGCCGGTCTGACAGGATAGAGACGTTAGAGAATAGAAACCACCTGGAGCCCCCATGTTCAACGCCATCAAGATCACCAAAGACGACCACGGCTATGCCGCTGCACTGCAGCCCATCGACGACTCGGAGTTGCCCGAGGGCGACGTCACGGTGCGTGTCGCCTGGTCCACCCTGAACTACAAGGACGCCCTGGCTATCACCGGCAAGTCGCCCGTGGTGCGCAAGTTCCCGATGGTTCCCGGCATTGACTTCGCTGGCACCGTCAGCCACAGCACCAGTGCGCAATGGAACGTGGGCGACCGCGTCATCCTGAATGGCTGGGGCGTGGGCGAGGGCCACTGGGGTGGCCTGGCCCAGGTGGCGCGCGTCAAGGCCGACTGGCTGATTGCCTTGCCGGACGCACTCGAACTGCGCCAGGCCATGGAAATTGGCACCGCCGGCTACACCGCCATGCTGTGTGTGATGGCGTTGGAGCGCCACGGCATTCAACCGGGCGACGGCGACATTTTGGTGACCGGCGCCAATGGCGGCGTTGGCAGCGTGGCCGTGGCGCTGCTGTCGCGCCTGGGCTACCGGGTGGTGGCGTCCACCGGGCGGGCGCAGGAAGCCGAATTTTTGCAGTCCATCGGTGCCGCGCAGGTAGTGGACCGGGCCGAGCTGTCGGCCCCCGGCAAGCCCCTGGCCAAGGAGCGCTGGGCGGGCGTGGTGGATGCCGTGGGCAGCCACACGCTGGCCAATGCCTGCGCCAGCACGCGCTATGGCGGCGCCGTGGCCGCCTGTGGTCTGGCCGCTGGCATGGACTTCCCGGCCTCGGTCGCGCCCTTCATTTTGCGCGGCATCACGCTCTACGGCATTGACTCCGTTATGGCCAGCCGCGCCCGGCGCCTGGAAGCCTGGCAGCGCCTGGCCAAAGACCTGGACTTGGGCGTCCTGGCGCGTATCACGCACGCAGTCGGACTGGCAGACGTCGTCGCGCTGGCACCGCAACTGCTGGCCGGCACGGTGCGTGGCCGAGTGGTGGTGGACGTGAATCAGGCGTAACGCCGCCGCATGAAGTCAGACCCAGGACGCCGCGCCATGACCATGGATTCCCCCAGCGCCCTGCTGTTGACGCTGTACCGCGCTGCATTGGCCGCAGCCAACCCGATGCAGGTCGTTGCGCCGCATCTGCCGCCAGCGCCGCGTGGCAAAACGGTGGTGGTGGGCATGGGCAAGGCCGCCGCTGCCATGGCCGCCGCAGTGGAACAGCAGTGGTTGGGCGAGGGTGACGAACGGGGCGAACTCAGCGGCGTCGTGGTGGCGCCGGTTGGCGCTACCGTCCCCTTGCGAAACATCACGGTGCTGACCGGCAGCCATCCTGTGCCCGACGACAGCAGCGTGCGCGGTGCCAACGCCCTGCTGCAGGCGGTGCACGGTTTGCAGTCGGACGACCTGGTGCTGGCGCTGGTGTCGGGCGGCGGCTCGGCGCTGTGCGCGCATCCGGCAGAGGGCTTGTCGCTGGCTGACAAACAGCACATCACGCGTGCCTTGCTGCTGCGCGGCGCCAGCATTGCAGAAATCAACACGGTGCGCCGCCATCTGTCGGCCATCAAAGGCGGGCGCCTGGCCGCTGCGGCCTATCCCGCCCAGGTCGTGACCTTGCTGATTTCCGATATCCCTGGCGACGATCCGGCCCTGATTGCGTCCGGTCCGACCTTGCCGGATGCGAGCACCTGCCAGGACGCGCTGGCCGTGCTGCAACGCTATGCCATCACCGACCGGCCACGGGTTCTGGACGCGCTGGCGCAAGGCCGCTGGGAGTCGGTCAAGCCCCACGATCCGCGTCTGCAAGGGCACCGCAGTACGCTGATTGCCAGTGCCTGGACCGGCCTGCAGGCGGCCCAGCAGGCCGCCATGGCGGCAGGATTGGCATGCCACATCCTGTCCGACGCCATGGAAGGCGAAGCGCGTGCGCTGGCCAAAACCCACGCCGCCATTGCCTTGAGCGTGGCGCAGCACAACGCGCCGTTTGCTGCGCCGTGTGTGTTGCTGTCGGGTGGCGAAGCCACCGTGACGGTGCGTGGGTCCGGGCGCGGTGGGCGCAACACTGAATTCATTCTGGCGCTCGGCCTGGCTTTGCAGGGGCAGGCAGGTGCCGCGCGCATCCACGCCCTGTCGGCCGGGACCGATGGCCTGGACGGCACCGCCGGCGCCGCCGGTGCGCAACTGGCACCCGACACCGTGCAGCGTGCGTTGGACCGGGGTCTGTCGCCACAGCACGCACTCGACCAGAACGACAGCGCACCGTTGCTCGACGCCGTCGGCGCGCTGGTGCACACCGGCCCCACGCTGACCAACATCAACGACTTCCGGGCAGTGCTGATCAGCTAGGCAGGCAGGCAGGCAGGTAGGCAGGTAGGCAGGTAGGCCCGGCGCGGCGCGTCGAATTGGCACCTTTGCGGGGCGGCCGCGCATCCAATAATCCGGCCACCATCACCGGAGCCGCCCATGTTTGACAGCAGCCAGAACCACGTCGCCAGTTATTACGCCGCCAGTTGCCAGGGGTTGCAGACACCGCGTCCCCGGCTGCAGCAGTCACTCGATGTGGATGTGGTGGTGGTCGGCGCCGGCTTCACCGGCCTGTACACCGCGCTGCGGCTGGCACAGGCGGGCCAACGCGTGGCCATTCTGGAAGCCAGCCGCGTCGCCTGGGCCGCCTCCGGGCGCAACGGCGGGCAGCTGATTCTGGGCTTCTCCTGCGACATGGCGCCGTTTGAGGCCGCGCTCGGCGGCGACGGCGCGCGCCAGGTCTGGCAGTTGATGGTCGAGGCTGGCGCCGAAATTCGGCAGCACATTGCCGACCATGCGATCGACTGCGACCTGGTCAACGGCCACTTGTGGACCAGCGTACTGGAGCGACGCGTGCACCTGCTGACCGACTGGCAGGAGGAGGCCGCGCGCAAATGGAACTACCACGCGCTGACCTTCGTGCCCAAGGCCGATTTGCCCGGCCACATTGACTCGCCGCGCTACCAGGCCGGTTTGCTGGACGCGCAGGGCGGTCATCTGCATCCGCTCAAATACGCGCTCGGACTGGCGCGGGCCGCCGAACAGGCCGGGGTGCGGATTTTTGAAGATTCGCGCGCCCTGCAATACCGTGAAACGGCGCAGGGAGTGGCGGTGGATACGGCCCACGGCAGCGTACGGGCCCACCAACTGGTGCTGGCCTGCAATGCCTACGTGCACACGCTCGACGCGCAGGTACGCAGCCGCATCCTGCCGGTGGGCACCTACATGATTGCCACCGAGCCGCTGCCTGAGAGGCTGGCGCGCACTCTGCTGCCACGCAACGCTGCCGTCAGCGACAACCAGTTCATCCTCGACTACTTCCGACTGAGCGCCGACCGGCGCCTGCTGTTTGGCGGAAAATGCAGCTACACCGGACGCACGCCACTGAACCTCACGCAAAGCATGCGCGCCGACATGCTGCGCGTCTTTCCGCAATTGGCCCAGACCCGGATCGAATACACCTGGGGCGGGCACATTGATATCACCATGGCGCGCACCCCGGATTTCGGGCGCGAGCGCAACGTGTACTGGGCGCAGGGCTATTCAGGGCACGGGCTGGTATCAACCTGCCTGGCCGCACGGGTGCTGGCCCAGGCCATCCTGGGCGATGATCAGCCCCTGCAGCTATTCACCCCGTTGCGCAACCCGGCGTTTCCGGGCGGCGAGACCCTGGCCGGATTGTTCCAGGTGCTGGGCATGTCCTATTACCGCCTGCGCGACTACTTTTGAAAAGTCCGTGATTCTGGCGTTTGAAGCGCCACCCATCCTCGGAGGCGACAGCGGTTGTTGCGACATCGTTGGTTGCGACACCGGGGGCGCTACAAAAGGCTACAAGATGGCTTCGAAAGCGCCTTCTCGCACCGCTATAGTGGCGGATTGTGCATTTCATCAGGAGAAGTTGAATGGCTATTCAGACAGTGGGAGTGATTGGTGCTGGCACCATGGGCAACGGTATTGCGCAGGCGTGTGCCGTCGCGGGCTTGCAGGTGGTGATGGTCGATATTTCGGACGAGGCGGTGCAGCGTGGCATCAAAACCGTCGCGAGCAGCCTGGACCGGTTGCTGAACAAGGAAAAAATCACCAAGGACGCGCGCGACCAGGCCCTGGCCCGGATTCAAGGCACCACCAGCTACGAAGCGCTGAAGGCGACCGACATCGTGATCGAAGCCGCCACCGAAAACTATGACCTCAAAGTGCGCATCATTCAGCAGGTCGACGCCATGCTGGCGCCCGAAGTGCTGATCGCATCCAACACCTCGTCCATTTCCATTACCAAACTGGCCGCCATCACCTCGCGCCCGGACCGCTTCATTGGCATGCACTTCTTCAACCCGGTGCCCATGATGGCGCTGGTGGAAATCATTCGCGGCCTGCAGACCAGCGACGCCACCCATGCCGCCGTGCAGCAACTGGCCGAAGCCGTGGGCAAGCGCCCCATCACGGTCAAGAACGCGCCCGGCTTTGTGGTGAACCGCATTCTGGTGCCCATGATCAACGAAGCGCTGTTTGTGCTGTCGGAAGGACTGGCCAGCCCCGAAGACATCGACGACGGCATGAAGCTGGGCTGCAACCAGCCCATCGGTCCGCTGGCACTGGCCGACCTGGTCGGGCTCGATGTGTGCCTGGCGGTGATGGAGGTCTATCTGAAGGAATTCGGCGACAGCAAATACCGTCCCTGCCCGCTGCTCAAGGAACTGGTGGCAGCTGGACGCCTAGGCCGCAAGACCGGGCACGGTGTGTACAAATACAACGGATAAGCAGCCGATGCGCGTGGCATTGCCCGCGCACGGATTCACGCCAGACAGAGCCCCGGGTTTGTGCGAATACGAATATATAGCTGAAAGTAGGGGGTTTTTGCGACTATCGTAGGAAGATAGTCAGCGACGGTCTGTAGACTAAACTCACCTTACCTATTACGTTGGAGCAATACGATGAAGTCGGAAGAATTCAATTGGTTTTCCGGGTTGTTCAGGGTCGGTTCCATGCAGCGCCGTATTGCGGAGCTGGAAGCCGAGTTGCAAGTCCGCAAGGACGTCATGAACCTGACTAGCATCGTGTCCGAGGCGAACAAAAAAGGCGACATCATCAGCCTCAATGACAAGTTCGTCGAGATATCCAAATACAGTCGCGATGAACTGATGGGCGCGCCGCACAGCAAGACGCGCCATCCCGACATGCCCAAGGAAACGTTCCGGCAGATGTGGGCCACGATTGGGCGTGGCGACATATTTCGCGGCGTTATCAAGAACCGCGCCAAAGACGGCAGCCCGTACTACGTGGACGCCGTGGTTGCGCCCATTCTGGGGGCCAACGGCAAGCCGGAAAAATACCTGGGTGTGCGTTATGACATCACCGAGATAGAGACTGAGCGCCAGAACAACAAAGGTCTGCTGACGGCCATCAACGCCTCGTTTGCCTTTGTCGAGTTCGATCTGGGCGGGCACGTGATCGACGCCAACGCCAATTTTCTGCGCATCATTGGCTACCCGCTCGACCAGATCAGGGGCAAGCACCATCGCCTGTTTGTGGAAGCGGATCAGATCGACACACCGGCTTATCGGCAGTTTTGGGCTGACCTCCTGTCTGGCAAGCCGCAGGTTGCGGTGTTTCGCCGTGTCAGCAAATCGGGCCAGGTGGTGCATTTGCAGGCGGCTTATACGCCAGTCACGGACGAAACCGGGCGCGTGGTCCGGGTGGTCAAAATCGCCACCGACGTCACGGCCGAGGTCGAAGCCACTGCCTTGCTGCGCTCCGTGGTGGAGCAAACCCAGGGCGTGATTGCTGCGGCCAAGGAGGGCAATCTGTCCAAGCGCATTTCGCTGGATGGCAAGAGCGGCCCCATGGTGGCACTGTGCGAAGGCGTCAATGGCCTGCTGGACACCACTGGCGTCATCATTGCCGACGTGTCGCGTGTGCTGGCGGCGCTGGCCGAGGGCGATCTCACGCAACGCATCACGCACGACTACAGCGGTGCCTTTGCACAACTCAAGCAAGATGCCAATGCCAGCACCGAGCGTCTGGTTGAAGTCGTGGCTGACGTGGGCCGAGTGTTCTCCGGATTGGCGCGTGGCGACCTGACACAGCGCATCGAACGCACCACCTTTGGCGTGTTTGACCAGGTCAGGCAAGACGCCAACGCCAGTGCGATCAAATTGGCGGAAACCATCAGCGAGGTGCGCAACTCCGCCGAGGCCCTGACGGGCGCCTCCAGTCAGGTTAGCGCCACGGCCCAATCGCTGTCGCAAGCGGCCAGCGAGCAGGCCGCCAGTGTGGAAGAAACCACGGCGTCGATAGAAGCCATGTCCTTGTCCATCAGCCAGACCAGCGAAAACGCACGGGTCACCGACGGCATGGCGGCCAAGACCAACAAGGAAGCCGCCGAGGGTGGGACTGCCGTCAGCGAGACCGTGCTGGCCATGAAGCAAATCGCGGCCAAGATCGGCATCGTCGACGACATTGCCTACCAGACCAATTTGCTCGCCCTCAACGCGGCCATCGAGGCCGCGCGCGCGGGTGAACACGGCAAGGGCTTTGCCGTGGTGGCCGCTGAAGTACGCAAGCTGGCCGAACGCAGCCAGGAAGCGGCCAAGGAAATCAGCGAGCTGGCGGGAAAAAGCGTATCCACAGCGGAGCGCGCCGGCAAACTGCTCAACGAGATCGTTCCCAGCATTCAGCAGACCAGCCAGCTGGTGCAGGAAATTGCGGCGGTCAGTGCCGAGCAAAGTGAGGCAGTGATCCAGATCGGTGGTGCCATGGGGCAGCTGTCGAAGGCGACGCAGCAAAACGCTTCAGCCTCCGAAGAGCTGGCCGCAACCAGCGAAGAGTTGTCCGGGCAGGCCGAACAACTGCAGCGCGCGGTCGCCTTTTTCCAGTTGGGCGCGGGTGCCGCTCCGGTGGTGCTTGCAGGACGCCTGGCGGCGCCGGCTGGCAGAGCCACTGGCGCGCGCCTGCGTACCGATGCAGGCCCGGCGCTGCCGTTGCGCGGCGCCACAGGCAACGGCAATTTCCGGGCCTACTGAGTTGCGTCATAATTCGCCCTGCTAGCGGTGCCACCCCACCCCCGGTGGGGCGGCTGAGAAATACGCTTTGTACCTGATCTGGGTCGTGCCAGCGTAGGCAAGCATGGCGCCACAGACACCGCTCTGGTGCGCTTTTTCAGGCTGGCGCGCCCCTTGTTTATCGTTCACCGAACCACACAAGGAACTGCATGTCTGAAACCCTTACCGCTGCGCACATCTGGTCTGACATTCAGGCCGTGCGCGAACGCTCGCCGCTCGTGCACAGCGTGACCAACTTCGTGGTCATGAATTTCAATGCCAACGTATTGCTGGCCGCCGGTGCCGCGCCGGTCATGGCGCACGCGCACGAAGAAGTCGTGGCCATGGCGGGCATCGCGCAGGCGCTGGTACTCAACATCGGAACCCTCGAACCGTACTGGATCGAAAGCATGCGTCTGGCGCTGCAGACCGCCACCGAACGCGGTATCCCGGTGGTGCTTGACCCGGTCGGCGCTGGCGCCACGCCCTACCGCGATGCCAGCATCGAGCGGCTACTGGCACAGGCCATGCCGAGCGTGATTCGTGGCAACGGCTCGGAAATCATGCGCGTCGCCGGAGCGGCTGTGCAAACCCGGGGTGTCGACAGCAGCGCCGCCGCCGTTGATGCCGTGGCGGCCGCGCACGCGCTGGCCCAGCGCACCGGCGGCGTCGTCTGCGTCAGTGGCGCCACCGACCACATCATCGACGCCCGTGGCCGTTCGGCACGCATCCACAACGGCCACGCCTGGATGACCAAAATCACCGGCGTCGGCTGCTCCGTCACCGCCCTGATCGGCGCCCTGTGCGTGGTGCAGCCCGATGCCTGGCGTGCCACCGTGTCGGCCATGGCCTGGATGGCGCTGGCCGGTGAAATTGCCGCCGAGCAAGTACAACAACGCCAGCAAGGCGTGGGCAGCATGCAAGTCGCGATGCTCGATGTGCTGCAGTTGCTGGACCAGCCCACGCTGGAGCGCCGTCTGCGCCTGGACGGGTCCGCATAAATGCCCGTGCCGACGCTGACGCGCCCAGCGCTGCGTGCCGTATTGCGTGATGCGCTGCGCCTGTACCTGGTGACCGACCAGGCTTGCATGCGTGGCCGCACGCTGAGCGACGTGGTGCTGGCAGCGGTGCACGGCGGCGTCACGTGTGTCCAGCTGCGCGAAAAAGAAGCCAGCTCGCAGGTGTTTTATGCCCAGGCCTGTGCCCTGATGGCGCTGTTGGAGCCGTTGGATGTGCCGCTGGTTATCAACGACCGTATCGACATTGCGCTGGCGTGTGGCGCGCACGGCGTGCACCTGGGCCAGTCTGACCTGCCAGTGACTGTGGCACGCAAGCTGTTGCCGCCACACGTGTTCATCGGCTGGTCGGTGGAAAGCCTGGACGACGTGCAGCGGGCACAGACCCTGCCGCTCGATTACCTTGGGCTCAGCCCGGTGTTTGCGACCCCGACCAAAACCGACACGGCAGAACCCTGGGGCCTGGCCGGGCTGCGCCGTGCGCGCAGCGCCAGTACCCACCCGCTGGTGGCCATTGGCGGCATCCATGCAGGCAACGCGGCACAGGTGCGGGCCGCCGGTGCCGATGGTCTGGCGGTGGTCAGCGCCATCTGCGCCGCCGACGCACCCAAAGACGCCGCCGCAATGCTGAGAGCGATTGCTGATGCAGCCTGATTCTCCTACCCTGACCCCCACCGCAGCCACCGCCCTGGTGCAGGCGCGCTACGCGCGTGTGCTCACCATCGCCGGCTCCGACAGCGGTGGCGGCGCCGGCATCCAGGCAGACCTGAAAACCTGTGCTGCGCTGGGCTGCTACGGCATGAGCGCCATTACCGCCGTGACAGCACAAAACACACGCTCGGTGAGCGCCGTGCAAGGCGTTACGCCCGCCATGCTGCAAGCGCAAATTGACGCCGTGGTGAGCGACATCGGCGTGGACGCCGTCAAGATCGGCATGCTGTATTCGGCGTCCCTGGCGCGCGTGGTGGCCCAGGCCATTGATGTGCACGCACTGAAGCCCGTCATTCTGGACCCGGTGCTGGTGTCCAGCAGCGGGCGTGCGCTGCTCGATGCCGATGCCGTGGCGGTGCTGGAGCAGGAACTGTTTCCCCGTGTCACGCTGATGACCCCCAACCTGGACGAAGCGGCGTTTCTGCTCGGGCGGGTGCTGCCCACGCCGCAGGCAGTCGAGCAGGGCGCACGCGAACTGCAGCGGCGTGGTGCGCCTGCCGTGCTGATCAAAGGTGGTCACATGCCGGGCGCCCACTTGCAGGATCTGTTGCTGCTGCCGGATGGCGAACTGTGCTGGCTGTCGGGGTCCCGCATTGCCACTGCCAATACGCACGGAACTGGCTGCACCTTGTCGGCCGCCATCGCGGCTTATCTGGCATTGGGCGATACGCTGGAACAGGCGGTGCGCGCAGCGCACCAGTTTGTGCGCGCAGCGCTACAGGCGGGTGCCGGTGTGCAAACCGGGCACGGCAGCGGGCCGCTCAACCATGGCTTTGCACCACAGCCGATGCGCCGTGTTTCGCTGGCGCCATCTGGTCGCGCTGGGCCAGGGTCGGAAACAATTTGAACCAGGCGGCGGCTACCAAAATGGTGCCAATGCCGCCCGACACCACGGAAAACACCGGCCCCCACAGCGCCGCTACGGCGCCTGATTCGAATTCGCCGAGCTGGTTGGAGGCCCCGATAAAAATGGAATTGACGGCGGACACGCGTCCGCACATGGCGTCCGGCGTCTCCATCTGAACCAGACTGGAGCGCGTGACCACGCTGATAGTGTCCGCCGCACCGCTGACCGCCAGCACCAGCAGCGACAACGGGAAACTGTTCGACACGCCAAACACCATGGTCGCCACCCCGAACACCACCACCGCCAGCAGCAGCTTCTTGCCAACCTGGTGTCGCAAGGGCCAGCGCACCATGGCCAGTGACATCAGCAGCGCCCCAGCGGCCGGTGCGCCGCGCAACAGGCCCAGACCGAACGGGCCGGTGTGTAGCAAATCGCGCGCGTACATGGGCAACAGCGCGGTGGCGCCCCCCAGCAGCACGGCAAACAAGTCCAGCGACGTGGCACCCAGAATCACCTTGTGCGCCCACACAAAACGCACACCCGCAAACACGGCGGACCAGCCCGGCTCGTGGGGTGCGACCGGCGGCACCTGGTAGCGCGCGCGCAAAGTCAGCCCACCCGCCAGCACAAACATGACGCAGCCACAGGCATACACCGTCGTGACGCTGTGCAGATAGAGCGCGCCGCCCAGCGCCGGTCCACCAATGATGGCCGCCTGCATTGCCGCTGAATTCAGGGTGATGGCGCCCTGTAGCAGGTGGGGCGGCACCAGTTGCGGCATCAGTGCTTGCTGCGTTGGCATCTGGAATGCGCGCGCGGCACCCAGCACCAGTGCAACGCCCAGCAGCAGGTCGCGGCTGGTCATTCCCTGCTGCTCGGCCAGAATCAGAACAAGAGTCGCCAGCGCCTGCACCAGCATGCAAGTGGCGAACAATCGCCCACGGTGCATGCGGTCGGCCAGATAGCCGGCCGGCAGCGTCAGTAAAAAGGCCGCAGCAAACTGGAACAACCCGACCAGCCCCAGGTCCCAGGCACTGGACGTGAGTGCATACATGTGCCAGGCCAGCGCCACCATCAGCATCTGGTTGCCAGTGGTGCCGCCGATGCGGGCCAGCCAGAAGTGGATGAACGCGCGCTGGCGGAACAGGCTGGTAGTCGATAGCGCTGCCATCGGGCGCAGGCTCACAGGCGCAGCGTGGTGGTTGACGTCGTGGTGGTCGTTGGGCGGCCTTCGCCCTGGGCGTCAGCGGCACTGGCTGCGTCGGTCACACCGGCGGCAACGGATGCCAGCGCCTGCGCGGCCTGTTGCACCGTTGCCTTGTCAGCAGCACTGGCAAATTTGCTGTGCGGACCCAGTACGGTCACCAACTGCCCATAAATGCGCGGACTGCCGGCCAGACATTCCTGTTGGTCCAGGAAATCGGCTTCGCCGGTGAAGTTGCCAACCAGACCGCCGGCTTCCTGCACCAGCAGCGATCCGGCCGCCACGTCCCAGGCCTGCAGACCTTTTTCGAAAAAAGCATCGGTAAACCCAGCCGCTACGTACGCCAGATCCAGTGCGGCCGAACCGGGGCGGCGCAGGCCGGCCGTGCGGCGCATGACCTCACCCATCATCACCAGATAGCGGTCGAAATTGTCGCCCTGGCGGTAAGGGAAGCCGGTGGAGACCAGTGCGTCCTTGAGCTGGGTGCGTTTGGACACGCGCAAGCGGCGGTCGTTCAGGTAGGCGCCACGGCCCTTGGTGGCGGTGAACAGGTCGTTACGCGTGGGGTCGTAGACCACGGCCTGTTCCACTTTGCCGCGCACCGCCAGCGCAATGCTGACGCAATAAACTGGCAGGCCGTGAATGAAATTGGTGGTGCCGTCGAGCGGGTCGATGATCCAGACAAATTCAGAATCCTGCGCACCGTGCGTGTGGCCCGATTCCTCGGCCCAGATGCCATGGCCCGGATAGGCCGTGAGCAGGGTTTCGATGATGATCGCCTCGGCCGCATGATCGACTTCGGTGACGAAATCGTTGGCATTTTTTTGCGATACCCGGACGGATTCAATATCCAGCGCGGCGCGGTTGATGATGGCGCCGGCAGCGCGGGCCGCTTTAACGGCCACATTGATCATGGGATGCAGATTGGGCGACATAAATTGTGGTGCGAAGAACAGGACGTGCCAACTGGCGATGCAGGCGGCGACAATCGGCTATTTTACCCGCCCCATGAAAACGCGCTTTATTCTTATTCAAACCAGTCACGCAGGCAACGTCGGCGCTGCGGCGCGGGCCATGAAAACCATGGGTTTTGACGACCTGGTCCTGGTGGCACCCCGCTGGCCCAATGTGTTGCGGCGCGAAGAAACGATCCAGCGCAGCAGTGGTGCGCACGACGTGCTGGAGCGGTGCCGCGTCGTAGAGACACTGGACGAAGCCCTCGACGGCATGAGTCATCTGTGCGCCACCGCCATGACGCCACGCGACTTCGGTCCGCCCACCACGACCCCCCGCGTTCATTTCGAACAACTGGCGGCTGCCAACGCCCTGGCACTGGCGGAACCACGGGCAGCCGATGCGGCGCCCCTGCAGCAAGGCATCGCTTTCTTGTTTGGTTCCGAACGTTTCGGCATGCGCAACGAAGACGTGTACCGCTGCCACGCCTGCCTCAGCATTCCCAGTAATCCACAGTTTGGCTCGCTCAACCTCGCCGCCGCTTTGCAACTGATCGCCTACGAATGGCGGTTGGCGCTGGGCGGCTTTGCACCCGATGCGGCAAGCGCCGCATCCACCCCGCCCCCCGCAATCGATGCGCCCCAAGCCACGCAAGTCCTGGCGCGCGTCGCTGACGCGCGCCAAGTCAGCGGCGTATTGACGCACTGGGAGCAGGCCCTGGTGGCGCTGGAATTTTTAGACCCGCAGGTGCCGCGCAAACTAATGCCACGCCTGAACGCGCTGCTCAACCGGGCCCAGATCACACCGGAAGAAGTGCACATTCTGCGCGGCATCGCCAAAACTATTTTGCAGCGCACGGTGCCGCCTTCGACCTGAATAGCCTCGGCGCCCGTACAACCCATCATCTGCGATTAGACTTCTCTCCATGTTTTTCCGACTACGCTCCGACATCCAGTGCATTCTCGAACGTGACCCCGCTGCGCGCAGCCGCTGGGAAGTTCTGACCTGCTACCCGGGGCTGCACGCGGTCGTGCTGCACCGCCCGGCGCATTGGTGCTGGACGCATGGCCTGCCCTGGCTGGGCCGCTTCATATCGCACTGGGCGCGCTGGCTTACCGGCATTGAAATCCATCCGGGCGCCGTCGTGGGCGACCGCGTCTTTTTTGACCACGCCATGGGTGTAGTGGTCGGCGAAACGGCTGAAATTGGCGACGGCTGCACCATTTACCAGGGCGTCACGCTGGGCGGAACCTCGCTCTACAAGGGCGCCAAGCGCCACCCTACGCTCGGGCGCAACGTGGTGGTCAGTGCCGGTGCCAAGGTGCTGGGCGGCTTCGTGGTGGGCGACGGTGCCAAGATCGGCAGCAACGCGGTGGTCATTAAACCGGTTCCGGCCGGGGCGACGGCGGTGGGCATTCCAGCCCGCATCATTCAGTCACATGCGGACGAAAGTGCCGACGTGGCACGTGCCGACTCCAAATTCAGCGCCTACGGGCTGACCCAGGAAGACGACCCCCTCAGTCAGGCACTGCGCGCCCTGGGCGACAGCGCCGCCAGCCAGGACCACCAGATTGCGATGCTGTGGAAAGCCATCGAAACCCTGGCTGCCAAGCCGGCAGACGCGAGCGCTGTGTCGGGTTGCGTACCCGATGACGCGGCGCGCACAGCCTGTTTCGAGGCCGAGAAAATCAACCAAATGCTGGGCAAATAAGCCCGCTCGCTGACCGCCCGCCGCTCGTCGCGTTCGCTGTGGGCAGTCAGTCAGCGGCGCGTGGCCGCTGTGCGTGTTTTGGGCGGAACGCCGTGCACACCGCATCCACCGTTTCCAGATAGGGCCCGCCAATCAGGTCAATGCAATACGGAACGGCCGCAAACACACCGTTCATCAGCACGTTGCCCTGGTCGTCTTTCAGACCTTCGAGCGTTTGCGCAATGGCACGCGGCTGACCTGGCAAATTGATAATCAGGCACTGGCCGCGAATCACGGCCACCTGGCGCGACAGGATAGCGGTTGGCACAAATTCCATGCTTACCCGGCGCATGTGCTCTGCAAAGCCCGGCATGTCGCGATCGGCCACCGCCAGCGTGGCCTGTGGCGTCACGTCGCGCAGTGCCGGGCCGGTGCCGCCGGTGGTCAGAATCAGCGCGCATCCCGCATCCACCAGCTCAACCAGGGTCTGGCTGATGGTGTCCTGCTCGTCCGGGATCAGGCGCTGGTGCCACTGCAACGGATTGCGCAGCGCACGCCCAAGCCATTCCTGCAAAGCTGGCAAACCCTGGTCGGCATAAATGCCGGCCGAGGCGCGGTCACTAACCGACACGATGCCAATGGGAATAGTGTCCAGTGCGGGCACGTTTGCGTTCACTGCGGTTTCCACTGTTGCTGTCACGATGGTTTCCACTTTCATTGGTGCTTTGGGTTGCATGGGCCGGTCCTTGGTGCACCAGGGGGCCTTGCGCATTTCCCTGTGTGCAGAACCTGCCAAACGTTATTCGGCATCGGTTGCGCTGCCCGCATCGGTGCCGCCGTCCGCGCTGTCGGCGCTTTGCGCCTGCAGCAGTTGTTCGCGTACCAGCTGAAAAATATCGCGGTAGGCACGGCCATGGCGCGGTGCCTGGCCCGGCAGTTCCGGCTTGGCATCCTTGCGTGCCTGCCGCACCAACGCCCGCAACTGCTGGCTGTCGGTGTCCGGGCTGAGCGTGATCCACTGGCCCACTGCATCGTCGTCGGCCAGCAGGCGGTCGCGCCACTGCTCGGTCTGGTGCAGCACCTGGGTTTCGCGTGCGGACGGCAGGTGTTGCTCAATCAGCGCCGCGCGCACATCATCGAGTCGTACCGGGTCAAGCGCACGCATCAGCTTGCCGATGAATTGCATCTGTCGGCGTCGTCCCTCGAAATTGCTGATGCGCTTGGCTTCTGCCACCGCATCAACCAGCTTGTCCGGCAGCGCCAGCTTGGTCATCAGGTCGCTGCGCAGTGTCAGTAAATCTTCTCCCAGTTTTTGCAACTCAGTGCTTTCGCGCTTGAGTTCCGTGCGCGTTGGCTCATCGGTGCCTTTGAGCTCACGCTTGTATTCCAGATCCAGTGCGCTGCCCTCGGCGACGAACTGGCCTTTGACGTAGTAGCCTTTTTTGAGTTTGCGTGACATAGCCAAGTATCATAGCCGTCGCCATGAAGAAACAATCCAAATCCCCGTCCGCATCTGTCGCGCCCGCTTCCCGTACCACGCGCAGCAGCGGCGCGGCCCGCGCTGCGGCGCCCGCCACAGCCACCTCAACGGCCAGCGCCCAGGGCAAAGCACAGGCAAAAGCCCGCCTGCCCGATAGTGGCTTTGCCTATACGTTGCCGTTTTTCGAGTCCCTGGTCGACAGCGCGCTCAATGAAGCCCGCAAGCTCGGCGCCAGTGACGCCGGGGCCGAAGTGTCCGAGGGCTGCGGCCTGAGTGTGTCCGTGCGCAACGGCGAACTGGAAAACGTGGAGCGCAACCGCGACAAATCGCTTGGCGTTACGGTTTACGTCGGCCAGCGCCGTGGCAACGCCAGCACCTCCGATTTTTCTGCCGCCGCCATCGCCCAGACCGTGCGCGCCGCCTTTGACATCGCCCGCTTCACGGCCGAAGACCCGTTCGCCAGCCTGCCCGAAGAGCGAGACATTGCCCCAGTGGGCGAGCGCCAGCGCGCGCTCGACCTGTTTCATCCCTGGGCAGTCAGCAGCGACGAAGCCGCGCACCTCGCTTTGCAGTGCGAGGCCGCCGCGTTGTCGGTTGACCCGCGCATCACCAACAGCGAAGGTGCTGCCGTCTCGGCCCAGCAGTCGCAATTTTTCAGTGCCCACACGCATGGTTTCCGGGGTGGCTATGCCAGCTCGCGCCATTCGCTGTCGGTATCGCCCATTGCCGGTCGCGGTGACGACATGCAGCGTGACGCCTGGTACAGCTCCATGCGCAACGCCGACGAGCTGGCATCACCACAAGCGGTGGGGCGCTATGCGTCCGAACGTGCGCTAAGCCGTTTGCACGCACGCAAAATCGCCACGGTCGAGTGCCCGGTGCTGTTCGAGTCGCCCCTGGCTGCGGGTCTGGTCGGCGCCTTTGTGCAGGCTGTCAGTGGCGGGGCGCTCTATCGCAAAAGCAGTTTCCTGCTCGATAGCCTCAATAAAGTGGTTTTCCCAAAACACATCGACCTCTTTGAGGACCCGTTCGTGATGCGTGGCAAAGGCAGTTCGCCGTTTGACGACGAAGGCGTGCGCGTGCAGGCCCGTCAGGTGGTGGAGGCTGGGCGTGTGAATGGTTATTTTCTGAGTAGCTATTCGGCGCGCAAGCTGGGGCTGCGCACCACCGGCAATTCGGGTGGTTCGCACAATTTGGTGTTCCGCTCGCGCCTGACGAGCCCTGGCGACGACCTCGACGCCATGCTGCAGCGCCTGGGCACCGGCCTGTTTGTCACGGAACTGATGGGCCAGGGCGTGAACTACGTCACCGGCGACTACTCGCGCGGCGCCAGCGGCTTCTGGGTTGAAAAAGGCCGCATTGCCTATCCGGTGCACGAAATCACCATCGCCGGCAACATGAAAACCATGTTCAAAGACATCGTGGCGGTGGGTGCCGACGTGTACAACTACGGCGCCAAATCGGTGGGCTCGGTGCTCATCAAACGCATGAAGGTGGCGGGCAGCTAAGCCCCGGCGCCCCGGCTCCGGGGCGCATTCCAGACCTTGCCGGTTGGTGAAGGTGCAATCCGTGGGTTCTGACGGACCCGCCTGTCAGGCTTAGGCTCAGGCTCAGGCTCAGGCTCAGGCTCAGGCTCAGGCTCAGGCCAATGCCGCCTTGACTGCCGCCGAAACCGCCGACATTTCTGCTTTGCCCACCAGACGCGTCTTGGCGGCCGCCATCACGCGACCCATGTCGCCCGCGCCCTTGGCGCCCAGTTCAGCCACCAGTGCGCGTACTTCCACCAGCACCTCATCGGCGCTCATGCGCTGCGGCAGGTAGGCTTGCAGCACGGTTAGTTCAGCGGCCTCCTTGTCGGCCAGATCCAGGCGATTGGCGCTGGTGAACGCTGCAATCGAGTCCTTGCGCTGCTTGATCAGCTTGTCCACCAAGGCCACCACGGCGGCATCGTCCAACACAATGCGTTCGTCCACTTCGCGTTGCTTGCACGCCGCCAGCAACAGGCGAATGGTGCCCAGGCGCTCGCTGTCCTTGGCGCGCATGGCGGTTTTCATGTCTTCGGTAATCTGGTCTTTGAGCGTCATGGTGAACTCCATCCGTGCATCAGTGAGGGTCAATGAAAAAAGCCCGCCAGAGCGTCCCCAGGCGAGCTTCGTGGTCGGATGCGCCAAGCACCGGACCTTTTCTGTGACCGGACCCTTAAGGTCTAGCGCACTCGCACTTGGTAAGCGCTGGTGCCCATTCGGCCCAAGCTCTACAGCGCTTTTCTTGCCAAGCTCAGTAGCGCTTTTTCGTCCAAGCTCAATGGAGCTTTTTCGGCCAAGCTCAATAGAGCTTTTTCGGCAATTGCATGCTGCGGATGCGCTTGTAGTTGCGCTTGACGGCAGCTGCCTTCTTGCGCTTGCGCTCTGCAGTGGGCTTCTCATAAAACTCGCGTGCGCGCAAGTCGGTCAGCAAACCCAGTTTTTCGATAGTGCGCTTGAAACGACGCAGGGCGACGTCAAACGGCTCGTTTTCTTTTACACGGATCGTTGTCATTACGTAATGAATTCCAAAATATGCTGTCGCCAGCCGCTGGGTTTAACCAGATATGCGCCAGAGCACCAAGCCTGCCTGCCATTCCAACTGCTTCACCGCGTTGCGGCTTATCAGTTATTCAGGCCTGCAGGAGCTTTTGTTTGCTCTGGATTTGCAGCCACGTTCAGCGGTCATTCCCATCTTAACTAGTATTGGCCGACGGGGAACTGCCAAGTAAGCCTGCCATTATAGCCTGAGCTTTGCCAGTTTTCAACCGGCGCCGCGTAATCGATCCGCTAAAGCCTGCGCGCAAGCGTAGCCGCTGGCCCAGGCCCACTGAAAATTGTAACCACCGAGCCAGCCAGTCACATCCACCACTTCGCCAATAAAGTACAGGCCTGGCTGTGTGGACTCCATCGTTTTGCTGGACAGCGCACGCGTGTCAACGCCGCCGCCGGTTACTTCGGCCTTGCGATAACCGGCGGTGCCGGTGGGGCGCAATTCCCAGCGCGTGAGTTGCTCGGCCAGTGCCTGTAGGGCGCGGTCGCTGGTTTCATTGGCGGCGCGCAGCCAGTCGTGCCCCAGTGCCGAACCGTGTTCAATCCATGTTTCTGCCAGCCGGGTTGGCAGCAGATTGGCCAGTTCATTGCTCAGTCGTTTACGTGACGTGGCCTTGACCTGCTGCAGGTGTTGCAACACGTCGAGCTCGGGCAGCAGGTTGACATAAAGGGAGCCACCGTCCTGCCAGTAGCTGGAAATCTGCAGCACACCCGGGCCACTCAGCCCCTGGTGCGTTAACAGCAAGTCTTCTCTAAACCGCACGCTGTCCTTGCGCGTTCCGTTGGCAATCAGCACCGGCAGCGAAAGTCCCGAAAGTTTGGCATAGGGTGCCCAGGCTTGGGCATCAAACGTCAGCGGCACCAGCGCCGGTCGGGTTGGCACCAGCGCCAAGCCAAACTGTCTGGCGACGCGGTAACCAAAATCACTGGCGCCAATTTGCGGAATCGACAAGCCGCCGGTGGCAATCACCAACGCGTTGCAGCTGACCGTGCCTTGGGCGGTGTCCAATTCATAGTGACCGGCCTGGCGACTGTGCGCGGCGGCGTTCGCCAGCGCGGCGTCCGAGTAGCGGATGTTGCCAACGCGACAGCCTTGCCAGCGCGTGACCGCACCGCAGCCGCACTCCGCCAGCAGCATGTCAATCAGGTCTTCGGCCGAACGGTCGCAAAACAGCTGGCCCTTGTGCTTTTCGTGGAAAGCGATGCCATACCGTTTCACCAGCGCCAGAAAGTCATCCGGCGTATAGCCGTGCAGGGCCGAGCGCGCAAAACGCGGATTGGCACTGATGAAGTTGTCGGCATGGACCTGCCGGTTGGTGAAATTGCTGCGCCCGCCGCCAGAGATGCGAATTTTTTCAGCCACTTTCTCGCTGTGGTCCAGCACCAAAATGCGCAGCCCGGCCTGACCGGCGACACCCGCGCAAAACAGTCCGGCCGCACCAGCGCCGACGATAACCGCATCAAAGTGCTGCATGTGCCGGGGCTTCCTGTGCCGCGCGGTGCAGCTCCACAATGCGTTGCACCTGCAGCGTTATGGGTGTCGGTGTTGGAAGCCGGTCTGCCAGCACCGCTTCAATGTAGCGCGCCGTGCTGTCCGCCGCGCAATCGCTGGGTAGGTCTGGCACATCGGCCAGGGTCCCGGGTTGGGCCGCGTATTCGGCCAGCAGGCGGCCATGTACCAGACTGCGCATGGCTGGCACGCGGCGCGCATCGGCGACTGCCTCGCCTTCGGTGCCGCGCAACAGCAGCGCGCTGGTCTGCCGCAGCAGCAGTACGTCCGTCATCGACTGCGCATATTCCGGGTGCGTGTAACTGCTGACCAGCAGGCCGGGTTGAACGGCGGGCTGCAGCAGCTTGACCAGGCTGTGCGCCGGATTGCGCAACTGAATAGCGTTGCGCACTTCCAGCAAGCGTTGCAAACCGGGGTGCAGCCACGCGGTTGGCACAAAACGCACACCGGCACCGGCCCAGGCCTGGTGCGGTTGGCACGGTAGAAGGTCCAGCGCTGCCAGCACGTCAGCGGTGGCGGTGCGCCGGGCTTCGGTCGCCGTGCCGTGGATCACCACCGCGAAACCGGCACGCGCCAGCAACAGTGCCAGCAAGGGCGTCAGCAGCGGCAGTCGGCGCGCGCCGTTGTAGCTGGGCAGCACCACCAGCGGTGCTGCCGGAGCGTTGGCGTCGGGCGTTACAGGTCGCAACCGGATTTCAGTGGCGTCCAGAAAACCGGCCATTTCTTCTGCCGTTTCACCCTTGATGCGCATGGCCACACAGAAGGCGCCGACTTGTAGGTCGGAGGCGTTGCCGTCCAGCACGTGGCCAAACAGGTCGGCGGCGTCGGCGCGCGTAAGGGCGCGCGCACTTTCCCTGCCGCGCCCGATGATTTTGATGTGGTGTCCGATTGGCATGCCTCCATTGTCAGGGCATTCGATGTGCAGGCCGGATGGTGCTGGTATGCAATGGTCGAAATCATCAAGTTTTGATCAAGAAGTTAGTCGCTTCTTTGGGCAATATGACCTTACTTTTCACTGTATGGAGCGGGGTCCGCAAGGGTGCCGACATCAAGTTCATGGAAGCCAAATCGAAATCGACGTACAAAACATTGCAGGTGGTGCTGGGCAGCCAGACCATCAAGGCATTTGTCGCATCGCCCAGGGAATTCAAGGTCATTGGCATCGTGCGTATGGGAATGGAGTTTGGGTTGTTGGCGCTCACGGCGTCGGGCACCTACGTGCGTGTCAATGGGTCGGTGGTGGAGTCGCTGAATCAGCGCGCCGTGTTGAGTGCCATTGATTTCGCCTGTACCACTGGGCGCGGGGAATCGTATGCAGCGTCACGCGAGAATCGCCAGCCGGATTTGCCCACCGTGGTGTTTCGCAAGCGCCGCCATTACGGCGCCAGCCGCGCGCAGCCATTGCAGGCGCGGGCGTGCGGTCAGTGCGGCGACGTGCGTTCCCAGTAGACTTGGGGCCCTATGCAGCAAAAAATGGTGGTTCTGGGAATTGAGTCGTCGTGCGACGAAACGGGCGTGGCGCTGGTGCAGCTGCAACAGGGCGCTGGCGCGCTGCCGCACTTGTTGTCGCACGCGTTGCACAGCCAGATAGCCATGCACCAGGCCTATGGTGGCGTGGTGCCTGAGCTGGCCAGTCGCGACCACATCCGGCGGGTGATTCCCCTGGTGCAGGAAGTGCTGACCAGCGCCAACTGCGCACTCGCGGATGTCGATGTGGTGGCCTATACGCGCGGGCCGGGTCTGGCTGGCGCCCTGCTGGTGGGTGCTGGCGTGGCGTGTTCCCTGGGGGCCGCGCTCGACAAACCAGTGCTCGGTGTGCACCATTTGGAAGGCCATTTGTTGTCGCCCTTTCTCAGTGCGGATGCGCCCGAATTCCCGTTTGTCGCCTTGCTGGTCTCGGGTGGCCATACCCAGTTGATGCAGGTGGAGGGTGTGGGCGACTACCGCCTGCTGGGCGAATCCATTGACGACGCTGCGGGTGAAGCGTTTGACAAGTCGGCCAAGCTGATGGGCCTGGCTTATCCGGGCGGCCCCTTGCTGGCGAAACTGGCCGAGGGCGGGGACGTTCGGGCGTTTGCGTTGCCGCGTCCGCTGCTGCACAGCGGCAATCTGGACTTTTCCTTTGCCGGGCTGAAAACAGCGGTGCTGGTGCAGAGCCAGAAACTGATCGCTGCCGCCCAGGCAGCGTCGTTTGAAGCCCTGCCAATGCAAGTTCAGCGCGATCTGGCGGCGTCCACCCAAGCGGCGATTGTCGAGGTGCTGGTTAAAAAATCACTGACCGCGTTGCGGGAGTCGGGCCTGCGCCGACTGGTGGTGGCCGGTGGCGTGGGTGCCAACCGGTTTTTGCGTGAGCAGCTCAACAGCGCTTGCCATCAGCGTGGCGTGCGCGTGCACTATCCGGAGTTGCATTTGTGCACCGACAACGGCGCCATGATTGCCATGGCGGCGGCCATGCGGCTACAAAGCGGCAGACAACAGGCTAGCCGAAACTACGCCTTCGATGTCAAGCCGCGCTGGCCGTTGGACCTGCGCGCGACGACGGCTTGACGCTATCCCCTGGAATTTTCCCGCAGCGACAGGGGTGCGCTATAATTGAATGGCTTTGCATAGGGCAGGGCGCACGCAGGGAGCAGTTCCAGCACCTTGCGCAAGTTCACCAATCGGGGCACTAACCACTGCGGTAGCGTTGGCGCATCAGCGCAGCGTCTGCAGGCGGTGCTCCACCTCAACAGGAAATGACAATGATTGCATCCAGCATCAAGGCCTCCGTGGTCAAAGACAACGCACGCACCCCGGGTGACACCGGTAGTCCTGAAGTTCAGGTTGCGCTGCTTACCGCGCGCATCAACGAACTCACACCGCACTTCAAGACCCACGCTAAGGACCACCACGGTCGCCGTGGTCTGTTGCGTATGGTGAGCCGTCGCCGCAAGCTGCTCGACTACCTGAAGGACCGTGATGCAGACCGTTACACCGCGCTGATTGCCAAGCTGGGTCTGCGCAAGTAAGCTGCAACAGAAATACGAAGCGCCTGAGTTAGGACACTAGCTCAGGCGTTTTTTACTTCGGAGACCGCTAAGGCAGAGCGAAGCTGTGTCATTCCAGCGTCATTTGATGCAAGTTACGCTGGAATGGCATCGTGGACTGCGAGCAGGAATCCGGGCTTGGGTGAGGTGGCCTTTACCTCCCGCTATTTCCAAAATCAATGGAGTTGCACGATGACGATGTTTAAAAAAGTAACGAAGACGTTCCAATGGGGTCAGCATACGGTCACCATGGAAACGGGTGAGATTGCGCGCCAGTCCACTGGCGCTGTGCTGCTGGACATGGACGGCACCGTGGTGCTGGCCACTGTGGTGGGCAAGACCGAAGGCAAGCCAGGCCAGGACTTCTTCCCGCTGACCGTGGACTATCTGGAAAAGAGCTATGCCGCTGGCAAGATTCCGGGCAGCTTTTTCAAGCGCGAAGGCCGCCCCAGCGAATTTGAGACCCTGACCAGCCGCCTGATTGACCGCCCGATCCGCCCGCTGTTCCCGGAAGGCTTCTTCAATGAAGTGCATGTGGTGATTCACACCGTGTCGCTGAACCCCGAAGTGGATGCTGACATTGCCGCCATGATCGCCGTCAGTGCCGCGCTGAGCGTCAGTGGCATTCCGTTCAATGGCCCGATCGGTGCCGCCCGCGTGGGCTATGTCAACGGTGAATACGTGCTCAACCCTGGTCAGACCGCCCGCAAGGATTCGGTGCTGGACCTGGTGGTGGCTGGTACCGAAGCCGCTGTGCTGATGGTCGAATCGGAAGCCAAACAACTGTCGGAAGAAATCATGCTGGGTGCCGTGGTGTTTGGCCACACGCAAGGCGCGATTGCCATCAACGCCATTCACGAACTGGTGCGTGACGCCGGCAAGCCGGTGTGGGACTGGAAGGCTCCGGCCAAGGACGAAGCCCTGATCGCCAAGATCGACGGCCTGGCCAAGGACAAGCTGGTTGCTGCCTACCAAATCCGCAACAAGCAGGCCCGTACCCAGGCCTGCCGTGCGGCCTACGCTGATGTGATGACGGCCTTGAAGGCCGAAGGCGCTGCCTTTGACAGCGTGGCCATTGAAGGCCTGCTGTTTGAAATCGAAGCCAAGATTGTGCGCAGCCAGATTCTGGCCGGTGAGCCCCGTATTGACGGTCGCGACACCCGCACTGTGCGTCCCATCGAAATCCGCAACGGCGTGCTGCCACGCACCCACGGTTCGGCCCTGTTCACGCGCGGCGAAACCCAGGCGTTGGTGGTCACCACGCTCGGTACCGAGCGCGATGCCCAGCGCATTGACGCACTGGCGGGTGAGTTTGAAGACCGCTTCATGCTGCACTACAACATGCCTCCGTTCGCCACCGGTGAAACCGGCCGTGTCGGTACGCCCAAGCGCCGTGAAATCGGCCACGGCCGTCTGGCCAAGCGTGCCCTGGTGGCGGTGCTGCCAGAGAAAGATGCGTTCCCCTACACCATGCGTGTGGTGTCGGAAATCACGGAATCGAACGGTTCCTCGTCGATGGCTTCGGTCTGCGGCGGCTGCCTGTCGCTGATGGATGCGGGCGTGCCGCTGACGGCGCACGTGGCGGGTATCGCCATGGGCCTGATCAAGGAAGACAACCGCTTCGCTGTGCTGACCGACATTCTGGGTGACGAAGATCACCTGGGCGACATGGACTTCAAGGTGGCCGGTACCACCAACGGCATTACCGCTTTGCAGATGGACATCAAGATCCAGGGCATCACCAAGGAAATCATGCAGGTCGCGCTGGCACAAGCCAAGGAAGCCCGCATGCACATTCTGGGCAAGATGCAGGAAGCCATGGCTGAAGCCAAGACCGAGGTGTCGAACTTCGCACCGCGCCTGTTCACCATGAAGATCAATCCGGAAAAAATCCGTGACGTGATCGGCAAGGGTGGTTCCGTGATCCGTGCCTTGACCGAAGAAACCGGCACACAGATCAATATCGAGGAAGACGGCACCATCACCATTGCGTCGAGCGATCCGGCCAAGGCGGAAGAAGCCAAGCGTCGTATCGAGCAGATCACGGCTGAAGTGGAAATTGGCAAGGTCTACGAAGGCCCGATCACCAAACTGCTGGATTTCGGCGCGCTGGTCAATCTGCTGCCGGGCAAGGACGGTCTGTTGCACATCAGCCAGATCGCCCATGAGCGCGTCGAGAAGGTGTCCGACTACCTGTCGGAAGGGCAGATCGTCAAGGTCAAGGTGCTGGAAACGGACGAAAAGGGTCGTATCAAGTTGTCTATGAAGGCGCTGATCGATCGCAACACGGAAGGCAGCAACGAGCACAACACGGCAGCCTGATTGGCGTGTGTTGGTTGACGGTTGGACGGGCGACCATGGGGTGGCCTGTCCCTGTTGCGCAGGATACGACGTAGCGATGATGTAACAACACGGCCACAAAGGCTCGCAAAGAGCTGGCAGTGACCAGTGAGGCAAGTGGATAACGGGGGCTTGGCATGAAGAAGAAGCTGATTGCAGGAAACTG
>Ga0316222_1001167_pt1 | contig 33700 bp, 16 predicted proteins | sample TBH18011metaG_FD_206008 | JGI IMG/M metagenome (GOLD analysis project Ga0316222, IMG submission 206008) | Freshwater microbial communities from Trout Bog Lake, Wisconsin, USA - TBH18011 | ecosystem: Environmental > Aquatic > Freshwater > Lake > Hypolimnion/Profundal zone | place: USA: Wisconsin... | reverse complement strand
GGAGGAGGGTAAACCTCGAGCAACTTAAAGCGCCCCATTAATTTGCCGAAGGCAAATTTAGACCCCTCGCTGCGCATTTTTCAAGGGGGGCAATAATAGATAGATCTTATATTCTTAACACTACCTCGGTATTGAGATTTATAAAAATATATCGTATTGAACGAGATCAGATGATATTCTACCAATATTAGAAGGTTTTTAATTGTTCTAAGTAGTTCGAGTTAACTAATAACATCCCGATAAAAGTCAAATTAAAAGCTAAAATAAATTTCAAAGAAAACTTAACCTCCTTTACACTACCCCGATAAAGGGATTTAGAAAGAGGCCAAAGAAGCGCCCGTATAGTTAAATGTTCTATAAAACGGTTAAGAGCTTGTTGTGCTCGATGGGGCCTAAAAGTAATGTTCCTTAAAAATATGAGAAAGAAGCGCTTTTTGACTCTGTAGATGTTTATTTTGTCGACTTTATTAAGAAATTCAGTTATTTATAAGAGAATTTACTTAATTTTATTTTATTTTAACAAATTTCTTTAGATTCCCACCCCCTCGCTGCGCATGCCCCCCTACGGGGGGCGCTTTAAGTTGCTCTAAAAGAGCAACTAATTCTTCTGCGCAGCGAGGGGGTGGGAATCAACCTTTTTAATAATGCTTTGTATACAAAGCACGACGCTATGCTAGATAACGAAGAATGGGTTTTTATTGAACCTTCGCCAGCTTTAAAAGCAATTTTAACGCGTGATCGTAGTAAATTCAATATTCCAGAAGATATCTGGAATATGATTGATAATAAGCCGGCTCTTACAGAGCCGGAGTTGAAACTGTTCTAGTTGTAAGCTCTGGGGTTGAAAATAATGGACCTACAGCTCGAGCTGTTCGTGTTTTTTAGTCGTTGAAGAAGCGTTGGCCTAAGGCCAACTAACCTCTTTGCCCCCCTTGAAAAAATGCGCAGCGAGGGGTCTAAATTTGCCTTCGGCAAATTAATGGGGCTACGAACGACGCTTCTTCAAGCAGCTGCTGCTGCTAAACAAAAAGAAAAAGCTAAATCTAAACGCGGGCGAAAACCTAAGGTTGTGGCTGACATCGCTGCAGCAGGCGCTGCAGACGTTTTAGATAGTGCAGACCCCGTTATTACGCAGCAAGCTGCTGCATGGGCTGCTCAAGCAGCCCTTCAACAGGCAGGGCAAACTGCTTTAGACGATGCTGCTGAACGAGCTAGACAGCATCTTGCCGCTGAAGCTGCCGAAAACGCAGCAATGGAAGCTGCAGCTGAAGCTGCAAGTACGCCTTCGGCGGAAGGGGGGGACTAAGTGAAACATTACTTACAAGCTAAGGATTTAAGTTATTTAAAGGGCTTGGTTTTGTGTAAACAAAAAAGTTTCTTTGGGGACGTTTACCCACTGGAACACACCTTTGGGTACGGGCGCTTGCGCGCGCCTGCGGCCACGAATGAGCAACATCGTTGCTCAACGCACAGTTCTAAACAGGTAGGAATTTGTATCAATTCCTACCCGATTTTAACAAATCGACCAAGCCAAGGGGGGTTTAACGTTGTGCAACGTTTTCGTACCAATTTTCTGCGGGGGTTAGAGGAGGTTAGTTGTTAACGGTTTATAAGGGCAACTTATCAATTTATTATAGGGGATATCTCAAACAGAAGATAAATTTTTGAGATGTCGTTTACATCTCAAACCTCAAACCTCAAACCTCAAACCTCAAACCTCAAACCTCAAACCTCAAACCTCAAACCTCAAACCTCAAACCTCAAACCTCAAACATTAGACATAGAAAAATGTATGAATAAAGACTATAGTACTTTAAAACTACTAAAAGTTATATGTTCGATTTTAACAAACATATAACTTAAAAAAAGAAAGTTTAATTTCTAAACGTAAGTTTAAAAATTAAGCGTTAACAGCAGGAGCTTCAACAGAAGCTAAATCAAGAGGGAGAGGGAAGTTGTGCGCGTTACGTTCGCATTACTTCCGTTTCATAACTTTTTATTATTTTTATTATAAAATAAATATGCGTGGCCCAATGAAAGTTTACCATTGTTAGCAAAAAACTCAATTTTATATTGAGTTTTCGTATAAACTTCACTTGGTTTTAACCTTAGGAAAGTTAAAACCAGGTTTTCCATTTATAGACTATGAATACTAAAAAATTCGAGTATATTTGTCAATTAATTTTGACTGTGAGTACAATTAGAGAAATTATTGAAATCATTTCGTCGGAACAACTGTCATATTCAGATTCAGAATCTGACGATTGTTCCGTGGATCCAGGTATAGAGTTTACTCTTGAGGAGTGTTATGCGCTTTATTATGATCGTTATGAAAATAAAGATGATACTCAGTATGATCTTTATGAAAATACAGATCATACTGAGTATGATCTTTCTGAAAATACAGATGATACTCAGTATGATCTTTATGAAAATAAAGATTATACTGAGTATAATACTATTTTAGATTTACGTAACCCTATTTTATTTGAAGCTTTTATTCATGCTATGCAACGATTTGGAGATTTAGATGTGCCACGCATTTCTTTTGGTATGTGGCAAGATTTATACGATCAATCAGATTTTGTTCTTACAACAAACCTGTTTGAACGAATTTTAAATAATCAAATTCAATTATTACCATTGCGTTGGCGTAATCAGCGTACCAGCACTCAATATTCTATTTTTATAGATCCCAAGAAAGCTTTAAAAGGTCTTCCGAAAGACCATGGACTACCCTATGCGGGTTGTCCTTTTAAAAGTGTAAAGGAAATTATAAAAAATTATGAATTTCATACCATATTGATAAGTAGCAAAATGCTGGAAGGATGGAATAAAGGTCGTATGATTTCATATTTTAGTCAGTATGTTTCAGATAATTTGTCAGAGTCTGATAATTTATCTTCGTTTGATTTATTAAAGGTTTTAAATAAAATCTGGTAATGATTAATAAGATTAAGGGGGGTTTTTCCTTTAATCTTATTAGTTGTTTTTTAGTTTGAATCTAAAAAACAACTAATTTTAAAATATAATATAATTATAGATACAATAAATTATTTGATTTTAAAAAAGTCTAAATTATACACATATAGTTTAGGTTTACAATCTTTAATTTTTATTTTAAAGGGTACAATAAGGTTGCTAACCTCCTCTTCTAGAAAAGGTTAGCAATTTTTACTAGAAGAGAAGGTTAGCAACCTTATTTATAAAAAATTTAATCTTTGGCCTTTATAAAAAGCAGGATTGTCGCCATACTGAAGGGTAGGAAATTGAAAGTCAAATTCCCACGCACGCGTGCGATTTCGATAACCCACAAAAACCGAATAAACATTAGGAGTAAAACGATTTGGAGGTAAGTTTAAAAGTTTTTCTCTTAAACTTTCTGTGGGTGCAATATTAATAAAGATTTTTTTAAAATCTGTAGTTAGAAAGGCAGTGTTACCTGGAATTAAAACCATTTTATCTTTATCTTTATGACGAACCAGCACATCGTGCTCTAATCTAAATTTTACTGGATCTGTTAAGCGACCTCTATAGTAGCTTTTTTCGTTGGGAGATTTACCTAAATAAATATCCACATTACGCAGAACTTTTTGTTCTTGTTTTAATAAATTATTTTTTGACTGAATGCTTAAAACCTCCCCCTGTGTTATTAGTGGTTCTCTAAGAGAGGTTTCTTGCTGTTGAGGAGAGCAAGCAACCTCTCTTAGAGGTTTCTCTACTTTTGTAGAAAGTAGTTTAGGGCAAGTTGAACCTTCAAGTTTAGACTCTGTTAAACTTGTTAGCACAGTTTTTACCTCTCCAGGTTTGAGTTGCTCTCTTTGAGAGCAAATCATATTATTATTTTTATCGATAAACATTAAAGTAGAAAACAAATTACTATTTTTAACGCAATTTAACTCCATTATTTCTTTCATTAAGAACGTTTTAAGTTTTACTTTTGGAATATCAGATTGCCAACCTCTACGTAACAAACTTAGGCTGAACTTGTCCCCTGGGTGCTTATAAACTTTGAAGCGTAGATAATGCACTAAGTAATGTTCTTCAGGAGTTAACGTAAGAAGGTTCCATGACGCATTACAACCTCCAGCATGCTTTGGTATAATATGATGACTATGTGTAGAGCGATCGCCAAAACCAAAGGTAGGGTTATTTAATTTTTTTAAAATGTACTCGTTGTGAGGATTTTTATCATGGTTTAAAAAACGCATTAAATCTTTTTGTGAAGCGATAGCATGAAAATGAGCACGTGGTGTTTTTGTTTCATTTAAAGGAGTTATTTTTTCCTTCTGTCTTTCTTTTTGTCGTTCTTCAGTTCTACGATTTTTACAGGTTAAACATTCATAAATCATGTTTGGTTTATTTCTTGAAAGATTGCACGCTATTACCTTAAATTCATTGCCACAATTACACAGCAGGGTCATCGTACCCTTGCCATAGTTAGAAGGACTATTAGGATTTGAAAGTCTTACAAACTTTAAACCTTTTTTAACACATTCATTTTTAAAATAATTTTGATCTTTAAACATATTTATTTTTTAATTTATTTTAATTTTTAATAGGGGTAAGCCCCTATAGAACAGAGGGAATCGTAAAAGCAACACGCCTAAACGAACCCCTAAATTGAAGAAGCGCCCCAGTCTTACAGGGGCGCTTCTTCAATTTAGACCCCCCCAAAAAAGGGGGGTTTAACCTCAGGGGTTATTTTGAGGGTGATTTTATTAGAGATTGCTTAACTTCCTATAGGGAGAGGGAGAGGGAGAGGGAGAGGGAGAGGGAGAGGGAGAGGGAGAGGGAGAGGGAGAGGGAGAGTAAATCTATAGGGAGTTAAAATAGGGAGGGGAGTTATAACACCAAAACATAAACCCTACAACCTCTAACCCTTACGGGGTTAAATATCTAAACTTCTCTAATTTACTTGATTAATTTGTCTACAATATTACTTTTGTGCCGACCAAAGGGCATCTTAAAAGTTTATAAATTTATAGAGGGAAAATTATCGACCTAAGGGGGTCAGAGAAGTTGACTAAAATAATTTAATTAAAAACTACAAATAAAATTAAATTAAATTAATAAAAGTTAAATGACTTTAAATTAATTAAATAAATCCTATTGTATTATTTATTATAGCATAATTTCGTATTTAAGTAACTGAAGAACGCAATAGTTTTGTTTTTTTAAGAAGTTATGGTCAAATATATTATATATTTGACCATAACTTCTTAAAAAAACTTATTAATTTCTTTTACTTTAATTTTTTTATAAGTTATTATTTAAATTTTTAAATACTTAAAATAAATAAAGTAAATTAACTATTTTACGCGTCATCACAGTTTAAATCAATGTCTAAAAAAAGATAACGAGGTTTAGCTGCTTTTTTACCATCCTCTAAATAACCTTTAGGGAACCCCCCTAACCCTATTATTCCAGTTTCTTGCCCCGCAGTTTTTAAAAATTAATTTTTAAAATAAAAAAACTAGGTCAATCGACTCTTTCAATTATAAATTTACCGCTACGTTATTGCTACGCTAAAAAATTTAAATATCCATTTTCCTCTTTTACTCCCCTCGCTGCGCAGAAGAAGCGCCCCCCGTAGGGGGGCATGCGCAGCGAGAGGGACGCTTCTTTAGATTCCCACCCCCATAGGGGGTGGGAATCAACCTCAACCTCAAAGAAAACAACCAACTTACTCTTTAAAACTACTAAAAGTTATAGGTTCGATTTTAACGAACCTATAACTTAAAAAAAAGAAAGTTTAATTTTTAAACGTGAGTTTAAAAATTAAGCGTTAACAGCAGGAGCTTCAACAGAAGCTAAATCAAGTGGGAAGTTGTGAGCATTACGTTCCATCTGTATAAGTCGTTTAAATTGTTATCTTCGAGGTTGAAGAATTAGTGGCTCTTTGCCTTTGGCTAATGCGAGGTTACTTGTTATCTTCGATAACAAGTTAAAGCGAGAGGTTAATTGTTAACCCCTCTGGGGTTAACAATTTAAGCCACTTAAAGCGTCCCTCTCGCTGCGCAGAGGTTTACCCTCCTCCAGAGGAGGAGGGTATAAAGAATTAGTTGCTCTTTGCCTTTGGCTATGAGCAACTTAAAGCGCCCCCCGGAGGGGGGCAAAGAGGGACTAATTACTTGGTCTCTATGAGAGGTTGCCTCCTCCTTTGGAGGAGGGTATAACCAAGTTAATAACAATTTAAACGATTAAATTCTCTAGGTTTCTCTAGAGTGTCGGACTATATCATAATCTTTTAAAAGTTAAAAGACTCCGGGCGCTGATTCTGGTTATTAAGAGGACTGTACCTCTCCAGTAGTCTCTGAACCTTCCAACTCTGTAGAGTTGGCTTGGCTGCGGATTATCTTAGTTCTTTAATGTATAAGAGTGCTTCTTTTTAATATACACTATAGATATTAATTTAAGAACCTTAGATTTCCCGTCAATTCACCCAGTTTTTCCCGTAGAGTTACCTCTTACTCCTCCTCTAATAAATTTATAACTAAGGGGGTTAGAAATCTTTATATTCTTGAATATAAAGTCTAAAAGGATATTTTTTAATAAATATCCTTACGGGGCACGTTAAAACTTTCCCTTATGGGAAAGTAATATTCCCATGCATTACCTCCATACCTAAGTTAGCACGGTTGATGATGTCAGCCCAAGTGTTTAATACACGACCTTGAGAATCTACAACTGATTGGTTGAAGTTTAAGCCGTTAAGGTTGAAAGCCATAGTTGATAAACCTAAAGCAGTGAACCAAATCACGAATGTTCAGAATAGGTCGCTAATCTATTCCCGTAAACTCTTTAATAATAGAGTTTACTGCTTTACATTTCTGTAAAGGTCAGACTATATCATTGTCCTCCAATAAAAATTGGTAGGACACTCGCCATTTCGGTGCGCTTGCACCTACTCCCTAGAGGGATAGTCGTTAGACACATTATAATTATTTTGAATAGGCCCCCGCGTTCCCCGTAGCCCCCCGTAGGGGGGCATGCGAGGTTTAATTAGTTGTTCTTTGCCCCCGTAGGGGGCGCTTCTTCGAACAACTTAAAGTCTCTCGAAGAAGCGTCGTTTATACCCTCCTCCAGAGGAGGAGGCAATTAGTCTCTCTTTGCCCCCCTTTAACTTGTTATCAAAGATAACAAGTAACCTCGGGGGGCTACGAGAGACGCTTCTTCAACCTCTTTGCCCATTAATTTGCCTTCGGCAAATTTAGACCCCTCGCTGCGCATTAGGGGAACCTCAAGGGGGCGCTTCTTCGAGGTTAGTTGGCCAAAGGCCAACGCTTCTTCAACGACGCTTCTTTATACCCTCCTCCAGAGGAGGAGGGTAAACCTCCAGCCCCCCAAGGGGGGCAAAGAGAGACTAATTACTTGTTATCGAAGATAACAAGTTAAAGCGAGGGGTTGGGGGTACAGGTTATAACTTAAAATTTATAGGGGTTATAACTTAAATTCTTAAAAATTATAACTTTGTAAGGAATTGTCTGCAGTTTATAAAATTTTACTTTTTATGCCCCCCCTTGAGGTTCCCCTTTAACTTGTTATCAAAGATAACAAGTAACCTAGGGGTCCTTGGGCCGGGGCTACAAAGTTTTTATAAATAGATAAACTGGTAAGGGATCCTCCTTTTAGACGAGTTCATTTTAATAGTTACCTATTAAAGGGGCATTGCTACCTACAACCGGCCAAGCAGCTAAGAAGAAGTGTAATGAACGAGAGTTGTTGAATGCAAACCCAACCTTAAATAATTACTTTAAGAATTGGGGGGCTTCTTTAACCTATAAAATATAAATAGTTGGTAATTTATAAATCAGTTTAAAATTGTTTTAAAAGAGCAATTAAAATTTATGTGTTTAACTTGTTATCTTCGAGGTTTAATTAGTTGAAGAAGCGTCGTTGTAAACCTCCTCTGGAGGAGGGTATAAAGAAGCGTTGTTGTAAACCTCCAGAGGAGGAGGGTATAAAGAAGCGTCGTTGAAGAAGCGTTGGCCAAAGGCCAACTAACCTCTCGCTGCGCAGAAGAATTAGTTGCTCTTTGCCCTTTGGGCGCTTCTTTATACCCTCCTCCTCTGGAGGAGGGTAAACCTCGAGCAACTTAAAGCGCCCCCCCGTAGGGGGGGCAAAGAACGACGCTTCTTCTACAGGGGGTAAGAGGCCAACTAACCTCGAAGAAGCGCCCCCTCGCTTTAACTTGTTATCTTCGATAACAAGTAATTAGTCGCTCATAGCCCAAAGGCAAAGAGCGACTAATTACCTGTTATCTATGATAACAGGTTAAGACCAAGTTAATAACAAGTTAAAGGGGGGCAAAGAGGGACTAATTACATGATCTCTACAAGTTGAACTATTAAGATGATTTTTATTTTTAAAATATTGTATTTTATAAGTGGGTATCGCAAATTGTTGAAAGCATTTTATGCATTTAAATTTTTTTTATACCCCTCCACTTCGCAGTGGAGATAAGACTATATCACCACCCTAATTATTTAATTATTAGGGTGTCCAGCGTGTAGTCGTTGAGGGGTCATTATTATTATAAGAGGACTTCCCTGCTGATTGTCCGCACCAAAAAATTGTTACGGTTATTTAACCTTAACCCTCTACATTAATCTAAGTTGGGTTATTAGTATAAGTAATATTAGTGTATAATTTATTAAAATTAGGCAGATAACTCGTATTTTTGGATTTTTCTAAGTCAAATCTCACCCTAGTTGAGAGACTTACCTACGGAGTTTCCAGCATACAGCTAGATTTTTACCTTAATATTACTATTAAGGGGCTCCATTCGAAGCATATTGGAAGATTAAACGACCAAAGTAACCGTGAGCAGCTACGATGTTGTAAGTTTCTTCTTCCTGACCGAATTTGTAACCAGCGTTAGCAGATTCGTTTTCAGTTGTTTCACGGATTAAAGATGAAGTAACTAAAGAACCCTATCCAAGCTAATCAAATGAAGGGTAGCTAAACAGCTTTATTCAATATAATTAGCTTTGGTTTTTGTTATCTGTATTTTCATACAGTGTCGGACTATATCATAATCTTATTATTTTAAAATACTAAGACTCAGGGCGCTGATTCTGGTTATTAAGAGGACTGTACCTCTCCAGTAGTCTCTGAACCTTCCAACTCTGTAGAGTCAGCTTGGCTGCTGATTGCCATTCGATTAATTTTTTAAGTAAATAGAGAAGTTTAAAGATTATTAAAATACTCTATTAAATCGATTAGGGTTCCAGCAATTCACCCTATTTTCACTCCAATATCACTATTGGAGGGCACAGTTCTATGCATAGCTGAGAGTCGGGTAGGATTAACCTCACGGCTTTCACCCCCCTCAGATCCGGACTTGCACGTCTCCGCGCATCCGGCTCAAGCTTAAATTAATATTTCGCCCTTTTCCTTAATAGAAGAAAAATAAAATCCTAAATAATCTCTAGTTAGAGTCTAATACTCTAAAGAGAGATTATTTAGAAAGTCAACTGCTTAATAAGATGGATCTTCCAGACTAAAGTCATAAAAGACATCCATTAAAGGACCAAGTTCAGTAATTTCAGAATCAATATGATAAAGGGGTATGCTTTCAGTCGGCGTATGACCATCTGTCTTATCCTTTTTCTTTAAAATATCAAGCCTACGAGTACCAAACCCCCATCTTATGTCTTCAAAATTAGATATATTAGATTGATTGCGCCCTATGAATAAAATTAAGTCTTGAACCAATTTATCTCTATTTAACTTAAGTCTATGAATGGTTTTATGACATTCATTATGCACAAGCATCAGATTTTCATAGGAATCTTCACCCCCACTAGATACGGGAATTAAGTGATGGACATCTAAAGGTTCTTGTTGTCCATCAGTACATAAATCTTCGCCACAAACAGGGCAAATACCACCCTGCCATTTATACATCTTAAGACTCGAGTAATTAAGATATGCATCTACAAAATTTTTATTTCGACGTTTAGCAAAATAAGAAGCATCATTTCTTTCGAAAGGATTTTTCCCATATTGTATAGGAAGAAAGTTTTTAATTTTAAACTCTTTATATTTTAATAATCTAAGGCGAAGATTGTCATCTTGAAATACCCATTTATCAGCTTTATTAGAGCCTAAGGTTAAATAAACTGATGTGAAGTATTTCTCAACTAACCATTTCCAAGCCTTATTCGGGTGATTACGACGTATTAAACGGACCGATTGCAAGTAGTTGAAGTGGTCAAGACGTCTGAAAACAATATTAGAGTTAACATAACGGTGATAAAGGGCCCATCCTCTAATCACAGAATTGAGCTCGATAATTTTTAAGAAAAGTTTATTCCCTACAGCAGCACGCCAGATTTGTTTAAGTTTTGTTGTATGAGCAGTATAGTTTTTATGTGACGGACGAACTAAAGTCACGAAACCGGATTTCGTTCTCTTATCTTGGAATAGGCGGAAGGACCATCCAAGAAATTCGAAACCTGAAACATACGCATTAGTCATGAGAGTCTTTTCCGGAGATAATGACAAACCCATTTCCAAGAAGTAGTTAGTTAAAATTTCTTTAGCCTTAATCATATAAAACTCAGACTTACACATAACAACAAAATCATCCGCATATCTGACTAAAGTATAAGGACAATTACTTTTAACATAACCACGTTTATGATATGAAATCCCTAACGCCGATTCCATACCATGCAAAGCAATATTAGCAAGTAACGGACTTATACATCCACCTTGAGGCGTTCCACTTTCCGTAGGATTAAACTTACCCTTTTCCATATAACCAGTTTTTAGCCATTTTTTGATAATGTTGAGAGCAGGAAAACCCTCTAAACGTTTTAATAAAGGTTCATGCGAAATATTATCAAAACATCCTTTGATATCTCCCTCTAATATCCAAGTTTTAGACTTAGAATTTAGAGTTTTATAAACTCTAATCATCGCATCATGACAACTACGTCCAGGACGGAATCCATAAGAACCATGTTCAAATAGAGCTTCCCATTCAGGTTCAAGAGCAACTTTAACCCTATATTGAAGAATACGATCTATGATAGTGGGAATACCCAATGGACGTTGAGTTGTTTTCCCAGGTTTAGGGATATAGATACGCTTTACCGGTTTAGGACAATGACTTCTAAGATATTCCATCTTAGATAAATATTTGAACAGTGCGAACCTACTCTCAGGCCTAATATAAATAACTTTGTCAACACCAGCTGTCTTTTTTTCTTTATTAAGAGAGGTTACACGGCGCATAGCATATAATAATACAGATTTGCTCCTAAGAGCCTTAACCTGCAAACTTCTAAGTTTTGCCGTATCACCTGTTTTCTTAGCAAGGTGAATGTCATATTGATATTCTTTTACCGTATTATTAATCGCAGGCCAACTAATGTCGTGCCAGGATTTTAATTGCGGAACAACATTTGTAATAGATTTTATCATAAAAATTGAGATTAAAAATAAAGACATTACTTAACCTAAATTCAAACCATTTCATCCTCTTGGTCAAAAGTTATGTATTCCTTTCTCCTTTCAGCCGGCGTAAAACTAACGCTTTTTTTTGGAGTATGACCCTTCCTACCCTGGAAAAGGATGAAATTCCCGTCCACCCCCATCGAGGTTTTTACCTTGCGATAAAAGTTGTCCACATTTGGACGAATAGGGGCAGTTACACGTTTACCTATTTCTATATGCGCTATATGTTCATTTAAGGGTATCAGACCGGGCGTATAAGCTAGTTTAAGATCGAATCGCCATGTATTCGACCCAGCCGAGTCATCACTGACTCACGTCATCTTATCAGACAGGGGTTACGATCCCAACCTTAATCTCCATATAACTTTGTCTTGGCTAAAAGTACTATCTGAAGATACCTTCGCCTTCTACGGGAGCTCATTCTAGAGATTTTACCTCTAGAACCCCGCACGACAACAATTCTAAACTAGAACGATCGCTTAATCTAATTAAGTACTTCCCCTATGGACAGGAAGATTTATTAATTAGACCTGCGATAATAGAAACAGGCACACGACCAGGCAGGTTGATTTATCTAGGATAAATAAGGGCAACTGCCAGGTCTCGTGCCGCACAAAGCGAACCGCCAAATACACCAGCAACACCTAACATGTGGAATGGGTGCATAAGAATGTTCAACAGTTATGTATAAGCTCTTTATCTTATACTCTTCAGATTTCCCTGAAGTGTCGGACTATATCATCTGAAATTAATTTAACAAAATAATGTTTTCAATTTCAGTCAGGCGCTCGTGGAGTTTCATAATCCTTTCTGGATCGTATACTCTAGTCTCTGAACCTTCTGACTCTTTAGAGTCAGCTTGGCTGCTGATTGGCATAACAATTTCACCTTTTAATAATAACAAAATAAACTTTTTATACTGCATTTAATCCCTCCTTATGCTGGGCAAGCCAAAGGGTTAATAAGTTATTTGGGTGATTGTGACAGCTTTCCAGCAATTCACCTGATTTAATGAACACAATATTTTTATGTTCAGCTTGGAAAAGGTAGGGTCTATATGTTTGTTACCAAACCGTACATCCCACTAAAACCGTACTTGCTAGTTTCCCAGCATACGGCTCCTAGGCTATGTATATAAACAAAGCCCCCCCTCTAGTTGGCATATACTTATTATTACAATAAGTCGTTGGCTTTTAGAGGAGTCCTACGTCCTTGTAACCATAAGGCTTACTCCCCTCCCTTTACTAAAGTAAAGGGAGATTACAAGGTATTTACATGTTCCACATATCCCATTTTTCGTTTTCTTTAGAGTCCGTCATTCCACCGGGGCGACCTACGTGCACCAACTCGAGGATTGAACACTGTTGGAGGATGTTGCCCTTCACTATATTTAGTGAGGCCGGGGGTTATTAATATCATGGGGTTTTTTGTATTCCCCTCGCTGCGCAGCAGGGAGTATAAAAAACTTTGGACCCCGGCGAACTTCTATCGATGGTTTTTTAGTAGACGATTCAATTTATTACTCCACGAACCATTGCCGTTTGGCAGGAGTTCGAGTATGAAAAACTTGCTCACCTTGTAAACGTGGATATTTCACGTTTATGAAGACTTTTACCCCAGCTTCACCCCTATAAATTAGTAAAAATATAGCAATGTGGGAAACCATTCGAAACATGGTTTGCTGTATGCTTTACACTCTGCACGAAGAGTGGCGAGATTTACGCTCGCATGAGATTAGTAGTTAGCGTAGGTAAGGGCGCTTCTTGTTATAGCCATTACTTACGCCCCCCTTCCCCGCTTGGGATTCCACCAAACGTTTCAGAGAAACGTGCCGCACCGATCATGAAGTTGAAAGTACCAGAAATCACATATGTTCAGTAAAGTTCGCTAAACCTTACCCGAGTAACCTATAAGAAGAATTAGTGGTTCGCTTGTTATTAGTCGTTGAGGTTTACCCTCCTCCTCTGGAGGAGGGTATAAAGAAGCGTTGGCGCTTTTTTGCCTTTGACTAATGCGCAGCGAGAGGTTAATTGTTAACCCAGCCCAAGGACCCCTAGGTTTAAGTCCCTCGTAGCCCCCCGAGGTTACTTGTTATCTTCGATAACAAGTTAAAGGGGGGCAAAGAGGGACTAATTACTTGTTATCTTTGATAACAAGTTAAAGGGGAACCTCAAGGGGGTTAACAATTTAAGCAACTTAAAGCGTCCCTCATAGCCCAAGGGCAAGAGGTTTACCCTCCTCCTCTGGAGGAGGGTATAAAGAAGCGTCCTTTTTTGAAGAAGCGTCGTTGAAGAAGCGTTGTTGTAAACCTCCTCTGGAGGAGGGTATAAAGAAGCGTCGTTCTTTTAGAACGACGCTTCTTCTACCCCCAGAGGGGGTAAGAGGCCAACTTAAATGACTAAAAAAAAGGACGCTTCTTCTTCTTCGAGCCACTAATTCTTTAAATTCTGCACAAAACAGATTTATAGTTTAACTCTGCCTTACGTTACCGTAAGGGTCAGACCATATCATATCCCTTTTAGTAAGTCTCTTAATTGCCCCCTTACCTTGGGCCGGGGTTATAACTTGCCCGTAGAACAAGTAACCTCGAGAGGAGGTTTGAGTCGTTGAAGAAGCGTTGGGGGTTGTAGGGGGTAAATCTAGCAAAGCCCGACGCTTCTTCAAGCAATAATTACTAAAAGGGATCTCGTCTTTTCGGAAACGCTTGTTTCCTACTCCCTTGGGGATGGTCGTTCGACCTTTCCCGTATCAAGAATTCACTAAAGTCCAATCCGGCCATGAAGGATCATTTAAACGAGTTCGTATAAGTTTTCTAGAATGACTTGTTTGACGAGATGCTTCTGCGATACTAGGATAAAGAATATTATTAATAGATATTTTTTTTCCGAGTAGGTCGTTTGGAATTCCTCTCATTGCATCACCTATACGTTTTTTTGTTTCTACTGTATGAACTTTACCCCAAAAAGGGTTTTTATCACCAGGTTTTTTAATTCCTTCTAAAATATTATATGAGACGTTGCGGTTTAAAATAATGAGTTCGAGTTCTTTTCCTCTTCTTACAACAGGATCTGACCATTCTTGTCCAATAAAAAGAACAACAAATTGAAAACGATCTGAACTTATTAGGTTCCAATCGTTTTGAAGCAATTTATTTGGATGAATTTGGCGATTAAGCAACGATTTATGTGAAGCTAATCGTCCTGATACATTGGCAGATTCTCCATAATATCTCCAATCATTTTCTAAACAATGAACCATATAAAGACCGGGTTGTTTACGTGGTTGTATACGGTTTGGTACGGAATTGTCCTCTTGTGAAGCTATTAAAGCTTGGCACTTGTTCTTTTGGCCCCTCATTTTCATTTTATGAGGGGTCTCAAGAGGAGTTTTTCCGTTTAGACAAGTTTCCAATCTTCCTTTGCAGAAAGATGGGGCAATAAATTTACCTAGAGGCATACCGTCAGAGAATGAACCTTGACCGATAGGGTAGATAATGAATACAGCAGTAGCAGCAGCAACTGGTGCTGAGTAAGCTACAGCGATCCAAGGACGCATACCTAAACGGAAAGATAATTCCCACTCACGGCCCATGTAAGAGCAGATACCGATGAAGAAGTGGCAAACGATTAATTGGTAAGGACCACCGTTGTATAACCATTCGTCAAGTGAAGCAGCTTCCCAGATTGGGTAGAAGTGTAGACCGATAGCGTTAGAAGTTGGGATTACAGCACCTGAGATGATGTTGTTACCGTAAAGTAATGAACCAGAAACTGGTTCACGGATACCATCGCTTACGAATTATTTTTTTAAGTTTTTTATTTAGTGTCTCTTAAATGCATCATTAAACAATGATGCATTTAAGAGACACTAAATAAACTATTAAAGACTTATTACTTAACTTAAAAAAAATTAACCATCTTAAAGAACTACTTTTAAGTGCAGGTTAAAACGATACTTAGTTTTGAAAATTAAAAGGGCCTATGCCCCTCAAGATAATAGAACAATAGCAAGCTCCTAGTACCTTTCGACTTTAACTTTTTTAGATTTATAAGTTCTTTACCTCAAAGAGGTAAAGAACTAACCTCCGTAGGTAAGGTACCCCGTCCCCCTACGGGGTCGGGGCCTACAACTTGCCTTCAGGCTCTTTAATCTGTTCTCGAGGTTGAAGATAGCTAGAACTTAGTTACTTCGTTTATTACGTGCTTTATTTGCTAATTGAGCTGCTTTTTTCTTTCCACCTTCAGCAACCCATTTATCATATTCATCACATAACTGCAAAAGATCGCTGATTTTTGTACGAGTTTTAATTCCAATTACATAAGGAAATATTGCTTTTAAAAATAGCTTTACGTCTTCTCTAGCGTCTAACGAAATTCTATAGACAGTGTTGCCTGCGCTTGTTTTACGGTTTAATGTTATTACTTCTTTTCCTAAATACTCACCCACTCTTTCCATTAAATCTTGTTCAATCATGTCTAATTTTAGAAAGGGTCTGTGTGGTGGTGGAGTATACTCTGGCGAATTAGATTGTGATCTAATTCGATTGTCTGTTTGAAACGATGCTTCTGCTTGAAATAAACCTGCTAACCAAGCTAGGGTTTTATCGTTACGCATAGTTAGTTTAAAGGCTTGTTGGAAATTATTTGTATTCATAAGGGGGGGGGTATTTTTATTGTTTTTTTTTCATTACTAAAGTACGAATTCGCGTGGACTATATCTTCACCCTGTAATAATAAAAGATAAAAGAGGTTAGTTGCTATACCCTCCTCTTCTTACCCCTAAAGGGCAACTTTAAAGACTTATACAGGGGTTGGGCGCTAATGTGTTATTATTGTTGGGACTCAAACACTAGTCTCTGAACCTTCCACAGAACCTTATCAAATAGATAGCCCGTCTGTGGCTTGGCTGCTGATTGCCTTTCGGGTTCCAGCAATTCACCCAATTTTTCAGCACCCTTACGGGTGGAGGACACCGATTAGAGCTTAATGTCAACTGGCGGAGCAGCGATAAAAGCGATGATGAAAACAGAAGTAGCTGTTAAAAGAGTTGGAACCATTAAAACACCAAACCAACCGATGTAGATACGGTTTTCAGTTGAAGTGATCCACTCACAGAAACGAGCCCAAAGGCTAGTGCTTTCGCGACGTTCAAGAATTGCTGTCATAGTATAATGTTTAATAAAATTATGTATTTTCTCCGTGTTTTTTACTCTAAAAAATATCAACTCCTATAATAACCTCTAAGGGGTTATAATATCGGGGCTTTAACTGGCTTAAATTGTTAACCCCGTTCCCCTTTAACTTGTTATCAAAGATAACAAGTAATTAGTCCCTCTTTGCCCCCCTTCGGGGGGCTACGAGGGACTTAAACCTAGGGGTCCTTGGGCTGGGTTAACAATTAATTAGTCCCTCTTTGCCCCCCTTTAACTTGTTATCTTCGAGGTTACTTGGTCTCTATGAGAGGTTGCCTCCTCCTCTGGAGGAGGGTATAACCAAGTTAATAACAAGTAATTAGTCCCTCTTTGCCCCCCTTCGGGGGGCTACGAGGGACGCTTTAAGTGGCTCTAAAAGAGCCACTAATTCTTCAACCTCGGGGGGCTAATGCGCAGCGAGAGGGACTTTAAGTTGCCCTATAAGGGCAACTAATTAAACCTCTCGCTGCGCATTAGTCAAGGGCAAGAAGAAGCGTCTCTCTTATAGAGAGACGCTTCTTCTTAGAGCCACTAATTACCTCCTACCTTGAGAGCCTAAAAGTAATAAATAGTCTCTTACTTATTTTAAGTGAGAAACAAAAACAAACCTCTAAATTGTAGACTTGGTAATAAAAGTATACCAACGTTTTATTACTTTAGCAACCTTCTTTAACTTGCCCTATGGACAAGTTATAGCAAAATTTTCCATAGGTAAATTAACCTCTTGTTAACTCTCTTACTTGTTATCTTCGAGGTTTAATTAGTTTAAGTCGTTGAGGTTTACCCTCCTCCAGAGGAGGAGGGTATAAAGAAGCGTCGTTGAAGAAGCGTTGTTGAGGTTGATTTACCGTAGGTAAATCTAAAGAATTAGTGGCTCTAATAAGTCTCTCTATAAGAGAGACTAATTGCCTTTGGCTAATGCGCAGCGAGAGGTTAATTGTTAACCCCTCTGGGGTTAACAATTTAAGCCACTTAAAGCGTCGTTGTAAACCTCCAGAGGAGGAGGGTATAAAGAAGCGTTGTTACCCCCAGAGGGGGTAAGAGGCCAACTAACCTCTCGCTGCGCAGAGGTTGATTTACCTACGGTAAATCTAAAGAATTAGTTGCTCTTTGCCCTTTGGGCGCTTTAAGTGGCTCTAAAAGAGCCACTAATTCTTTATACCCTCCTCCAGAGGAGGAGGGTAAACCTCGAGCAACTTAAAGCGCCCCCCCTTGAAAAAATGCGCAGCGAGGGGTCTAAATTTGCCGAAGGCAAATTAATGGGCAAAGAGGTTGAGGTTTACCCTCCTCCTCTGGAGGAGGGTATAAAGAAGCGTCTCTCTAAAAGAGAGACTAATTGCCTCCTCCTCTGGAGGAGGGTATAAACGACGCTTCTTCTACCCCCAGAGGGGGTAAGAGGCCAACTAACCTCGAAGAATTAGTTGCTCTTTGCCCTTTGGGCTATGAGGTTAATTGTTAACCCCTCTGGGGTTAACAATTTAAGCAACTTAAAGCGCCCCCTTGAAAAAATGCGCAGCGAGGGGTCTAAATTTGCCGAAGGCAAATTAATGGGCAAAGAAGAAGCGTCGTTCGTAGCCCCCCGACCCCGTAGGGGAACGGGGGGCAAAGAGGTTAGTTGGCCTTAGGCCAACTTAAACGACTAAAAAAAACGACTCATTGCCCTTATAGGGCTACTTAAAGTCGCTCGTAGCCCCACGAGGTTGAAGAATTAGTGGCTCTAAGAAGAATTAGTGGCTCTTTGCCCTTTGGGCTATGAGCCACTTAAAGCGTCTCTCTATAAGAGAGACTAATTGCCTTTGGCTAATGCGCAGCGAGAGGTTAATTGTTAACCCCTTTATAAATTTATTGCTTTGCAATAAATTAATTAGTCATTCTTTGCCCCCCTTCGGGGGGCTACGAGGTTAATTGTTAACCCCTCTGGGGTTAACAATTTAAATGACGCTTCTTTAGATTCCCACCCCCATAGGGGGTGGGAATCAACCTCAACCTCCTTGGGCTGGGTTAACAATTTAAGCCACTTAAAGCGTCTCTCATAGCCAAAGGCAAAGAGAGACTAATTACTTGTTATCTTGGATAACAAGTTCAAGTTAAAGGGGGGCTACGAGCGACTAATTACTTGTTATTAACCTTTTATTAACTTGGTATCTTCGAGGTTGAAGAAGCGTCCCTCTCGCTGCGCAGAAGAAGCGCCCCCCGAGGTTGAAGAAGCGTCCCTCGTAGCCCCCCGAAGGGGGGCAAAGAGGGACTAATTACTTGTTATCTTCGATAACAAGTTAAAGGGGGGCAAAGAGGGACTAATTACTTGGTCTCTATGAGAGGTTTAAGTCTCTCTAAAAGAGAGACTAATTGCCTCCTCCTTTGGAGGAGGGTATAACCAAGTTAATACCAAGTAATTAGTCGCTCAAGGTTTAAGTTGCTCTAAAAGAGCTACTAATTACTTGTCCGTAGGACAAGTTATAGCCCAAAGGGCAAAGAGCGACTTAAACCTCGTAGATAAAAGATAATTAGTCTCTCTTTGCCCCCCGTTCCCCTTCGGGGTCCTTGGGCCGGGGCGCTTCTTCTGCCTTCGGCAGGAGACGCTTTAAGTTGTTCGTAGCCCCCCCTACGGGGGGGCAAATAAGTTAGTTGCCCTATAAGGGCAACTTAAACACTAATCTCTTTAGATTTACCTCCGGTAAATCAACCTCAACCTCGAAGATAACAAGTTAGAGAGTTAACAAGGGGTTAATTTTACTACTTGCTCCGCTTTAAAATTTATAACCTCGGGGCCTAAAGGTTAAAAATAAAATAGATGGGGATTCACATAAAAATAGGTATTATTTTTAATAGGTATTATTTTTAATAGGTATTATTTTTAATAGGTATTATTTTTAATAGGTATTATTTTTAATAGGTATTATTTTTAATAGAGGGGATATTATCCTTTTTTATAATAGAAATAAGTTAAATGATATATACGAATTTAACGTACATATCATTGCCTCCCCTTGAGGTTCCCCCTAATGCGAGGTTTAATTAGTTTAAGTCGTTTAAGTCTCTCGTAGCCCCCCGAGGTTGAAGAATTAGTTGCTCTTTGCCCTTTGGGCTATGAGCAACTTAAAGCGTCTCCTGCCGAAGGCAATAGCCCCCCGAGGTTGAAGAAGCGTCCCTCGTAGCCCCCCGAAGGGGGGCAAAGAGGGACTAATTACTTGTTATTAACTTGGTTATACCCTCCTCCAGAGGAGGAGGCAATTAGTCCCTCTTTGCCCCCCGAAGGGGGGCTACGAGGGACGCTTCTTCAACCTCTCATAGAGACCAAGTAATTAGCCCCTCGTAGCCCCCCTTCGGGGGGCAAAGAGGGACTAATTACTTGGTCTCTATGAGACCAAGTTAATAACAAGTTAAAGGGGAACGCCCCCCTCCGGGGGTCGAAGAGAGACTAATTTTAGTCGTTCTTTGCCCCCCGGAGGGGGGCTAGGAACGACGCTTCTTCTTACACCTCAAAGGGATACTAAATAAAATTCCCTGGCACTAGGGCTTAGGTTCCGGACAGGCTCCCGTCGAGTTTCTAAGCCCCCTCAGCTTTTTCACCACCAAGTTCGAGATGGATTGGTGTGGTTCCAACTGAGCCTTGAGCACCAAGGTTAAAAAATAATCAAGTTACTAAATCTACTGTACAGTAGATTTAGTAACTTGATTAAAAGTATTTGTGTTGCATTTTTTATATGGAATGCATTAACCTTCTCTATTGACTTTTGCTATAACTTGCCTGACCCCGTATGGGAACCTCAAGGGCAAGTTAAAAGTCATATTAACCTTCTCGTAGAGAAGGTAACCTCCTAGTATTAACTAACTTTAATTCCAGGGGAATTAAAGTTATTTGAATAAAAGGTTTATATCTACAAGGTCAAAATCAATTGGTCTTTAGTACATCTCGGCTAAAATCATTACTGATTGTACACCTAATGCCTATAAACGGCTTGTCTTGCCGCGACCTAATGGAGAGCACTCATCTTGAGGTGGGTTTCCTACTTAGATGCTTTCAGCAGTTATCCCTATAAGCGTGGCTACTCGGCGTTTACTTTTGGAAAAATAACCGATACACTATTGGCTTACCTTTCGAAAATCCTCTCGTACTATCGAAGGCTCCTCTCAATGCTCTAACGCTTACACCGGATATGGACCAAACTGTCTCACGCATAAGATTTAATCTTTTAAGATTAAATCGCAATCCTCATTTTCATGAGGTATGGACTATGTCTTCACCCTATAATGTATTATAGGGGTTGGCGTATTATACAATCCCACTCACGGGAGAGTATCTCAGATTTTACTCTTCAGTCTCTACGGGGACGATTTCTTTTAACGCTTCTTTAATACTTGAAATAACGATGTCAGCAGTAACGACTCTAATTTTAGAATCATTAAGAGCTGACACTTGATCCACAAGTTGACAAAGTTCATAGAACTTTTCTGGATCTTGAGAATTAGGAAGTTGTTCAGTAATTCTAATAACTAAATTAGCTTGTTTTTTCTTTAGTCTGAGATAAGGTTGTATTTGTTTTAGAAATTTGCAAACCGGAGCTGGTCCAACTAGAGTATAGTCAGATACTGTCATTTCTGATTTTCGAGTATTGACATTTCCTTCTCCAATTATATTTTTTATCTCTTCTAAAAACCATTTACGTGTTGTTTTTTGTGTGACTTGTACCGTCAAACTTATTTGATAGGGTCTTGTTTTGACATAATCTTTGTGGTAAATAAATTTAGCTATGATACTTCCATCACCATCAACAAAACCAGCTAAATAAATAAGGTCTTTTTCATTAATTGTGTTCATTTTATCTCCTTCTTTTTATATAAAAAAAATATAGCAAGTTAATTGCTGGCGGACAACAATTTTTCAAATCCTTATTTTTGATCTGAACGCTACTATGTGCTGCTTCAGACTTGCTACTTCTGACTATTCAGATTTAGAATTATTTCGGAAAAAAGAAAAAGTCTTCCCTCGGCGTTGCCTTCTATAGCCAGTTAACCATAGGAAGGGTTCACCGATATAAGCCAATTCTTTGTTTATGTTACCATAAACACACGCCTGTGATTTTTTGGTTGACGTTTTGAACCCAGCTCACGTACCACTTTAATGGGCGAACAGCCCAACCCTTGGAACGTACTGCCGCTCCAGGATGTGATGAGCCGACATCGAGGTGCCAAACCTTCCCGTCGATGTGAACTCTTGGGGAAGATCAGCCTGTTATCCCTAGAGTAACTTTTATCCGTTGAGCGACGGCCCTTCCACACGGCACCGTCGGATCACTAAGGCCGGCTTTCGCCCCTGCTCGACTTGTTGGTCTTACAGTCAAGCTCTCTTTTGCCTTTGCACTCAATGTCTGATTTCCGTCCAGACTGAGAGAACCTTTGCACGCCTCCGTTACGCTTTAGGAGGTATCCGCCCCAGATAAACTGCCCACCTGAAACTGTCAAGTGTCTTGATTCAAAGATCACCATTAGGATTCTAGCTCTTCCAGAGTGGTCTCTCAATGATGGCTCAAATTCCCCCGGAAGGGAACCTTCATAGCCTCCCACCTAGGCTGCGCAAGAAAAGCCCGAACCCAATTCCAGGATACAGTCAAGCTTCATAGGGTCTTTCTGTCCAGGTGTAAGTAGTCCGCATCTTCACGGACAAGTCTATTTCACCGAGTCTCTCTCCGAGACAGCGCCCTGATCATTACGCCTTTCGTGCAGGGCAAAACTTACTTGCCAATGAATTTCGCTCAGTTCGTCTCCTCTTTTTCAAGTGAAAATACTTTGAATTCTCCCTCTTGGGTTCATTTTTTTAAGTATTTAGGAGCTGGACTCTATCTTAAGAATTTTTTTTAATCTATTTTTTTTTTAAAAGGCTGAGTTCTTTAACTAAAGCTTTAATTTCATTAAAGCCAGCTTCTGAAAAGTGATCTTTGGTTTTTAGTCTAAGACTAATTTCTTTAAAGACACCAAGCTGAAATTTTTTATTAGTGTTTAAAGTATTTTTTTCAAAGAAAGGGATAATGATTGTTAAAAGCTGATCCAGATTCTTAACCCGATAATGATATCGGTCGCCATGATTAACTGCCACGCTTCCACACTGAAAATGGGATTTCAGTTGATGGAGTAAAGCAATGTCTCGTTTATGTTGAACAACTGTAAACTCTCCTTGGATTTGATAGCCATAGCGCAAGGAATCATTTTTAATTAGGGAATAGCTAAAACAACCTTCTCCGTCAACAAAACCTACAATCCAATCATTAGATAACGTCATAATTTATACCTCCTTTTTTTTTTATTATTTATAATAGATTCATTCCTCCAAGCGTATAGTCTCTGAGGGTTATGTTTTAAAAGACCGACGAACAAGGGGACCGATTCTTGTTTGCTTTGTCTAAACATCCTTCCCTGCTGATTGTCCCCGTGTCTGCTTAATTTTTACATGAGATCGGTCAATAATCCCGAGTATAAGACAGCTGTTTTGTTTTTTTAGTTTTGTTAAAAAAACTAAAAAAGAGGAGTTTCCAGCAAATAGCTTGGTTTTACTAAGGCTGCGATGTCACGGCAAGAACTTTCTTCCTAGACCAGAAAAGTCTAGGATTGCTCGTGTAACCTTAGGATCGTTATAGTTACGACCGCCGTTCACCGGGGCTTCGGTCGTCAGCTTCTTAATTACTTAATAACCAACTTCCTTAACCTTCCGGCACTGGGCAGGCGTCAGCCCCCATATATTGTCTTACGACTTTGCGGAGACCTGTGTTTTTGATAAACAGTTGCCAGGGCCTGGTCACTGCGACCCTCTCTTATTTTGAAGAAAGAGAGGGTGCCCCTTCTTCCGAAGTTACGGGGCCAGTTTGCCGAGTTCCTTAGAGAGAGTTCTCTCGCGCCCCTTGGTATTCTCTACCAACCTACCTGTGTCGGTTTCAGGTACAGGTGATTTTATTGTTATGGTGTTCAAGCTTTTCTTGGAAGTTTGACATCACTGACTACACTATACAAGTATAGTATAGGGATCACATCTCAGCTCAAGCATAGTTTTTATTCTAGCTATCAACACCTTAATGCTTCCACTGAAATCCAGTAGCAGTTTCAGTTTAGTCTCCTTCGTCCCTTGGTTCCCAATAAAACAGTACAGGAATATTAACCTGTTTCCCATCGACGACTTAGATTAATCTAACTAGCCTTAGGACCTGACTAACCCCCCATGGACGAACCTAGTGGAGGAACCCTTAGGTTTTCGGGGCATTGGATTCTCACCAATGTTTTCGTTACTCAAGCCGACCAAAATTGTTATTGATTAAGGTTCGTGGTTTAACCACGTGGTTGACGTTTTTGACGACGCTTCTTCGATTATTTAACCAAGTAAGAAGCGCCCCCACTCAAGATATTGATCTTTTGTGTATTGACGTTTGCCTTTTTCGGCTAAATCATAAGTTAAATTTAGTAAATCACAGATACCTTCTTTTGTAAAATGTTCTTTCGCTTCAAGCAAAAGTATAGATTTTTTCCAACTTAATATTAGCGACCTTAACATCTCTCCTTGTTTTTTTTTTTAAAAAAGGGGAAATAAAGAGCATTTAACTCTTTCGTTCTTTAAGTTTCCTTAAAGCTCAGACTATGTCATCAACGCTTGATTAATCAAGTATTGTCGGGCGCTCGTGGAGGGATTATTGGTTGATTGTCCTCACCCTCTAGTCGTTGAACGTTCTTGTCTACAAATAGTATCATTCGACAAGCTTCGCTGCAAGTTGGCATGCGTTTGACTTTTTTAAAATTAACTTCATTTAGGCTGTTTTAGTTATTTTTTTGACTAAATTGAACAAACTTTAAAAGTCAAAACTTTAGCGTTCTTGACAATTCACCCAATTTATTATAGTGAGAACAATTGCTCTATTCTCACTTCCGTTTCGTCCATCCTCACTTACGTGAAAACTTCACCCGATAACGGAACGCTCCCCTACCTATTTGATTTTTAAATCAAATATCACAGCTTCGGCAGGTCACTTAGTCCCGGCCATTGTCGGCGCAAGAACGCTTTACCAGTGAGCTATTACGCACTCTTTCAAGGGTGGCTGCTTCTAAGCAAACCTCCTGGTTGTTTCAGCATTCTCACATCCTTTTCCACTTAGTGACCATTTAGGGGCCTTAGCTGGTGATCTGGGCTGTTTCCCTCTTGATTAATTAGCTTATCCCAACTAATCTCACTGGTTGACTGAAGGCATTATCTAGTATTCTGAGTTTGCCACGACTTGGTACCGCTTTCGCAGCCCGCATCGAAACAGTAGCTTTACCTCTAGATAGCTCATAGTCACCGCTGCGCCTCAACGCATTTCGGGGAGATCCAGCTAGCTCCGAGTTCGATTGGAATTTCTCCCCTAATCACAGCTCATCCGCCGATTTTTCAACATCGGTCGGTTCGAACCTCCACTTAGTGTTACCTAAGCTTCATTCTGGCCATGATTAGATCACCCGGGTTCGGGTCCATAAAAAGTGACTTAATTCGCCCTATTAAGACTCGCTTTCGCTAAGGCTACGGATTTTACTCCTTAACCTTGCCACTTCCTATAAGTCGCCGGCTCATTCTTCAACAGGCACGCGGTCAGACGGCAAAGCCGCTCCTCCCACTGCTTGTCAGCTTACGGTTTCATGTTCTATTTCACTCCCCTAAAGGGGTTCTTATCACCATTCCCTCGCGGTACTTTGCACTATCGGTCACCCAGGAGTATTTAGCCTTACGAGGTGGTCCTCGCTGATTCACACGGGATTCCACGTGTCCCATGCTACTCGGGATATGACTATTTCATTAGAGATTTTTATAACTACTGGACTTTCACCATCTATGGTGCAGGATTCAGCTGCTTCGTCTTACACTCTATTGTAAATTTTTTTAGTCTTCCCACTACCCCTTTTTACAGGTTTAGGCTGATCCCGTTTCGCTCGCCGCTACTAAGGGAATCGCGTTTGCTTTCTTTTCCTCCAGCTACTAAGATGTTTCAATTCACCGGGTTGTCTCTATCCTACTTATGAATTCATAGGAAGTTCATGAGGTTGCCCTATTCGGGGATCTTCGGATCAAAGCTTGTTGCCAGCTCCCCGAAGCGTATCGCCGGTATCTGCGCCCTTCTTCGTCTCTGGGTGCCTAGGTCTCCGCCGTAAGCCTTAATTCATTTGACCTTTTTATTTTTTTTTTTCAAACGGAATTTTAAAACTTCTCTTTTTTAGCTTGCCCTTTAGGGCAAGCAACCTAAAAAGGAAACCTTTAAACACTTCTATATTTACATACTTCCACTTATGCCCCCCGCCCCCCCCGTGGGGGGGGGCTACCGAGGGTTAGTGGGTGGATGCGACAGGTTTCGAACCTGCGACCCCTGCCTTGCAAAGGCAGTGCTCTACCAACTGAGCTACGCACCCATTTATTAACATTAACCTCTTAGTCTATATAGATACTTAGTTGGGTGGGCTATGGAAGATTTGAACTTCCGACCTCACCCTTATCAGGGGTGCGCTCTAACCAACTGAGCTAATAGCCCCTTTTAAGTGCCTTTATTTTATAGAATAAATATATCGTTTACCAAGTATGGATCTTTCTTAAGTTACTTAAAAAAGATCCATACTTGGTAAACGATATATTTATTCTATAATCATATATAGTTTTTATGAGTCATAAAGACTTAGATATAAGTGTCTTAGTCGTTCTTTGCCCCTGACCCCTCGCTTTAACTTGTTATCGAAGATAACAAGTAACCTCGCATTAGGGGAACCTCAAGGGGGCGCTTCTTCGAACAACTTATAGCCCCCCCCAAAGGGGGGGGCTGTGGTTCTTTAACCTCCCATAGGGAGGTTAAAAGAACCAAGACACTTAAAAATTTACATTTATTTAAATGTGAAGGAGGTGATCCAGGGCCACCTTCCAGTAGCCCTACCTTGTTACGACTTCATCATGGTCAAAAACCCCTCCTTTGGCGGCGCCTTCCAAAAGGTTAGACTACCGACTTTGGGAGAAATCTTCTCCCGTGATGTGACGGGCGGTGTGTACAAGGCCCGGGAACGTATTCACCGCCACATGGCTGATTGGCGATTACTAGCAATTCCGACTTCATGCAGGCGAGTTGCAGCCTACAATCCGAACTGAGGTTGAGTTTAACAGATTCGCTAGCCTTCGCAGGATCGCTTCTGATTGTCCCAACCATTGTATTACGCGTGTCGCCCAGGGTGTAAGGGGCATGCTGACTTGACGTCATCCTCACCTTCCTCCAGTTTGCACTGGCAGTCTCTTTAGAGAATTTAACTAAAGACGAGGGTTGCGCTCGTTGCAGGACTTAACCATACACGTCAACGCACGAGCTGACGACAGCCATGCACCACCTGTGCCTCAGCTCCATTTCTGGCACTTTTCCATTTCTGAAAAATTCTGAGCATGTCAAACCCTGGTAAGGTTCTTCGCGTTGCATCGAATTAAACCGCATAATCCCAAGATTATATTTACTTTTGCTCACGCAAAAGATTAGACTATACCTTAATCTATAGTTAGTTTAATCAACTAGTGATAATCACGTTCAACAATATCTAAAAAAACTTCGAGTGGTTTATCTCGTTCATATAAATCTTTGTCATATATTTCACGAATAATTTCTTTAACTCTTTCTTTATTGTTTTACATCATAACACCCTTAGATCCTGGCGTGTTAGCGCGGTTTTTTTAAACCTAAAGATCTGTCTTTCTAAAAACGTTAAAAAACGCTAAAATAACCTTAAATAAGGTTAAATTTAATTAAGAAAGACTTTGTTACTTTTAGATTTACCTGCGCTCTGATTCTATCGCATTTTTGCGATATCTAAGATTTATTAGAAGCGAATCAAGTCGTTACGGGGTCACGAAGACTTCCCTCGGTATTGTCTTAAGTTAAGAGTTCCACCGATATGAGCCAGATATTGGCCTCATCTTTATAAAAAATATAAAGACCGCACTGCATTTTTGTTGTAAAAATGCAGTTTAACGTTTGCTTTTTTAGACCTTTTTAAAGGTCTAAAAAGTTTAGGGCGCCGCATGCGCTTTATGAGACTAAGTCACTTCACAGTGACTCGCAGCAGATTTGGGGGTTTACTGCTTGTGCGGGCCCCCGTCAATTCCTTTGAGTTTCACTCTTGCGAGCATACTCCCCAGGCGGGAAACTTAACGCGTTAGCTACAGCACTGCATTTGGCAGCACTTAGTTTCCATCGTTTACAGCTAAGAATACAAGGGTCTCTAATCCTTTTCTCTCCCTTAGCTTTCGTCTCTCAGTGTCAGTTTTGGCCCAGTAGAGCGCCTTCGCCGCTGGTGTTCTCCCTAAAATCTACACATTTCACTGTTACGCTAGGGATTCCCTCTACCTCTACCGCACTCAAGTCTAAAAGTACTCTACTGCCTGCCCAAGGTTGAGCCTTGGTATTTGACAGTAGACTTTTCAGACCACCTACAGACGCTTTACGCCCAATCATTCCGGATAACGCTTGCTCCCCCTGTATTCGATTTTATCACATATTTATATGTGCTCAGACTATACCTTTACCCGCAAAGCGACCTTAGATTTATAAATAAAAACATTAAGAATACGAAACCAACTACGCCAATTTGTTTTGTTTTTAAATTTTTTTTGTTAAATCATAGCCTTACCTTGAAATGTTTACGGGACCTGCGTGTTAGCTTATCAGTCATATGACTAACAAACTCTTGCTTTCGCTCAGTCGTTACGGGGCTACACTAAACTTTTATTGGTTCCTTTGAAAGCAAAGTGTTATTTTTGATAGCAAAGGTCAATAAAGTTATCAAAAAAGTTATTAGTTCTTTTGACCATTTCAAATTTTAGTGAGCTTCCCTCGTGATTATCTTATGGTAAATTTTATTTATTACCACTTAGACTTCCCCGAAATGAGCAGGATTTTTCATAAGAATTACTTCTTAAGGCGGCATTTTGATTAACTTAAGTTAATTCTAGCCAGACCGCGGCTGCTGGCACAGGGTTCATGAAATTAGGTTCTTTATTGAACCAACCTCCAAAGTTTCCTTTGGCATAGACTATACCATCTTCTTTTTTACTAATATCATTTTTGACTAAACACTCAAAAATGAGAAAAGAAGCTCTGCGTGTTATGGAATTGTTTAATCACGGAAAAGCAATTAATTGCTTAGCCTTTTTGTTACAAATGTCCATCTCATACTCACACTTTGATATTTAACTTATATCCCTTGCCCCCCTAGGGGGGGCTACGATTTTTAATCGATCTATAAGGGGGGTATAAATAAACCAAATGTTTTCTTCAGTCGTTACAGGGTTTAAATTGATCAGGGAGTCTTTAATAATATTAAAATTAATTTTTTGTTTTTTAGATTTTTAACCTAAAGGTTAAAAATCAACCTCGAACTTCATTAAGTTTATATACCATAGCTGGTATTTCTCTCACTATTGGTTCAATTATTTCAATTAATTTTCCAAAACTTTTACTAGGAATATAAAGATAGTATTGCCCACTTGCTTCTGTGTGTTTTGAGATATTGGAACCAATACCCCATTTTTTTAAGTACTCTTGTAATAAATGATTTTCGTCTAATGAAAAGCATTGTGTTGCAATGTTTCCAGCATAACAATCATCTCTGGCGCTCCCATCATCCATAAACCAAACTGCTAGCAGGATTGGATCCATAGGCAATTTTTCTATTAATTCAGGAGTTATTGTTTTAACAAACTTACCCTCTTCTAACAAAGGCGCGCTTCTTTCTTTGTAAAACAAATCATAATATTCTTTTAAATATTCGCCTGAACTTGTATAAAACTCGACAGTAACATATTTTTTTTTATCAGTTACTTCTTTAGGAGGTTGTGTTGTTTGGCACAATCTTTTTAGCTTTTCGTATTTCCACTCTACATAACTTTTTTGTTTTATACTATGTGAAACTCTATATCTAAAGCTATTTGCGCCTCTTTTAATTAGAGTACCATCGCCTAAAAGTGAACCTATTAAAATAGCTCTCTCTATATTAGAGAGAGCTGACAATTCTGTTTTTTTATTCATAGTTTTTTTTGTTTTTTTATATTATAATGTTTAAATTCATCAACTAAACTTCCCACGGTATTGCCCACAGCTGGCATTCACTAAAAAGTGAATTAAAGCTATTTTTAGCTTTTAGTCCGCACCACTGTTTGGGTTTCACCGTTATGAGCAGAGTATAACACTATCTCTCACGAGATAGTAGGCCAACAATTTAGCCGGAGCTTATTCCTCAGGTACCGTCATTGATTCTTCCCTAAGAAAAGAGGTTTACGATCCACGGACCTTCTTCCCTCACGCGGCATTGCTCCGTCAGGCTTTCGCCCATTGCGGAAAATTCCTCACTGCTGCCTCCCGTAGGAGTCTGGGCCGTGTCTCAGTCCCAGTGTGGCTGATCATCCTCTCAGACCAGCTACTGATCGTGGCCTTGGGAGGCTTTTACCCCCACCAACTAGCTAATCAGACGCAAGCCCCTCTTTTGGCCAGCTCTCGCTGCTTTAACTCCTCAGCATTATGGGGTATTACCAACAGTTTCCCGATGTTATCCCCCTCCAAAAGGTAGGTTCTTACGCGTTACGCACCCGTCCGCCACTACACTAATAGTTACCCATTAGCTCGTTCGACTTGCATGTGTTAAGCATGCCGCCAGCGTTCATCCTGAGCCAGGATCAAACTCTCCATAGATAATTATTTATTACTTTTTTCAACATTTATATTATTATAATTGTTAAATTACTTTTTTGAACATTCTCTTGTATTTAAATTTATCTAATTTCTTTTTTTTGTCAACTTTCACTTCTTTTACTCATTTATTCCTATAATAACCTTACTAATCTTAACCTCTGCCCCTATAATAAATTTATAAACTTTAAGAGTACCCCTTCCCTTTATAAATTTATTGCTTTGCAATAAATTAATTAGTCTCTCTCGCTGCGCAGAGGTTTACCCTCCTCCTCTGGAGGAGGGTATAAAGAATTAGTTGCTCTTTGCCCTTTGGGCGCTTTAAGTGGCTTAAATTGTTAACCCCAGAGGGGTTAACAATTAACCTCGAGGTTTACCCTCCTCCAGAGGAGGAGGGTATAAAGAATTAGTTGCTCTTTGCCTTTGGCTATGAGCAACTTAAAGCGCCCCCCGGAGGGGGGCAAAGAGCCACTAATTCTTTAGATTTACCGTAGGTAAGGTACCCCTACGGGGCCTACAACCTCGAGCAACTTAAAGCGCCCCATTAATTTGCCGAAGGCAAATTTAGACCCCTCGCTTTAACTTGTTATTGAAAATAACAAGTATTAGTCCCTCTTTGCCCCCCTTTAACTTGTTATCGAAGATAACAAGTAACCTCGGGGGGCTACGAGGGACGCGCTTCTGCTTCAACATCGCATTAGGGGAACCTCAAGGGGGGCAAAGAGAGACTTTAAGTTGCCCAGCCGGCCCAAGGACCCCGAAGGGGAACGGAGGTTAATTTATTGCAAAGCAATAAATTTATATAAGGGCAAGAGGTTGATTTACCGTAGGTAAATCTAAAGAAGCGTCGTTCTTTTTAGTCGTTCTTTGTTTTGTTTTGTTTTCAAACAAATAAATAAGAATTGGTTGCCCAGACGTCAGCTTTACATTCTCAAACTTGAGTCCATTAAATTAAACTCTTTAATTTATGAAGCTTTCGTTAAGTTCTTAAGTTTGTTTTTACTTGTTATTTTTGAGGTTTAATTTGGTGTTATGTACCCCCACGTTCCCCTTTAACTTGTTATCAAAGATAACAAGTAATTAGTCTCTCTTTTAGAGAGACTTAAACCTAGGGGTCCTTGGGCCGGGGGGCAAAGAGGTAAGTTGGCCTCTTACCCCCTCTGGGGGTAGAAGAAGCGTCGTTCTAAAAGAACGACGCTTCTTTATACCCTCCTCCTCTGGAGGAGGGTAAACCTCAACAACTTAAACAAATCATTAAACCTCCCATAGGGGAACCTCAAGGGGGAAAGAGGTTGATTTACCAAAGGTAAATCTAATTAGTCTCTCATAGCCAAAGGCAATTAGTCTCTCTTATAGAGAGACTTATTAGAGAGACTTAAAGCAACTAATTTCAAATAAAATAAAACAAACTAAATAAATTAAAAGGTTTAATTAAATTGTTTAAGTTCTTCAAACAAAACTCCAAAAGTAATTAGTCTCTCTTATAGAGAGACTTAAAATCAACCCACTAACTAACCACTATGAAGAGGTTAGTTGGCCAGCCGGCCCAAGGTAAGGAGGTTGAGGTTGATTCCCACCCCCTATGGGGGTGGGAATCTAAAGAAGCGTCATTCGTAGCCCCCCGTAGGGGGGCAAAGAATGACTAATTAATTTATTGCAAAGCAATAAATTTATAAAAGGTAACTTAAACAACGCTTTAAGTGGCTCTAAAAGAGCCACTAATTCTTTAGATTTACCGTAGGTAAATCAACCTCAACGACGCTTCTTTATACCCTCCTCCTCTGGAGGAGGGCAACCTCAACGACGCTTCTTCAACTAATTAAACCTTGTAGATAAAAGGTTAATAGCAATTTAAACAATTAATTAAACCTCAATAAAAAGTTAAAATTTAGTTAGGTCTCATTTTTACAGGGGGTTGGAATAAAAAAGGTGGCCTTAAAAAATTAATTTCCTTTATAGAGGTAAACTTGTTTTAGGTCTCATTTTTACAGGGGGTTAGAATAAAAAATTTAAACTTAAAAACTAAGTTTAACTTGTTATTGAGCAGGTTGAGGTGTTAGTTGTTATTTTTAGTTGTTGAAGAAGCGTTGCCAGCCCCAGGAGGTTGAAGAAGCGTCTCTCTCGCTGCGCAGAAGAATTAGTTGCTCTAAGAAGAAGCGTCTCTCTATAAGAGAGACGCTTCTTCTTGCCTTTGGCTAATGCGCAGCGAGAGGTTAATTGTTAACCCCGTAGCCCCCCGTAGGGGGGCATGCGCAGCGAGGGGTTAACAATTTAAGCAACTTAAAGCGCCCCCCGAGGTTGAGGTTGATTCCCACCCCCTATGGGGGTGGGAATCTAAAGAAGCGTCCCTCTCGCTGCGCAGAGGTTGATTTACCTACGGTAAATCTAAAGAATTAGTTGCTCTTTGCCTTTGGCTATGAGGTTAATTGTTAACCCCTCTGGGGTTAACAATTTAAGCAACTTAAAGCGCCCCCCGAGGTTACTTGTTATCTTCGAGGTTACTTGGTCTCTATGAGACCAAGTTAATAACAAGTTAAAGGGGGGCAAAGAGGGACTAATTACTTGTTATTAACTTGGTTATACCCTCCTCCAAAGGAGGAGGCAATTAGTCTCTCTTTTAGAGAGACGCTTCTTTAGATTCCCACCCCCATAGGGGGTGGGAATCAACCTCAACCTCTCATAGAGACCAAGTAATTAGCCCCTCTTTGCCCCCCTTTAACTTGTTATCGAAGATAACAAGTAATTAGTCCCTCTTTTAGAGGGACGCTTCTTCAACCTCGGGGGGCTACGAGGGGCGCTTCTTCAACCTCGAAGATAACAAGTTAAAGGGGGGCAAAGAGAGACTAATTAATTTATTGCAAAGCAATAAATTTATAAAGGGCAACTAATTAGTCTCTTATATTTACCTTAGGAGGGTAAATCAACCTCTCGCTTTAACTTGGTTAGATTTACCTTTGGAGGTTAGTTATAACCCTCTCTTTGAGACCAAGTAATTAGTCCCTCTAATAAGTCTCTCTATAAGAGAGACTAATTGCCTTTGGCTAATGCGCAGCGAGAGGGACGCTTCTTTAGATTTACCTACGGTAAATCAATTAGTCTCTCTTTGCCCCCCTTTAACTTGTTATCGTCGATAACAAGTGAAAGGGGGGCAAAGAGAGACTAATTACTTGTTATTAACTTGGTTAGATTTATCAAAGATAAATCAATTAGTCTCTCTTTGCCCCCCTTCGGGGGGCTACGAGAGACGCTTCTTTAGATTTACCTACGGTAAATCAACCTCAACCTCTCATAGAGACCAAGTAATTAGCCCCTCTAATAAGTCTCTCTA
>Ga0316222_1001163_pt1 | contig 33818 bp, 27 predicted proteins | sample TBH18011metaG_FD_206008 | JGI IMG/M metagenome (GOLD analysis project Ga0316222, IMG submission 206008) | Freshwater microbial communities from Trout Bog Lake, Wisconsin, USA - TBH18011 | ecosystem: Environmental > Aquatic > Freshwater > Lake > Hypolimnion/Profundal zone | place: USA: Wisconsin... | reverse complement strand
GAGGGCGTCGCCGTGGTCCAGGGTGCCGCCTTCGGTCTGGAACCCTATTTCCGCATCTCCTACGCCACCTCCGAAGCGGCCCTGACCAAGGCGTGCGAGCGGATCAAGCGGTTCTGCGAAAGCCTCAAATAGAGCTGTCGCCCGGCGCCTGAGGGCCACCCGGCCAAGTCACGACAGTGGCTCGCCGCTATGAAATGGGAAAAGGGGGCGGCTCGCGACGGAGCCGCCCCCTTTTTTAAGAGCGCGATGACATTGGATTGATGCGGCTCCACCGTAATCCAATGTCTGAATCGCCGTCGACCTTATTGATGAGAGACGGATTCAGATTTGAGGTTGAACGCTCTGGCGATTCAACCTCAAATCATCCGGCTCTGGCGCCCCTCAAGCGCCGGGTGCTCACGCCGCCTGGGTGCGGACCTCTCCCAGGAAACTGTTGATCTCGCGGGTCAGCTCGTCGTTGTGGGTGATCATTTCGCGGGTCGAGCCCGCCACGTCCTCGGCGGCGCCGCGGCTGGTGCGGGCGCCATCGGATACCCGCCCGATATGGTCGGAGACTTCCCGGGTGCCGCGTGCCGCTTCCTGCACCGAACGGGTGATCTCGTGGATGGCGGCGTTCTGCTCCTCCACTGCGCCGGCGATGGACGAGGTCGCCTCATCCACCCGGTGGATGGTCTCGCCGATATGGCGGATGGCGGCGACCGCCTTGTCGGTTTCGGCCTGGACCGAGCCGATCTGGGCGGTGATCTCCTGGGTGGCCTTGGCGGTCTGATTGGCCAGAGTCTTGACCTCGTTGGCGACCACGGCGAAGCCCTTGCCGGCTTCCCCGGCGCGCGCCGCCTCGATGGTGGCGTTCAGCGCCAGCAGATTGGTCTGCGATGCGATGTCGTCGATCAGGCGCACCACCTCGCCGATGCGGCCGGCCGCCGCGGCCAGGGAGGCCACCAGGACGTTGGTCTGGCCGGCTTCTTCGGCGGCGGTGCGGGCGATCTCGGCCGACAGGGAGACCTGACGGCTGATTTCATTGCCCGACGCGCTCAGTTTCTCCGCCGCCGAGGCGACGGTCTGGACATTGGCGGAGGTTTGTTCGGTGGCGGCGACGACGGCGGTGGTCTGTTGTGAGGTTTCCTCGGCGGTGTGGCTCATGGCGACCGAGGCGCCGTTGAGCCGGGCGCCGACGCGGCTCATGGCCTCCACCGCCCCCTTGACCCTGGCTTCGAGCCCATCGGCCATTTGGCGCAAGGTCCGATTGCGCTCCTCGATGCCGGCGTGCTTCAGATTTTCCTGCTCGTCCAGCAATTGTTTGTTGGCGACGGACTGGACCCGGAAGATCTCCATGGCACGGGCCAGCTCGCCGATCTCATCCCGTCGCCCGGTATCGCTGATCTCATGGCTGGTGTCGCCGGTGGCCAGGGCGCCCATGCGCCCGACTAGGCGGGCCAGGGGAATGGCGATGGAACGGGCGATCAGGGTTCCGCCCCCAGCCGCCAGCGCCAGGATCAGCAGGGACTTCAAGCTGATACTGATGACCTTGGCACGGAAGGCCTCGTCGATATCGTCCATGTAGACGCCGGTCAGGATGGTCCAGCCCCACGGCTTGAACCCCTGGGCATAGCTCAATTTCGGCACGGGCGGGCCGTCCTTGGTCCGGGGGAATTGGTAGGCGACATAGCCGCTGCCCTCCCGGTTGGCGAGGTCGACCTGATCGCGGGCGAAGAAGACACCGTTGGAATCCTTGGCCTGGGACATGTCCTTGCCGTTCAGGTCGGGGCGCAGGGGATGCATGATGGTGACATAGTTGTTGTCGGTGACGACGAAATAGCCGTTGTTGCCGTCATAGCGGAACGCCCGGATGGCATCGAGGGCCAGCCCCTTGGCGGTCTCGTCGGAGATCTCCCCTTTGGTGGCGCGGGCCTGCGCCGCCGCGACTAGGCTGGCGGCGGTCTCCACCTGCTGTTTCAGGGCCTAGCGGCGATCCTCCAGCAGGGTTTGGTGGGTGGACATCAGCCCCTCCACCACCAGCACGGTTAGACCGACCACCATCAGTCCGACCAGGGCCCAGATTTTTCCCCCGATACCCAGTTCGAGTTTTCCCATCCTTCCCTCCCAAAGTCGCGGGGGCGGCATTGATTGCCGCTTATGATCCCCGCCCTATATCCTCGTGGTCCGATCCTTTCGGAAGGTGCAGCTTCCGAAAGGTGAGCCGGCCCACAACATATTGAAATAGCGCGCTGTCTCACCAGTCAGAGGATTCACTGAGGTGAAACATCCGTCTGGATCAGAACACTGGACCGTAAAGTATATGCGGTCACGCTTGTTTCATAAAGCGACATTCCGAATCCGCCGGGAACTCTAGTAATAGGCGTATAGACCCACCCATCCATAAATACGAGGGCAAAAAGGATAATGATCGTATGTGTTGAATAAGCCCTCGGCACCGTTCGGCGTTCGTACCGGCCTCGTGCTGAAATGACAAGTCAGAAGCGCAGACGAATCCCTTAACATCAGCGTCATTTTATGTCACAAATCGATTCATCCTAAGGTGTTCGCCCGAGTGTCCAAGCCGGGTGGGGAGGGTGTTTTGTTCATGACCCGAGACCCTAAATTGGCCGAATTACGCTCGGCATCGGTTGATCTGCTCATTGTCGAGGATAATCCGGCGGATGCCCGTCTCGTGGAATTGATGCTGGCCGAGGTGGGGGGATTCCGCTGCACCAAGGTCCAGTCCCTGGCCGCGGCGATTCAGTCCATGGCCGATTACCCGCCCGACGCGGTGTTGCTGGACCTGTCCCTGCCCGATGGTCAGGGCATGACCACCGTGGAGAAGATCAGGGTGGCGGCGCCGGGCTTGCCGATCATCATCTGCACCGGACTCGACGACGAGAGCATGGGGTTGATGGCGTTGCAGCACGGTTGTCAGGATTACCTGGTCAAGGGCCAGGGTGACGGCACCCTGATCCGCCGCACCATCTTGTACGCCATCGAACGCAAAGCCATGGAGAAGGAGCGCCAGCAGGCGGCCGATCGGTTGCGGCGGGTGCTGCTGCAGACGGTGAAGTCGCTGTCGCTGACCCTGGAAATGCGCGATCCCTATACCACCGGCCACCAGCGGCGGGTGGCGCAGTTGGCGGTGGCCATCGGCCAGCGGTTGGGACTGTCGGAGGATCAGATCGAAGGGTTGCGGACCGGCGGGCTGGTTCACGATATCGGCAAGATTCACGTCCCGGCGGAATTTCTCAGCCGTCCCGGTAAGCTCTCCATGGAGGTCCACAAGGTCATCCGCATGCACCCGCAGATGGGGTGGGAGATCATGCGCGACATCGAATTTCCCTGGCCGGTGGCCGACATGATCCGGCAGCATCACGAACGGCTGGACGGCACCGGTTATCCCCTGGGCCTCAAGGGCGACGAGATCTTGTTGGAATCGCGGATTCTGGCGGTGGCCGACGTGTTCGAGGCCATCAGCTCCCATCGGCCCTACCGGCCGGCGCTGGGGGTGGATATGGCCCTGGCCGAACTGCGCGACCATGCCGGAACGCGCTACGATGCGGCGGTGGTTCAGGCTTGTCTGGATGTGGTGGCGGAAAAAGGCGTCGCCATCATGGACGACGACAGCCAGCCGAATCTATGACCTCCGGGCGGGAGGCCTATTCGGCGGCTTCCGAGGTGCGGCGTGGAGCCTGGCGGTGCAGTTGCGTCAGCAGGAGTTCGCGCGGATTGTGGCAGGAGCCGCACCAGACGACCGCCGTGCCGTCACCATAGGAATGGATGCGGTGCTTGGCGGATTCCTTGCAATGCGGGCAATCAAGTACGGCGTTGGACAAAACCGTCCCTCCCCCTATGATTCGCCGCATGATGACACACCAGTCATGGTATAGCAAGGCGATAATGCGTACATTATGTGGTTACCCGGATTTCTCACACTGTCGCCATTTTTTCCCCGCCCGCAGGGTTGCGTTGCGGCGGGCGCAGGCCCGCGATCATTCGGTTTGCCGGCGAAGCCGGCGGGCGCCCGGCTTCCCAACGCCCTCGACGTGGCCACCAGCCACGCCGTGTGTCCCTTCGGGCCATCCCTGTCGGGATCGCATCTGCGATGCGCCGCTTGCCCCCGGTTCAAGCCCGGGGCAGGCTCTACGGGCTGCGCCGGTCGTCGGATCGCCGGATCGTCCCCCCGCAAACGCAATCGTATCTCGCGAGAGTGTGAGAAATCCGGGTTAAGTTTGTGGGGCCGTCATCAACGCTGGGTAAAGAGGCCGAGGATGGCGTCCTGGCCCTGGGTGGAATTGCGCAACGCCGCCAAGCCAAGCTCGCGATAAGTGTTGGCGGACAGGGCGTTGGCGGCCGCCGTCGCCAGATCGGTACCGGTCAGATTGCCGGCGGATTGGCTGGCGATGACGCTTTGATTCTGCACGAAGGCGGCGGTGATCTTGAGTTGGGCGGCGGAGTCACCCAGATTGGCGGTCTGATTGTCGAGGGTGGTGCTGGCCTGATTGAGCGAAGCGATGCTGGTCTGGATATTGGCGGTGGAGCCCGACCAGCCGGCGGCGGGGCCGATGCCCAGCGACGCGCTGTCGGCGGCGGTGCCGGTGACGGTGGTATTGATGCCGGCCCCGGAGATGGTGACGCTGCCGGGATTGGCGGCGATCAGACTGACCCCGTTATAGGATGAATCGGCGGCCAGGCTGTCCACTTGGCCGACCAGGGCGTTGTACTGATTCTGCAGGTTGGTCTGTTGGGTGGGGGTGGTGCTGGCCAACGCCTGCTGCGCCAGCGCCTTCAATTGGGTCACCACGTTGGAAATGGCGTTGAGTCCGGTGGTGGCGGCCTGGATCGCGCCCACCCCCTGGCCGATGCTGGTGCCCACATCCGACAGGGCGCCGGAACGGTTCAACAGGCCCTGAGCCAGGATAAAGGCCTGGGCGTTGGCCGGGGAGTTGACCGATCGGCCGGTGGACAGGCTCTGGAAATTGAGGTTTTCCAGCGTCTGATTGGTCTGGATCGAAGTCAGCGCCGAGGTGGTCGAGGCGATGGGGGACACTGTCATGGCCGTTCTCGTCTTTCTACCGGATTCCAGCATACCCCTTCCGGGACCGCCGTTTCAACGGGGTGGTTCGGCGATGATGCGCCGGGGTGGCGGCGGCGTCTGTGATCCGCTTCACCTGCCTCTTCCCCCGAACATGAAAACCCCCGCCATCGGGGAATGGCGGGGGTTCGATGCAAGCGGATGTGATGGTGTCGCCTATTCTTCCTCGACCGGGGCGCCGTCGAGATCGCCGGGGCCGGCGGCCAGGGCGTCGGAGATCAAGCCGGCGTTCTGGCGGATGGCGCCTTCGATCTCGGCGGACATTTCGGGATGGTCCTTGAGATAGGTCTTGGCGTTTTCGCGGCCCTGGCCGATGCGGGTCGAATTGTAGGAGAACCAGGCTCCCGACTTTTCCACCACGCCGGCCTTGACCCCCAGATCGATCAGCTCGCCCATCTTGGAGATGCCCTCGCCATACATGATGTCGAAGTCGACCACCTTGAACGGTGGCGCCAGTTTGTTTTTCACCACCTTGACCCGGGTCTGGTTGCCGACCACTTCCTCGCGGTCCTTGATGGCCCCGACCCGGCGGATTTCCATGCGGACCGAGGCGTAGAACTTCAGCGCATTGCCGCCGGTGGTGGTTTCCGGATTGCCGAACATCACCCCGATCTTCATGCGGATCTGATTGATGAAGATGACGATGGTCTTGGACTTGGATACCGAGCCGGTCAGCTTGCGCAGGGCCTGACTCATCAGACGGGCGTGCAGGCCCATGTGATTGTCGCCCATCTCGCCTTCCAATTCGGCGCGCGGTACCAGGGCCGCCACCGAGTCGATCACCAGCACGTCGATGGCGCCGGAGCGCACCAGGGTATCGGTAATCTCCAGCGCCTGTTCGCCGGCATCGGGCTGGCTGATCAGCAACTCGCCCAGATTGACCCCCAGCTTGCGGGCATAGCCGGGGTCCAGCGCGTGTTCGGCATCGACGAAGGCGCAGGTGCCGCCCTTCTTCTGGGCTTCGGCGATGATGTGCAGCGCCAGGGTGGTCTTGCCCGAGCTTTCCGGGCCATAGACCTCGATGATACGGCCGCGCGGCACGCCGCCGATGCCAAGGGCGATGTCGAGGCCGAGCGAGCCGGTGGAGACCACCTCGGTCTCGACCACCGAGTCCTTCTGGCCCAGCTTCATGATGGAGCCCTTGCCGAACGCCCTCTCGATCTGGCTGACGGCGGCTTCCAGTGCCTTCTGTCTATCCATGGTGTCCTTGTCCACGAGACGTAATGCGGCCTGCGACATGGCATTTCCCCTTCATCTCTGCCGAACCGGGTGACGTGGCAACAAAGTACACCGTCTGTTCTGGAACGCAAGGGGAATGTTCGCGTTTGTTCTCTCTATGTTTGCGGAGTGTGCTGCGCTCTAGGGCCTGCTGATATTTAGCACATAGCTCATGCGGTAAGTGTCAACAGGCCCTAAGCCTCGGTCGGCTCGGGGGCGGGGGCCGGCTCGGGGGTGGTGGCCCCGCGGACCCGCTCGCGAGGTTCACGCTGTTCGCGGGGCTCACGGGGCGGCCGGCGCCGAGGTTCCCGGACCCGTTCCGGGGCCGGCGCGGCAGCCTGCTCGGGGGCGGAATCGCGGGGCGGCGTGGCGGGCGGTTCGATGGAGGGCTGGGGGCCTTCGCCGGGAATCTCGATGACCTGCTGGCGCGGGCTGGATTCGACAACGGGTTCGGGACCGGACTCGGCGGTGTATTCGTTGCCGTTTTCGTCCTCGTTCTCCGACTGCATGGACTGTTCGTCGGCGGGAGTGGGCATCTGCTGGCGCGGCCGGCCATTGTTCTGGTTCTGGGCGTTGATCACCCGGAAATAATGCTCGGCATGCTGATAGAAGTTTTCGGCGGCGACCCGGTCGCCCTGCAGCGAGGCGTCGCGCGCCAGGGTCAGGTACTTTTCCAGCACCTGATGGGCGTTGCCGCGGATGCGACATTCAGGCCCATTGCTGTCGAACACCTGATTGGGACGCGGCATGCCGCCACCGCCTCCACCGCCGCCTCCGCCATGCTTCTTACCGCCGCCATTGTTGTTGATGTTGTTGTTGGGGCCGCGACCGCGGGAACGTTGCTTCGGATTCACGGGACCTGCCTTCATGTGCATCATTGTGATCTACGCTCAAATCCAGTTCGCCGACATCACTGTCCGGCCTGTCCGCTACCGTGTGACGGGCGGCGATGGGGGATTTCACGGCACATGAGCGAGAGGCGGAGCCAAGAAAAGGCTCAACGCGGTCATCCGGCTCAAGTGGCATGTATTGGCGCAACCCTAGTCGGCCCCGCGCCGCTTTCCAACAACTTTTTTTATAAACCTGCCACGACGCAGCGTTCGACCCCGCCGAGATCCCGCCGAACCCCCTGCGGGACCAGCCCGGCGGCGGCGAGCAGGGTGGCGGCCGGACCGGCCTGCCCCATTCCCACCTCCAGCACCGCCACCCCGCCGGGCGCCAACAGGCGGGCGATCTGGGGGGCCAGGCTGCGGACGCAATCGAGGCCGTCGGGGCCGCCTCGCAACGCCAGCCGCGGCTCGAACATCGCCACTTCCGGTTCCAGTTTGTCGATCTCGCCATCGGGGATATAGGGGGGGTTGGAGACGATGACGTCGAACCGCTCGTCAAGGCCGGCGCCCCAATCGCCCAGGCGGAAGGCGGCCCGCCCGGCCAGTCCCAGGCGCTGGGCATTGGCGCCTGCCACCTCCAGCGCCGCCGGGCTTTTGTCCACCCCGAGTCCGGTGGCGAAGCCCAATTCCGTCAGCAGGGTCAGCAGGATGCAGCCGGTGCCGGTGCCCAGGTCGAGAATGCGCCGTGGCCGCCCCCGTTCGGCCAGGCCGTCCAGCACCGCCTCGATCACGGTCTCGGTATCGGGGCGGGGATCCAGGGTGTCGGCGGTCACCTTGAACTCCAGGGTCCAGAAGCCCCGCCGCCCCAGCAGGTGCGACATGGGCTCGCGGGCCAGCCGCCGCCCCAGCAGGGCGTTGAAGCGGTCCTGCTCGGCGGGACTTAGGTCCCATTGCGGCCGGGTGAAGACCGCCTGCGGCTCCAGTCCCAGCACCTCGCCCAGCAGCAGCCTGGCGTCCAGGCGCGCGGTCTCGATTCCCGCCGCCGTCAGCCGCTCGGCCGCCCGGTGCAGGATCTGGGCGATGGTCAGCATGGAGGGAGCCGGCGCTTGAGGGGCCTCATGACTATTGCATCTCGGCCAGGCGCTCGGCCTGATGGGCGGCGATCAGGGCTTCGACCACTTCATCCAGGGCGTCGCCGCTCATCACCGCATCGATCTTGTACAGGGTCAGATTGATGCGGTGATCGGTGACGCGGCCTTGCGGGAAGTTATAGGTGCGGATGCGTTCCGAACGGTCGCCGGAGCCGACCTGGCTTTTGCGGTCGGCGGCGCGCACCGCGTCCTTGGCGGCGCGCTCGCGCTCGTAAAGACGGGCCCGCAGCAGCTTCAGGGCGGTGGCCTTGTTCTTGTGCTGGCTCTTCTCCTGCTGGCAGGCCACCGCCAGACCGGTGGGGATATGGGTGACGCGGCAGGCCGAATCGGTGGTGTTGACGCTTTGGCCGCCCGAGCCTTGCGAGCGGTAGACGTCGAAGCGCAGATCCTTGTCGTCCAGTTGGATGTCCACCTCTTCCGCCTCGGGCATGATGGCGACGGTGGCGGCGGAGGTATGGATGCGGCCCTGGGATTCGGTGGCCGGTACCCGCTGGACCCGGTGGACGCCGGATTCGAATTTCAGGCGGGCGAAGACGCCGCGTCCGGTGATGGTGGCGCTGGCCTCCTTGACGCCGCCGATGCCGGTATCGCTGGCCTCCAGCAGTTCGAACCGCCAGCCGTGCAGGCCGGCATAGCGTTCATACATGCGGAACAGTTCGGCGGCGAACAGGGCGGCTTCGTCGCCGCCGGTGCCGGCCCGCACCTCCAGGATGGCGTTCTTCTCGTCATCCTCGTCCTTGGGCAGCAGCATCAGCTGGACGTGGCGTTCCAGCGCCGTCAGCCGCTCCTTGAGGGCGTAGAACTCCTCCTCGGCCATGGCGCGCATCTCGGCATCGGCCGAGGCATCCTGCATCATCACCGCCGCGTCGGCCATCTCGTCGCGGGCCTTGCGGAAAGCCTGAACCGCCTCGACCACCGGGTCCAGCTCCGCCAGTTCCTTGGACAGCCGGACGATGGTGCTGGAATCGATCCCCTCGCCCGAGGCCAGTTGGGCGCGCAGTTCGTCGTGGCGATAGAGGACCTTGTCGAATTGGGTTTCCAAATTCATCGCCCTTTAATCCTCCAGCCGAAACAGCGTCTTCAGCGTCTTTTCCATGGCCCGCCACTGGGCACCCTCGGCGGCACCCTCGGCCGCGAGAGTCTTCATCGCCTCGCTGGGGGCATGCAGCAGGCGGTTGATCAGCAAACGGGTCGCTTCGGCGGCGTCGGTGGCGGCTTCGGCCAGCACCGTCTCGCGCATCTCCTCAAAATGGGCCCGCAGCGCCACGATGGCCGGTACCGCCGCCCGCGCCTGGCGTCCGCGCTGGAAGCTGGCGGCCTCGTCGGCGACGATGGCCCGCGCCTCGCGGGCCGCCGCCTCGCGGCCGGCGCGGCCTTCCAGCGCCACCTTCTCCAGATCGCCGAGATCGTAGAGGAAGGCGCCCTCCACCCGGTTGACCGCCGTTTCCACATCGCCGGGGATGCCGGCATCCACCAGGAAGATCGGCCGGCGGCGGCGCTTCTTCACGGCGGCGATCACCGCTTCGGCGGAGATCGCCACGTTGCGGCCGCCCAGGCAGGCCATGACCACATCGGCTCCGGCCAGGGCTTCCCGCATCTCCTCGAAGGCCAGGACATGGCAGTCCAGGCTCTTGGCCAGGGCCTCGGCCCGGCTGAGGCGCGGCGCGGTGACCGAGAGGTCCTTGAGGCCGGCGGCCACCAGCTCGCCCATCTCGCCGGTCCCCACCAGCAGCGCCCGGCAGCGTCCCAGATCGCCGTGCAGATCGCGGGCGATCTGGACCGCCGCCGCCGCGATGCTGACCGGGCCTTCGCCGATGGCGGTCTCACTGCGCACCCGTTTGGCGACGGCGAAGGCGGCCTGGACGAAGGCGTCCAGCGCCCCGCCCAGGGTGCCGGCCTCGCGGGCCAGCCGATGGGCGGCCTTGACTTGGCCGGTGACATGGGGTTCGCCGATCACCAGCGAATCCAGCGAGGCGGTGACGGTAAAGCCGTGGCCGACCGCCTCGGCGCCCGTCAGGGTGTAGAGGTGACAGGCCAGCACCGCCGGTTCCAGGGCGGCCCGCGCCGCCATGGCCTCACCCACCAGCCGGGCCGCGTGGGCGGGGTCGCCGTCGATGGTCCAGACTTCGACCCGGTCGCAGGTGGACAGCACCAGCGCCTCGCCCAGACCGGCCCGCTTCAGTCCTTCGAGGAAGGCGGGGGCGGCGGCGTCATCGACGAACAGCGCGTCGCGCAAGCCGAGCGAGGCCGATTTGTGATTGGCCCCGATCATGACCAGATGATGGGCGGAGGCGGCCACCGGCATGTCTCGCTACAGCAGGCGGCCGAGGTGTTCCTCCAGCAATGCCAGCGGTACCTCGTCCTGCACGCCGCCATCCAGGTCGCGGATGGTGACGGCGCCGCGCGTCGCCTCCTCCTCGCCCATGATGACGGCGAAGCGGGCATTGACCTTGTCGGCGCGGGCCATGCGCTTTTTCATATTGCCGGAATAGCCCAGATCCACCGTCATGCCGGCCCGGCGCAGCCGCTCGGCCACCGCCATGGCATGCAGGGCGTCGCCCATGGGAATGACGGTGACCGGCCGGGTCCCGGCGGGAACGTGATCCACCAGCATGGCCAGCCGCTCGACGCCGGCGGCCCAGCCGATGCCCGGGGTGCGGGCGCCGCCCATCTGGGCGATCAGTTCGTCATAGCGGCCACCGGCCAGCACGGTGCCCTGGGCTCCCAGGGCGGTGGTGGTGAACTCGAAGGCGGTGTGGCAGTAGTAGTCGAGGCCGCGGACCAGCTTGGGATTGGTGATGAAGGGAATCCCCAACTGGGTCAGCCCATGGGTCACGGTCTGGAAGAATTCGCGGGCCGCCGGGGTCAGCGAATCGTTCATCAGCGGCGCGCCCTCGACGATCCTGCGGTCGCCCTCGTCCTTGGAGTCCAGCACCCGCAGCGGATTGCGGTCCAGCCGGTTACGGCTGTCCTCGCTGAGCGCCGCGCGGAAGTCGGACAGATAGGCGGTCAGTGTGTCGCGATAGGCGGCGCGGCTTTCGGCGTCGCCCAGGGTATTCAGTTCCAGCCGGACCTTGCCGGCCAAACCCAGCTCGGACAGCACCCGCCAGGCCAGGGCGATGACCTCCACATCGGCCAGCGGCGCTTCCACCCCCAGCAGTTCGACCCCGACCTGGTGGAACTGGCGCAGGCGTCCCTTCTGGGGGCGCTCGTGGCGGAACATGGGACCGCGATAGAACAGCTTCAGCGGCAGCGACTGGGCCAGGCCGTTGGAGATGAAGGCGCGCGCCACCCCGGCGGTGCCTTCGGGACGCAACGTCAGCGAATCGCCCGAACGGTCGGCGAAGGTGTACATCTCCTTGGTCACCACGTCCGAGGTTTCGCCCAGGGTGCGGGAGAACACCTCGGTGAACTCGAAGATCGGGGTGGCGATCTCGCCGAAGCCATAACGCTTGGCGGCGGTGAAGGCGACCTCTTCCACCCAGCGGTGGCGCCGCGCATCGTCGGGAAGCAGGTCGTGGGTGCCGCGAACCGGCTGGAGGCTCGACACGGGCTCAGTCTTCCTTCTTCAGGGCGGCTTCGATGGCGGCCGCCCGCTGTTCCACCAGTTCGACGATGTGGTCGACCATGTCCGGACTGTCGACATTGTGATCGGGCGAGCCGCCCACATAGACCTTGTGGCTGCCGCTGCCGCCGCCGGTGATGCCGACCATGGTTTCCCGCGCCTCGCCGGGGCCGTTGACGACGCAGCCGAGGATGGACAGCGTGACCGGGGCGCGGATGTGGGACAGGCGATTCTCCAGGATTTCCACCGTTTTGATGACGTCGAAGCCCTGGCGGGCGCAGGATGGGCACGACACGATGCGCACGCCGCGATGGCGCAGATCCAGCGACTTCAGGATCTCGAAGCCGACCTTGACCTCCTCGGTCACGTCGGCCGACAGCGAAACCCGGAGGGTGTCGCCGATCCCCGACCACAGCAGGCTGCCGATGCCGATGGCCGATTTCACGGTGCCGCCGATCAGGCCGCCGGCCTCGGTGATGCCCAGGTGCAGCGGGTAGTCGCAAGCCTTGGCCAGTCCCTGATAGGCGGCGACCGCCAGAAAGACGTCGGAGGCCTTGACCGCGATCTTGAACTCGAAGAAGTCGTTGTCTTCCAGGAGCCTGGCATGCTCCAGCGCGCTTTCCACCAGCGCCTCGGGGCAAGGCTCGCCGTATTTGTCCAGCAGATGCTTGTCCAGCGACCCGGCATTGACGCCGATACGCATGGAGCACCCGTGGTCCTTGGCGGCCTTGACCACCTCACGCACCCGATCATGCGAACCGATATTGCCGGGATTGATGCGCAGGCAGGCGGCGCCGGCCGCGGCGGCCTCGATGGCGCGCTTATAGTGGAAGTGGATATCGGCGATGATGGGAACCGGTGATTCCTTGATGATCGCCCGCAGCGCCGTCGTCGAGTCCTCGTCTGGGCACGAGACCCGCACGATGTCGGCGCCGGCCTCGGCGGCGCGCCGGATCTGTTCCAGGGTGCCGGCCACGTCGGTGGTCAGCGAATTGGTCATGGTCTGCACCGAAATGGGCGCATCACCGCCGACGGCCACCGGGCCGACATGGATTTGCCGGGATTTGCGCCGGCTGATTTCGCGGTAGGGCCGCAGGCTCATGGGATCGCTCTCGCTGACAGATATGGTTCACTCTCGTGGTCCGATCCATCTGAAATGAGCGGTTTACCGCACATTTCAGATGGGTCAGGTCACTCGGCCGGCGCGCGAGTCGGCCAGAGCGAAGGGTTATAGCGCAAGTGGGGCCCGATCCGAAAGCAACAACCTGTTTGGGGGTATTAGCCCCCGGTCATCAGCGTATCGGGATCGAGGCGGATGTCGCGCCGAACCTGACCGATGGCCCCCAGCGCCGGGCCTTTATGGCCATCGATGGACACCTCCAGCGAGCCGGCATTGCCCACCATCAAGGTGAGGCCCGGCCGGTTGGGGACACGGTAGCTGTCGCCGCGCCGCAGCAACCGCGACACCAGCAGTGATCCGTCCATCTCGCGCACCTGGACCCAGCAATCGTCGCTGTTGGCCCGCAGCACCACCCGGGCATCGGTGTATTCCGCGCCGAAGACCTTGCCATTGCCGGTATCCGCCTCGATCTTGGGGGCTTCGGCCTTCGGGATTTCAGCCTTGGGAGTTTCGACCTTCGGGGGTTCGGCCTTGGGAGCCTCGATCTTGGGGGCTTCGGCCTTCGGGATTTCAGCCTTGGGAGTTTCGACCTTCGGGGGTTCGGCCTTGGGAGCCTCGGTCTTCGGTGGTTCGACCGTGGCTGGAGTCGCCGAGGTCTGTTCCACCGGAGCGACCATGGGCTGAACCGGCGCCGCAGCCGCCGTCTTGTCCTCCTCGACCTCCGCCGGGGGAACCACATCCTCCTTGACCGCGGCCTGTTCCTCGCCCGGCTTGATGACGTCGGAGGCGGCGGGGGAGGACGGCGCCTTGGCGTCGCCGGTCAGGGCGGCTTGCCGGTTGAGAATGGTCGACAGGCGATCCGGCAGCGGCGGCACCATCTCCGCCACCTTGGATTCGCGGAACGACAGCATGTACCAGCCGCCATAGGCGACGGCCGCCAGCACGATGCCGAGGAAGATCACTGCGCCGCCGGGAATGCGGCCCTCGGTGACCGGCGAGGGAAACGACAATTCGGCGCGGGCGGTGAAGCCCCCGGCGCCTTCATCGCGGAACCGGCGGACCAGTTCCTCGCCATCAAGGCCGAGATATTCGGAATAGGTGCGCAGAAAACCGGCGGCATAGGTTCCGCCGGGCAGATCGGCGTGGCGGCCGTCTTCCAGCGCTTCCAGGAAGGGCTGGCGGATTCGGAGCTGCTTGGAGCAGTCGGCCAGGGACTTGCCCATCTTTGCGCGTGCGGCGCGGAGCGCCGGACCAACGCCGAACGGGGAGCCGGAGGGGACTGCCGGTTCCACGGCGGCGATGGGCTCCGGTTCCACGGCGGGGACGGGATCGGCGGCGGCGGAAGCGGCCTCGGCGGTTTCGGCCGGCGCGGCGGCGGGATCGGGCAGAGTGTCAGGAACGGGGGTTTCCACGGCGCGTGAACCTTTCCATCAGACCGGGTTGCCCCAGACGAAGCAGTGTCTTGTGTATCAAATCCCGAGGCTCTCTGGCAACCGCCCCTCTCCGGCCGACATCACAGGATCACGCCACGATCAATGGCGAAACATTTCAACTTGTTCCGCAGGCTGTGGTCCGGCGATTCCAGCAGGGTTTCCATATAGGATTCCAGCGCCGCGATGTCGAGACTGCGAACCATGGTCTTGACCGGGCCGATGGAGGGCGACGACACCGAGAGGGAGCGGATGCCGACGCCGATCAGCGCCATGGCCTCCAGCGGCCGTCCCGCCATTTCGCCGCATACCGACAGCGGCACGTTGTGCTCGCGGCATTTGGCGCCCACATAGCGCATGAAACGGACCATTATCGGGGCCAGCGGGTCATAGCGTTCGGCGATGCGGGGATTGCCGCGATCGACCGCGAACATGAACTGCATCAGATCATTGGTGCCGATGGAGACGAAGTCCACCAGCGGCAGCAGGGCGTCCAGTTGCAAGGCCAGGGCCGGCACTTCCAGCATGGTGCCGACCTTCAGGGTGCTCGGCAGCGGATTGCCGGCTAGCCTTTCATGCTCGACCTCGATGTCGAGAATGCGCCGGGCCTGCACCAGTTCCGCCACCTCGGCGATCATGGGAAACATCACCGACAATTCACGTCCGGCGGCGGCGCGCAGCAACGCCCGCAATTGATGGCGCATCACCGCCGGACGGTCCAGGGTGATGCGGATCGACCGCCAGCCCAGGGCCGGATTGTCCTCGGTATAGGGATTCCAGTAGGGCAGCACCTTGTCGCCGCCCACGTCGAGGGTGCGGAACACCACCGGCTTGCCCTCGGCCTGATCGATGATCTTGCGGTAGAGCAGGGTCTGGGCCGCCACGTCGGGCAGGCTGGAGCGGGCCATGAACGGCAGTTCGGTGCGGTAGAGGCCGATGCCGTCGGATCCCGATTCGTGCAGATGCTGGAGGTCCAGCAGCAGGCCGGCATTCATGTGGATACCGATTCGGATGCCCTCGCGGGTCACCGCCGGCAGATCGCGCAGCCGGGCATAGACCGCGATGCGCAACTGGCGCTGGCTCAACGCCTCGGCATAGCTTTCGCGGATGTCTTCCGGCGGCCGGATGAAGACCTGGCCGTTGTCGCCGTCGCAGATGACCAGGTCCAGCGGCTCGATCTTGTCCAGCACATCCTTGACCCGGCCGACCACCGGGATGTCCAGGGCGCGGGCGACGATGGCCACATGGGCGGTGGCGGCCCCCTCTTCCAGCACCAGACCGCGCAGATTCTTGGGGTCGTAGTCGAACAGTTCCATCGGCCCCATATTGCGGCCGATCAGGATGGCGTTTTCCGGCAGGTCGCCGTGGGGGCTGTCCTCGCTGCCGCTGGACAGATACTGGAGCAGGCGGTTGGCCAGATCCTCGAAATCGTGCATGCGCTCGCGCAGATAGGGATCGGTGATCTGATTCATGCGGGCGCGGGTGTCGTCATGGACCTTCTGCACCGCCGCCTCGGCGGTCAGGCCGGTGCGGATGGCCTCGCTGATGCGGTTGATCCAGCCCTTGTCCTCGGTGAACATGCGGTAGGTCTCAAGCACGTCGCGGTGCTCGCCGTCACGCATTTCCGGCCGCGAGAACAACTCCTCCAGGGCGGTCTTGATGCCCGACAGCGCCGTCTTGAGGCGCTCCAGCTCCACATCGGGATCCTCGGCCACCAGCCGGTGGATGGTGATGCGCGGGTTGTGCAGTACGGCGATGCCGATGCCGACGCCGCCGTTGAGCCGGATCCCCTCCAGGCGCAGCGGCAGCAGCGCGTTGCCGTCCACCTGCACCAGCTCGGAGCGGTCGACCAGTTCGCCCGACGCCACCAGTTCGGCCAGCACCATGGCCACGGTTTCGAGGGTCTCGATCTCCTCGTCGGTGTAGTGGCGCATGGTGCGGTTCTGCACCACCAGGACGCCGACCACCCGTGCCCCCCGGATGATGGGCACGCCCATCAGCGAATGGAAGATCTCTTCACCGGTTTCGGGGCGATAGGCGAAATTGGGGTGGGCCTGGGCATCGGCCAGGGCCAGCGGCCGGGCATGGGCGGCGATATCGCCGACAAGGCCCTCGCCGACCCGCAGACGGGTCTGGTGGACGGCGTCGTGGCGAAGACCCTCGGTGGAGAACAGCTCCAGCACCTCGCCGGCCCGCATGACGTAGCAGGAGCAGACTTCCGCCACCATATCGGCGGCGATCAGGGTCACCACTTTGTCCAGGCGTTCCTGGGCCGAGCCGCCACCGGCCATCACGTCGCGCAGACGCCCCAGCAACCGCCTGGAAACCGAGGTTGTTCCGGCGGTCAGCATTGGACTCGCGTCGAAACCGGCCCTTCCCGGGCGGCCAGGGCAGCCACGGCTTGATCCACCAGTTCCTGGAGAATCTCCGCCGTCGGCTGTTCGCGCGCCACCATGCCGACACTCTGGCCGGCCATGAGGGACCCGTTTTCCACATCTCCGTCGATGACGGCCCGCTTCAGCGCCCCCGCCCAGAAATGTTCGATCCGGAGCTGGGCTTCCTTCTGGTCGATTTCACCGGCCTTGAAGCGGGCGACGATGTCCAACTGGAACAGGGTGAAACGCTTGGTGGCGTTGTTGCCCAGCGCGCGCACCGGAATCACCGGGAATTGCGGATCCACCTGGACGCTGGGCACCGCATCGCGCGCCGCGGCGCGGATGAAGGCCCGCTTGTAGTTGGAATGGGCGATGCACTCGCTGGCGCAGACGAAGCGGGTGCCCAACTGGCAGCCGGCCGCCCCCATTTCCAGATAGGACACCACCGCCTCGCCGCGACCGATGCCGCCGGCCACGAATACCGGCACCGCCTCGATCACCGGCAGGATTTCCTGGGCCAGCACGCTGGTGGCCACCGGGCCGATATGGCCGCCGGCCTCGGTGCCCTCGATCACCAGGGCATCGACCCCGGAGCGCAGCAGCTTCTTGGCCAGGACCAGGGCGGGAGCAAAGCACACCACCTTGGCGCCGGTATCCTTGGCCCGCTTGATGGCAGCGCTCGAAGGCAGACCGCCGCCCAGCACGATATGACCGACCTGCATCTCGCCGCAGACATCGATCAGGGTTTCCAATTGCGGATGCAAGGTGATGAGGTTGACGCCGAACGGCTTGAGGGTCTGCTCCTGGGTGGCGCGGATCTCCTCGGCCAGCAACTCCGGCGGCATGGAACCGCAGGCCAGCACCCCGAAGCCGCCGCCATTGGAAATGGCGGAGACCAGATTGCGTTCGGATATCCACGACATCGCGCCACCCATGATGGCGTAATCGGTGCCGAGAAACTCGCGTCCCCGCCGCCACAGATGTTCGAGCCGTTGCTTGGCCTTGTCCATGAATTTCCCTGATCCTAGCCCGGATTTCTCACACTCTCGCGGTACGCAATCGCGTTTGCTGCGCTGCCCCCTGTGGTGGTCGCGGAGTGGCGGTCAGGCAATCCACCGGCCGAAGGCGTGGCTGGCGGCCACGTCGAGGACGGAGGGAAGCCGGCCGCCCGCCGCAACGTGACCCTTGTGGCCCTTCGGGTCATCCCTGTCGGGACCGCATCTGCGATGCGTCGCTTGCCCTCCGGGCTGCGCCGGGAGGGGAAGGGATGGCGACAGAGTACGTTCCCGAGTTTGCGCGATGTACCACATCGCGCGGCACTCGCGGCCTTCTCTCTCGCCATCCCTTCCTCCTTTGCGTCCGTGACAGTGTAAGAAATCCGGGCTGACCGTCGGTCAGGCGGCGTCGAGACCGTAGGCGGTGTGGAGCGCCCGAAGCGCCAACTCGGTGTACTTTTCCTCGATCAGGACGCTGATCTTGATCTCGGAGGTGGAAATAACCTGGATATTGATACCCTCGGATGCCAGGGTCTGGAACATTTTCTGGGCGATGCCGGCATGGCTGCGCATGCCGACGCCGATGACCGAGACCTTGACCACATTGGGGTCGGCGATCAGCTTGGCGTAGCCCAGGGCGGCCTTGTGGTCCTCCAGCACCTTCTTGGCCCGTTCCAGATCGGCATTGCCGACGGTGAAGGTCAGGTCGGTGGACTTGCCGTCCTCGGACACGTTCTGGACGATCATGTCCACATTGACGGCGGCCTCGGCCAGCGGTCCGAAGATGGCGGCGGCGACGCCGGGGCGATCCGACACGCGCACCAGGGTGACCTTTGCCTCGTCGCGGCTATAGGCAATGCCGCTCACCAGTTCCTTTTCCACGATCTCATCCTCATCGCAAACGAGAGTCCCGGGCTTGTCCTCGAAACTCGACAGGACCTGGACACGAACCCGGTGCTTCATGGCCATTTCCACCGACCGGGTCTGCAGCACCTTGGCGCCGACCGAGGCCAGTTCCAGCATCTCTTCATAGGTGATCTTGTCGAGCTTCCTCGCCTTGGTCACGATCCGCGGATCGGTGGTATAGACCCCGTCCACGTCAGTGTAGATGTCGCAGCGATCGGCTTTCAAGGCCGCTGCCAGCGCCACCGCCGAAGTATCCGAGCCGCCACGGCCCAAGGTGGAGATGCGCTGGTCCGGTCCCAGCCCCTGGAAGCCGGCCACCACCGCGACCTCGCCCCTGCCCATGCGCTCGATCATCCCGGCGGTCTCGATGGACATGATGCGCGCCTTGCCGTGGACGCCGTCGGTGTGGATGGGCAATTGCCAACCGCACCACGACCGGGCCGACAGCCCCAGTTCCTGCAAGGCGATGGCCAGCAGGCCGGTGGTGACCTGTTCGCCGGTGGCGACCACGGCGTCATATTCCCGAGCGTCATGCAGCGGCGCCATCTGGTTGCACCACGCCACCAATTGGTTGGTGGCGCCGGACATGGCCGAAACCACCACCGCCACCTCATTGCCGGACTCCACCTCCCGCTTGACGCGGTTGGCGACATTCTTGATCCGCTCGATATCGGCAACGGAGGTGCCGCCGAATTTCATAACGATGCGAGCCATGCGGAAACCCTTTTGGACCGAGCATCTGGTCGCTCCAGACGCTTGCGGTCGGTTCTGGAATTCTATTGTATGCCCGTTGCTGCCGGAAGGGCGCGTATTCATACTCTGTCGCCAGAGCGGAAGCAAGAGCGGCCCACCCCTTTCGGGGAGGGTGATGGAGGGAGAGCATTTCATGGAGCAGCAGGGCACGGCATCGCCCGAAGAGATCGCCCGGTTCACCGCCATGGCCGAAGCCTGGTGGGACCCGATCGGCAAGTTCAAGCCGCTGCACCGGTTCAACCCGGTGCGGCTGGACTTCATGCGGCGGCACTTCGCCGCCCATTTCGGGCGCGATGAAACCGCGCTCCGCCCATTCGAGGGGCTGCGGCTGCTGGATGTGGGCTGCGGCGGCGGCCTGCTGTCCGAGCCGTTGGCCCGCATGGGCTTCGCCGTCACCGCCATCGATGCCGGTGCCGAGAATGTCGCCATGGCCGCCCGCCATGCCGAGCAGGCGGGCCTTGTCATCGATTACCGCGTCGCCACCCCCGAAGCCCTCGACCCCGGCCCGTCCTTCGACGTGGTGCTGTGCATGGAGGTGGTCGAGCATGTTCCGGACGTCGCGGTCTTCCTCACCGCCGCCGCCCAGCGGCTGAGGCCGGGAGGGGTCCTGGTCGGCGCCACCCTCAACCGTACCGCCAAATGCTGGGCGCTGGCGGTGGTGGGGGCCGAATACATCCTGCGCTGGTTGCCCAGGGGGACCCATGACTGGCACAAATTCGTCAGGCCGTCGGAATTCGCCACCATGCTGCGCCGTTGTGGCGTCGATGTGCGCCGCATGGCCGGCATGGCCTATTCGCCGCTGACCGATTCCTGGCGCGAGACCGAAAGCCTGGACGTTAACTACATGGTGCTGGGGGTGAAAAACTGACGGGGCGCTCTATTTGCTTGCCCCGTGGGCGCGATATGCCCACCCTAGAGCCGGATGCTTCGAGGTCGAATCGCGCTGGCGATTCGCCCGAGAAGCTGAATCCGGCTCTCATCAATACAGTAGAGGGCGATTCAGACAACAGGGTAAAGCCTGTTGTCATCGCGCTCTAGGGCCGATGGTTGGCGAAGCGAACGCGGTGTTGGCGACAGGCTTCGACCGGCCTCCCTGATCACGGAGAATTTATGCAAAAGGTTGATAAGAAAGCGAAGCCCGGCCCCATCGGCAGCCTGGACGAGCGCATGACCGCCGCCGCCGCCGCCAAGAAGGCGCTGTTGGAGAAGTATCGGGCCAACAAGGTGGACGTCAACGATCCGGCATTCCTGGAGCAGCAGGCGATCCGGCGGGCTGCTTCCGCCGCCCAGGCCGAGCGTGACGCCCTGCGCAATGCCGAGAAGAATGCCGCCAAGGCCCTGGTCATCGCCGAGCGCAAGGCGGCGCAGGAGGCGGCCGAGGCCGCCCGTCAAGCGGCCGAGGCCGAGACCATCGCCGAACAGGCCGCCCGCGAAGCGGCCGAGGTCGAGGCCGAAGCCGCCAAGGCCGTGCTGGCCGCCGAGCGCAAGGCCATTCGCGACGCCCGCTATGCCGCCCGCAAGGCGCGGAAGTAGGATTCGGCCAATGGCACGCCCCGCCCGCCATCCGGTGGGCGTGGCGTGCCATTGACGATCAGACGATCCCCATCTTCTGCTTCAGGTTCTCGTCCAGTTTGTCGAGGAACTGGGTGGTGGTCAGCCAGGACTGGTGCGGCCCGATCAGGATGGCCAGATCCTTGGTCATGAAGCCGGCTTCCACCGTCTCGACGCAGACGGCTTCCAGGTCCTCGGCGAACTTGGCCACCTCGGGGGTATCGTCGAACTGGGCACGATAGAGCAGGCCGCGGGTCCAGGCGAAGATCGAGGCGATGGGGTTGGTGGAGGTTTCCTTGCCCTTCTGGTGCTCGCGATAGTGGCGGGTCACGGTGCCGTGGGCGGCTTCGGCCTCCACCGTCTTGCCATCGGGCGATAGCAGCACCGAGGTCATCAGGCCCAGCGAGCCGAAGCCCTGGGCGACGGTGTCGGACTGCACGTCGCCGTCGTAGTTCTTGCAGGCCCAGACGAATTCGCCCGACCATTTGAGGGCGGAGGCCACCATGTCGTCGATCAGGCGGTGCTCGTAGGTGATGCCCAGCTTGTCGTAGCGGGGCTTGAACTCGGCCTCGTAAGTCTCCTGGAACAGGTCCTTGAAGCGGCCGTCATAGGCTTTGAGGATGGTGTTCTTGGTGGAAAGATAGACCGGCCACTTCTTGGCGAGGCCGTAGTTGAGGCAGGCCCGGGCGAAGCCGATGATCGACTCGTCCAGGTTGTACATGCCCATGGCGACGCCGGCGCCGGGGAAGTCGAACACCTCGTGCTCGATGGTCTCGCCGTCGGTGCCGACGAATTTGAGGGTCAGCTTGCCGGGGCCGGGGACTTTGAAATCGGTGGCCTTGTACTGATCGCCGAAGGCATGGCGGCCGATGACGATGGGCTTGGTCCAGCCCGGCACCAGGCGCGGCACGTTCCGGCAGATGATCGGTTCGCGGAATACGGTGCCGTCGAGAACGTTGCGGATGGTGCCGTTGGGCGACTTCCACATCTGCTTGAGCTTGAATTCCTTCACCCGCGCTTCGTCGGGGGTGATGGTGGCGCATTTGACGCCGACACCGTGGGTACGGATGGCCTCGGCCGCTTCGAGCGTCACCTTGTCGTCGGTCGCGTCGCGGTGTTCGATGCTCAGATCGTAGTATTTCAGATCGACGTCGAGATAGGGAAGGATCAGCTTTTCCTTGATGAACTGCCAGATGATCCGCGTCATCTCGTCGCCATCAAGCTCGACAATCGGATTTACGACCTTAATCTTCGTCATGGGGATTCCCGGTTCACCAATGTCCAACAAGACGTGCCGCGGCGGGGGAGATCCCCCCGCCGCCACACGAGATCCGCGTTAAATGGCGGCCAGGACCGCGTTCAGTGTCGCGCTGGGACGCATCGCCGCCGATGCCTTGGCGAAGACCGGGAGGTAATAGCCCCCCAGATCCACCGGCTTGCCTTGCGCCGCGATCAGTTCGGCGTTGATCTTGGCCTCGTTTTCGGTCAGCGCCTTGGCCAGCGGTGCGAAGCGGGCCTGAAGCTCCTTGTCCTTGGTCTGCTCGGCCAGGGCCTGCGCCCAGTACAGGGCGAGGTAGAAGTGGCTGCCCCGGTTGTCCAACTCGCCGACCCGGCGGGCCGGCGAACGGTTGTTGTCCAGAATCCGGCCATTGGCCTGATCGAGCGTGTCCGCCAGCACCTGGGCCTTGGGGTTCTTGAAGGTCTGGGCCAGATGCTCCAGCGACACCCCCAGCGCCAGGAATTCGCCCAGGGAGTCCCAGCGGAGATAGCCTTCCTCCTGGAACTGCTGGACATGCTTGGGGGCCGAACCGCCGGCCCCGGTCTCGAACAGCCCGCCGCCGGCCATCAGCGGCACGATGGACAGCATCTTGGCGCTGGTGCCCAATTCGAGAATGGGGAACAGGTCGGTCAGATAGTCGCGCAGCACGTTGCCGGTCACCGAGATGGTGTCCTTGCCGGCGCGGATGCGCTCCAGCGACACCCGGATGGCGTCCTCCGGCGACATGATGGTGATGTCGAGGCCGCTGGTGTCGTGGTCCTTGAGGTATTTCTCGACCTTGGCGATGATCTGGGCGTCGTGGCCCCGCTTGCGGTCCAGCCAGAAGATGGCGGGGGTGTTGGACAGGCGGGCGCGGCTGACCGCCAGCTTGACCCAATCCTGGATCGGCGCGTCCTTGGCCTGACACATGCGGAAGATGTCGCCGGCCTCGACCGGCTGTTCCAGCAGCACCGCGCCGGCGCTGTCGATCACCCGCACCACGCCGTCGCCGGCCACTTCGAAGGTCTTGTCGTGGGAGCCGTATTCCTCGGCCTTCTGCGCCATCAGGCCCACATTGGGAACGCTGCCCATGGTGCGCGGATCGACGGCGCCGTTCTTGCGGCAATCGTCGATGGCCACCTGATAGATGCCGGCATAGCAGCGGTCGGGGATCATGGCCTTGGTATCGTGCAGCTTGCCGTCGGTGCCCCACATCCGTCCGGAGTCGCGGATCATGGCGGGCATGGAGGCATCGACGATGACGTCGCTGGGCACATGCAGATTGGTGATGCCCTTGTCGGAATTGACCATGGCCAGTTCCGGGCCGGCCTTGATGGCGGCGGCGATATCGGCCTCGATGGCGGTGCGCTGGGCGTCCGGCAGCTTGGTGATCTTGGCCAGCAGGTCGCCGAGACCGTTATTGACGTTGACGCCGAGTTCCTTGATCACCGCGGCATGCTTGTCGAACACGTCCTTGAAGAAGACGGTGACAGCATGGCCGAACATGATGGGATCGGAGATCTTCATCATGGTCGCCTTGAGATGCAGCGACAGCATCACGCCCTTGGCCTTGGCATCGGCGATCTGCTCGGCATAGAAGGCGCGCAGCGCCTTGCGGCTCAGCACCGCGGCGTCGATCACCTCGCCGGCCTTCAACGCGGTCTTGGCCTTGAGCACCGTGGCGGTGCCATCCTTGGCGACGAATTCGATACGCACGTCGGTGGCTTGGGCGACGGTGACGGATTTTTCGCTGCCGTAAAAATCGCCGGTGGTCATGTGCGCCACATGGGATTTCGAATCGGGCGCCCAGGCCCCCATCTTGTGCGGGTTGTTGCGGGCGAACTGCTTGACCGCGGCGGCGGCCCGGCGATCGGAATTGCCCTCGCGCAGCACCGGGTTGACGGCACTGCCCAGCACCCGGCCGAAGCGGGCCTTGAGCTCGGCCTCGGCCTCGGTCTTGGCGTCTTCCGGATAGTCGGGGATCTTGTAGCCCTTGGCCTGCAATTCCGCGATCGCCGCCTTCAACTGCGGGATCGACGCGCTGACATTGGGCAGCTTGATGATGTTGGCGTCCGGGGCGTTGGTCAGGTCGCCCAACTCGGTCAGCTCGTCGGCGATCTTCTGGGCGTCGGTCAGGTTCTCGGGGAAATTGGCGATGATCCGGCCGGCCAGGGAAATGTCCCGGGTCTCGACCACCACTCCGGCCGCCTTGGTGAACGCCTGCACGATGGGCAGCAGCGAGTAGGTCGCCAGCGCCGGAGCCTCATCGACCTTGGTCCAAATGATTTTCGCGGTTGTCATCTTCCTTCGATCCCCTCGATTGATATGGTCGCCAATCTCGCCCAACGGCAGACCTGAACGGTATCGCGCGATGCAATACAGGCCGATCAGTCACAGGTCCCGGACAGCGGGGGACGATAGCATTCGGGGCGACGAACGCAAGATGGAATCCTACTCGTTGGGATAGGAAAAGGGCAGGGAGGAGGGGGAAAGGGCAGGGGGGATCGCGCTCCGAATTGATCTTGAAGCCTAATTTCAAAATAAGGCTTCGATTCGCGGGCCGTGACAGTGTTTTGCCAGCCTGCTAGGGTACGGTGCCTTAGCCGTGCTGCCAACCCCAGACCCCAGGAGAGCCGTTGAACCGGCCCACAATCATTGCCCTGATCGGGCTTGCCGTCGCCGTGATCGCCTTGATCCTCGCCGTCTTCCACGAGCGTGAGGAGGCGTCCGACGCCTCGGCGCCGCAGCCCCTGCCGGCGGCGGTCTCCGTCGCCGGAACCGCCGCCGATACCCGCGAGCCGTCCTTCGACGTGGTGCGGATCGGCAGCGATGGCGACACGGTCATCGCCGGGCGGGCCATGCCGGGAGCGGAGGTGACCATTCTCGACGGTGGTGCCGAGTTGGGCCATGTCACCGCCGATGCGCGGGGCGAATGGGTCTTCGTTCCGGCCGAGGCGCTGCCCCCGGGGTCCCGCGAATTGCGCCTGAGGGCGCTCAATCCCGATGGCGCCACCGTCGAATCCAGCGAGCCGGTGGTGCTGGTGGTGCCCGAGCGCGGCAAGGGCCCCGCTTTGGTGGTCAAGGCCCTGCGGGGCGGCGGCAGCAAGGTGCTGCAATCCGCCGGCGGCGGCGGCGTTCTGGTGCTGGAGGCGGTCGATCACGACGACAAGGGGCGGTTGTTCGTGGCGGGCAAGGCGCCTGCCGGCGGCAGAGTCTTTCTCTATCTGGACAACGCCCTGATCGGCCAGGGTCTCGCCGATGCGGACGGGGCTTGGCGCATCGGCGCCGCGGTTCCCAAGGGCGGCGGCAATCATGCGCTGCGCGCCGATCTGATCGGCGACAAGGGCAAGGTGCTGGCGCGGGTGGAGGTGATGTGGACCCCCGGCGAGGACCTGGGCAAGGGGACGACCGGCGTGGTGGTGGAATCGGGCAATTCGCTGTGGCGCATCGCCCGGCGGCTGTATGGCCGTGGCGTCGCCTATACCGTGATCTATGACGCCAACCGCGACCGGATCAAGGACCCCGACCGGATCTATCCGGGGCAGGTGTTCAGCGTTCCCAGCCGTTGAGATCAGCCGCTCCGGCGGCGCCATTCCGGCCGGACGGCGCTTTCCCCCCGTTTGGCGGCGGCCAGCGGCGGCCGGATATAAAGGGCGATCAGTTCGAGATAGGGCTCGGCCGACAGCAGGAAGCCGGTCACCGGCGTCATCAGGCCGGTGGCGGAGACCGGAATCTCGATCGTCAGGTCGTCTCCCAGCAGGATCCGGCCCTGGGTGACGCGAAACATCCCGGCCCCCAGATGGGCGTTGGCTGCGTCGATGATGCGGGCGAGGCCGGCGCGGGCGGCGGTCGATTCCGCCGAGAACGGCATCGGTCCGAGGTCGCCCACCAGTTTGAGATGGGCCTTGCCCTCGGCTTGTTCCAGCCGGCCGGCAAAGCGGATCTGGCGATAGCCGAAATCGAACTGAACGATCCCGTCGCTCATGGTCAGGGTCTGCCCGTCATCGTCGGTCCAGACGGTGTGCAGATCAACGGGCAGTTTCTTGCCGCCCAGTGTGAACGTTTTCGCTTCTGACATTATTGCCGTCGCTGTGGAGGCGAGAACACACTACTATCATGCCGTTGTTCGGGATGAAATTCCAAAAGGCCGGTTGTATAATGCCGGCGAAATTTTGTTTCTCACCGCGTGCCGGCGTTCCGCCGCCCGGGGAGGCTTTTCGATCTGGAGAGTGACGCGTGCAGGCTCATAATATCTCGCTGACCAAGTATCTGTGGTTTCCCATCAATCGCGAGGGCTGGCCGTTCGTGGCGCTGTTCGCCGTGGTGGCGCTGCTGCTGGGCCAGTTATGGCCGCCGCTGGGATGGCTGGGCGTCATCCTGACCTGTTGGTGCGCCTGGTTCTTTCGCGATCCCGACCGGGTGACGCCGGTCCGCGACGGTCTGGTGGTCAGCCCGGCCGACGGGGTGGTCCAACTGCTCGGTCTGGCGCCGCCGCCGCGGGAGCTGGAGATGGGCGATGAGCCGCGCATGCGCATCTCGGTGTTCATGAGTGTGTTCAGCGTCCATATCAACCGGATTCCGGTGGACGGCACGGTGGTCAAGACCGCCTATCAGCCGGGCAAGTTCCTCGACGCCTCGCTGGACAAGGCCAGTGCCGACAACGAGCGCATGTCGGTGCGCTTGGCCCGGGCCGATGGCCGCGAACTGGCATTCGTCCAGATCGCCGGGCTGGTGGCGCGGCGCATCAAGTGCGATCTGTCCAATGGACAGGCCGTGTGCGCCGGCCAGCGTTTCGGCCTGATCCGCTTCGGCAGTCGGGTCGACGTCTATCTGCCCGATGGGGTGCAGCCGCTGGTGGCGCTGGGCCAAAGCATCATCGCCGGCGAAACGGTGCTGGCCGATCTCGATTCCGCCGAAGCGGCGCGTCCGGGCGAGGTGCGCTGATGTTCCGCCCCAAGCGTCCGCCGCGCATCACCGGCCTGTCCATCAACCGCCTGATCCCCAATATCCTGACGCTGCTGGCCCTCTGCGCCGGTCTCACCTCGATCCGCTTCGCCGTTCACGACATGTGGAAGGAGGCGGTGGTCGCCACCGTCCTGGCCGCCATCCTCGACGGCCTCGACGGCCGTGTCGCCCGCCTGCTGCACGGGACCTCCAAATTCGGCGCCGAGCTGGATTCCTTGTCCGATTTCGTCAGCTTCGGGGTGGCGCCGGCCATGGTGCTGTATTTCTGGACCATGCGCAGCGCCGGCGGGTTCGGCTGGGCGCTGGTGCTGCTGTTCTCGGTGTGCTGCGCCCTGCGGCTGGCCCGCTTCAACACCATGATCGGCGAGCCGGACCTGCCGCCCTATGCTTATAACTTCTTTACCGGGGTTCCCGCTCCGGCGGCGGCGGGCATGGTGCTGTTGCCGCTGGCCCTGACCATCCAGTTCGGCGACGGCTTTTTCGATCGTCCCCTGGTGGTGGCGCTGTTCCTGATGGGGGTGTCGTTCCTGATGGTCAGCAAGATTCCCACCTTTTCGTTCAAGAAAGTACGCATCCCCCATAAATGGGTTCTGCCGATTCTGCTGGTGGTGGGGTTGGTGGCGGGCTTCCTGGTCACGGAACCCTGGCTGACCCTGTCGGCGCTGGGGGGCGCCTATATGGCCTCGATCCCCTTCGCCGTGCGCTCGTTCCGCCGGCTGAAGTGCCAGGCCGATGCCACGACCGCCACCCAGGATACACCCTAACCTGTTGCCGTCCGGCAACAGTCGGGGAGAAATGGTCCAGCCCTTCGGGCGGAACCTTGTCGTTGATTCCGCAGCGCAGTAAATAATAGGAGACAAATTCCCGGTAGCCCCTGTTTGGGGAAGGATATTATCCCATGCGCAGCTTCAAGACTCTTCTCGCCGCCGCGGCCTTGTGTGCCGTTCCCGCTCTGGCCCATGCCGAGTGGTATACTGGTATCGACGTTGGCGCGACTTTCCTGCAGGATTCCAAGAACAGCGGCAGCGGCCTCGGCTACAAGACCGAGTCCGATGCGGGCTGGATGACCCAGGGCCAGGTCGGCTACGGCTTCGGTCCGTGGAAGGTCGAAGGCGAACTGAGCTATCGCTCCAGTGGCGTCAGCAAGGTCAACGGTGTTTCCGGCAGCGGCACCACCTCAGCCCTGGCTCCCATGATCAACGGCATCTATGAATTCCTGCCGCAATCGCAGTGGCATCCCTTCGTCGGCGCCGGTATCGGCGCCGCCCGGCTGGGTGGCGGTACGGTCAAGCAGAACGGTGTCGCCGTCTATAAGGGCAATGACTGGCAGTTCGCCTATCAGGGCTTTACCGGTGTCGGCTTCGACGTGAGCAAGAACGTGGAGCTGAAGGCCCAGTATCGCTATTTCGCGACCCCGGACTACACCAGCAAGGCAAGCTCCAACAATGCCAATCTGAGCAGCCAGTACAGCGACCATGCCCTGCTGTTCGGTGTCACCTACAAGTTCAGCGCTCCCGCCGTCGCCCCGGCTCCGGTCCCGGCTCCCATGCCCGCCGCCGCCGCCACTCCGGCCCCGGCCCCGGCTCCCAAGGCGCCGCCGCCGGTGGTGAAGAATTACATGGTCTTCTTCGACTTCGATGAGATCAAGATCACCCCCGAGGCCGCCCGCATCATCCAGCAGGCCGCCGCCGCCGCCAAGTCGTCCGGTGCCGTCCGCGTCGCCCTGACCGGCCATACCGATCGGGCCGGCAGCGACGCCTACAACCTGGCCCTGTCGCTGAGGCGCGCCAACGCGGTCAAGGAGCAACTGGTGAAGTTGGGCCTCTCCACCGATCAGGTCTCCGTCGTCGGCAAGGGCGAGGCCGATCCCATGGTTGCCACTCCCGACGGCGTGCGCGAGCCGCAGAACCGCCGGGTCGAGATCGTCCTGCCGTAATCGGCAACGACCCGAACCGAAAGGAAAAGGCTCGGCCGCAAGGCCGAGCCTTTTTCGCTCTATTTGCCCTTCGGCCGCCCGCCCGGCCTCGGCTTGCCCGAATCCGTCTTCCACGGGGCCTTGGGACGTGGTTTGACGGAAGGCGCGGCTGTTTCCCGCGGCTTTTGCGCCTCACGGCCGGTGGGGGGCGGATCCATCAGCGGTTCGATGCGGATATCGGCCCGCTCGATCTGGCGCAGGGCGGCCTGGAATCGTTCGGCGACGGTGGCGTCGATTTCGAACTTGGTCTCGCGTTCGAAGATGCGGATCGCGCCGATCTCCGGCTTGGTGATTTTGCCTTGCCGGCAGATCAACGGGATCAGCCAGCGCGGATCGGCATTCTTCTGCCGGCCGATATTCAGCCGGAACCACACGCTCTGGCCGGGGAGGCCGTTATTCTTTTCGCCCCGGGGGGCGGCCGGGTCGAAGGGCGGGCGGGGTTCGCGCGGTTCACGGAATTCGCGCGGTTCACGCGACGGCGTGCCGGGACCAGGATCGAACACCTCCTCGGCGGCGGGCAGATGCGAGCGATACATGCGCACCAGCGCCGCCGCGATATCCTCGGGCGACCGTTCGGCCAGCAGCGCCTTGGCCATGGCCAGATCATCCTCGGTCAGTTCCTCGGTGAGGATCGGGCTGTGCAGCAGGCGCTCCTGGTCGAGCTTGCGGATGTCGTCCGCCGAGGGCGCTCCACCCCAGAGGGCCTGGACACCGGCGGTCTGCAGCAGCAATTCGGCCTTGCGGCGGCGCGACAGCAGCACCAGGAGGACACTGACCCCCTTGCGCCCGGCCCGGCCGGTGCGGCCGCTGCGGTGCTGCAGGGTTTGGGCATTCTGCGGCAGCTCGGCATGGATGACGAGGCCGAGATTAGGCAGGTCGATGCCGCGCGCCGCCACATCGGTGGCCACGCAAACCCGCGCCCGGCCGTCGCGCAAGGCCTGCAGGGCCTGATTGCGTTCGCTTTGTCCCAACTCGCCGGACAAGGCGACGGCGGCGAAGCCGCGTTCCAGCAGGATGGCCTGGAGATGGCGGACGGACTCGCGGGTGTTGCAAAACACCAGGGCCGAGGGCGACTCGAAGAAGCGCAGCAGATTGACCACCGCATGTTCGACTTCGTTGGGGGCGACCCGGACCGCCCGGTATTCGATATCGGCATGGCCCTGCTGTCCGGCCGAAACGGCAATGCGCCAGGCGTCGCGCTGGTAGCGCTTGGCCATGGCGACGATGGCGTGGGGAAGGGTGGCCGAAAACAGCAGCGTCCGGCGATCGCGCGGCGTCGCTTCGAGAATGAACTCCAGATCCTCGCGGAAGCCGAGGTCGAGCATCTCATCGGCCTCATCCAGCACCACCGCCTTCAGCCGGGTGATCCTGAGGCCGCCCCGTTCCAGATGATCGCGCAGGCGGCCCGGGGTGCCGACGACGATATGCGCCCCCTTGGCCAGCATGCGTTGCTCGGCCCGCGGGTCCATGCCGCCGACGCAAGACACCACCTGCCCGCCCACCCGGGCGTAGAGCCACGACAATTCGCGATGCACCTGCAAGGCAAGCTCGCGGGTGGGCGCGACGATAAGGGCCAGCGGCTCGGCGGCCGGTTCCAGCATCCGGCCATCGCCCAACAGGGTGCTGGCGATGGCCAGCCCGTAGGCGACCGTCTTGCCCGAGCCGGTCTGAGCCGATACCAGCAGGTCGCGATTCATCGCGGCGGGTTCGAGAACCGCCGCCTGGACGGCGGTCGGATCGGTGTAGTCGCGCTCGGTCAGAGCCTGGAAAAGCGGATGGTCGGTGGGAAAAAGAACCATAATTGACGTAATGCTTTCAGTACGTTCGCCACCCCCGCTTATGCGGGGGCGGCGAAACGAAAGATGGCCATAGATGTTTTACCGTGGCCAGTTCGTGGCCTGATCCTGTCGGAGGGTCACCTTCGGGGCGAGAGCCGGATGATTTGAGGTTGAATCGCCAGAGCGTTCAACCTCAAATCTGAATCCGTTTCTCATCAATATGTTAGAGGGCGATTCAGACATTGGATTACGGCGGAGCCGCATCAATCCAATGTCATCGCGCTCTAGGGCTTGGCCCCGGACTTGTCCTTGGGCTTTTCGGTGCCCATCCGCTGGGTAACCTGCGCCTCCAGGCGCTTGTCGGTGAGGATGGTGGAGATGCTGCCGTCGCTCTGATGGCCGATGATGGCCTCGCTGGTGTCGGTGCTCCAGCGGGCGCCGTGAGTGTTGACGAAGTCCCCCTGGCCGAGGCGGCTGGTGACGAAGGCGACAGTGGTCTTGAACGCTTCGTCGGCCTGCCACAATTTAGCCTGGACCAGGCGCGCCTCGCCCCCGGCCTTCTCGGCCAGGGCAAGCACCCAGAGTCGCGCGGGCGCCCCGCCGAACTCGATCATCTTGCTCTCCCAGGCGCCATCGGCATTGGCGGCGAACAGGGCGCAGGCCATCACGCCGTTCTTGGCCAGGCGTTCCGGCAGGACGATGCCTTCGCGCGGCGGGGACACCAGATTGGCGGGAAGGTCGGCGTCGCTGCTGCACAACAGCCGCGATCCCGTCGGCCAAATGGTGTGGCGGAGTTCGGCCAGCGGCATCCCGGTGCGGATCAGGCCGAGATCGAAGCCGGCGGTCTCGGCCCGGCCCGGCGCGGCGGCGAACAGGGACAGGGCAAGGATAATCGCAAGAGCGGAGAGGTGGCGGGGCATGGGCAGGTCTCATTGTTGATCGGGGGCTGATGATGGCACGGTCCGCGCCCGGCGTCAGCTTTCTTCGCGAAGCGGGGGCGGGATGGGCTCGGCCATTGCCGCCATCTCCTTAGCGGATCAATTCGGCGAAATGGGCGCGGGCGGTAGCGGCGCGTGGCCGGCTCCAGAGATGGCCCTGTCCGGGGAAGATGAAGCCGCCGGGGCGTTTTTCGATGGCTTGGCGCTGCTCGAAATAGGGAGCGATCAGGCGCCCGACATAGTCGAAGCCATCAAGGCAGGAATGGTTCTGTTCGAGGAAGGCGCCGGTCTCGGCCATCATCGCGGCCACACCGGCCCCATAGGTCTCCACCTGACGGTCGCTCATCTCGCCCAGCGACATGGTGTTGAGCGCGAGGTCAATGGCGCTGCTGCCCAGCAGGTCGGGGGCGAAGGCGGCATTGGAGACGAAGGAGAAGCCGGGCTGGTCCAACTGGGCGCAGCGTCCGCCGATATCGACGAACTCGACCGCCGCCTCCGGGAAGAGGGTGGTGAGGTAGATGGCGGAAAAAGCCAGGGATTCCGGCAGATCGACGACGACGTAACGAATGTTCGGCACCAAACGGGCCAGACGGTAGGCGAGGGCGCCGTAGCCGGCGCCGATCTCCAGTACGACTGGCGGGGCCTTGCGCTCGGGTGCCGCCAGCATGTCGATCAGGCCGTAGCGGAAGATCTCCAGCAGGTGAGTGTGGACGTAGAGAGTTTCGAGATTGAGGATGCCTCCCCGGAAATCCCAGCCGATCTCCGCGAACTTGCCCGGGCTGGGGATAGCCAGCCCTTCCGGCAGGGCATTCATGTAGCTGGCATGGGCGAAGCTGGATTCGCGTTCCGGCACCAGCAGCGACACGATGGCGTCCATCTCGGCGGGCAGCTTGAAATCGATGCGCGGCCGTCCGCGCGCGGCGTCGAAAAACGGTAGTCGCAGACCGGTAAATTCCTGGGTGTAGAAGCGCAACTTGCGGATCACGTCGCGATCGCGCGGCTGCAGCACACGGCTGTACAGGCTGTCCTTCAGGTCCCATTGGCCCGAGGGGCGCCCCACATGGCTTGCCGGCAATGCCTGTCGGCTGGCGATCATGGAATCGATGGCATCAAGACAGGTCAGCGCCCGGCGATATTCCGCGTCGGACAGTTCGGAGACCGCCTCCGAATTGACGAAGTCGCCCAGTCCCTCGGGCTCGGGGGGCTGTGGCTTGCTTTCGCGCCATTCGCGCGCGGCCTCGGGCCGGCTGGCGGAATTGCTAACCTTGGAGAGCGCGTCATAGGCCTCGGCGGAATCGGGGTCCAGCGCCAGCGCCGAGAGAAACCAGGTGACCGCCGTGTCATGGTCGCCCAGGTAATGCGCCAGTCGGCCGATTCGGATGTGGTCGGCGGGCTGGCCCGGTGACCGCAGCGCCAGCGTCCGCTCCAGGCAGGCTATGGCTTCGCGGTGCCGTCCGAGGGCGACCAAGGCATCGGCGAGCAGGGTGAGCAGGGCCGGATCGGACGGGTGCCGTACCAATGCCTGGCGGGCCACGTCCTCGGCATACGCCGCCTCTCCGCATTTGAGGGCGTAGGTGGCGGCGAACTGGGTCAGGGTCAGGTCGCCCGGCTCTGCCGCCAGAAGGCTCTTGCCCACCTCAAGTGCCTCGGCGTGTCGTCCGACCGCCGCCAGAGCCTGGCCCAAGGATAGGGAGTTGTGCACGCCGCTCATCCGTATCTTTCCCCGCCAGCATCAAATCGGCATCGCCGACCCTGTCGAGGCGCCAGCCTGTATTTTTCCGCACTATGCCAGAAGCTGATTAATCGTAACTGCCCAGGTCCCCCCCGTCAAGAAAGGGCTTGACAGGTGATTCTGGGGTAGATTCTAAACTGTCCATGACGCAAGCTGTGGACACGTTGATCTCTGATACCCCTACGGATGGTGAAGCCG
>Ga0316222_1001162_pt1 | contig 33838 bp, 34 predicted proteins | sample TBH18011metaG_FD_206008 | JGI IMG/M metagenome (GOLD analysis project Ga0316222, IMG submission 206008) | Freshwater microbial communities from Trout Bog Lake, Wisconsin, USA - TBH18011 | ecosystem: Environmental > Aquatic > Freshwater > Lake > Hypolimnion/Profundal zone | place: USA: Wisconsin... | reverse complement strand
CCGCTACCTCGACAGCTACCTGCGCTGGTTCCACCTCATCGGCCTTCACCCGGACCCGACCCCGCGATATTGCCTCGCCGCCGCCATGGGGGCGTAACCATCAATACGAATTGCGAATAGAGCCTTGAAGTAGTTGGCCTGGTAATCGGTCTCATCCCCGATGCCATGATCGGCATCGAGACGGACAACCCGCTGCGGGGCCTGGGAAACACCGCCGGCCGGGCCGTCGCCGCCTTTGCTGATGCCGATCCTGTCGAGCATGGTCTTGTAGACGGACATGCCAAAGTCCTCCGGAAACGCCTCAGAAGGTTCGACGCTTCTCGGGCGGCAGGGTCAGCTGCTCGTGGATCCAGTGATAGGTCTGTTCCAGCCCGGCCCGGAGCGGGGTCGAAGGCTCCCAGTCCAGCAGGCTGCGGATCAGGGTATTGTCGGAACACCGCCCGCGCACACCCTTGGGGGCATCCAGGTTATAGCGCCGTTCCAGCCTGATCCCGGCGATCTGTTCGGCCAGATCCACCAGATGATTGATGGTGACCAACTCGGCCGAGCCGAGATTGATGGGGTCGACGATCCGGCTGTGCATGACCTTGTCGATCCCGGTCAGGCAATCGTCGATATACATGAAGCTGCGGGTTTGCAGGCCATCGCCCCAGATCTCGATCTCGCGCCGGCCGTCGAGCTTGGCTTGAATCACCTTGCGGCAGATGGCCGCCGGGGCCTTTTCGCGGCCGCCGTCATAGGTTCCGATCGGGCCGTAGACGTTGTGGAGGCGAACCACCCGCGTCTCCAGGCCGTAATCCTCGCGGAAATGCCGGCACATGCGTTCCGAGAACAGTTTCTCCCAGCCATAGCCGTCCTCGGGCATGGCGGGATAGGCGTCCTCCTCCTTCAAGGCGGGAACATCGGGGCGGTCCTGTTTCGCCCCGTTATAGGCGCAGGCCGAGGAGGTGTAGAAAAAGCGCTCGACCCCGAATTCCCGGGCCGCCCGCAACAAGGTGGTGTTGATCAGGACCGAGACCATGCAGTCGGCCTTGTGGCTTTCGATGAAGCCCATGCCGCCCATGTCGCAGGCCAGGTTATAGACCACCGTCATCCCGCGCACCGCATCGCGGCTGTTGGCGTCGTTCCGCAGGTCCAGCACCCGGCTGTCGACCTCGGGGAACACCTGGCACCATTCCGGCAACGGCTTGCAGTCCACCGCCCGCAGATTGGTGTGGCCCTGGGCCAGCAGCGTCCGCGCCAGCCAGCCGCCGATGAAACCGCCGCCGCCGGCGATCAGGATGGGGGCGTTCCTGGGGGGTGAGGATGGCATGGCGGTCACATTCTCCTTCGCGTCGATCCGGCATTCTGCCACTGGGCGAAATTTTCGAGGATGAGTGCTGAATATCCGGTTAAACCCAGGGTCAGCCGTGGCCGAACCATACCAGGGTGGCGACGGCTTCAAAAGCAGCGACCGGCAGAATGCGCCAGGGATCGATCACCGTGACCCGCCGGCCGGGGCGGATCAGGCATTGGGGCGGCAGCGCCTTGAATTCGGGCCAGGCGGTGCCGACCACCACCACCTGGGCCATGGCGGCGGCTTCGGCCGCCGAAGCCGCCGCCATGGCTTCCGGCAGGACCGTGCGGGCGGCGTCCAGGGCCGCCGGGTCGTAGAGGACCACCCGGTGGCCGGCATCCAGCAGCAGGCGCGCCAGTTCCACCGGCTGGCTTTCCTCGATCACCGGCGTATCGGGCTTGTAGGACAGACCCAGAATGGCGACGGTGTCCCCCTCGATCAGGACGGCCTTGACCGCCGCTTCCAGGCGGCCGACCTGACGGTGGTTGAGGGCATCGGTGGCCTCGGCGATCAAGGCCGGAGCCCCCAGACGCCGGGCGAGCGTGCCGAACGCCTTGTTGTCGCGGGGAAAACACGGGCCGCCATAGCCGAGTGCCCCCTTCAGATACTTGCCGCCGATGCGGCTATCCATGCCGATAGCGGTGGTGACCGCGTCCACATCCGCCCCCGGCAGCCGCTCGCACATTTCGCTCAGCATGTTGGCGTAGGAAATCTTGGTGGTGACATAGGTGTTGACGGAGATCTTGGTCAATTCGGCATTGACCAGATTCATGCGGCAGACCGCCGGGGTGTTTTCGACCACCGACTGGTGGATGGCGGCCAGCCTGTCGCCGGCGGTCTCGTCCGATTGGCCGATCAGCACCATGTCGGGGGCCAGCATGTTGCGAAAGACGTTGCCGAGGGCGACGAATTCCGGGCCGTAGCACAGGCCCAGGCTCGGCCCCAGGGCGCGGCCGGAATGGTGTTCGATGGCGGCACGGATCTCGCCGTCGCAGGAACCGGGCATGACCGTGCTGATCACCACCACCAGATGATAGCCGTCCTTGCGCCGCACACCCCGGCCGATGGCCTCGATGGCGCCGAGGACGAAGCTGTTGGTGAAGGTTCCGTCGGGACGGGAGGGGGTGGGGACGATGATCATGCTGGCGTCGGTGGCCCGGGCCGCCTCCTCCACCGATACCGTGGCGGACAGCCGCCCGCCGGCGCGGTCGAGATGATCCTGCAGCAGGGGTTCCTCGAACGGCGCCTTGCCGGCATTGACCATATCCACCAGGGCGAGACTCAGGTCGGCGCCGATGACGTCATGGCCCTTGGCGGCCAGAAGGGCGGCCAGGGGACACCCCAGTTTGCCGAGGCCAATCACCGAAATGCGCATCCCCCCCCCTTTGTGGTGCTTGCAACGCCGAGCCGAGCGGCGATGGTAGGGAGAAGGTGGTTAAAATTTATGGAAGGCCTGGGGCAACCCTCCACGCCAGGCGTCGCTCATGGCTCGCTTATCCTTTTCCTGACCCATCGGTGTCTCAACCCGTGGAGGAGGCGCCATCCCAGGCTCCGCGGCAGCAGCATGGCCTCCAGACCGGCGGCGCGGGGCCGGACGAGATCCGACACCGGATTGTCGCCCACATGCAGGATGTCTTGCGGCGCCAGCGACGACACCGCGGCCAAATGGGGGAACAGGGTGCCATGGCGCTTGGTCAGCCCGAGATCGGAGCTGACGAACAGCGGCAGGCCGGCCAGGTCGGGGACCAAGGCGGCCAGAATCCCGGCGAGAGCATGGCCGGGCAGGTACATGTCCGAGGTGAACACCACCGGCTTTTCCCGGCCGAGGCGGATCAGCAGAGCTGCCAGGCGGGTATTGACCGTCACCGCCGCCGTCTCATAGGCGATCTCGGCGGCGGCGAGGATCGGGACCGCCGCATCCGCCAGCCGCAGACGGTCGGCGATATCCTCCAGAATCACCCCATGACGGACTTCGCCCCGGCTTCCGATCCGGTCAAAGGCCGCCTTGTGGGCGGACAGGCGGCAACGGCAGAGGGCTTCGGCTCCGGGGCTGCCCAGCCCGTGGGCGACCAGGGCCTGATGCCACCAGGCCGCCACGTCGCGGAACCGCATCAGTTCCGGCCGGGTTCCGCGCAACAGCAGGGTGTCGAACAAATCGACGGAGACCATGCGGATGGACGGTGCGCGGGCCTGGCGTTCCAGCCGGATGAGATCTAGAGCGGTTTGCGACCAGATCAGTGGAGAACCCCGCCCCGTGCCGCCGCGATGAAGGCACGGATCTTGGCGGCATCCTTGACCCCGGGGGCGGTTTCGACTCCGGACGAAACATCGACCGCCATGGCGCCGGAGATGCGGACGGCCTCGGCCACATTGGCGGGGGTCAGGCCGCCGGCCAGCATCCACGGCACCCCCCATTTGCGGCCCTTGAGGATGGTCCAGTCGAAGCTGACGGCGTTGCCGCCCGGCAGGGTGGCGCCCTTGGGCGGCTTGGCGTCGAACAGCAGGCGGTCGGTCACCGCCAGGAACGGCTCGGCCGCCGCCAGATCCCCGGCCAAGGCGACGGCGATCACCTTCATCACCGGCAGGCCGTATTCCAGCCGGATGGCCTCAATGCGCTCGGGGGTCTCGCCGCCATGCAGTTGCAGCAGGTCGAGGCGCACCCGGGTCAGCACCCGGTCCAGGGTGGCGTCGTCGGGATCGACGAACAGTCCGACCTTGGCGACCTCGGCGGGGGTGAATTCCACCAGTTCGGCGGCGCGCTCCGCCGTCACCGCCCGGGGGCTGGGCGGATAGAACACCAGACCGACATAATCGGCGCCGGCCTCGATGGCGGCGTCCATGGCCTCTTCGTCGGTGATGCCGCAGATCTTGACCTCGACCACGCTCTAACCACCGAGATCGTGGTTGATCCGCCTGGCGGCGGCGGCGGGGTCGGCGGCCCCGGTAATGGGCCGTCCGATCACCAGAACATCGGCGCCCTTGGCGAAGGCCTCTTCCGGGGTGAGGAAGCGCTTCTGGTCGCCGGCCTCGCTCCAGGCCGGGCGGATGCCGGGGATCACCAGCTTGAAGCCGGGGCCGCACTGGGCGCGCACCGCCTCGACCTCCAGCGGCGAGCAGACGATACCGTCGGCACCGCTGTCCTGGGCCAGGGCGGCGAGGCGCTTGACCTGTTCCACCACCGGCCCGGTGAATCCCACCGCCCCGGCTCCCGCCTGATCCAGGCTGGTGAGAATGGTGACGGCGACCACGGCGGGCGGGACGATGCCCAATTTGGCCGCCTCGTCGCCGGCGGCATCGGCGGCGGCGCGGATCATGGCGCTTCCGCCCGAGGCATGAATGGTGGTGATGGCGGCCCCCAGGCGCACCACCCCGCGCATGGCGGCGGCAACGGTGTTGGGAATGTCGTGCAGCTTGAGATCGACGAAGAGCGGCATGCCCAGGTCGGCCACCGCCCGCATGCCGGCGGGACCGTTGGCGACGAAATATTCCAGGCCGAGCTTGAACCCGGCCACCTCTCCCAGGAGCTGGCGGGCCAGATCGGCGGCCTTGGCCGGATCGGTGGTGTCGAGGGCGGCGTAGATGGGATAAGCGGGACGCATGGCAATCCTGATGGGATTAATTTTTGCGGACGGCAAGCTGGCGCTCCAGGCTTTCGGCGCGGCGGCGGTCCTGATGGGCGCGCAGGCGGGCGCCGGCGCCCGACAGCCAGATCAGCCCGGCGCCGGTCACCAGACCCAGCGCCAGCGGCGCCAGCACGGCGAGATAGGCCGCCACATGGAGGCTGAAGGGCAGCGGCCACAGGTCGAGAACGATGTCCTGGCGATTGGTGACGGCGAACACCGTCGCCACCACGGCCAAAGGCAGGCCGATCAGCCAGGCGAAGAGGTTCACGACCCGCCGCCCTCGATGTTGAGCTTCTCGCGCAACTGCTTGCCGGTCTTGAAGAAGGGGATGGCCTTGCCGTCCACCGACACCGTGGCGCCGGTGCGGGGATTGCGGCCTTGGCGAGGCTCGCGCTTCTTGACCGAAAAGGCGCCGAAGCCACGCAGCTCGACCCGGTCGCCGCGCGCCAGGGCGCCGGCGATTTCGTCGAAGATGGTGGTGACGATGCGCTCCACATCCCGTTGATAGAGATGGGGGTTGCTTTCGGCCAGACGGGCGATCAGCTCCGACTTGGTCATGGGATTGGTCTTCCTCGATAAGGGCCTGACGCGAAATAACCGCGTCGGATGGCGCCGGATTTTTGTTCGTCCGCAAGGACCGGAAAGGGGCGCATACCCAGGGTATGTAACTCTTTCCGAGAACGCGGCGGGCGGGCAACAAAGACAAGCTAGATGATGCGGTTATTTCGCGTCAGGCCTTAAGTGGCGGTCGATGGGGGGAAGGATGCCGGAGCCTCCCGCCAGCGTCAAGCCAAGTCGTTGACTTTCATTAGCTTTCCGAATCCGGTCGAGGCGCGGTCACCTCCCAGGTGCCGTCGGCAAGGCGGCAGGCGACCACGTCGCGGGTGAAATTGCCCTCGCTCTCCCGCAGGCGGCTGGCTTCCTGGTGCAGGGCACGGCAGCTCCGCCCGCCGGCATCGGTCCAGCCCTCTCCTGTCGCCGTCACCGAACCGCGATGGCCGTGGGATTCCCAGTTGACCGGCTCGCCGGTCTTGCCGGTTTCCGCCGCCTCCACCGTGGCGGCGGCCCACATGCGGCTGGCCGGCGGGTCGACCTCCTCGCCCAGGGCATAGCCGAGCGCGGCGCCGGCCACCACGCCGACCCCGGAGAACGCCCAGGGAAAATGGGTGCCGATGGCGGCGGCGCGGCCGATGCCGCCCCCCAGCGCGGCGCCGGCCCCGCTGCCCCACAATTCGCCCTCGGTGGGATTGGCGGTGCAGCCGGCGGCAGCCATGGCCATGACGGCGGCCGTGATGGTTCTGCGGATCATGACACCCTCCCGGCGATGGTTCTTATACCGACGAGCCACTGCCGTGCCTCGCCTCATGTCCCTCAATCGCCGGGCGCTGGCGCTGGGCTTTCGCGCCACGTGGCGCGGCGGGCTTCGCCCTTGCCGTCTCGCCCTCGACCTCAAGGCCGGACGGTAGGTACCCAGTATGCCCTACAATCCCTCGCTGCGGAATGGCCGTGACATCAGCGCCCGGATGACGTCGTCCAGGCTGACGCCGTGGTTGATGACGGCATCAATGCTGGCGCAGATGGGCATCTCGACCCCGATCCGCGCCGCCATGTCCATCACCGCGCCGGCGGTGGTGACGCCCTCGGTCACCGAACGGCGCTCGGCCAGGATATGGGCCAGACTCCGGCCCTCGCCCAGGGCGAAGCCCAGCGAGTAGTTGCGCGACTGGGTGGAGGACGCGGTCAGGATGAGATCGCCCAGGCCGGACAGCCCCATCATGGTCTCGGGGCGGCCACCCTTGGCCACGGCCAGCCGGGTCAGTTCGGCCAGGCCACGGGTGATCAGCGCCGCCCGGGCATTGTCGCCCAGGCCGCGGCCCTCGACGATGCCGCAGGCGATGGCCAGCACGTTCTTGACCGCGCCGCCCATCTGGGCTCCCACCAGATCGTCGGAGAAATAGGGACGGAAGCTGGCGGTGCCCAGGGCCTCGACCAGCTTGCGCCCCAGGCCGGCATCGGCGCAGGCCAGGGTAATGGCGGTGGGCAGGCCCTTCGCCACCTCCATGGCGAAGGTGGGGCCGGACAGGACCGCGATGACCGCGCCGGGCAGTTCGGCGGCGACCGCGTCGGCCATCAGGGCGCAGGTGGACAGTTCGATGCCCTTGGCGCAGATCACCGCCGGGAGTCCGGGGCGCCAATGGGGCGCCAGGGCGCGGCAGGCGGCGCGCAGATGCTGGGCCGGCGGCACCAGCAGCACCGCGTCGGCGGCGGCGATCTCGGCATGGTCGGAGGTGGCGCGGATGGCGGAATCGAGCGCCACCCCGGGCAGAAAGTCGGCGTTGACATGGGCGGTGTTGATGGAATCGACCACCGAAGCCTCGCGCGCCCACAGCACCACGCCGCGGCCGGCACGCCGCGCCGTCAACGCCAGCGCCGTCCCCCAGGCTCCGCCCCCCACCACGCCGATCGTCTTCATGGCACCCTCCCGGACCTAGGCCCTAGAGCATGATGCGATCAGGTCACATCACGCTCTATCCATTTTATATGTCCCTCGCCGGGCGCAAACCTCCGGTTTGCTTGGCCTCGGCCTCAACGGCCTCTGTCGCGGATGATTCGACTTGAAATCATCCCGCTCTAATGCTTCAGCGCGTCCAGTTGCTGCTGCACCTGCCCGCGGGCGGAGGAATCATCCGGCAGCCGTTCCAGCAGATGTGTCCACAGCTTGCGCGCCTGGGCCGCATCACCCCGGGCGGCGGCGTCCATGCCGAGGAAATACAGGGCGTCAGGCTGGCCGGGATCGATGCCGATGACCTCGGTCATCAGCGCCACCACTTCGGGCGGCACCGCATCGGTCTCGCTCTCGTCCAGCAGCAGGCCGCCATATTCGATGCGGACCTGGACCTCCCCCGGCAGCAGCGTGATCGCCTTGCGATAGGCGTTCTTGGCCTCGTCCATGCGGCCCAGCGCCCGATAGGAGCGGCCGAGCATGGCCCAGCCCTTGCCGTCGTCAGGATTGGCCCGCAGCCGTGCCGCCAGGCCGTTGACCATGGTCTGGATGGTATCGGTCTTCTGGCGCATGTCGGCGATCTGGCCGGCGCGCCCGGAAAAGGGACGATCCGGCAATTCGGGAGAGCCCAGCGCCAGATAGGCGGCGATGGAGGCCAGCGGGATCAGCACGACGATGGCCAGGGCGGCGCGCTTGCCGGGTTTGCCGCTGGCCGGTTGGATGGTGGTCTCGCTTTCGCCGGCCGCCAGCATGCGGCGCTGGATTTCGGTCCGCGCCGCATCGGCCTGATCGGCCGACAGCACGCCGCGCTCCACGTCGCGGACGATTTCCCCAAATTGGTCGCCATAGACCAGCAGATCGTATTCGACCCGCGCCACCCCGGCGGCGGCGGGGCGCAGCAGCGGCCGCAGCAGCCCGGCCAGGGTCAGGGCCACCATGACGGTGAAGACGATCCAGATCATCGGCCAATCTCCTTGGGACCGGACGCCTTGAGCAGGGCGGCGAGACGGCGTTGGTCCTCGGCACTCAGCGGCGGCGGCGGCGGCGCCTCTCCGGCGGTCCGGCGGCGGCGGTAGAAGCCGACCACCACGGCGATGGCGCCGACGAACAGGGCGAACGGCCCCAGCCACAGCGCCAGGGTGGTGAGCTTGAACGGCGGCTTCAGCAGCACGTAATCGCCATAGCGGTCGACCACGTATTTGCGCACCATGTCGTCGGAATCACCGGCCTTGATGCGCTCGCGCACGATGATGCGCAGATCCTTGGCCAGATCGGCGTCGGAATCGTCGATGGATTGATTCTGGCAGACCAGGCAACGCAGATCCTTGCCCAATTCGCGGGCGCGGTGCTCCAGGGCCGGGTCCTTCAGCATCTCGTCGGGATAGACCGCCAAAGCGGGGGTGGCCAGCGCGACAAGGAGGAGGATAACCGAGGCGCGAAGCGCCGAGGCAAGGCCAAGGGCCGCCGCGCCTCGTGGCGCGAGAGCCAAGCGAACGGAGTGGTGTAGCCCCGGAGGGGCGAAACGACGCCCGGAGGGCGGCCCCGAGCATTGCGAGGGGGCGGCGGAGCCGACAACGCCCGGCGTCTGAGGGGCAAGCATTACTCTTCTCATTGCTTCTGTAGCTCCCGGATGATGGGAAGCAGGGTCTGGGTCCAGACTTCCGGCGTGATCGCCCCGATCTGCTTGTAGCGGATGATACCGGCCTTATCGACGATGAAGCTTTCGGGGGCGCCGGTAACGCCGAAATCCACGGCGGCGTGACCGGGGGCCGGATCATTGCCGACCCGGTCATAGGGGTCGCCATGCTTCTTCAGCCAGGCGGCGCCGAGGGCGGGGTCGTCGCGCCAGTCGATGCCGTAGATCGGCAGGACCCCGGCCTTATGATACTGCACCAGGAAGGGGTGTTCCTGGACGCAGGAGATGCACCACGAGCCGTAGACATTGACCAGCGAGACCTGTCCCTTGAGATTCTTGGTGGACAATCCGGTATCGGCGCCTCGGCCAGGCAGCGGCGCCAGATCGATCTCGGGCACCGGCCGGTTGATCAGCACCGACGGGATCACCCGCGGGTCCATGGTCAGGCCCTTGAGAAACAGCAGGGTCATCACCGCGAAAATCGCGACGGGCAGGAGGAAGAGGTGGCGACGCATGGCTGAGTCCTCCCTAGGCCTTGGCCGCTTGGATCGCCGCGCGGGCGCGGGCCGGCGCTCCCACCCGGTGGCGGCGATCGGCCAGACTGATCAGGCCGCCGAGCACCAGCAGGGCGCCGCCGGTCCAAAGCCAGGGAATGCAGGGGTTGAAGTACAGGCGGGTGACATAGCCGCCCTTGGGGTCGGCATCGCCGATCACCACGTAGAGATCGCCGGTGATCCCCGAACGGATCGCCGCCGTGGTGGTGGGACGCGGCGGCATGCGGTAGATCCGCTTCTCCGGCTGCATCCGGCCGATGACCGCGCCGTTCCGGCTGATATCGAACGTGGCGCGGCTGGCGCTGTAATTGGGGCCGGGAACCTCGTCCACCGATCTCAGGGTGACGCCGTATCCGCCCACCATGACGGTCTCGTCGATCGCCTGGGTCTGGATATGCTCGGTGGTCCAGGCCGAGGACGCGGTCAGGCCGACGATGAACACCGCCACCCCGAAATGGGCCAGCACCATGCCCCAGGCCGAGCGCGGCAGCCGGGCTGCCCGGCCCAGCGCCTGGGCGGGAGCCTGGACCAGACGGATGCGATCGGCCAGATCGATCAGGGTGCCGAGGCCCAGCCATACCGCCAGGGCGAAACCGGCGCCGGTCCACCACGGCCCGGCCGAGCCACCCTGCAGGAACCAGACCAGGGCGGCGGTGGCGAGGGCGGCGGCGGCGGCGAATTTCAGCCGCCCCAGCACGCCGGCCAGATCGCCGCGCTTCCACGCCATCATGGGGGCGACGGCCATCACCATCACCATGGGGGCCATCAGCGGCAGGAAGACCGCGTTGAAGAAGGGGGGGCCCACCGAGACCTTGCCCAGGTCGAGGGCATCGGCGATCAGCGGATACAAGGTGCCCAGCAGCACGGTGGCGGCGCCGGTGGCCATCAGGACGTTGTTGAGCAGCAGCCCGCCTTCCCGCGAGATCGGCGAGAACAGCCCGCCCATTTTCATGGCCGGCGCCCGCACGGCATAGAGGGCGAACGAGCCGCCCACCGCCAGCACCAGCAACGCCAGCACGAACACGCCGCGCGCCGGATCGGTGGCGAAGGCGTGGACGCTGGTCAGCACCCCCGAGCGCACCAGGAAGGTTCCCAGCAGCGAAAAGCCGAAGGTGACGATGGCCAGCAGGATGGTCCAGCTTTTCAGGGCATCGCGCTTTTCCACCACCACGGCGGAATGCAGCAGGGCGGTGCCGGCCAGCCAGGGCATGAACGAGGCGTTCTCCACCGGGTCCCAGTACCACCAGCCGCCCCAGCCCAGGGTGTAATAGGCCCACCACGACCCCAGCACGATGCCGCAGGTCAGCAGAATCCAGGCGGCCAGGGTCCAGGGCCGCACCCAGCGGGCCCAGGCGGCGTCGACCCGACCCTCCAGCAGGGCGGCGATGGCGAAGGAGAACGCCATGGAGAAACCCACATAGCCGAGATAGAGGAAGGGAGGATGGAACGCCAACCCGGGGTCTTGCAGGATGGGGTTGAGGCCATTGCCCTCCACCGGCGGCGGCTCCAGCCGCAGGAAGGGGTTGGAGGTCAGCAGGATGAACAGCAGGAACCCCACCGAGATCATGGCCTGGACCGCCAGGGCTCGGCATTTGAGGCCGGCGGGCAGGTTGCGGCCGAACAGGGTCACCGCGAAGCCGAACAGCGACAGGATGGTGATCCACAGCAGCAGCGAACCCTCGTGGTTGCCCCAGACGCCGGCCACCTTGTAGAGCATGGGCTTTTCGGTGTTGCTGTTCTGGGCCACGTTGATCACCGAGAAATCGCTGGTGACATAGGCGTGGACCAGCGCCCCGAAGGCGATGGCGATGAACAGGAATTGCAGCGCGGAGGCCGGGCCGGCCACCGCCATCCACGAGGCCATGCCGCGTTTGGCGCCGGCCAGCGGCATCACCGCCTGCACCAGGGCGACACACAGGGCCAGCACCAGGGCGAAATGTCCGATCTCGGCGATCATGGGGTCTGTCCTTTATCGTTCATCACGTCAAGCGGGCGAGACGCCCGCGCTCCGGGACGGCCGCTCTTGAAATACTCACTACTTCGACTTGCCGTCGTTCCACTGCCCGGACTTCTTCAGGGCGTCGGCCACTTCCTTGGGCATGTACTTCTCGTCATGCTTGGCCAGAACCTCGGAGGCATGGAACTGCCGGTCCGCCTCGATGCGGCCCTCGACCACCACGCCCTGGCCCTCGCGGAACAGGTCGGGCAGGATGCCGGCATAGATCACCGGAACCGTGTTGGTGATGTCGGTGATCTTGAAGGTCACCAGCTTGCCGTCCTTGGTGACGCTGCCTTCCTGCACCAGTCCGCCGATGCGCATGCGGCGGCCCTCGGGAATGCGCTGCGACACGATATCGGTCGGCGAGTAGAAGTAGACCAGACTGTCGGAAATGGCGGTCAGCACCAGCGCCACCGCCGCTCCCAGGGCCGCCATGCCGAGAAGGACGAAATAAAGCCTGCGTCGTTTGCGGGTCACTCTTTGCTCTCCAAAACCACGGCACCCTGGGGCGGCGGGGCGGCGGCGCGGTTGGCGCGGCGGATGGCCTGCAACTGCTCGAGCTCGGCCTCGGTCTTGCGCGCCCCCTGCAGCGAGGCCACCAGGACCAGGGCCAGCACCACCACGCTGATGGCGTAGGCGGGCCAGACATAGCCGCCGTAACCGCCCATCTGGACCAGGGTCGAGACTGATTCCATCATTCCCCTCGGGATGCGGCGTGGATCTGCGCCATGCGGATGATGCGGATCTTCTGGGCGGCGATCTCGGCCCGGCCGCGCAGGATCAGGATGCTGATCCAATAGGCCTTGAAGCCCAGCGCCATCAGCAGCAGCGGCACCAGCATGGTGGGATCGATGGCGGGACCGCCCATCTTGATCACGCTGGCCGGCTGGTGCAGGGTGTTCCACCAATCCACCGACCATTTGATGACCGGGATGTTGACCGCCCCGACCAGGGCCAGGATGGCGGCGGCCTTCTGGCCGCGCTCGGGGTCGTCGAAGGCGTTGTTGATGGCCATATAGCCGAGATAGAGGAACAGCAGGATCAGCATGCTGGTCAGCCGGGCGTCCCAGGCCCACCACGTCCCCCACATGGGTTTGCCCCACAGCGAGCCGGTCACCAGGCACAGGAAGGTGAAGGCGGCGCCGACCGGCGCGGTCGCCTTGGCCAGCAGATCGGCCAGGGGATGCTTCCAGATCAGCGCCATGGCGGAAAACACCGCCATGGCCACGTAACAGAACATGCCCATCCAGGCGGCGGGCACATGCACATACATGATCCGGACGCTGTCGCCCTGCTGATAGTCAGCGGGCGAGGCGGCCAGGGCGAACCACAGGCCGGCAGCGAGCGACAAAGCGGCGATACCTGACGAATACGGCAGGATCACCTTGGCCAGACGCAAAAAGCGGGCGGGATTGGCGAAACGATGCATGGGCGTGGTTCTAGCCCAGATTCCCCGCCGGCTGCAAGAAATGGCGACATTACACTTCGGCAATGTGGCCGGAAAACATCCTAACCCTTACGGCCGGGGGCGATTTCCAGCAGGGCATCGGTGGATTGGGTCTGGAGTCTGGGGACGTATTTCAACCGGGGGTCGTCGGTCCGCGCCCGCGCCTCCGTCGCCATATAGTCGAGATCGTCGTGATCGCGCAGGTCGCCGGTGGCGCGTTCGCCGCGTCGGCCGACCGTTTCGAAAATGTTCGGCATGATATCCTCCATCGCCGCCCACCTTGAGCCCAGAAGCATAGCACGAAGCCCCCTTGAAGTCGTGCCCGATGGCGAGACGGCAAGGGTGCTGGCATCCCCGACCGGGCTAGATGTAGAGCGGGATGATTTCAAGTCGACTCATCCCGCGACAGAGGCCGTTGAGGCCGAGGCCAAGCAAACCGGAGGTTTGCGCCCGGCGAGGGACGTCCAAAATGGCTAGAGCATGATGCGACCTGATCGCATCATGCTCTAGGCCACCACCGTCTTGTCCCTGAGCGCCTCGGCCTGGGCCAGATCGACCGAAACCAGTTGCGACACGCCGCGCTCGGCCATGGTGACGCCATAGAGGCGGTCCATGCGGGCCATGCTCATGCGGTGATGGGTGACGATCAGGAAGCGGGTGCGGGTGGCCCGCGCGATGCCTTCCACCAGCGAGCAGAAGCGGTCCACATTGGCGTCGTCCAGCGGCGCGTCGACCTCGTCCAGCACGCAGATGGGAGCCGGATTGGTCATGAACACCGCGAACAGCAGCGCCAGCGCGGTCAAGGCCTGTTCGCCGCCCGACAGCAAGGATAGTTGCTGCAGCCGTTTTCCCGGCGGGCTGGCCATGATTTCCAGTCCGGCCTCCAGCGGATCGGCGGATTCGGTGAGGGCCAGATGGGCACGGCCGCCGCCGAACAGCTTGACGAACAGGTCGCGAAAATGCTGGTCCACCGCCTGGAACGAGGCCAGTAGGCGTTCGCGCCCCTCGCGGTTGAGTTCGCCGATGGCGTGGCGCAGCTTGGCGATGGCGGCGGTCAGGTCGTTCTTTTCCGCCACCATGGCGGTGATACGGAGGTCCAGCTCGGCGACCTCCTGCTCGGCCAGCAGATTCACCGCCCCCATGGCGTCGCGCTCGCGGATCAGGCGGTCGAGCTTGCGCTGGGTCTCATCCGGATCGGGGCGTTCGCTGTCCACCAGGCCAGCCACCTCGCGCAGTTGCTCCGGAGTCATGTCGAGCCGCTCGCCGATACGGGCGGCCACGGTGCGGCAGGTCTGGTCGGCGGCGGTCACGGCGGCCTCGCGCCGGATACGGTCCTCACGGGCGGACACCAGAATTCCCTCGGCGGCGCGGGCCTGACGGTCGGCCTCGGCCAGGGCCGCCTCGGCGGCGACCAGGGCATCGGTGGAAGCCTTGCGGGCCGCCTCGGCCGCCTCCATCCGTTCCAGCAGGGCGGCGCGGCGCCGGGCGATGGTGTCGGGCCGGGTGGACAGCCGCTCGATCTCGGCCATCACCGCCTCGCGCCGCTCCTCCAGCTCCGCCCCATGGGCGCGGGCGGCCTCGGTACGGTTGCGCCAGGACTTGGCGTCGGCCTCCAGGGCGTCGAGCCGGCGGCGGCGCTCGCCGCCCTCGCGGATCAGGCGGTCGAGGGTGGAGCGGGCCTCGACCAGGGCGGAGCGGCGCTCGGCCAGAGCGGCACGCAGGGCGGCGATGCGGTCGCGGCCCCGGGTGGATTCGGGAAAGGCGGCCAGCGCCGCCTTGGCCTCCGCCAGATCCGCCTCGGCCACCGTCAGATCGGCGGCGGCGCCGTCGCGCTGGCCGGTGACGGCGGCAAGGCGGCTTTCATAGGCGTTGAACCGCTGGGCCAATTTGGTGTGGGCGTCGCGGGCCTTGGCGGTTTCGGCCTCGGCCTGGCGTACCGCGTCCTTGGCGCGGCGCTCGGCCTCGACGGCGGCTTCCGCGGCCAGGGTGGCGGCCTGCACCGCCTCTTCCGCCTCTTCCACCCCCAGGGCGGCATCCTCCAGCCGGGCTTCCAGCTCGCGCAGGCGATTGCGCTGGGCCAGCCGCAGCGCCATGGGGCTGGGGGCGCCGGCCCGCGCGGTATAGCCGTCCCAGCGCCACAGATCGCCGTCGCGGCTGACCAGACGCTGGCCCACCGCCAGACCGGCGCGCAAGGCCTCGCCGGCCGCCGCGTCCCCCACCACCCCCACCTGGGACAGCCGGCGGGCCAGCGGCGCGGGCGCGGTGACGAAGCGGGCCAGCGGCTCGGTCCCGGCGGGCAGGCCAGGGGGATGGTCCAGCACGCCCAGATCGTCCCAATGCAGCGGCGCGGCGGCATCGGCCGGGGCGCCGAGATCGTCGCCCAGCGCCGCCGCCAGGGCCGGCTCGAAACCGGACATGGCGGAGGTATCCTCCAGCACCGGGCGGTAATCGCCGCTCTTGCCCTGGGCCAGCACCTGGCGCAGGGCGTCGGCCTCGGCCTGAAGCCGCGCCCGGGCGGCGGCCTCGGCCTGGAAGGCGTCGCGGGCGGTTTCGCGCGCCGCCTGAGCCTGGACCCGGGTCCGGTCGGCGGTTTCGGCGGCGTCGCGCGACTCGTCGAGGAATTCCAGCGCCCCTTCCAGGTCCATTTCCAGGGCGGTCAGGTCGGAGCGGTCGATACTCTCGGCCTCGATCTCGGCCCGCTGGCGCTCCACCTGATCCAGGCGCTCCCCCAGGCGCTCGCGGCGGGTCTCGGTCTCGGACAGGCGGCGATGGGCGGCGCCGCGCTCGGCGTCATGGCTGGCCACCTCTTCCATCACCGCCGCCAGATCCTGCTCCACCTCCACCACCACGCCGGCCGTCAGATCGACCACCGCCTCGGCCTCAAGGCGGGCTTCGCCCTCGCCCTCGCAGGCCGCCATCAGCTGGCTGCGCTCCTCGTCCAGGCGGGCGGCGGCCTGGATGGCGTCGGCGGCACGGGCATGCTCGCGCTGAAGATCGGCGGCGGCCTGCGCCAGCCGGGCCTCCAGATCGCGGCGGGTCTCGGCGAGACGGCCTTCCTCGGCCTCCAACTGCTCGCGCTCGGCCGCCACCTTCTGCGACACCGCCGCCGCCTCGGCATCGGTCCGGCGCAGGTCGGGCAGGCCGGCGGCAATCCCGGCCTGATGGGCCGCGGCATGGGCCGCCAGTTCGGTGGCGGTCTCCACCCGCATCTCGGCCTCGCGGAAGGCGCCGCGGGCGGCATCGACGGTGGCCAGCGCCGCCAGCCAGTCGAGATAGAGCAGTTGGGCCTCGATCTTGCGGATCTGCTCGGACAGGGTGCGATAGCGGTTGGCCTGGCGCGCCTGCTTCTGCAACGCCTTCAATTGCTCGTCCAGGGTGGCCAGCACATCGTCCAGCCGCCCTAGATTGGTCTCGGCGTTCTTGAGCCGCAATTCGGCTTCGTGACGGCGGGAATAAAGGCCGGAAATCCCGGCGGCCTCTTCCAGCAGCAGGCGGCGGTCGGCGGGCTTGGCGGCGATCAGCGCCCCGACCCGGCCCTGGCTGACCAGTCCCGACGACCGCGCCCCGGTGGCGGCGTCGGCGAACAACAACTGGACGTCGCGGGCGCGGGTCTCGACGCCGTTGATGCGGTAGAGCGAGCCGTTGCCGCGCTCGATCCGGCGCATGACCTCGATCTCGTCGCCGTCATAGTGGGGCGGCGCGGTGCGGTCGGTGTTGTCCAGCACCAGCCCGACCTCGCCGATATTGCGGGCCGGGCGCGACGAGGTGCCGCCGAAGATGACGTCGTCCATCTCGCCGCCGCGCATCTGCCGCGCCGAGGTTTCGCCCATCACCCAGCGCAACGCCTCGATCAGGTTGGACTTGCCGCAGCCATTGGGACCGACCACCCCGGTCATGCCCGGCTCGATCAGCAACTCGGCCGGATCGACGAAGGACTTGAACCCCGACAGCCGCAGCTTGGTGAACTGGATCAAATGTCTTGATGCCCCTCACTGTGGGCTTCGCCCACCCCTCGCATTTGCTCGGAGCCGCCCCTCGGGCGTCGTTTGCCCCTTCGGGGCGGCACCGCCGGGCGGGCGCGTCGATTTCTCATGCGCCGCAGCCCCCTGCGTACTGACGCCGCCTACTTCGCGGCGGCCTTCTTCAGCGCGGCGTCCATCTCCTCGAACGATTGCGGCACCCCGTCGAAGACCTTGCCGTTGATGACGAAGGAGGGGGTGCTGTCGACGCCGTAACGGTCATAGCCGGCCTTGGCGCGGGCGGTGATGGCGTCGGCCAGATCCTGCTGCTTGAGACAGGCATCGACCTTGTCCCCGCCCATGCCCGCCAGCTTGGCCAACTGCTTCAGTTCGGCCAGCTTGTCGTCGGCGCCGATCCATTTTTCCTGATGGTCCATGATCAGCCCCAGCAGGCCGAAATAGCGATCGGGACCGGCGCAATGGGCGATCATCGAGGCGCCGACCGACAGGGATTGGGGGCCGGTGGGGAAGTCGCGGTAGATCAGCTTGGCGCGGCCGGTGTCGATCCATTCGGCCTTCAGCCTGGGCAGGACCCCCTTGTGGAAGTGGGCGCAGTGCGGGCAGGTGGTGGAGGCGTATTCGATGATGGTCAGCGGCGCGTCGGCCTTACCCATCACCTCATCGATCTTGAAGCTGTCGTCGTCGGCCCAGGCCGGGGTTGTCCAGGCGGGCTGGGCGACGAACAGGGCGGCGGCGACGGCAAGCAGGCGGATGAGTGACTTCACCTTGATATCCTCCAGAACGACGAATCGGGGGGATATTAGGGGGTCGGACCGAGCGGCACAAGATTCACTCGGTAGGGGGTGGGAGTCCCGGTGCGGCCGGGGCGGTGGCGGGAACCGAACTCTCCGGCGCCTCCTCGGCGCTTCCCCACAGAAACAGCGCCAGCATCAGGGCGGAAACGATTCCGCCCACCACCAGGAAGTATTTCAGCCCCAAACCGTAATCCCGGGCCATGCTGGACAGTTCGCGAAGCGCACCCATCGGATCACCCCTCCATGGCCCGGATTATAGGGTGATCCGTCAGGATTTACTAAGGGGTTTGCCGATCCACCGGCCCAGGCGGGTCAGCACCTCGCGCAAATCGGGATCCTCGACCTCGGCCAGCCGGGTTTCCAGCCCGACCCCCAGTTCCGCCGGGGCGGCCGGCGGCGGCGGCCGGCGCGGCGGCCGGGGCAGCGGGCCTTGCATCAGCTTCAGCCGCGCCACCGCCTTCCAGCCGAAATAGCCGTTGATCCGCTCCAGGATCAGCGGCTCCAGGTGCTGGACCTCCAGGGCGAAGGCGCCGGAATCCACCTTGATGATCAAGCTGCCCTCGGCCCGCTCCTTGGGGGGAAAGCGGATGCGGATCGGCATGGTATGGCTGGCCACCGCCGAGCCGACGATGGCCGGCCAGTCCACCACCAGGGCGCCGCCGGCGAAACCATGCTTGCCGAAGACCGGCCGCGTCACCCGCTCGGACGGCACGGCGATGGCGACCATGCCGTAGACGCGGCGGTCCTGGTCTTTTTTCGGCGGTGGTTTCGGCTCGGCCATAATGGAACCATACCCCAGCGGCGGGTTTTGCACTATCCTCGCCGCCATGCCGACACTTCCCTGCTCCGACCGCCTGCTCGCCTGGTATGACCGTGACCGCCGCGTCCTGCCGTGGCGCGCTCCTCCCGGCCAGGCCAGCGACCCCTATCTGGTATGGCTATCCGAGGTCATGCTGCAGCAGACCACGGTGGCGGCGGTGCAGCCCTATTTCCGCGCCTTCGTCGCCCGCTGGCCCACCGTCGAGGCCCTGGCCGAGGCCAAGGTGGACGAGGTCATGCATGCCTGGGCCGGGCTGGGCTATTACGCCCGCGCCCGCAATCTGCATCGCTGCGCCAAGACCGTGACCGAGTGGCGGCATGGCCGCTTTCCCGACGAGGAGCGGGCGCTGCGCCAGCTTCCCGGTATCGGCGACTATACCGCCGCCGCCATCGCCGCCATCGCCTTCGGCCGTCCCGCCGTGGTGATGGACGGCAATGTGGAGCGGGTGATGGCGCGGCTTTACGCGGTGACCGAGCCGCTGCCCAAGGCCAAGCCACAGCTCAAGGCGCTGGCGGCGGCGCTGACCCCGGCAGCGCGGCCCGGCGACTACGCCCAGGCGGTGATGGATCTGGGTGCCACCATCTGCACCCCCAAGACTCCCGCCTGCGGCATCTGCCCGTGGCGGGAATCCTGCCATGCCCTGGCCCTGGGGATCGCGTCCGAGCTGCCGGCCAAGCTGGAAAAGGCCGAGCGTCCCACCCGCCGCGGCATCGCCTTCTGGACCACCGCCAAGGACGGCTCGGTCCTGCTGCGCCGCCGCCCCCCCAAGGGGCTGCTGGGCGGCATGATGGAGGTGCCGTCCACCCCGTGGCAGAACGAGGCCTGGACCCTGGACACCGCCCGCGCCGAAGCGCCGCTGCCCGCCAAATCCATGGCGGCCGACTGGCGCCTGCTGCCGGGGGTGGTGCGGCACAGCTTTACCCATTTCCACCTGGAACTGACCGTCGCCACCGGCCGGGCGGGGGCGTCGGCCCCGGCCCGCGGCCTCTGGTGCCCGCTGGACCGCCTGGGCGAACAGGCCCTGCCCACCCTCATGCGCAAGGTGGTCAGCCACGCCTTGGCCAAAGCTTATTGACAGGGAGTTCCCATGCGCCGGATCGCCATTCTTGCCGTCCTGGTCCCGCTCCTGGTTCCCGCCACCGGTTGGAGCCAGACGCGCCAACAGCAACAACAACCGCCCGCGCCGCCGCCGGGGGCCGAGATCACCGAGCAACTGCTGATGACGCCGCCGCCGGGCTGGAATATCCAGGGCTCCGGCGCCAATCGGAACTCGGTCACCAAGCAGTTGTTTCCGCCGGGACAGACGTCCGAAACCTGGAACGAAATGATGACGATCCAGGTGCTGGCCGATGCCACGGCGGTGCCGCGCGACTATATCCAGCGGATCATCGAGGCCAGCCGCAACAATTGCGAGGCATCGGGTCCCAGCCCGCTGAACGAGGCCTTGACCAACGGCTATCCCGTGGCGACCCTGACCGTGACCTGCACCAAGGGCCGCCAGACCGGGCTGGGCGGGCTGGTGGCGGCCAAGGTCATCCGTGGCAAGGCGGCGCTGTACGTGGTCCAGCGCATCTGGCGCGGCGCCGCCTTCAACCGCGACGAGGCCGCGCCGATCCCCAAGGCCATGCTGCAGGATTGGGCGACCTTCCTGCGCGGCGTCTCGGTCTGCGATACCGCCGACCCGACCCATCATCCCTGCCCCAAGTGATCGCGGTAATTTACCGTTTCCCGCCGACCCTGCTTGGCTTAATAATCCCCCCGCCGAATAGCCGAAGGGGTCTGCCATGAAGTCGCTGTGGTCCGATACGGATGCCGAAGCCGCCGTCACCCGATATGCCGCCGAGGGCGTCAACCGCGATCTGGCGCTGCGGGTCTACGCCACCCGGCTGCTGGGCGGCGATCCCAGGCTGGTGCTGCATGGCGGCGGCAACACCTCGTGCAAGACCCAGGTGACCGACCTGCTGGGCGAAGCCGTCGAGGTTCTGTGCGTCAAGGGCTCCGGCTGGGACATGGGCCGGATCGAGCCGGCCGGCCTGCCCGCCGTGCGGCTGGCGCCGCTGTTGACGCTGCGCCGGCTGGAGCGGCTGGCCGACGAGGACATGGTGGATTTCCAGCGCGGCAACCTGCTGGCCTCGTCCTCGCCCAATCCCTCGGTGGAGACCCTGCTGCACGCCTTCCTGCCGCATAAATTCATCGACCACACCCATTCCACCGCGGTGCTGTCGCTGACCGATCTGCCCGATGGCGACGCCATCTGCCGCGAGGTGTTCGGCGCCAGGATGGGCTATGTCCCCTATATCATGCCCGGTTTCGATCTGGCCAAGGCGGCGGCGGCGGTCTACGAGCAGGACCCCGGGGTCGAGGGGCTGATCCTGCTGAAGCACGGCATCTTCACCTTCGGCGCGACGGCGCGGGAAGCCTATGAGCGCATGATCGCCATGGTCACCCTGGCCGAGCAGCGCCTGGAAAAAGGCCGCAAGCCGCTGGTGGCCGCCACGGCCCTGCCCAAGACTCCGGCCCCCCTGGCGGAGGTCGCCCCCATCCTGCGCGGCCTGCTGGCGCTGGACCAGGGCGACGGCGCCTACCAGCGCTGGGTGATGGAATTCCGCACCAGCCCCGCCATCCGCGCCTATGTGGACGGTGCCGAACTGACCCGCTATTCCCAGCAGGGCGTGGTCACCCCCGACCACACCATCCGCACCAAGAACTGGCCGGTGGTGCTGCCGGCGCCCGAGGCGGGCAAGCTGGAGGCCTGGGCCGCCGCCGCCGCCGCCGCCATCGCCGCCTTCGAAAGCCGCTACCACGCCTATTTCTCCCGCAACAATGCCCAGGCCGTCCCCCAGAAAACCGAGCTGGACCCCATGCCGCGCGTCGCCCTGGTTCCCGGCCTGGGATTGTTCGGCATCGGCGCCTCGGCCCAGGACGCCGCCATCGCCGCCGATATCGCGGTCAACACGGTGGACTGCATCGCCGATGCCGAGGCCATCGGCAGCTTCCAAGCTCTGCCGGAGAGCGATCTGTTCGCGCTGGAATACTGGTCGCTGGAGCAGGCCAAGCTGGGCAAGGGAGCGGAAAAGCCCCTGGCGCGTCAGGTGGTGGTGATCACCGGCGGCGGCTCCGGCATCGGCGCCGCCACCGCCAAGGCCTTCGCCCGCGACGGCGCCGAGGTGGCGGTGCTCGACCTCGACCCCGAAGCCGCCAAGGCCACCGCCAAGACCTGCGGCGGCAAGGCGGTGGGAGTGGGCTGCGACGTCACCGACCCGTCCTCGGTGCGCGCCGCCTTCGACACCGTGGTCGAGCGCTTCGGCGGCGTCGATCTGGTGGTCAGCAATGCCGGCGCCGCCTGGCAGGGCAGCGTCGGCACGGTCGACGACGCGGTGCTGCGTCGCTCGTTCGAACTGAATTTCTTCGCCCATCAGAGCGTCGCCCAGAACGCGGTGCGGGTGATGACCGCCCAGGGCACCGGCGGAGCCCTGCTGTTCAACATATCCAAGCAGGCGGTCAATCCCGGCCGCAATTTCGGCCCCTATGGCCTGCCCAAAGCCGCCAGCCTGTTCCTGATGAAGCAATACGCCCTCGATCACGGCAAGGACGGCATCCGCTCCAACGGGGTCAACGCCGACCGCATCCGCTCCGGCTTGCTGACCTCGGACATGATCGCCAGCCGGTCCAAGGCGCGCGGCCTCAGCGAGAAGGACTACATGGCCGGCAATCTGCTGGGCCTGGAAGTCACCGCCGAGGATGTCGCCGACGCCTTCGTCTGGCTGGCCCGCTCCCGCAAGGTCACCGCCTGCACCGTGACGGTGGATGGCGGCAATATCGAGGCCAGCCTGCGGTAGATCACTCCCCGTCGGATTCGTGCACTTTGCGGATGATGAACAGCGGCCGGCCCTTGACCTCGTCGAACACCCGGCCGAGGTAGTCGCCGATGATCCCCAGGGTCAGCAGTTGCATGCCGCCCAGGAACAGCACCGAGACCAGGGTGGATTCGTAGCCGGGCACGTCGATGCCCCAGACCAGGGTGCGGATGATGCGGACCACGATGTAGAAGAACGCCAGGATGGAGATCACCGCCCCGATCCCACCCCATACCTTCAACGGGAAGTTGGAGAACGAGGTCAGGCCGTCGAAGGCGAAGCGCAGCAGTTTCAGGGCATTGAACTTGGACACTCCCGCCACTCGCTCGGCCTGGTGATAGACGATCTCGGTATGGCGGTAGCCCACCCAGGCGAAGATGCCCTTCATGAAGCGCGAGCGTTCCGGCATGGTGTTGATGGTATCGACCACCTTGCGGTCCATCAGCCGGAAATCCCCGACCTCGCGCGGCAGCCGGACATCGGACAGGTGATCGAACACCCAGTAGAATCCCCTGGCGAACAGGCGTTCGGACAGGCCCTGACCGGTGCGGGCGTCGCGGCGGGCGAAGACCACCTCCCAGCCGTCGCGCCATTGCGCCAGCATGGCGACGATGGCCTCGGGCGGATGCTGAAGATCGGCATCCATGGGCACCACCGCCTGGCCCCGGCTGTGGAGCAACCCGGCCGACAGCGCCTTTTCCTTGCCGAAATTGCGCGACAGATCGATGATCCGCAAGGCCGGCTCGGTCTTCTGTACCGCCAGCAGCCGCTCCAGGGTGTCGTCGCCCGAACCGTCATTGATGCAGATCACCTCGAACGAAACCCCCAGCCCCCGCAGCACCGGCAACAGCCGCCCGAACAGGGTGGGGACGTTCTCGCCCTCATTGTAGCAGGGAATGATCACCGACAGGGTGGGGGCGGCTGGGTCTGACGTCATGGTGGAGCTTTCTTGACAAGTCTTGGGCCTGGCCCGAGCATGGCACCCCCCGGGCGATGGGGCAATGTGGGAACCGGTATCATGGACACGAAATGGTCGGACCCGAGATCGAGCGCCTGATCCAGCTGCTGTCACGCCTGCCGGGGCTGGGGCCGCGTTCGGCCCGCCGTGCCGCCCTGCGTCTGGTGGAAAGGCGGGAGAGCCTGCTGATTCCCCTGGCGGCGGCCATGACCGAGGCGGCGGCCAAGGTCAAGACCTGCTCGGCCTGCGGCAATTTCGATACCATCGATCCTTGCGCCATCTGCTGCGATCACCGGCGCGACCCGTCGCTGCTCTGCGTGGTCGAGGATGTGGCCGGGCTGTGGGCGATGGAACGCACCGGCAGCTTCAAGGGTCGCTATGCCGTGCTGGGCGGGTTGCTGTCGGCCCTGGACGGGGTCGGACCGGAGGATATCGGCATCGACCGGCTGGTGGCGCGAGCCCAGGACCCGACGGTGCGGGAGGTGATCCTGGCCACCCCCGCCACGGTGGAGGGCCAGACCACCGCCCATTACATCGCCGACCGGCTGGCCGGGGGCGGGGTCACGGTCACCGGCCTCGCCCATGGCGTGCCGGTGGGCGGCGAGCTGGATCACCTGGACGACGGCACCATCACCGCGGCGCTGCGGGCGCGGCGAAGCTTCTAGAGCCGGATGGTTTGAGGTCGAATTGCACAGGCGATTCGCCCGAGAAGCTGAATCCGTCTCTCATCGCACTCTAGAGCATGATGCGATCGGGTCGCATCATGCTCTATCCATTTTGTATGCCCCTCGCCGGGCGCAAACCTCCGGTTTGCTTGGCCTCGGCCTCAAGGCCTCTGTCGCGGGATGATTCGACTTGAAATCATCCCGCTCTAATCATCGGCGGCGAAGCGGTCCGGCGAGAGCGGTTGCGGCTGGACCGGATCGTCGGCGGCCGGCGCCAGCGAGATCTCGGCGATGCTGGTCAGCGACCTGGTATTGCCGGGCGAGGTGTATTTGAAGGTCAGTGTCACCGGCAGCAGCATCGCCTGCATCTCGTCGAGGAAAACGCCGCAGCCGCGCGAATAGCGCGATCCGGTGGCGAATTCGATGCGGTAGGTGCCCTCGGGGATGCCGCCGACGCCGATGTGATAGGTCGCCGGCACATAAATCGTCGCCACGGTGTTGCCGGCCAGGGTCTTCAGCTTGACCACACCGTCGCGGCGGCCCTCGTTGTGGACCAGCAGGCGATGATCGCCAGTGACCCGGCGGGTCAGCACCTCGCCGGGGCTGGGCAGCGCGCCGCTGTGCTCGGCGCACCACTGACTCTTGAAGCGGGCGCCCGAGCCGGCATAAAGCGAGCGGGCCTCGACGAAGCCGTCCACCCCGCCGGGGGTGCGGATCCGCACCCATTCCGGCGATTCGGTGTCGCCGGTCACCTCGACGGTGGTGAAGCGGTCCAGCAGGGTCACCACCGGTGAACCGGGGCCGGCCGCCAGCCGCACCTTCAGCCCTTCCACCGCCACATGGCGGATTTCGCCGATGGCGGGCGGCCGCATGGCGATGTTGCCCGAGGTGGAGACCGGCTGGTCCCACGGGCGGGTGGCGATCAGGAAAAATACCGCCACCGTCACCGGCAACGCCACCAGCGGCAGCGCCTGCGCCAGGAACACGCCGCCGCCCAACCGCCACCGGCTGCGCAGGCGGCGGCGGGGGTCATCCCCGTCGCTGGCGGCGTGGAACAGATCCTCGACCCGGGCGCGGTCGTCGGGAATGCGGGCGAAGCGGGCCGCCTGCATGGCCAGCGAGCGGGCCAGTTCCACCTCGCCGCGGGCCAGGAAGGCGCGGCCCTGCCGAATCAGGATGCGGGCGTTCTCGCGCCGGGGTTTGGAGCCGCCGAACAGATTGCGCAGCAGCGCCAACGGCGTCAGCAACAGGCCCGGCGGCGACCACCAGCCCCAGAGCCATGAGATGATCGAAGCCCGGACGGCGGCACGATCAGCACAGACCCGGCAAAAAATTCCCTCCAACCGGCCGGTTTTTGCCCAGACCAGAAACGAACGGACGGTGTGGTAGACCACGTATCGGGGCTGGGCGGTGACGCTGCCGCAACTGCCGCAGGCGATGGGAAGGACCGCGTCCGCCGCCGGCTCGTCGTCGTCCAGGCATTCCTGGCCGGTGGTATCGTATTCGGCGCGGCGGACCACATCCTTGAGAACCGCGTAGGCCTCCATCAGGCGCTGGAATTCCTCCCGCGCCCGGCTCGACCCGTTGCGATCGGGATGGACCCGCATCACCCGCGAGCGATAGGCGGTCTTGATGGCATGGATGTCCGCCCCCGGACTCAGTCCGAGGACCGCATAATAGCCTTTGGGGTCACGCGCCAGGGTATTCATCGGAAACTTTGCGTCAAGGGCCTCGGGATTTTCAAGCAAGATTTATACCACGGCCAAGGTGCCCTTGGCGTCGCAGGGTGGCAGTTCGACGAAGCTGCGCCCCGATTGGAAGCCGACCGTCCCGGTGATGCCGGTCAACTGGCCGCATTCGGCGAAGATGCCGGAGATGTCGCGGCAGATCTCGGCCCCCAGCGGCTCGGCGGTTCGCACGATCAGGTCGAAGCGCTTGTTGGGGCGGCTGACCAGGCCGTCGAACTGGATGCGGCCCAGCCGACTCAGGCGCACGTCCAGGATGAAGCGCTGCTCCTGGCCCGGCTTGCCGCCCTGGTCCTCGCCCTCGTTGAGGCGACGGAGGTAGAGATGGATGGGATCGATGGAGGCGCCATGGGCGAACGGCAGGGTCACCACCTGCCAGTCGCCGGCGCCGCGCGGCCGCTGGGCCTCGTCGGCCAGATCGAGGAAGTCGCGTTTCAGGCGGTCGACCAGATCGCGCCGTCCGGCCTTGTCCAGTCCCTTGATGGCGCCCTCGCCGCCCAACTTCTTGAAATCGCCCGACTGCACCGCCCCGGCGAACACCGCCATGGCCGCCGCCAGCCGGGGGTTGGCCTGCGGAATCATGCGGATCAGCTGATCGGCCGCCAGACGGTCGGCCTGGGCCAAGACATCGGCGGCGGTGGACAAAGCGGGCCAGCCATTGGGGCCCAATCCCTGCTGCTCCGCCGGGCCGGTGCCGGCCGGTGGCGGTACCGGCGGCCTGACCACATCCAAACGGACGCTGTCACCCGCCGCCATGGGCGGGCCGCCGGGCAGCGACAACAGGCCGGCCGGGGTCTGGACCAGCGAGGAGCCGCCCGGCGAGCGGGCGATCACGGTGCCGGTCAGGGTCACGGCGGGCGAGGCGGAGGCCGCAGCGGAGGTCGGTGCGGCGGCGGGCTGGGCGGCGGAGGACTGGGGCGAGCCGGGCGAGGGCGGGTGGGGCTGGAGGCTGGGGGCCGGGGGATTGGCGGCCGGAGCGACGGCAGCCGGGACGGCGGAGCTTTGGGAAAGGGAGGCCGCCGGGTCGGGCGGCGGCCCGTTCTGTTGTCCCCCGCCGGGTTGCTGCTCGCCGCTTCCGCCACTCGCCGCCGCTGGGGCGGTGGGCGGTCCCGGGAGGGGCAACGGCATTTGCGGCATTCCCTGGGCCGCGGCGGGGGAAGCCGGCGCGGCGCCGGCCATGGCGGGCAACGGCGGCGTGGCGGCGCCCGCCGGAGTGATGCTGGCGATGCGCACGGTCAGTTGCGTTCCCGGCGGCAGGTCGGCAAATCCGGGTGGCGGCGCCGGTGTTGCCGCGGGCTGGCCATCGGCGCCGGGACTAAAGGTCGCTCCCGCCGGCGCCGGCCGGACCACCGTGGCGTTCAGCCCCAGCGGCCCGCTTGCCGCCAAAGGCCCCTCGGCCAAGGGGGCTTCCCCGGCCAAGGAGCCGCCCGTCCCTGCCTGGCCCGGGGGGGCCAGGGTGACGGCGGCACCGCGTCCCGTCTGGAACGCGGCGGGATTGAGCGGCAGCGCGGCGGCATTGCCTCCCGCCGGAGCCAGCAGCGGGTCGGCGGCGGCCCCCGGCAACGGTGGAGCCCCCCCTCCCAGCGGCCCTCCCCCCGCCAGCGGACGGCCGTTGATGGCCAGCAGCCGAAAGGCCGGCATTCCCCCCTGCTGCACCAGTTGCAGGGTCAGGTCGGTATTGGCGGACAGTTGGAGGCCGGAAGGCAACTGGAGATTGGGGGGAAGCTTGAGGTCCAGGCTGGCGCCGGAATCGGTCGCCACCTGCAGCAGCACCTTACCCTCCACCGCCTGCACCGACACGGTCATCAGCGTCCCCGTGGGCAGCGCGACGGCCAGCCCCCCCGCATCCGATCCCGCCACCACCGTCAGCACCGGCGCCGCCGCCGCCTGGATCGGGGCGGGCAAGGGCGGCGGGGCGGGCGGAATGGCGGGCGAAGACATCCTATCTCGGCCGGATCAGACGCTGCACGATGGCCTCCACATCGGCGGCGGCTTCGGCATTGGGCGAACGGGTCATGATCGGGGTCTGGTTGCGGATGGCCTCGCGCACCTTGAGATCACGACGGATGACCCCGGCCAGCGGCGGCGAAATCTTGAGGAAGCCTTCGCAGGCCTTGAGCAGGGTGTTGTAGATCCGCTCGCCCTCGCGGGTGGAATTGGCCATGTTGACCACGATGCGCATATCGGTGCCGGGCCGGTCCATATGGGTGACCTTGATGAAGGCATAGGCGTCGGTCAGCGAGGTCGGCTCGTCGGTGGTCACCACCATGATGGTGCCGGCCTGCTGCGAGAAGTTGCGGGTGGTCTTCTCGACGCCGGCCCCCAGATCGACCACCACGCGGTCGTAATTGCCGGCCAGCACCACCAGGTCGTCGCCCAGCATCTGGAGCCGCGACAGCGGGATATTGGCCAGGGTGCCGCTGCCCGAACGGCCGGCGATGATGTCGAAACCGCCTTCGGGATAGGAGGTCAGGGCCTGATTGAGGGTCTGACGACCGGCGACGACGCTGCCCAGATCGGATTTCGGCATCAATCCCAGCTGGATGTCCACATTGGCGAGGCCGAGATCACCGTCGAACAGCAACACCCTTTGCCCGGCGCGGGCCAGGGCATGGGCGAGGGTGATGGAGAACCAGGTCTTGCCGACGCCGCCCTTGCCCGAGGCGACCGCGACGACATTGCGGCCCTTGGCCCGAACGGTCGGGCGGGGTGCGAGCGTGGGGGCTTCCGTCGTGGTCATCATGTGGGTGCCTCGGTCCAAAATGTTTCATCGCGGGTTTGGGGGGCGGCCGGCTGCGGCATGATCAGCCGGGCCAGCGAGATGGCGGAAATGGGCGAGATGCCCGAGGCCACGTGGGGGCTGGCGGAGACGTCGCAGAAGGCCATCTGTCCGGCCTCGGCGCAGGCCAGGATCGACCCCAGCCGCCGGGTGGTGTCCAGGCGCGACGCGAACAGCCGGGTCGCGCCGATTCCGGCGAAGGCCTCGCCGATCTCGGCGGCCTCCGCCGCGTCGCCGCCGGCGGCCAGCACCAGGATCGGCTCCACATCGGCGGCCTCGATCAGGGCCTGGAGGTAATCCATGTCGGTTTGCTTGAACGGATTGAGGCCCGGGGAATCGATCAGGACCAGGTCGAACAGGCCATTGGTGCCGTCCACCACCCGCGCCAGGGCCTCGGGGCCGCGTGCCCGCACCAGTTCGATTTCCAGGATGCTGGTGAAGGCGGACAACTGCTCGACCGCGCCGGCCCGGATATTGTCGCAGGTGATGACCCCGACCTGACGCTGCTTGAGCACCGAGCGCGCCGCCAGCTTGGCCACGGCGATGCTCTTGCCCGAGCCGTTGGGACCCACCAGCATGAAAGGGCGCGGCGCCGAATGTTCGGGCAGATGGGCGAAGGTGAACCCGGCCTCCAGAGCGGCGGCGCAGGCCAGGGTGGGGTCGGATATCTCGGCGGTGCGCGCGGCGTTGACCAGCCGGTCAGCCACACGCTGCGGCACGCCGTGGGCGCTCAGCGCGGTCCGCACCGCATCGGCGGCGGAGGAATCGGTGCCGTCCTCCAGCATCTCGGCGATGGCCAGATCGGCATCGGCCGGCTCCAGGGCGGCGGTGATCCGCACCCCCTTGGTGCCCGCCGCCCGCTGGGTCGAGACGATGATGGCCTCGTCGCCCAGTTCCTGGCGGACCAGTTCCATGGCCTCGGTCATGGAGGGGGCGGTGAAGGACTTAAGCCTCATTCCTCACCTCGCCCATCGCGGCCCCACGGCTCCATCATATTTGTCCCAACGTCTTGATCCGGGCCTTGGGGTGGATTTCCGACTGGCTCATCACCACCGTCATCGGCCGGAACCGTTCGATGATCGAGCGCACATAGGGCCGCACCAGCGGGCTGGTCAGCAGCACCGGCGTCTCGCCCTGCATGGCGAAGCGCTCGAAGGTCTGCCGCACCCGGCCGATGAAGTCCTGCAACTGCGACGGCGCCATGGAGATCTGCTTTTCCTCGCCGGTGCCCACCAGCGATTCGGCGAAGGCGTGTTCCCATTCCGGCGACAAGGTGACCAGCGGAATGAAGCCCTGGCCGCCGGTATTGCCGTCGGAAATCTGCCGCGCCAGCCGCGAACGCACATGTTCGGTGATCATGGTGACGTTGCGGGTATGACCGCAGGCCTCGGCGATGCCTTCGAGGATGGTGGGCAGATCGCGGATGGAAATGCGCTCGGCCAGCAGGTTCTGGAGCACCCGCTGCAGGCCGCCCACCGTCATCTGGCTGGGGATCAGCTCGGCGACCAGCTTCTGATGCATCTTGTCCAGCTCGTCCAGCAGCTTCTGGGTCTCGGCATGGCTGAGCAGCTCGGACATGTTGTCCTTCATCACCTCGGTCAGGTGGGTGGTGATCACCGTCGGCGGATCGACCACGGTATAGCCGCGGAACAGCGCCTCCTCGCGGGCCACCGGATCGATCCACAGCGCCGGCAGGCCGAAGGTCGGCTCACGGGTCTTCTCGCCCGGCAGGGTGATATCCTCGCCGCGCGGGTCCATGATCAGCAGCATGTTGGGACGCAGATCGCCGCGGCCGGCCTCCACCTCCTTGACGTGAATGACATAGGTATTGGCCGGCAGCTGCATATTGTCCTGGATACGCACGCTGGGCATGATGAAGCCCATTTCGGAGGCGACGGCGCGGCGCAGCGACTTGATCTGGTCGGTAAGGCGCTGGCCCTTGGGATTGTTGATCAACTGCAGCAGGCCGTAGCCCAGTTCCAGGCGGACATGATCGATCTTCAGCGCGGTGGCGATGGGTTCCTCGGCCACCGGCGGCGCCTGCAGGGCCTGTTCGGCCTCGACCGCCGTCTGTTTTTCCAGCTTGGCACTCTGGCTCTTGTCCAGGAAATAGGCGGCGAAGGCCATGCTGATGCCCAGGATGGCGAAGGGCGGGAACGGCATGCCGGGGACCAGCGCCATGGCGGTCATCAGGGCGCCCGCCATGCCCACGGCACGGGGATAGCCGGCCAACTGGCCGAACAGCGCCTTGTCCACCGATTCATGAACGCCGGCCTTGGTCACCAGCATACCGGCCGAGACCGAGACCACCAGCGCCGGCACCTGGGTCACCAGGCCTTCGCCGACGGTCAGCTTGGTGTAGATATCGGCGGCCTGACTGAAGGTCAGGTCGTTCTGGGCCATGCCGATGACCATGCCGCCGATGATATTGATGCCGGTGATCATCAAACCGGCGACGGCATCGCCGCGCACGAATTTCGAGGCGCCGTCCATGGAGCCGAAGAAGGCCGATTCCTGCTCCAGCTCGGAGCGGCGCTTGCGCGCGGTCGGCTCGTCGCACAACCCGGCCGACAGATCGGCGTCGATGGCCATCTGCTTGCCCGGCATGGCGTCCAGGTTGAAGCGCGCCGCCACTTCGGCGATACGGCCGGAACCCTTGGTGATGACCACGAAGTTCACGATCACCAGGATGGAGAAGACGATGATGCCAATGACGAAATTGCCGCTCATGATAAAGCTGGCGAAGGCGGCGATAACCCGGCCAGCCCCTTCCGTGCCTTCATGGCCGTGGGAGAGAATCAGGCGGGTCGAGGCGAGGTTGAGCGCCAGCCGGATCAAGGTGGTGATCAGCAGCACGGTGGGATAGGAGCTGAATTGCAGCGGTTTCTCGATGAAGATCGAGACCATCAGGATCAGCACCGCGATGGTCAGCGACAGCGACAGGCCGATATCCAGCGCCCAGGGAGGCAGCGGCAGGATCAGCACCATCAGGATCAGGATGACGCCCAGCGCCAATCCCACGTCGCCGCGGCGCATCGCCGAGTTGAAGCGGTCGAAGATCTGCCGGGCGGCTAGGGCCCCGTCGGAGGCCTGTCCCTCAGCCATGATGCGCGTCCTTTGGGATCATGGCCTACAACATGGCCCGTTCGGGTTCGCCGCCGGCCGGCGGGACGTCGATGCCCTCGTCGCCATACTGCTTCAGCTTATTGCGCAGCGTCCGGATGGAAATCCCCAGGATGGTGGCGGCATGGGTGCGGTTGCCCAGGCAATGGCTGAGGGTGTCGATGATCAGGTCGCGCTCGACCTCGGCCACCGTCTTGCCCACCAGATTGGCCTTGGCGCCGCCCATCACGGCGGCGGCGGCGTTGGCCGCCTGGGCCACCATAGCATCGGTGTTGGTGCCCACATGGCCGCCGGCCAGGATGATGGCCTCGGGACCGATTTCCGCGCCGGATGCCAGCAGCACGGCGCGGTGCATGCAGTTTTCCAGCTCGCGCACATTGCCGCGCCAGCTATGGCGGGTCAGCATCTGGCGGACCTCGCCCGAGAGCTGGCGGGTGGGCAGGCCGTTGGTCTCGGTGTAGCGCTTGACGAAGTGATCGGCCAGCACCGCGATGTCCAGCGGCCGTTCGCGCAACGCCGGCAGATCCAGGGTGACGACGTTGAGACGGTAATACAGATCCTCGCGGAAAGTGCCCTTGCGGATCTCGTCCTCCATGGTGCGGTTGGAGGTGGCGAGGATGCGCACATCGATTCGGATCGGCTGGTTGCCGCCGACCCGGTCGATTTCCTTTTCCTGCAACACCCGCAGCAGCTTGGATTGCAGCCGGATGTCCATTTCCGAGATTTCGTCCAGCAGCAGGGTACCGCCGTTGGCTTCCTCGAACTTGCCGATACGGCGCGCCACCGCGCCGGTAAAGGCGCCCTTTTCGTGGCCGAACAGTTCGGATTCCAGCAGATTCTCGGGGATGGCGGCGCAGTTGACGGCGACGAAGCGCTTGTCCGAACGCCGGCTCTTGTTATGGATGAAACGGGCGATCAGCTCCTTGCCGGTGCCGGATTCGCCGGTGATCATGATCGAGGCGTCGGAATTGGCCACCTGCTCGGCCAGCTTCAAGGTCTGCCCCATGCGCGGGTCCTTGAAGATGATGTTATGGCTTTCCTGGGTCACCGCCGCGATCACCGCCGCGATCAGCTCGGCATCGGGCGGCAGCGGGATGTATTCCTTGGCGCCGGCCTTGATGGCCCGCACCGCCGCCGAGGCGTCCGAGGCGATGCCGCAGGCCACCACCGGCACCACGATGCGCTCCGCTTCCAGCGAATCGATCAAGCCCTTGATGTCGCGCTTGACGTCGATCATCACCAGATCGGCGCCCTGGGTGCGCAGAACCTCCAGGCCGGCGGGGACATCCTCGGCCTGGCGCACCTTCGCACCACGCGCCATGGCGATCTGGCTGGCGGCACCGATTTGCCCGTCGAGCGTGCCGATGATCAGAAGTCGCATCTTGTCCCTCTCCCCTCAGCCTCGCCTCAGGCGCGGTCGGTCTTGATGATTTCCGTCATGGTCACGCCCAGCCGATCCTCGACCACCACCACTTCGCCACGCGCCACCAGACGGTTATTGACGTAGATGTCGATGGCCTCGCCCACCTTGCGGTCCAGTTCGACCACCGCGCCGCGGCCCAGCTTCAGCAACTGGTTGACCTGCATGGTGGCCTTGCCCAGCACCGCCGAGACCTGCACCGGAATGTCGTAGACGGCCTCAAGGTCGCGGGCGGAGCGCGGGACATAGGGAACGTCGCCACGCTGTTCCTCGCCCTCGGGCTTGAAGTCGTTCAACTCGAAATTTGCCATGTCACCCTCCACCTCCGGCGGTCAGCCGGAAATTTGTTAGTCTTTATCAACGCCCTCAGGCGCCGGGCGCCCGCCTCCGGCGGGCTTGGCTTCCGCGCCATGTGGCGCGGCGGGCCTTGCCCTTGCCTCCGAACGAATGACATCGTTCGTCGGAACCTCCACCCTCAGGCGCCGGGCGCCCGCCTCCGGCGGGCTTGGCTTCCGCGCCATGTGGCGCGGCGGGCCTTGCCCTTGCCTCCGAACGAATGACATCGTTCGTCGGAACCTCCACCCTCAGGCGCCGGGCGC
>Ga0316222_1001160_pt1 | contig 33880 bp, 19 predicted proteins | sample TBH18011metaG_FD_206008 | JGI IMG/M metagenome (GOLD analysis project Ga0316222, IMG submission 206008) | Freshwater microbial communities from Trout Bog Lake, Wisconsin, USA - TBH18011 | ecosystem: Environmental > Aquatic > Freshwater > Lake > Hypolimnion/Profundal zone | place: USA: Wisconsin... | reverse complement strand
GCACAGTGGCGCCACAGCCGGTGATGATGACTACACCATCACGCTGGGCAACACCACCGGCACCAACACGGTGAACCTGGGCAACAGCACCGCCAATGCCAATGGCACCACGGCATTCGACACCAGCATCACAGCAGGCACCGGCACCAGCAGCATCACCGTGGGTGCGGGGGAACACAGCATCACGGTCGGTGCGGGTGCCACCAGCATCAGCGTGGGTGGCAACAGCAACAACCTGATCACAACGGCGGGCGGCGGCGGCACCATTACCTCCAACGGCAATGGTAACAACACGGTGGACATCAACAGCACCACCGGCAGCACCAATCTCTACACCATCAACCTGACTGGCACCGGCAGCAATACGGTGTCGCACAGTGGTGCGACTGCAGGTGATGATGACTACACCATCACCCTGGGTAACACCATCGGCATCAATACCGTCAACCTGGGTAACAGCACAACCCATGGCAATGGCGTCACGACATTCGACACCACCATTACCGCAGGCAGCGGTGCCAGCACCATCACGGTGGGCGCGGGTGAGCACAGCATCACCACCGGCACGGGCGTGGCCACGATTCTGGTCGGCGGCAACAGCAACAACCTGATCACCACCGGCGGCGGTGGCGGCACCATCACGTCGGATGGCAACGGCAACAACACCGTCAATATCAACAGCGCATCGGGCAACACGGACGCCTACACCATCAACCTGACCGGCACCGGCAGCAACACGGTCAGCCACACCACCGGCGCCGCGGACGACAACTACACCATCACGATGGGCAGTACCACCGGTACGCACACCATCAATCTGGGCAACAGCACGGCGGTGCAAAACGGCACCAGCACGTTTGACACCACCATCACCCTCGGCACCGGCAACAGCACCATCACGGTCGGTGCGGGCGAACACAACATCGCGGTGGGCGCTGGTACCACCACGATCAGTGTCGGTGGCAACAGCAACAACCTGATCACGACGGCGGGCGGCGGCGGCACCATTACCTCCAACGGCAATGGAACCAACACGGTGGACATCAACAGCACCACCGGCAGCACCAATCTCTACACCATCAACCTGGCTGGCACCGGCAGCAATACGGTGTCGCACAGTGGTGCGACTGCAGGTGATGATGACTACACCATCACCCTGGGCACCACCGCCGGTATCAATACCGTCAACTTGGGCAACAGCACGGCCACGCAAAACGGCACCACCGCGTTTGACACCACCATTACGGCCGGTTCCGGCAGCAGCACCATCACGGTCGGCGCGGGTGAACACAGCATCACCGTGGGCACGGGCGCCACCACCATCACGGTGGGCGGCACCAGCAACAACCTGATCACCACCGGCGGCGGTGGCGGCACCATCACGTCGGATGGCAACGGCAACAACACCGTTTCCATTAATAGCGCGTCTGCCAGCACCAACCTCTACAGCATCAACCTGACCGGCACCGGCAGCAACACCGTGACGCACAGTGGCGCCACAGCCGGTGATGATGACTACACCATCACGCTGGGCAACACCACCGGCACCAACACGGTGAACCTGGGCAACAGCACCGCAACCGGCAACGGCACCAGCACGTTCGACACCACCATCACGGCGGGCACGGGCAGAAACACCATCACCGTCGGCGCTGGTCTGCACAACATCACGGTCGGTGCTGGCGTCAGCACCATCACGGTGGGCGGCAACAGCAACAACCTGATTACAACGGCAGGCGGCGGTGGCACCATCACCTCCAGCGGCAACGGCAACAACACCGTCTATCTCAACAGCACGACCGGCAGCACCGCTACCTACACCGTCAACCTAGCGGGTACCGGCAGCAACCTGATCACTCACAGCGTTGCCAGCGCGGGTGACGGCAACGTTGCCATTGCACTGGGCAACACCAGTGGTACGAACACTATCAATCTGGGCAACAGCACGGCCCTGCAAAACGGTACGACGGCTTTTGATACAACCATCACTGCGGGCGCAGGAGCGACCAGCATTACCGTCGGCTCCGGTGAGCACAGTATTTCGCTGGGGGCCGGACACACCACGATCAGCATCGGCGGCAACAGCAACAACCTGATCACTACCGGCGGCGGCGGCGGCACCATTACCTCCAACGGCAACGGCAACAACACCGTCAACATCAACAGCACGACCGGCAGCACCGATAGCTACACGCTGATGCTCGAAGGCACCGGCAGCAATACCGTCACCCACAGCGGCACCACTGCCGGGGATGACTCCTACACCATCGCGGTTGGCAATACCACGGGCACCAACACCATCAATCTGGGTGCTGGCAACGACGCGATCTATATCGGGCTCGGCACCAACCACATCACCCTGGGCGCCGGTACCAGCACCTTGTATTTCTTTAATACCAGCGGCTACAGCAGCATCACCACTACGGCGCTGACCATCGCCTTCGGAACCACCGGCACCAGCACGGCAGTCGGCACCGGCGTGAACGACCAGTTCACCGGGGTCACTACGATCTATGGAACGAACCTGGGCGACACCATCACGCTCAATACCGGCAATCTGACGGTGTATGACGGCAGTGGCAACGACACCATCACGCTGGGCAGCGGGCTCGATAAAGTCTATGGCGCCAACGGCAACAACACCTTCATCGGCACCAACCTGGCCACGGTCACCGGCGACTTGCTGTACGGCGGCACGGGCAACAACACCTTCACCAACCCGGACGCGGGAACCACCTACAACGGCACCAACGGAGCGCCCCTGACGGCCATTGCCAACAACCCCGCCTACACCTTTACCAACACCAGCGCAACCAATCCGTTCCTGAACGCCACGGGCGTCCCCAGTGATATCCAATACAGCTACAGCGGCGGCGTGGAAACCGTAACGCTGACGCTGGGTACGCAAATCAATGCGATTAACTACACCGGCGCACCTTCGGCAACCTACGTCATCAACCTGAGCACGGGCGTGGGGACGGGCGGCTCCGCACAGAACTCCACCTACACCACGTACGCCGCTGGCTACAGCACCATCAATGAAATCGTCGCCAGCAGCAGCAACACCACGCTCTACCCGTCGCTGGACAATACGGTTTTGATCGGCGGCACCGGCTACAACATTTTTGAAGATGGCGCCACATCCGCTTCGCAAACCGTCATCCTGGTAGAAAACGGAACCACCAGCCAGGGCAACTACGGCTATTTTTATGCCGGCCCGGCCGCCGAAATTTTCGTGCTGTCCAAGTCCAGCAACATCGACTACATAAACTACCAGGCATCACCCGGCGGCATAGTTATCAATCTGGACAGCGTGGCGCACACCCTCAGTAACACACTGATCACAACCCCGGTCACCATTGCCGCCTACAGCGGTGGCAACATGGGCGCAAACGGCACCAACAGTGCAAACTCCTGGTCAAATGGCGACTACTTTGTTCCGGTTACCGGAACCAGCGTCAGCGGCAGCAGCGCCAACAATATATTCATCTACGGCAGCCAGACCTACGGCAATGTGATTTTTGGTGGCAGCGAAATGGTGTACTACGAAGGCATCAACACCGCCAGCCTGACCACCACCTATGGCGACTATTTTTACGGTGGCAGCGGCGGCAGCTTCTATTACATGGAAGCGGGCAACCACGTGGCTGTGGCCGGTGGCGGCACCAATTATCTCTACACCAATGGGGCGCTGGCCTATGTGATATTGGATGCGGCACTGGACACCGGCAGCCAGGCCTCGCGCGACAGCACCTATGTCGCCACGTACGCGGGCGTCACCTACACCGAATTTGCCTACGGCTATAACAGCACCACCTCCCCCACCGGCAATGCCTACGGCATAACCTATCTTTCCGGTTACGAAAATATTCTTGGGGCGGCGCAAAACAATTACATCGTTGGCGACAACAACGGCGACCAGATCAATGCCCAATCAGGCACCAACACCATCATTCTGGGTTCTGGCACCAATATTGTGGATGCCTTGAGCGGAAAAAACACCATCACCAGTTCCAGTGCAACGGGGCAGACCATTGGCACCAATACGCTCAGCTTTGAAACCAGCGTGGATGCCTATAGTGGCATTCTGGCGAGTTGGTACACGGCCAACACAGCCGTCGATGTGTTCCTGAATTTCAGCACCACCAGTACCCCAAGCACTTTTTTCCAATCCGGCAATGACCAGGCAGCGATTGAAGGTTCCGGCTACAGCGCACTGCAGCAAGTGCTCACCGGCAACGGTTACAGCACCGTGCAGGCGGGCATTATCACCACCATCAACGGCAGCGATTACTCCAGTGGCACGGTTGACAGCAATCCGAATTCACTGGTCTCGGCGCCGTCCACCGCAAACTCGCAGTTTGCCTACGACAACGTCTACTCCGGCGCGTCCATTATTCGGGCCCACTCCGGCAATAACGTTTTTCTCGACAACCTCACGGCGGGGAGCAGCGAATCCCTGTATCTGGGCAGCGCCAGCAATCTGATCTACGCCACACCGACTGAACTGGCAACGCTGCACATCTACAGTGCCTCGTCCGTCGTCGATCTATTGCGCGTGGAGGGCTGGGGCGCCAGCGTCACCTCGGGCAATGCCTTCTACATCAACGGTGCCGACCCCTTTACCGGAACGCTGATCAATGCCACCGTGGCGGCCGGTGGCATCGTCAATTCCGGCATCAACGTGCTTGATGTTCGCACGGGTGCTGACACCGTAACATCCGCCTCCAATGTGATTGCGTTCAATTCCACGACCAACACGCTGCATCCAACCTACAGCCTGAGCGAGGCCGACATTCTGTACATCACCGGGGCCTCCACCACGGCGCCCACAGCCAACCAGACGTTGTCCTTAAAACTCGATTCCGGCGACTTATTTACGCCCACAGGCACCGCGAGTTCCACCACAACGGGATCCGGCATCACCACCACCACCTACTACAACAGTGCCAGCGTCGCGATCGCGACCGACACACACAACGCCGCCAATTACTACAGTGATGTGCTTGCCTACACACCGATCAACGGACATACCGTCACCCTCAACATCCACTACGGTGCGGGTTAATTGAGATGGCGCCTGTTACTGAGTCCCCATTGAACACCACGCTATCCGTGCCACCGGACAACACCGGGCAGAACTGGCACGAAGCCGCGCAACGGTTGTTGCACGCGGTTGGCTGCCTGGAAGACATCAACGCCGCCACCAACTTGCCCGAGTTGTCCACGTTACTACGGGGCAGCGGATTCCGCCTGGCATGCGTTCCGTTGGTCATGCACACGCTGGCGGAAGAAGAGGGCCAACTGGGCGCCCTGCTCGAAATTCAGGGCAAGGACTGGGTCGCGGTGCTGGGCTGCGGCGAACAAGCCGTCGGACTCACAGCCGACACCAGCACAGCCCCCCTTGCCGCCACCGAAAACAGAGCGCCAGTCCCCGACCTGCAGACCGTCACCGCGGCCTGGATCCTGACCGAGCGCGTCCTGGACATGCGCTCGGTGCTGCCTTTTTTGCAGCGTTACAAACGCTACTTCGTCGATCTATTCATCGCAGCCGTAGTCGTCAATCTGTTTGCATTGGTGCTACCGCTGTTCAGTAGTTTTGTCTACGACAAAATACTGGCCAACGGCATTTTTGAGACGCTGTGGGCGCTGGTGATCGGACTGATGCTGCTGGTGGGTATGGAATTCGGCGTGCGCATGCTACGCGTCACCATTGCAGAGCGGTTTTCAGTGGGCAGCGAAGTGGAAATCGACCATTCCTTTTTCCACAACCTGCTCAACACCCGTGCCAACAAGATGCCTGGCATGGGCGTGCTGCTGGAGAAATACAAACAGATCGTGGCCTACCGCGACTTTTTGTCCTCGTCCTACATCCTTGCCTTGGCCGATTTACCATTTTTGCTGCTGTTCCTGCTGTCCATCACCATCATCGCAGGGCCCCTGGTGCTGGTTTCCGTGGTGTGCGGCTGCCTAACCCTGCTGTTCAACCTGGTGCTGACACCGCCCGTCCTGAACTACGACCGGCAGTCACGCGCGGCCAGTGAAAAGCGGCTGGGCCTGATGAACGACCTGCTGTCGTCACGCGAAGCCATCATTGGCAGCGCCTTGCGCTCACGCCTGTTTGAGCGCTGGCGCCAGGCCAGCGTCACCGCCGTGCAGACCGGCAGCAAAGCCCGCTATTGGCGCGGCTTGAGCCAGACCGTCACCACCAGTATTTCCTATGTCTCGTTTGTCGCCGTACTGGTCGGCGGCGTGTACATGGTAGAAGCACACACGCTGAGTTCCGGCGGCCTGCTCGCCGCCTCCATGCTCACCTCACGCACCATGGGCTCGGTGGCTTCGGTCATCACGCTGATGCTGCGCTACCGCGAATTCCGTACCGCACTGCGCGAACTCAACCAAGTGCTCCCGGCCACCGCCACCCGCGCAGCACCCACCAGTCAGCGCGGCGAATTGCTGGGCGCGGTTCGATTTGACCAGGTGAGCTGCCAGTTGCGCCCCGGTGACAAACCCGTGCTCAGCCGTATTGATTTGCGCATCAATCCCGGCGAAATCGTCGGCATCGCTGGCGCGCCGGGCTGTGGCAAAACCACGTTGCTGCGCCTGATTGCCGGCGTACTGGAGCCCGATGAAGGGCGCGTATTGATCGACAACATCCCCGTATCGCAACTGTCACCGGAAGACATCTCCGCCACCATCGGCTTCAAGCCCCAGGATTTCTGCCTGTTGGACGGCACCGTGGAAGACAACGTGCGCGCCGGGCGCGCCACCCTCAGCAGCACGGCGCGGCACGACGTGCTGCGCAACTCGGGCTTGCTGCGCGCGTTCGACGACGGCGCCCTGCACTGGGAAACCAACATCGGTGCGCGCGGCATGTATCTGTCTGGCGGACAGCGGCAACTGGTGTCGCTGGCGCGTGCCTTGCTCACCAAACCCCCGTTGCTGTTGCTGGACGAACCCACCAACGGGCTGGACGAGCCCCTGGAAAAAAATCTGGCGCAGCAGTTGCTGGCCTTGCGTGGCACATCGACCATTCTCATCAGTTCCCACAGCCGCAGCATGCTGGAAATCTGCGACCGCATCATCGTGATCGGACAGTCCCGCATCCTGGCCGATGGGCCACGCAACAAGATTCTGGTCTAGCGCACAGGGCTGCTTCCTAAACCGCCGCGCCCAAACCCAGGCGCTGACACAGCGCCAGCACGGTAGCCGACTGGTTCATGGTGTAGAAATGCAGCGCGGGTGCGCCACCGGCCAACAGCTGTTCACACAAGTCGCTCACCACATCCAGACCAAACGCCTTGATCGACGCGCTGTCGTCACCAAAGCTTTGCAGTCGCAAACGGATCCAGCGCGGGATTTCCGCACCGCACGACTCAGAGAACCGCAGCAGTTGCGTCGAATTGGTAATGGGCATGATGCCCGGCACGATGGGCACCGACACGCCCAGCGCGTCCGCATCTTCCAGAAAACGGAAGTACGCGTCGGCGTTGTAGAAATACTGCGTGATGGCGGAGTCCGCACCAGCCTGCACCTTGGCAGCAAAAGCTTCCAGGTCGCTGCGCGGCGAGCGCGCCTGCGGATGCATTTCCGGATAGGCCGCCACTTCAATCACGAAATAGGTGCCGGTTTCCGCACGAATGAATTCCACCAGATCGCTGGCATAGCGAAACTCGCCACCGGCGCCATAGCCGCTGGGCAGGTCGCCGCGCAACGCCACCAGACGCCGCACGCCCATGGCCTGCAGCGTAGCCAGTTGCGCGCGCACCGTCTCACGTGTGGCACCAATGCAGGAAAAGTGCGAAGCCGCGGCCACGCCCTCCGCCAAAATTTCACGCACCGTGCCAAACGTACCGTCCTGCGTCGTTCCGCCCGCGCCAAACGTGACCGAGCAAAACTCCGGCCGCAAGGCATACAGATTGCTGCGCACCACGCGCAACTTGTCCGCACTTTCCGCATTCTTGGCCGGGAAAAATTCCAGACTGATCCGGCACCGTTGCGCTGTATCCATTCCAATGCTCCTAGGGCTTGACTGCACCAATAAAGAATTCACGGTTGCCATCGCCACCGGCAATGGGCGAATCGAACCAATGGGTCACGCGCAGTCCCAGATCGGCACACGACTGGCGCAACCGCGCCTCCACCACGGCGTACATCTCCGGGTCCCGCACAATGCCGCCCTTGCCCACCTGGCCCGGCTGCAATTCAAACTGCGGCTTCACCAGCGTCAGTAGCGTACCGCCCGACTTCAACATCGGCACCACCGCTGGCAACACCAGGGTCTGCGAAATAAAAGACAGATCCGCCACCACCAGATCGAACGCGGTGCTGAACTCCGACGCCGCAAACAGCTGCCCGGCGTGGCCTCCATCGCCCGCATCCGAGTCCAGATCCGCATCCGCGTCATCCGAATCATCCGCGTCCAGATCGGCGTCATTGTCTTGCTCGAACGCGCCGTCCTCGCCCACGCTGCGGGCATAGGCATCCACGATGTCCTGCGCCGTCAGTGCGCGGGCATTCACTTTTTCCACACACAGCACGCGCGCATCGCTGCGCAAAGCCGGGTGCAACTGCGCACTGCCAACGTCCACGCCCACCACCGTGCGCGCGCCGCTTTGCAGCAGGCAGTCGGTAAAACCGCCCGTCGACTGCCCCACGTCCATGCACGCCAGGCCTTCCACAGACAAACCCACCTGCTGCAGCGCGAACGCCAGCTTGAGCCCGCCGCGTGACACGAAACGTGCCTCGGCATCGTTAAGCAAACGCAATTCAGCGCCGGGCACCACGTCGTCACCGTTCTTGACAACACGGCGCCAGGCTTCACCCTGGCGCCACTCAACGCCGTCAGCAATCAGGCGCTGGGCCTGCGAGCGCGTGCTGGCGAGCCCGCGCTGCACCAGCAATTGGTCAATGCGCATAGAAATAAACTCGCAAAACAGGTCGATGGGCAGGTCGATGGGCCGGTGGCTGGGCGGGTCGCAGATCAGTAGCGATAGCTGTCTTTCTTGTACGGACCCGCCTTGGACACACCAATGTAGGCCGCCTGTTCGTCGGTCAGTTCGGACAACACCGCGCCCACCTTGTTCAGGTGCAAACGCGCCACTTTCTCATCCAGGTGCTTGGGCAACACATAGACCTTGCCGACCTTGTATTCCTTGGACTTGGTGAACAGCTCGATCTGGGCAATGGTCTGGTTGGCAAAGCTCGACGACATCACAAAGCTGGGGTGGCCGGTGCCGCAACCCAGGTTCACCAGGCGGCCCTTGGCCAACAAAATAATGCGCTTGGCGGGCGTCTTGCCCTTGGCCGGGAAAATCACGTGGTCCACTTGCGGCTTGATTTCATCCCACTCCAGCTTGGACAGCGAAGCGACATCGATTTCATTGTCGAAGTGACCAATGTTGCTCACAATGGCCTGGTCTTTCATGGCCGCCATGTGCTTGTAGGTAATCACATTCTTGTTGCCGGTGCAGGTCACAAAAATGTCAGCCTTGTCGGCCGCATATTCCATGGTCACGACCTTGTAGCCTTCCATGGCCGCCTGCAGCGCGTTGATCGGGTCAATTTCCGTCACCCAGACCTGGGCGCTGAGCGCGCGCAGGGCCTGGGCCGAACCCTTGCCCACGTCGCCGTAGCCAGCCACCAGGGCCACCTTGCCCGCAATCATGACGTCGGTGGCGCGCTTGATAGCGTCCACCAGCGATTCACGGCAACCATACAGGTTATCGAACTTGCTCTTGGTCACGGAGTCATTGACATTGATGGCGCGCAAAGCCAGCGTGCCCTTCTCGGCCATTTCGTTCAGGCGCAACACACCCGTGGTGGTTTCCTCCGTCACGCCGATGATGTTCTTCAGGCGTCGGCTATACCAGGTGGGGTCGAGCTTGAGGCGCGCCTTGATGCTGTTGAACAGGCAGATTTCTTCTTCGCTGCCGGGCTTGGCCAGCACCTTGATGTCCTTCTCGGCCCGTGCGCCCAGGTGCATCAACAGCGTGGCGTCGCCGCCGTCGTCCAGAATCATGTTCGGGCCTTCCGTCTTGCCCTTGGGTCCGAACTCAAAAATACGGTGCGTGTAATCCCAGTAGTCTTCCAGCGACTCGCCCTTGTAGGCAAACACCGGCGTACCCTTGGCCACCAGCGCCGCAGCGGCGTGGTCCTGGGTCGAGAAAATATTGCACGAAGCCCAGCGCACATCAGCGCCCAGGGCTTGCAGCGTTTCGACCAGCACGCCGGTCTGGATCGTCATGTGCAGGGAGCCGGCAATGCGCGCGCCCTTGAGCGGCTGCGCCTTGGCGAATTCTTCACGAATGGCCATCAGGCCCGGCATTTCGGTTTCGGCAATGGTCAGTTCCTTGCGGCCCCACTGCGCCAGACTGATGTCGGCAATTTTGTAGTCTTCGGTCTTAACAGGCTTGATCACGCTCATGGCTCACTCCAAATTCAGTTGATTTGAACGACCACTGCGCGGGGCACAGGAAACGGCGGCGAAAACAGTGCTTGATCGGAGACCAAACTGCCCGCCCGCACACCTCATCTGCCCTCTGCAGTGGGTGAGCGCCGTTGGTGATGGTGGCGCTACACGCCACCCGGTCCGAGCCTCGTCCACGGTGGGTGGACTGCATCGCTCCTCGGAATGGGCGCAATTATAGGGCGTGCCCGGCAACTGGCAATCCCCGCTGCGGCCTGACACCCCCTAAAATCGCGGCTTCCCAGAATGGAATCACACCGTGTCCTTTGCTCCCGAAACCCGCCGCCGCCGCACATTTGCCATCATTTCCCACCCGGACGCGGGCAAAACCACACTCACGGAAAAGCTGCTGCTGTTCTCTGGCGCCATTCAAATTGCCGGTTCCGTCAAGGCGCGCAAGGCCAGCCGCCACGCCACGTCCGACTGGATGGAAATTGAAAAGCAGCGCGGCATCTCGGTCGCCTCGTCCGTGATGCAGATGGTCTACCGCGACCACGTCATCAACCTGCTCGACACCCCCGGCCACAAAGACTTCTCGGAAGACACCTACCGCGTGCTCACCGCCGTCGATTCCGCGCTGATGGTGATCGACGCCGCCAACGGCGTGGAAGCCCAAACCCGGCGCCTGATTGAAGTCTGCCGCCAGCGCGACACGCCCATCATCACCTTCGTCAACAAGATGGACCGCGAAGTGCGCGAGCCGCTCGACATCCTCGACGAAATCGAACGCGAACTCGGCATGCCCTGCGTGCCCATGACCTGGCCGGTCGGCCAGGGCAAACTGTTTGGCGGCATCATCAACCTGCGCACCCAAGCCATGACGGTGTTTGAGAGCGGCAGCGAGCGCCGCCCGCAAGACTTCGACACCGTGCCGCTGACCGACCCCGCCGTGCTGCAACAGCGCTTCGGCCATGAATGGACCAGCGCCATCGACAGCATGGAACTCGCCACCGGCGCCTCACCCGCCTGGGACCACGCCGCCTTTCTGGCGGGCAAGCAAACGCCCGTGTTCTTCGGCTCCGGCGTCAACAACTTCGGCGTCATGGAAGTGCTTGACGCCCTGGTCGACCTGGCCCCGGCCCCGCAAAGCCGCACCAGCACCACCCTCGTCAACCGCCAACCGGTGGTCAAAGAAGTGCAGCCCGACGACGACGCCTTCAGCGGCGTGGTGTTCAAAGTGCAGGCCAACATGGACGCCAACCACCGCGACCGCATTGCCTTTGTCCGCATGGCCTCCGGCAAATACACACCCGGCATGAAGCTCAAGGTCATGCGCACCGCCAAGGAACTGCGCCCCACCAGCGTCGTCACCTTCATGAGCCAGCGCCGCGAAGCGGTGGAAGAAGCCTACGCCGGTGACATCGTCGGCTTCACCACGCACGGCGGCGTGCAACTCGGCGACACCATCACCGACGGCTCGGTCAACCTGCAATACACCGGCCTGCCCTTCTTTGCCCCTGAAATGTTCATGACCGTGGTGCTGCGCAACCCGCTGCGTACCAAACAACTGCAACAAGGCCTGGCCCAGCTCGGCGAAGAAGGCGCCATCCAGGTCTTCAAGCCCGAAATGGGCGGCAACATGCTGCTCGGCGCCGTCGGCCAACTGCAATTCGAAGTGGTGCAGCACCGACTCAAAGGCGAATACGACGCCGACATCCGGCTCGAAGGCTGCCAGTACACCGGCGCACGCTGGATCACCGCCGACACGCCCGCCGACCTGCGTGAATTCGTCAACGCCTACCCGCAACGCATGGCCAAGGACGCCGCCGACACGCTGGCCTACCTGTGCACCAGCCCCTACGACGTGCGCCTGGCACAGGAACGCTTCCCCAAAATCCACTTCCATCCCTTGCGCGAGCACGCCGGTCTGTCGCTGCAATCGGCGGGTTGACGGACACCCACCCCCAACCGAGACCAGCCTTGCACGCGCCCGCTCCTTCCCCGCCGCTCACGCCAGACGCGCCACACACGCTGCACACGCTGCGCGACCTGACCGAATGGCCGCTGGACCAGCGCCGCGCACTGCGCGGCGTGTTCACCGACATCGACGACACGCTAACGCAGGGCGGCCGCATCACGCCCGAAGCGCTAGGGGCACTGCACGACCTCCAAGCCGCCGGACTGCAGGTCATTGCCATCACCGGACGCCCCATCGGCTGGTGCTGGCACCACGTCTCGGGCGAACACACACCGGCTTGGCCGGTCGATGCCATCGTCGCCGAAAACGGCGCCGTAGCCTGGAACTGCCGCCAGCAACCGCCCCACAAGCACTACCAGCAAACTGCGCAACGCCGCAGCGACAACCAGACACGCATGCAGGCCGTGGCACAACGCATCCTGCGCGAAGTGCCCGGTGCCGCCATCACCCGCGACAGTGGCGGGCGTGAAACCGACCTCACCTTCGACTGCGGCGAGTTCTGCCACCTGCCGCCCGAACGCGTTGCCCAGATCCTCGCCATCCTGCACGCCGAAGGCATGCAGACCTCAGTCAGCAGCATCCACATCCACGGCTGCTATGACGCCTTCGACAAATGGCAGGGCGCGCAATGGATCGTGCAACTGCTGAACGGACGCACCCTCGCCGACGAGCTCGACCACTGGGTCTGCATCGGCGACTCCGGCAACGACCAGGCCATGTTCCAGGGCTTTCGGCACAGCGTCGGCGTCGCCAACATCCGCCGCCACCTGGCCACACTGACGCACATGCCGCACTACATCACGCGCCACGAACACGGCGCCGGATTTGCCGAAATGGCCCAGGCCGTGCTGCACGCACGCGCACAATGACCAGCCCCGCGCACGCCCCGCAGACCGCCGCAACCGCGCACGCGCCAGCCGGCGCAACGCTCGGACTAACAGCGTTGTTTGGCTCCACGTTCTTCTCGCTGGTCGGCTACTTCATGCTGTCGCCGCTGCTGCTGCTCAAACTCAAGGAAGCCAACGTCTCGACCACCCTGGCCGGCCTGTACGTCGCCACCGGCTGGCTCGGCATTTTCATCATGACGCCCTTTGCCTCCAGCGTGGCACACCGCCTCGGCCAGCGCCAGGTGCTGTGGCTGGCGGGAGCCGCCCTGCCGGTGGCAGCCGCCATCTACCTGGCCACCGACCAGCTTTGGATCTGGTTCACCTGCAACCTGGTCAGCGGCCTGGCCATGGCGCTGCGTTGGGTGCTGGCCGAAGCCCTGATTGCGGAATTCTGCCCCCCGAAGGCGCGGGCGCGCTACGTCGGCCTGTTCCAGACCCTGATCAGCGCCACCTTCATCATCGGCCCTGCCACCCTGGCCATGCTCGGCCCGCAACACCCCGCTACCCAATGGTTGGTGCTGGCGTTCTCGGTCGGCGGCTGGTGCTGGACCCTGCTCATTCCGCCTCTGCCAACACCGCACGACGCAGCATCTGCACGCGTGGGGCTGCACGGCCTGCTGCAGGCGGTACAGGCGCACCCGGTCATTCTGTTGGCCGGTTTCGTGGGCGGGTTTTTTGAAACCGGCGTCACCTCCATCCTGCCGCTCTACGGCCTGGCCCTTGGCCTCAACGCCGCAGCCGCCACCACCCTGATCGCCATCAGCGGTGCCGGTGGCATGGCACTCATGATCCCCGCAGGCCTGGCTGCCGACCGCTTTCGCGACCCCGCACGCGGACGCCGCCAACTGATGCTGCTCACCGCCAGCGTCATGCTGCTGGCCACCTGCGCCGTACCCTGGATCGCCGCCGCCCCCTGGATCAGCCAGCCCGTCGTCTTCCTGTGGGGCGGCGCCGGCGGCACGCTCTACGCACTGGCCATGACCGACATTGGCGCGCGCGAAAAAGGCATCACCCTGGTCAGCAGCACCGCCGTGCTGGTACTCACCTACACCCTGGGCGGCCTGGTTGCCTCCGCCAGCTGCGCCGCCCTCATCGACTGGTCGCCCTGGCGCGCCCTGCCGGCAACGCTGTTATTCGTAGCCGCCGTGGGGCTGGCTGCGCTGCTGTACTCACAGCGCAGCCCGCGGATCTGACACGGATGCACCCGCGCCGTACGCCCTGCGCGCTTAATGTGTGCCCGTAATCTGAAACACATCGTTTTGCGCCGCGCTGCCAGCCCAGCGCACGTGCCCCGCCGTGGGGACTCCAAACGACGCCATGGCCTGCACCAACCGAATGACGCCGGCCCGGTCCAGCGTGTTGCCATCAGCGGTCCGTAATTGCGAAACATGCCGGGTGTTTTGCCAATACCACCCAGACAACACCACCTGATCGGCTGAACCCATCACACCCATACGCAAGTCCGAGCCAGAGCGGTCAAACCACAAGTTATTGAACCCGACTCCCGCTCCGAGCTGCAGCGTATCCACGTCATCGTCACTGCGCTGCCATTGCCCCACAATCGTGTCGCGACCATCGCCACGCCCGAACACGTAGGTATTGCTGCCGGCACCACCATTCAGGTGGTCATTACCCGCTCCGCCGGTCAAGGTGTCGTTGCCCGCACCGCCGTTGACCGTGTCATTGCCGTCACCTCCATCCAGCGTATCGTCGCCCGCTCTGCCGTCAACCACGTCGTTACCACCCTGCGCGTTAATCGTGTCGTTCACGGAGTAACCAGTCAAGGTTTGCGCCGCATCGGTACCGACAAGGGCGGCGGCGCTAACAAAGTCGCGGCTCCAGACCGTGCCGTCCTGGAAGCGAATCTCGGTGATTGGGTTCCACGAGTTGTTGGCGGTATCAGCGCCAAAATAGTACTCCACCCTGACAGATTCAGTAGGCTGCTCCGTGCCTGCTGTCTCCGCAGAACCAGTAATCGTTAGCACCAAGGTGTCGTAGTGACGCGTGCTACGGATATCGGAAGGAAGAATGCCAGCCCCGAACTGCAGCACACCGAATCCTTCCCGCTGGGCATACCAGCAGTGCTTAATCGTGTCGTTCCCATCACCGCGCTCGAAGTGGAAGGTGTTGGTGCCCACACCACCGGACATCTCGTCGTTGCCAGCGCCGCCGCGCACTGTGTCGTCGCCTGCACCACCATTCAACGTGTCGTTGCCGCTGCCGCCGAGCAAGGTGTCGTTGCCCGCATCGCCGTTCAACGTGTCGTTGCCGCTGCCGCCATCCAGGTAATCATCGCCACCTGCCGCCGTAAAGTAGTTGTCGCCTTCGCTGCCGAAGTACACATCGTCCGCGCGGCTACCGGAGCGAGTCGTACCGTACGCAATGCCCAACGCAGTGAATTCATTTTGCAATTCAGCAGAATAGGGCAGTTCGGCAATCCAGTTCGCCAACACACGGCGCGCATCGAATCCCACCGGCGCCAGAAAGGCACCGGCATAGCGCGACAGGTCGACCAGGTCAGCACGTGCCTGGCGTGCGTCGGTGGCCCGCTTGCCTTCCAGCAGGGCGCGCAGCGCAGTGTCGTCAAAGCGCACACCATCGGCCGTGATTTCCACGCGCGTACTGTCCACATACGGCTTGAGGCGGGTCTGCAGCGCCAATGCACCATAAACGCTGTTGTGCAACGCCGCATAAGCCTGTCCCAGCAGCGCTTGTTGCTCAGCGCTGATGCGCACCACAAAGCGGGGGGAGGCCCCGACGCTCTGCGCCACCATCATCCGGTCCAGAATCGTGCTGCCGTTGAACCGCTCCAGCGTTTCGATCTGCGCCGACAACGCGGCGTGGTCCTGGGCAAAGCGTGCCACTGCCGTCATGGCTTGCGTACCAACCACCGCCGGCGCCAGGGCCGTGTTGGTACGCAGGCTGGTTGCCATATCACTGGTTGCACCCCAGACATGGAGCAGTGCATCCACGGCAGCGCGTTGCGCATCGCGGGTGCTGGCTTGCACCACCTGCGTCACACACACCTGCAAAGCCTCGGCCTGGGGCGTACCCAGACTCAGGGCAACGCGCAGGTCACGCACGCGGCCGCTGCCACGCATGCTGGGCTGTGTGCGTGCGGCGGCGCTGATGCTGGAGTCATCGGTGTACTCGCGGAAAAAGTTATTGTTGTCCAGCAGCAAGTTACCCACGTGCTGCTGCGTCACTTCACCGTCCGCGCCACGCCGGGTGAAGCTGCCCGCCATGGTCTGCCGATTACCACCGCCCAGATCCGCTGTGCCAACCGTTCCCGTCACCCCGATGCGCTGCACGCCCAACGCGTCAAAGCTGAACAGCTCATCCGACTGGCTCAGGCCGTCCTGGTTCAGGTCGCGCCAGAGCCTGACGCTGGCAAAGTCGGCGTCGGCTGCGTCAAACTGCGCATCGCCATTACTGTCCAGGTCGGCCAGGGCCTCGAAGCCGTTGGCAGCAAGCTGCCCCGCACGCGCACCCTGTGTCAGCACCGTGGCATCGCCAAACAGCTCGCGCCCGCTGTCAATGCTTCCATTGCCATTGAGGTCGCGCACCAGAATACCTTCGCCTGCGGCAACCCAACCACTGGCGGTGCGAATGCCGTCACCGTTCTGATCAAACAGAACGGGGCGGTTCAAGTTAATTGCCGTGGTGGTGATGCCGCCGCCGTCGAGGTCTAGTACCAGGGGGTCGTACGGCCGGGTCCAGGCAATAGCCTCGGCAGTGAAACGCTGGCACGTGTACGAAATGCCACTACCCGGGTAATCCAACGGATCGGGCAGCACCAGGTGGCTGTCGGTCAAGATGTGGATGCTCCGGATATCAGGTTCGGTGCGGTCCACTTCCCGCAACCAGACCAGGTCGTCTTTGACTTCCGGATGAATGGAAACAAGGGTGATCGCGGCCGACAGCGCCGTCAGCGCAATGCTCAAAGCGGCACCGTATGGACCGAGGACTACCGACGAAGCCCTGGCAACCGCAGCACCCAGTGCGGCAATGTCTGCCAGCACGGCGGCAACAGTGCCTGCCTTCACTTTGTTTTCGGTCCATTCCGTGTTCAGTCGGTGCAAATTATTGGCCAGACTACCGATTGAAAGAAGGTTTCCCAGCGCCGGGACTTTGCGTACAACCCCTTCAAAAAATGCCAGTGAAGCCTGCAGAGAGCCAATGCCACCACCAATGTAGTCATTATAATTTTCCGCATTTTTTATCTGGGCCGCCGCCGCCGCCATGGCTGGTGTACCGCCCACCATATTTGTTAATGTTTGAATACTGGCACTGGTGGTTGCATATTGAGCGCCAGTATATTTGAAAGGATTTAAAATATTAGTTACTGCCATTTTCGTGTTCCTTGAGCTTAATTCCAAGTCGCCATGCAATAAAAAGCAAGGGGACGCCTAGCGATATGTATATAGCCGCCAACATCAAATTGTTGCGTGCGCGCGCCTGCATCGTGTTTTCATCGAAACGCACAACCCCTCCGACCGTCAATCCTGAAACCAAATTATATTGGTCAATGGTAATCTCTCCGACTTTATTATCATCTTTAGTCATATCTCTGTAATTGCAGCGCCCCCGCCGACACTCCTTTGTGCCATGTTTGGTTTCAAATTCAATCCCAGAAGACCTGCCTCCGTATATTATTTTAATCACAACCTCCTCTTTTGAGAGAACCCCATTAACTTGAGAATCATATGCGCACCACAGAGGCGAAATTGCACCAATAAGCAGACCACCGCCCAAGCTAAGACACACCTCCCATAAAATTCTCTTCCTCAACATTGCAAACCCCCTTTAATGTCTACAAAGATTAATCCTTCGAAATATCACTGCCTCCCAATAACCATCTTCAGCATAATTGGTTAGCGGATGTATCTGTGTTCCGTATCAGCCATTGATGATGGTTACCCGCCAACCTTTTAAGGACCCTCTCACATAACTCTGGCGAGCCCGTGGCAGACGGATCGGGATGGGCTGCAAGTCGCAACTTCCCCGGCCGCACCTGGTGTACAAACTCCGCAGCAAATAGGCTCACAGACTGGGTTCGGTTGTGCTTTGACTAACGCACCGGAATCGTATTTCCCCACAGCATGAATACGACACAGAAAACCATCATCACCATATAGGCACTCAAACACCGCACACTTCGTTTTTTGCCATCCAATGTCATGTTTCGTATTTTTATATACCCAGCAACCATCATCATGGTATTCATAAGCCACAATTTGGCCCATTTTTCTGCATTAGCCCATTTAAAATAAGCAACCAAGGCATCTTGCAAGTTGATGACGGCCATTACCACAGAGATAACCACGAGAAATAGCAGCACCCTGCCATCGGTTCGGTACGGGATTTCTTTCAATACTTCAATAGCTTTGTGTTTTTGATCGGGCTCCATGGGATTCACCAAAAAATAGCGCGCTGTTTCCTCACCCTCAACAGAGGTGCCGTTGTTTTTACAAAATATCCAAGCGGCCGAGTGCCATGCATTGAATAGCCAATTGAACCAATTTATATGTGCCGTATCCGGCGTATAGACCACAAGGCAGTGACCTGCAAGCAGTCCATGGGGCTAATACTTTTTTTATAGTATTTAACAGTTGCCAACCGCCCTTGCGGCCGGAGTCTGCTAGTGCAGCGAATGACAGCAGGCGCTAGTGTGCGCAAGCGCATCTATCCGCGCGCGCTCAAATGTATTTGCTGGACTATTTAACGCCACCTATTTGCTATTTGTCACCGCCAACATGACCGCCGCGCCAGCGATAGGCCGCAGACTGCCCACGTGCTGCTGCGGTATTTCACCGTCCGCGCCACGCCGGGTGAAGCTGCCCGCCATGGTCTGCCGATTACCACCGCCCAGATCCGCTGTGCCAACCGTTCCCGTCACCCCGATGCGCTGCACGCCCAACGCGTCAAAGCTGAACAGCGCATCCGACTGGCTCAGGCCGTCCTGGTTCAGGTCGCGCCAGAGCCTGACGCTGGCAAAGTCGGCGTCGGCTGCGTCAAACTGCGCATCGCCAAACAGCTCGCGCCCGTTGTCAATGCTTCCGTTGCCATTGAGGTCGCGTACTAGTCCGGGCGGCAGAAACCAGGGTTGTCACTAACACCGTCCTTTTGGGTTGATCGTTATAGGGGAATGAGCACAAGCTATGTTCCCTATCTTCCCGACCAGCAATACCGCATGCCCTATGCGCTGCAGGAATGGTTGCCGCAAGGACATCTTGCCTACTTCATCAGCGACACCGTGGACAGCCAGGACTTGAGCGCCGTTCATGCGCGCTACGCAGGAGGTGGATCACGCAATCAGCCATTTCATCCGGCCATGATGGTCAAGGTCCTGGTCTATGCGTATGCCACCGGAATCTTCAGCTCACGCAAGATTGCCAAGAAGCTGCACGCGTGGGGCTGCACGGCCTGCTGCAGGCGGTACGGGCGCACCCGGTCATTCTGTTGGCCGGTTTCGTGGGCGGTTTTTTTGAAACCGGCGTCACTTCCATCCTGCCGCTCTACGGTCTGGCACTGGGCCTCAACGCCGCAGCCACCACCACCCTGACCGCCATCAGCGGTGCCGGTGGCATGGCACTCATGATCCCCGCAGGCCTAGCTGGCCAGCTGCGCCGCCCCCATCGACTGGTCGCCTTGGCGCGCCCTGCCGGCAACGCCGTTATTCGTAGCTGCGGTGGGGCTGGCTGCGCTGCTGTACTCGCAGCGCAGCCAACGGCTGTAGTGCCGTAGCGGCCCATGCCGCCCACCCATCAGGCTGAATGCGTGCCGTCATTTGAAACGCGCCCTGCTTTACGCAGGTGCATGTGTACAGGTCGGTTTGGATTTTGGCGCCTCGTATTTGTTATGCTCCGCTGATACTCTGACGAGCGCTGCTTCAATTGGAGAAATAATGTCTCGCCGCCATCGGGTTTCACATTAATTGAGCTAGTCATGGTGATTGTCATATTGGGCATCCTGGCGGCGATTGCCATTCCGAAATTTATAGATCAGAGTTCCGCGGCGCGAACCGCCGCCATACAGACGCTCAGCGGATCGGTGGTGCGATGGTATTGGATTAACCCAGCAGGGTGCCGCGGTGCCATCGGCCGGTTGTTATCTGTCGGCCAGTGCCGTGCCGTACGGAAACTATACGTTTTATGGTTATGGCAACAGCCAGATTCCCAATGGTGATGCGGGCTGGCGCATTGAGAATTCACCGAATCCGACGCAATGCTCGGTCCAATACACATACAACGGATCCGGCGCACCGGTTATAACGGCAAATACCAGTGGCTGTTAATCAAGGACGGTTATTTAACATTTACCGGCATCTGTTGCGACCGAAACCCAATCTAGCGACCCTCTTGCATAACTCCGGCGAGTCTGTAGCAGACGGATCGGGACGGGCTGCAAGGCGCATAGCCACGCACGCGCGCTCCAGCGATCCACCGGTGTCGCGTCAAGCGTCAGTCGTCTTGCGCTGAATCGGCTGAGAAATAGGTTGCGGTTGCAACCGCAATGGGTACATCAATTGCCCGGCCATGGTTGCAGGCAATGCGTCCTCAATGCCATACGCGCGGGGCCATTGATCAGGCGGAAGGTAGTGGGTTCCAAAGATCCGGTCCATCCACGGCAACATCGACGCATAGTTGCGGTCACGCGGGTCGTCCAGCGTGTGGTGCCAGTGGTGAAACGCCGGTGTGGCCACCAGCCACTCAAGCGGGCCAAGCCGCCAGCGCACATTGGCATGAATGAAAAAGCCCCAGGTGGTCGCCACCAGAATAATCAACGCAGGCACCACGCTGCCATTGGGCGTCAACGGACTCGCCACACCCAGGATGTAAGCGGGTATCAACCCGCACAAACGGATAAACACCATGTCTATCGGATGGGCCCTGGCACTAATCAGAAAGTATATGGAGGTCGGGTGGTGGTGCACCGCGTGAAATCTCCACAGCCAGGGAATTTCGTGCGCCCACCGATGGCCCCAGTAGAAACCGACTTCACCAACCACCAGACCAACCACAATGCGCATCCACAGGGGCCATGACGCCACCATATCCTGGAAACCATGCGGCACCAGCGCATGCGCGGCAGCAGCAACCAGCGACAGCGGAAGCACCAGCAAGAGCGCGGGCAGCAACCCGCTGAGGAAGTAAAACCCGACATCCTGCGCGGCGGACTGCTGGACTGTCTTTTGCGGATGCAGCGCATACAGGCGCTCCAACGGCACGAAAATCACGGACAGAAAGACCAGCCACGCACTGAGACGCAGCACGTTCATGAGGAACGCCCAGAGATGGGCCGGGTCCAGAAACGAAGGCACGATCGATCCTCACTCGCTAAGTAAGCCCCCTTCCGAGCGGTACCGGTAGGGGGCTGCGCTGCGGGCTTAGCCCTTGGTCGTGTTCCGACCCGATTGACGCATCCTGATAGCGCCAATACCGAACAAGGCAATGCCAACGAGTGCGATGGTAGCTGGTTCTGGCACCTGCTCCAAATCCACGCCGGCCAAAAACACCATCGGGGGCAGATTGGTGGTGTTGCCACCGTCACCCCAGGCCAGGAAACTCAAGGTCTCGGATGCGGCGGTAGCCGTGAACGTCAATATATCCTGCTGCCAGCCGACAACGCCCTCGCTGGGATCAGACATGAGGGTAGACGACTGGGTTTGTCCACCCAGCGAAACCTTCCATTGCTCCGTGGTAGCCCCAGTAAAGGTCGTTTGTTGTCCAGCCGCCTGATAGAAGCTAAGCGTGTAACTATCGCCAGCTGTCAAGCCGTTGACTACTTGGGAAAACGCTGAGTTGTAGATTGGGTTACCGTCTGATTGGACAAAATTACCACCGACCGGGCTGGTGGACGGGAACGGCCCATAGACCGACAGGTATCCCGATCCATCAGCGGTGCCGGGCGCATCAACGTAAACAAGGCCCGTGCCGCCGGTCCAATCGGTGGGGGCGCAGCTCGCAAAATTGGTCTTGTTGTCGCTAGGGTTGGTCTGCACCGCAGTGCCTGTGCACGTCGCAAAGTTGCCGTTGGTCACCAGATTGGCGTTTGCTGCACAGGCGAGCAGTGACAGTCCAAGGCCAGCGACAGACTTCAAAAATACGTTTTTCATTGCTATTCTTTCATTGGATAGTGGTATGTGGATCGCCTTCGGCTTCCCACAGCGGGATGCACAGAGGAAAGCAAAATTCAAGCCACGAAAATAAAACCAATTAAATCAACAACTTAGAAAACACCACTCCTTGCAGTGTAAAAAACACCGACATTTGAATTCAGGATTCACGGACGTCGCCCACCGCATCCGCCGCCTGCCGCGCCAACACCGGCGCCAGCGCCACCCCGGTATGGGTTCCCGCCCGTACCAGGTCGTGCGGTGTGGCCGCCGCCACCAGTCGGCCACCGCCCTGCCCGCCTTCGGGGCCCAGGTCGAGCACCCAGTCGGCTTCGGCAATCAGGTCCAGGTCGTGCTCAATTACCACCACGCTGTGCCCGCCGTCCACCAGTCGGTGCAGCACGCGGATCAGTTTTTCCACGTCGGCCATGTGCAGGCCGACCGTGGGTTCGTCCAGCACGTACAGCGTGTGCGGCGCCTGGTTGCCGCGCCGGCCGATGTCGTCGCGTACTTTGCTCAGTTCCGTCACCAGCTTAATGCGCTGCGCCTCACCGCCGCTCAGGGTCGGCGAGGGCTGACCCAGCGTCAGATAGCCCAGACCCACGTCTTTCAACAGTTGCAGCGGATGGCTGATGCCCGGCATGGCGGCAAAGAATTCCACCGCTTCGTCCACTTCCATCTGCAACACGTCGCCGATGTGCTTGCCGCGCCAGGTCACCGCCAGCGTCTCGGGATTGAAGCGCGCGCCACGGCAGGTTTCGCACAGCACTTTCACGTCGGGCAGAAAACTCATGCCGATGGTGCGAATGCCCTGCCCCTCACAAGTCGGGCAGCGTCCGGCACCGGTATTGAAGCTGAACCGGTTGGCGGCGTAGCCGCGCGCACGCGCCTCCAAGGTGTCGGCAAACAACTTGCGAATGGTGTCCCAAAAGCCAATGTAAGTGGCCGGGCAACTGCGCGGCGTTTTGCCGATCGGGGTCTGGTCCACTTCCAGCACGCGGTCGATGGACTCAAATCCCTGCACCGCGCTGCAGCCACGCCATTCCAGGCGGGCGCTACCGTCGGCCAGCGCATCGCGTCCGGCCCGGGTGCTGCGTTGTTGCACCGCGCTTTGCACATTGGCCAGCAGCACGTCACGCGCCAGGGTGGACTTGCCGGAACCGGACACGCCGGTGACCACCACCAGGCGCCGCAACGGAACCCGCGCCGTCACGCGCTGCAGGTTGTGCAACTGGGCATCCGCCACGGTCAGCCAGACCTGTTCGGCTGCGTTGCCATTGCCGTTGCCGAACGGCACGCCGTCCACCGTGCTGCGCCGTGGCACCGCCGGGTGGCGCATGGCGTGCAACAGATAGCGCCCGGTTTGCGACTCGGCCACCGCCTGAATGTCAGCCACGCTGCCTTGCGCAACCAGCCTGCCACCGCGCTTGCCAGCGCTCGGGCCGATATCGATGATGTGTTGGGCATGGCGAATCGTGTCTTCGTCGTGCTCCACCACCACCAGCGTGTTGCCACGCGCACTAAGGGAACGCAACGCTTTCAGCAGAATGCGGTTGTCGCGCGCATGCAAACCAATGGTGGGTTCGTCCAGCACATAGCAGACACCTTGCAAGTTGCTGCCCAGCTGGGCCGCCAGCCGAATGCGCTGGGCTTCGCCACCACTGAGTGTGGGCGCACCCCGGTCCAGCGTCAGATAGCCCAGCCCCACTTCTTCCAGAAACACCAGTCGACTGCGGATTTCGGGGATCAGATCACGCGCTATATCTGCCTCGCGCACAGACAGCACGGCGCCAATCTGCAAGGCGTCCAGCCAAGTGCGCACGTCGGACACACTCAGGCGTGCAATGTCGGTGATGCTGACGCCAGCGAACTTCACGGCGCGCGCGCTGGGGTTCAGCCGCGTTCCCTGGCAGGCCGGGCAGGCGGTGTCGGCCAGATCGTCCACATCCGCTTCGGCAAAGGTTTGCTCGCGGCCCTGGTGATCGTCAGCGCGCACCGAGTCGTCAAACACCTTGCGCTGCTCACGCGTCAGCGCCAGTCCGGTGCCGACACACTCCGGGCACCAGCCGTGCTTGCTGTTGTAGCTGAACAGGCGCGGATCCAGTTCGGCATACGAGGTGGCGCACACCGGGCAGGCACGTTTGGTTGAAAACACGTGCAGATGGCCAATGCCGGCGGTGCTGCTGCCGGCCTCCATGGCGGCGCGCAGGCCGTCGAGGTCACTCAGCACGTGCACTACGCCCTTGCCCAGCGTGAGTGCCTGTGCCAGCCCGGCGCGCAACGCCGATTCCTGCACCGGGGCGACATCCAGACTGAGCACCGGCAGCTCGATGGTGTGCTCCTTGAAACGGTCAATGCGCGGAAAACCGAACGTGGGCAGAAAGTTGCCGTCCACCCGCAGGTGCGTGTAGCCACGCGGGCGGGCCCATTCGGCCAGTTCGGTATAGACGCCTTTGCGCGCCATCACCAGCGGCGCCAGCAAACCAATGTGCTGCCCCCGGTACGTCTTGAGTAACTGCGCGGCAATGCTGTCTGCCGATTGCGGCTGCACCGCCGCACCGTCGTGGAAGCAATGCTGGGTGCCCAGCTTCACATAGAGCAAACGCAGAAAATGCCACAGTTCCGTCGTCGTGCCCACGGTTGACTTGCGCCCACCCCGGCTCAGGCGTTGTTCGATCGCCACCGTTGGCGGAATGCCGTACACCGCATCAACCTCGGGCCGTCCGGCCGGCTGCACAATGGAACGCGCATAGGCGTTGAGCGACTCCAGATAACGCCGCTGCCCTTCGTTGAACAAAATATCAAACGCCAACGTCGATTTGCCGGAACCCGACACGCCAGTCACCACGCTGAACACACCGCGCGGTATGTCCACACTCAGCGACTGCAGGTTGTGCTCACGCGCATTCACGATGCGAATCGACTGCTCGCCGCTGCGCGCGGGCGCGTCACCCACGCGGGTCGCCGCCGCCACATAGGCATGCGCCACAGAACCGGCTTCGCTGACCTCATGCAACACCCCCAGTGACGCCGCATAATCGCGCAGCGCCTGCCCGGTGTGCGACGTAGCGTGCAACAGCAAATCTTCCGGTGTGCCGCAGGCCACCAGTTCACCACCGGCGTCGCCACCTTCCGGCCCCAGATCAATCAGCCAGTCACTGGCCCGGATCACGTCCAGGTTGTGCTCGATCACCAGCAGGGAATGCCCGGCATCCAGCAACCGCCGCAAGGCACGCATCAACTTGGCAATGTCATCAAAATGCAGCCCGGTGGTGGGCTCGTCCAGCATGAACAACGCGCCGCGCCGCGCCAGCGTCTGGCGGCTGGCACTGGAGCTGCGCGCCGCATCGGCCAGAAAACCGGCCAGCTTGAGCCGCTGCGCCTCACCGCCCGACAGCGTCGGCACCGGCTGGCCCAGCTTCACATACTCCAGGCCAACGTCCACAATCGGCTGCAAGCCGCGCAGCACGTCACGGTCATCACAAAACAGTGCAGCGGCCTCGCTCACGGTCAGATCCAGCACATCGGCCACATTCAGCGTGCGCCGACCAGCCCCCGCACCGCGCTCAATCGTCACTTCCAGTATTTCCGGGCGATAGCGCTTGCCATCGCAGTCCGGGCAGCGCAGATACACATCGCTCAGAAACTGCATTTCAATGTGTTCAAACCCCGAACCGCCGCAACCCGGGCAACGCCCGTCGCCGCCATTGAAACTGAACTTGCTGGCGGTGTAACTGCGTTCACGCGCCAGCGCCGCATTGGCAAAAATGTCGCGCAAGGCGTCCCAGGCTCCGACGTAACTGACCGGATTCGAGCGTGCCGTCTTGCCAATTGGCGACTGGTCCACAAAGACCACGTCGCTCAGTTGCTCTGCCCCCAGCAAGCGGCTGTGCGCGCCCGGCGTTTCGGTGGCCTTGCCAAAATGGCGCAGCAAGGCTGGCGCCAGCACGTCCTGCACCAGCGTCGACTTGCCCGATCCACTCACGCCCGTCACGCACACCAGGCGCTGCAGCGGAATGTCGATGTCCACGTTTTTCAGGTTATGCGCCGTCACGCCTTCGAGCACCAGCCGTGGCGTGCTCAAGCCCACCGCCCGCTTGAAGCCCATGCCAACTTGCTTGCGTCCGCCCAGGTAAGCGCCGGTCAGCGTGTCCGCGCTGCGCAGCGCGTCGGTCGGCCCATCAAACACAATCTGTCCGCCGCGCATGCCCGGGCCCGGGCCCATGTCAATCACGCGGTCAGCCGCCAGCATCACTGCCGGGTCGTGCTCCACCACTACCAGCGTGTTGCCGGCATCACGCAAGCGCTGCATGGCCACAATAATGCGGTGCATGTCACGCGGATGCAGGCCAATGCTGGGCTCGTCCAGCACAAACAGCGTATTCACCAGTGACGTACCCAATGCCGTCGTCAAATTGATGCGCTGAACTTCACCGCCACTGAGCGTGCGGCTCTGCCGGTCCAGTGTCAGGTAGCCAATGCCGACTTCGCACAGGTATTTGAGCCGGGTGCGCACTTCGTCCAGCAGCAGTTGCAGCGTTTTCTGGTCAGCGCTGGCACGTGCGTGTGCACTCGCACCCACGTGTGGCGCGTCGAGCGCCGCAGGTGCCATCGGCGCCGCCAGATCACGGTCCAGTCCGAGTTGCAACGCGTCAAAAAACCGGCGCAGCCGGTCCAACGGCAGCAGCATCAAATCGTGCAGGCACAAACCCGGCAGTGCTTCGAGCTGCGTTCGCGCCCAGTCCACGCCCTGCGGCATGAAACGCTGCGCAGGTGGCAACACAGCGTCCGCCTGCGCCTGGCTGCCCATGCGCCACAGCAGGCTTTCCGTTTTCAGGCGCGCGCCACCGCAACTGCCGCACGGTGTGTAACTGCGGTACTTGGACAGCAGCACCCGAATGTGCATCTTGTAGGCCTTGGTTTCCAGGTATTCAAAGAACCGGTCCACGCCAAACCAGTGCTGATTCCACTTGCCATTCCACTGCGGCGAACCCTTCAACACCCAGTGCTGTTGCTCGGGCGTCAGTTTGTACCAGGGCGTGTCGCGCGGAATACCGGCGGCTTCGGCGTGGCGCATCAGGTCGTCCTGGCACTCCTGCCAGGCGGGCGTCTGCATCGGCTTGATGGCACCGGCGCGCAAAGTCAGCTTGTCATTGGGGATTACCAGGCCGTAATCCACGCCCACCACGCGACCAAAACCGCGACAGGTCGGGCAGGCCCCCACCGCCGAATTGAAGGAAAACATCGACGCCAGCGGCTCGGCGTAATGGATGTCGCTTTGCGGGCAATGCAAACCCGTCGAGAAGCGCCAGACCACAGGCTCGGCGGCGGGACCAACATCGCCGTCGGCTGCGGCTTCCACCGTCGGCAACACATAAACATTGAGACGTCCACTGCCGCGCTTAAGCGCCAGTTCAATCGCCTCCAGCGCACGCGCCTGCTCCACACTTTCCATGCGAAAACGGTCCGCCACTACATCCAGCACCTTGCGGGCACCCACCGGCGTCGACACCACGCGTTCCGCCTGCACCCGCGTAAAACCACTGGCACTGAGCCACTGCGCCAGTTCGTCAGCCGAGGTGTCCGCCGGCAGTTCCACCGGAAACGTCACCACCAGACGCGCACCCACCTGCGCGCTGGCGCGCAGGTGCAGTTCCTGATAAATGGTTTGCGGCGTATCGTGGTGCACCAACTGCGCCGTCTGCCGGTCAAACAGCTGGGCCGACCGCGCGAACAGCAGCTTCAAATGGTCGTTCAGCTCGGTCATGGTGCCGACGGTCGATCGGCTCGATCGCACCGGATTGGTCTGGTCGATGGCAATCGCCGGCGGCACGCCGTCCACCCGATCCACCGCCGGCTTGTCCATGCGGTCCAGGAACTGGCGCGCGTAGGCGGAAAACGTTTCCACATAACGGCGCTGGCCTTCGGCATACAACGTATCAAACACCAGGCTGGACTTGCCCGAGCCGCTCGGGCCAGTCACCACCGTCAACTCGCCGGTACGAATGTCGAGATCAAGCGATTTGAGATTGTGCTGCCGTGCGCCGCGGATGCGGATAATGCCCTGGGACATGGGAATGCTCTCGTGGGTAGGGGAGAGACATTCTAGGTTGTGAGGATTAAACCGTCAGGACAGACTCCGGTTTCCGACAGTCCGCAAGGACTACTGCGGCCAGAAGCCGTGGCAGCGAACGGACCCGCACACGGCAGATCCGGGCTGGCGTCATTCAATGCTATCCAGGTCCGCCCCGTTCGTCTCTCGAACGAACAACCCTCCCACCACCAGCGTCAGCGCTGCAATGCCAACCGGATACCACAGCCCGTTGTACATGTTGCCCGTCTGCGCCACGATCGCGAAAGTGGTCGTTGGCAACAACCCGCCGAACCAGCCGTTGCCGATGTGGTAAGGCAAACTCAGCGCGGTGTAACGAATGCGCGTCGGAAACATTTCCACCAGAATGGCGGCCGTCGGCCCATACACCAAGGCAACCAGCGCCACCAGATAGGTCAGCAAGGCGATCACACGCGGCGCATCCAATTTGGCGCGGTCGGCCTGGCCCGGATAGTTGGCCGCGGTCAGTGCCCGCACCAGTGCCTGCCGAAACGCCACCGCACGGGCGCGCACCTGATCACGCGCAACGCCCTGTGCCGAATAGCCCGTAATCAGGCTGCTGCCAATCACAATCGTCGCCAGCGCCCCTGGGGGCGCCCACACCGTGTCGTAACTCACCGACTCGCTGGCGAGCTCCTGCTTGGCAAGATCACAGGAACTGGTCACGCGCGTGGTGCCGAGCGGATTGAATTGGAACGAGCAATCATCCGGGTCCGCGATGAGCAAAACCCGATTCACCGCCTGTGCTTGCGCCAGATCCGGATTCGCAGCACGCGCCAGTGCGTGGAAAACCGGAAAAAAGGTCAGCACCGCCAGCAAGCACCCCGCCATGACCACCGGCTTGCGTCCGATGCGATCCGACAGCGCGCCAGACACCAGGAAAAACGGCGTGCCGATCAGCAAGGCAATGGCCATCATGGCGCTGGCGCTGAACGAATCCACCTTGAGTGACTGGATTAAAAAATACAGCGCATAAAACTGCCCGCTGTACCAGATAACGGCCTGACCGGCAGTCAGCCCAAACAGCGCCACCAGCCCACGCCGCACGTTGATCCGGGTACCGAACGACTCCGCCAACGGAGCGCGCGAAATCCGCCCCGCCGCCTTGATTTTAAGAAAGGCCGGCGACTCCCGCAGGTTCATGCGTATGAAGATAGAAACCACCAGCAGGCCCGCCGAGGCGAGAAACGGAATGCGCCAGCCCCATTCAGCAAAGGCGACCTCGCCCGTGACATGTCGCGCAACAAGAATCACCAACACACTCAGCAGCAAACCCAAGGTTGCCGTGGTCTGCACCCAGGCCGTATAAAACCCACGCCGACCCGGTGGCGCGTGTTCCGCCACCAGGGTTGCAGCGCCACCGTATTCCCCACCCAGCGCCAGCCCCTGCAATAAGCGCAACACAATCAGCACCACGGGCGCGGCCACCCCAATAGTCGAATAGTCGGGAACAACCCCCACAATAAACGTGGACAAGCCCATGATCAAAATAGTGATCAGAAACGTGTATTTACGCCCGATCATGTCACCCAGACGGCCAAATACCAACGCCCCAAACGGGCGCACGATAAAGCCCGCAGCAAACGCGAGCAGCGCAAAAATGAAGGCTGACCCATCATGCAGACGCGAAAAAAACTGCTTCCCAATGATGGGCGCCAGAGTGCCATACAAATAAAAGTCGTACCACTCGAACACGGTCCCCAGCGAGGAAGCAAAAATGACCCTGACCTCGTTCGCAGTCATAGGCCGCTGGTCGCTGCTCGGCATGCGCGTGTCTCCTGTTCTTGTTTTCAACCCGGTCGCCATCTGGTTGCGATACGGTGGCGGGTGGGGCGCACTATTCCCGGCGCCACTGACGGAACTCTGACAGACCTCCCTGCGCGCGCCGTTTTGGTCGCAGCGGATGCGCCAGAAATGGGGTGTAACTCCCACGTCACAAGCGTGCTTTATTCTTTACCTTGCGAGCCTATCGGTACTTACACCTAGTAGCCTGAAAACGTAAGCAGATGGTCAGCACCCGTCAACAGAATCGCGCGGTTGTCGCCTTCTTGGCGCATCGAGTCCAGCCTATTCCTCTAACCAAAACAGGAGACCCTATGAGTGATCCATTGGTCGAAAAAATCCAAGCGAACCCGAAATACCATGAGCTGAAAAGCAAGCGCACGTCGTTTGGCGTACTGCTCACCATCGTGATGCTGGTTGTGTACTACGGCTACATCGCCCTGATTGCGTTCAACAAGCCATTTTTGGCACAGCCCATCGGTGACGGCGTCACGTCCATCGGTATCCCAATCGGTATGGGCGTGATCATTTTCACGATCGCCATCACTGCGTTCTATGTGAACCGTGCCAACACCGAATTTGACAACCTGACTGCTGAAATCCTGAAGGACGCCTCCAAATGATGAAAACCAAATCCAGCCTGGTAGCGCTTCTGTCGCTGCTATTCGCCGGAGCGGCATTTGCCGCCGGTGGCGACCTCGGACAGGTCGAAAAGCAACCCACCAACTGGGTCGCCATCTCCATGTTCGCGCTCTTTGTGGTGGGCACCCTGTTCATCACCAAGTGGGCTGCTGCCCGCACCAAGTCGGCTGCCGACTTCTACACCGGCGGTGGCGGCATCACCGGCTTCCAGAACGGCCTGGCGATCGCTGGCGACTACATGTCGGCCGCATCCTTCCTGGGCATTTCCGCTGCCGTGATGGCCAGCGGTTATGACGGTCTGATCTACTCGATCGGCTTCCTGGTCGGCTGGCCTGTGCTGACCTTCCTGATGGCAGAACGCCTGCGTAACCTCGGCAAATTCACGTTTGCCGACGTTGCGGGCTACCGCTTCCAACAGGGCCCTATCCGCGCCTTCGCTGCCTCGGGCACGCTGGTCGTGGTGGCGTTCTACCTGATTGCCCAGATGGTCGGTGCCGGTTCCCTGATCAAACTGCTGTTCGGTCTGGACTACTGGATGGCTGTGGTCATCGTGGGTGCCCTGATGATGGTCTACGTGTTGTTCGGCGGTATGACTGCCACCACCTGGGTGCAGATCATCAAGGCCTGCATGCTGCTCGCCGGTGTGACCTTCATGGCCTTCATGGTGATGGCCCAGTTCGGTTTCAGCCCGGAAGCACTGTTTGCCAAGGGTGTTCTGGTGAAGGGAATGATTGCTGCCAACGCCAAGGCCACCGCCATTGCTGCGGCGACCGCCGCCTCCGCTGCTGCCTCGTCGCCTGAAGCGGCTGCTTCGGCTGCTGCTGCACTGGCCAAGGCCACTGCCATCGACCCAGACAAGGTCGGCCTGTCCGTGATGTCGCCTGGCGGCTTCGTGAAAGACCCGATCTCTGCCATCTCCTTCGGTATGGCACTGATGTTCGGTACCGCTGGTCTGCCCCACATCCTGATGCGCTTCTTCACAGTGCCCGATGCCAAGCAAGCCCGTAAATCGGTGCTGTGGGCAACCACCTGGATCGGCTACTTCTATGTGCTGATCTTCATCATCGGCTTCGGCGCTATCACGCTGGTCCTGACCAACCCCGAATATGCCAATGTGGCAACCGGTGTGATCAAGGGCGGTGGCGGTTCTGCCAACATGGCAGCCGTGCTGGTGGCCAAGGCCGTCGGTGGCAATGTGTTCTTCGGCTTCATCTCCGCCGTGGCATTCGCAACCATCCTGGCTGTGGTGGCAGGTCTGACGCTGTCTGGCGCCTCCGCTGTGTCGCATGACATCTACGCCACACTGATCAAGGGCGGCAAGGCTGACAGTGCGGCTGAACTGCGCGTCTCGCGTATCACCACCGTCGCGCTGGGCATCGTTGCCGTGGTGTTGGGCATTGCCTTCGAGAAGCAGAACATCGCCTTCATGGTGTCGCTGGCCTTCGCGATTGCAGCCTCTGCCAACTTCCCGGTGCTGTTCATGTCGGTGCTGTGGAAAAACTGCACCACCCGTGGCGCCGTGACTGGTGGTTTCCTGGGTCTGATCTCGTCGGTGGGCCTGACCGTCGTGTCGCCGTCGGTGTGGGAAGCGACGATGGGCCACGCCAAGGGTTCCGCATGGTTCCCCTACTCCTCGCCCGCCCTGTTCTCCATGACCATCGGCTTTGTCGGTATCTGGCTGTTCTCCATTCTGGACAACAGCAAGAACGCAGCCGCCGAGCGTGCCGCATTCCCAGCGCAACAAGTGCGTTCGGAAACCGGCCTCGGTGCTTCCAAGTCTTCCGGTCACTAAGCACGTTAGACAACAATGAAACCACGGCGCAGCGTGCTGCGCCGACCTCCAAAACCGGGCCCAGGCCCGGTTTTTTTATGGTGCAGTCCCACTTCCGCGCAGCGCCACGCTGTCGGCCACGGCCATTGCACGGCACACACGAATCCGCTTCTTTATGCGCCGCGCATTGTCAACGCCCACGCGCAGCATTATTTTCTGGCCCGCTGAACGCGCTTGCAAATCTGCATCGGCAAACTGGTAGAGCACCTGCGGCTGCACCAACGCCGTGTCAGGGGCCAGGTCAGGTCGTGTTCAACGGTAGTTTGTTGACGATCTGCGGCACAGTACGCCTATGATTGAAGATCATTTTGCAAAGGGAATTTACGCATGAAGACGCCATCCGTCCTCTCGGACGACGACGCAACAACGCCAGCAAAGGTTCTACGTCGGTTCAGGGTTGTATTCAATGCCGTGCGCACCCATTTCCGGGACATCGAGCGACATGTAGGACTCGGTGGCGCGCAGGTCTGGGCGCTCAGTCTGATCAAGGAAAGTCCTGGAATCAGCATTGGCGGTATCGCTATGGGCATGGACATCCATCAATCGACCGCCAGCAACCTGATTAAGACGCTCCTGCAGAAGGAACTGGTTGAGCTGAAGAAAGGTGTGGAAGACAAGCGCAGTGTGAATCTGAGGATATTACCGGCGGGCAGCAAATTGCTACAGAAAGTAACCGGTCCGTTTGAAGGCGTTCTGCCCCAGGCGCTCAGCGAATTGCACGCCGACACGCTAAAACGCCTGGATCATGACCTGCAGGAACTGACCGTGCTGCTAAAAGCAGACGAATCTGCTGCAGAAATTCCACTGGCGGACATTTAGCGCCGCTTCCACCAACGTCAGCCGGTGCGGCCGATGCAACTACAGGTGCCGCCGCACCACAGCTACGCGTCGCCGTTTGCGACGTCCAGTTTGCGTCGCGCCAGCGGTCTCCATTCGCACTGCGCACAACCTGCCCGTCCGCGCTAAGGCCCCAATGATGTGAATCAGCGCGCAACGGTCATCAGCGCCGCAAAACCAACAAACGCGGAACCGGTCGCCCGGTTAAACGCCCGGCGCACCGCCACACGCTGCAAATAACGTGACAAGCGTTGCCCACTCAAGGCGTACACCAGATACCAGGAC
>Ga0316222_1001159_pt1 | contig 33888 bp, 28 predicted proteins | sample TBH18011metaG_FD_206008 | JGI IMG/M metagenome (GOLD analysis project Ga0316222, IMG submission 206008) | Freshwater microbial communities from Trout Bog Lake, Wisconsin, USA - TBH18011 | ecosystem: Environmental > Aquatic > Freshwater > Lake > Hypolimnion/Profundal zone | place: USA: Wisconsin... | reverse complement strand
CCGGGAAACTCACCACCGGCTGGCCCAACTTCTAGCCGAAGGTCGTAAGTCAGTTGAAATAAGCCGGATCACCGGCTACTCTCAATCGAGAATTTCAATTCTGCAGAATGACCCGCTCTTTTCCGGGCTGCTCGCGGACTATCAGGACCAGAATCGGGCGGCCTTCGTGGATGTTGCCCGGCGGCTGGAGGCATTGGGTTTGAGCGCGATGGAAGAAATCCGGGACCGGCTGGAAATGGACCCGGAAGGGTTTTCGAATAAGGAATTGCTGGGTGTTTTGAAGGCGGTGTTTGGTCGGGGAAAATAGGGGGAAATACCATGCCAGAACCACTTTATGCTTTGGCTACGGTGACAATGAAGATAGCGAACACTAGCATAACTTCGCAATTAATGGAGTTTTGGGTGGACGCCTTCCAACATGGGACGAATTTAAGGAAGCAGACGAATGTTCGGTCGCCGCAGATTCGAAGAACTCACCGAATTCTCCACTCTCGAACCGTTCGAGCACGCCGTCAAACAGCGTGTCTATCAGTGCCTTTGCCTCTTCCGGGCTTCCCATCTGCTTCTCCGCAGAGATCAATAACTCCTTCAGCCCCATCTGTTCTGGAACGATAATTGTACCGACCGCACCTTCGCCCTCATCTTCATTGTTCTGTTCACCCTCGGCGCACCAACGCGTCTTAAGTGTCTCGCGAAACGTCGCGAGTTTGGCGGCGTCATCGACCAAAACCTCCCGTCCTGTGCCCTGCGACACGAAGAAGGGGGTCTGATCATCGTTACCCAGAAAGTCGTCACGCAAGGTGTTGGACACATCGGTGTAATAAACCGTGCCCTCGGTCTTGCGCACGCTTGCCTCAAGGAAGGCCCGGGTGAACGCGCTCAGCGGTTCGCCGCCAAGCGAAGTCTGGTCGTCTAGCGAGGAGGAGAATTGAAGGACCTGTCGGAAGCCCTCCTTTTGCATCGGGAGGGGCTGGCGATCTGCCTTCACGAGAAGCGTGCCCGAGAAGCACGCGTCGATGATCTTCACCAGTAGCTTGGGTTCGGCTGCGCGCAGCAGATCATGAAGCTCGCTGTGCGACATACCTGTCTCGTTGGGCCGACTGGCATCAAACCCGGTGCCACAATAGTAGAACTCGTTTCCGATCTGCGCACCATGCCCGGAGAAATAGAAGAGCACTTCATAATGATGGCCTTCGGCGGGGAGCGCCTGACGGATCGCGTCACGCATTGCGTCGCCATCTAGATCGGTGATGCCGTGCACCACCCCATAGCGACCGGTTGCTTCGACAAGCGCTTTCATCGCGGCAACGTCCTCAAGACAGCAAGGAAGCTGATTCTCGCTGCGATAATTGGCGTTACCGATGAGGATTGCCGTCGAAGTCACTGAAGGCTCCTGTAGAGATGACCGGGTTGGTGTCACCCCAAATAATAGAGCGTCCCATTGATGCCAGTCACTCATTGTTTCTGTGGTGGTGCTTGCGTGTGGGTGGGGTGCAGGTCTTATGTGGATGTCCGACAGGCAACCCCTCGCGGGCCGTGGTTTGCTGTGGGATCTTTGGGCGATCCGTGCAATCGACCGCAATGGGTTGGCGGTTGCCGAAGTATCCGCGCGATAGCAGCGTCCATTTTGCCATGTTCCGCGCGATAGCCGCCCTTCCGCAAACGGCCCATCCCGGCACTCAGCGTGAGGCTGAGGCCAGGAGCATCCTTGGGAATTTCACCATTAGGATTTGATGGGACTGACGAACAGCCGCTCGTAATCGCTTCCCGCCGTGCTGGCTCGCGCCAGCATGGCATCGGCTTCCGCCACACCGATGCGATCGGAGAGGTCGGCTCGCAGAGCCGCCGGATCGATGGTTTTCCGCCCGGAAATACGGGAAGTTTTGAAGCGGAAATGGGAGGTTTTCAGCCAGCCTGACCCGTCACCCGCACGCCCGTAGAACTGCCGAATACGGCCTTCCTGAACCTCGATTTCCACATCCAGGGCAGCCTTGTTGGATTTGAGCTTGGTGACCTCTGCCAGGGCCTGGTCAAGCACCGGATCGTTGACCGGATCAGCAGTGAATTTCGGGCATCCATCGGCGTGATCGCACCAATCGCACAGGGGATGGAAGCCGGCACAGAACGGGACATCATCAAGGCGGGTCTGTCCCGCTTTCACCGCCTGGACCGTATGCCATAGGGTTTCAGCGGTACGACGACACAAGCCCAGCATGGTGGCGTCTGGCGTGTAGGGTCCGAAGGTGCGCGCCGCCGACATGGACAGGCACAGCACCCAGCCTTCCATATCCACGGCATCCACCTTGTCCGGCAGGACGATACCGAACAGGTGATGGCAGAGCTGGGGAAAGGTCTGCTGGTCCAGGATCAGGATTCCGTGTTCATCTTTTATGCTGAACACTGGTCGGTTCCAGTGGGTGGCCAGCAAGCCGATCTGGCCATAGAGTTGGGCCTCGTAACCGGGATAGAGGGTTTTCGGCAGGTGCTCGGTGCTCTTCAACTCCAGCACCCGGATCGCCGGCCGGTTGCCACCGCCGGCCAGGACAAAATCAAGATGTGCCCGGATCGGAACACCATTCTCGACGGTGCTGATTTCCAACTGAGGAATGAGATTGACACCGTTGGCCCGCAGGGCGGATTCGACTCCGCCTTCCAACCAATGGCCGCGCTGGAGGATCAGTTGGCGGCCGAGAGCATCGGCGATCTGTCGTTCGGCACCTTGGCGCAGCCAGCGGGTGATGTCGTCACCATCGGGTGAAATTCCCCGGCCCAATTTGGAGGCGACGGCGGCACGGAGACAGGTGATCGCCCGACCCACATCGGAGAGGCCGATATAGGTGGAGCGGTCGCCCAGGTTCTGGATCGTTTGGGTTTGGCCATGGCGCAACAACCCGCGCGTCACTTGCGCGAGCAGGCCCAAGGCTCGGGGATGAGATGGCATGATTCGACTCCTTGGCGCACACGACAGAGCCCCGGTCGCAAGACCGGGGCTCTGGATCGATTGGGAATGTGGGGAAGAATTCAGGCGGCTTGGGCGTAGCGCCACCACAGTTTGCGGTTGCCATCCCAGCGGAAGCCGGCTTCCTGGAGGAAGGCCCGCTTGTCGCGGACGTTGCCGGAGGCGGTGATACAGAGCCTCCCGTTGCCGGCGGTCACGGTTTGGTAGGTGATGCCGTCGATCTTGGGCAATCCCGCCAGGACATCGACAGGATTATCCTGCGAATTTGCCGGTGGTGGATTGGGTGGTGGTGAGGTCCGCCGTTCCGTCGTCTTGGCTGGTTTTCCCCGCTGCGGCGTGGCCGCCTCGGCGTCATCATCGGTTTCGGTCACCATTCCCACCAGGGTAGCCAACCCATACCGGCGGGCGTAGGTAAGGGCCGAGCCGTAGCCCTGCGGGTCGTTCTTGGGCAGTGGCATCACCATCCGCGAAGATTGCCATTGGCCGGACTCGCCATGGACCAGCTTGGTGACCAGCCCCAGGTGGCCGGCGTCCGCCGCCACCGGGTATTGCGCAACCCAGATGGACTGAGCGGTCAGGGCATCCCGGCAGGCCTCAATGACTGAATTCAGCGAGGCATAGCGGTTCTTTACGAAGGGGTTCTCTGCATCCTTGCAGGCCGGGGTCAAAGCCTGCTGCACCTTGATCATCGCCTTCGCCAACTCGGCGATTTCCGGCGAGGACAGAATCTCCGAGGTCATCATCATTATGTCTCCAACAAAAATGCCCCACCTCGACATGGAGGCGGGGCGGGGTTGGGCATGGCCGGCGCGATATGAAAAGGTCGGCTGGCTACATCAGATGAATGATATATATCTGAAAATTGGATAAGCGGCGGCGCTACGAGGTTAATGCCAATCAGGTTTTCGCCTAGCGAAAGCTATTTGGGACGCCCGGAATCGAGGCGATAACGCTGAGCCTAGTGCCGGTGATACTGACGGGAGAGCCACCGCCGCTAACGTCCTCAATTCTTCCGATGAGCGGATCGAGATCAAGGCGGTTAGCCGCCGACCACATAGCCCAAGTTAATGAGGTCGTTCATGGCAATGCCCGGAAAGATTCAGAAATCGACGTCATCGGAGGCTGCAACCGCGTCGTTGGGGAAAACACGGCGGGCGACGAAAATGCCGATGACCGGCACCCTTGAAAATCTGGCCTTCAGGACCTTCTGCATGGCCTTGAAATGGGTCCCGGCGGTCAGAACATCGTCTATGATGCCGATGACCTTCGGCTCCGGATCCGCAACGGCCTCATTGATAACGTAGTTGGCCGCTATTTCGTCGATGCCCGGCCGCTCACCGGGGGTGCATTCATGCGCCGCCCGGATGCTCTCCCGTTGGATCACAAGCTCACGGACGTCAATGGAGAACTGCGCTGGTATGCCTTTGCAGACCTGCAACATGCGGTCGTCGTATTCGGGATCGCCTTTCGCCTTCGAAGGCGGAACCGGCACCAGCGTCGCCTTGGCTAGCCATTCCGGGTTCAGTCCTTGGGAGAACCAGGTCATGCACCGACTAATTTCCTGCACCTTGTAGCGATACTCGTTGAGATTGGTATTCTTTTTGCTCGGCTTCTTCTTTAGATTGTTGATCAGGCCGTTGGTGACGCTGAATGAATAGCCCTTGCCCGAGGTGTACTCGAACAGAAACAGGCATTGGTCGCCAACTTCAAGGTGGAAGTGGTCGCCTCTGTTGCTCTCGTCGATCAGACTGAAGCGAGCTGGATTAGCCAAGGGCTGCCCAGATGTCATCTGGCTCCCTTACCCGAATGGCACCCTGCTTCTCGTAATGGGCAGGCCAAGTGAGGTCTTGCCTGTGGAAGCACGAGTCGAGGATGAACAGTTTGCGTCCCTGGTGGAGCGCCGCTCGGGCCTGGGTCAAGGTTCCAGAAGTGTCGCCAGCCTCGACGATGATGGTCGCTTCGGTCAGCGCACTCATGGTGACGTTACGCTCGGGAAAAAACAGACGATTTTGCTGGGGACCCTGCTTCGAATAGCGCAGCACCGGCACCTGCGAGATCAGCAGGAAATCGGTGGCGATCTGTTCCTGAAGCTCACGGTTTTGAGCTGGATAGGCTTGCCCAAGCGGCGTCCCGACAACGGCGATTGTTATACCGCCAGCTTCCAGTGCCGCCGTATGCGCCGCACGGTCAATTCCAGCAGCCAAACCGGAGACCACGGCGAAGTTCCGATTGACCAGTTCCTTGGCTAGACGCTTGGCTCTGGCTTGCCCCTCGGGGCTGGCCTGACGGCTGCCGACCACGGCCACCGACCTCTTTTCAGTCAGTTCCCAAGCGCCCCGGTAATATAGAAACTCGATAGGGTGCCTAGCGTCTCGAAGCCTGGGCGGATAGTCGCCGGCGTGATGGATGCGCACCCCGAACCGGTGGATGCTGGCCTTCTTGAGTTTGGCCATCACCTCGGCTGCGCACTGCTCAGCCACCCTGCGCTCTACGAAATCCGATGGGAGGGCTTGGGGGGCGGCGGCGAACTTCTCGGCGATGCTCTTGAACGAGGCCCCCTTCTCCAGCCACAGTGCCTCGTAGGCGCCCATCTCTAGCATTGGAGAGATTGGAGCCTTGGCGGGGCCATCGTCGCAATAGGCAAGAAGGTTCATGGTTTTATCAGATTTCTCATGAGGAGAGCTCATCATACCTCTTCCTCGCCAGCAGTCCACTCCGAGAAACCTCATGACATGGCCATCGAAGTGCTCGGCGGGCGAAGATGCGTTTCTACAGAACCGGTAGCAGGTTGGGACACACGCGTCGAGTGTGACTGTCACACTCAATTCGACAATCCCATCTTGCCGAAATCCTGTGCCACCTCTTCGCCGCGAAGCACCCGGAGCGTCCCTTCGGAGAGAGCTTGCAATTCATCTTCGCCAGGGTAGGTGGAGACCGGGGCGATCCACCTCACCGATTCCGTCACGGCTTCGACCAGCTTTGTCGAATGCGCCATGCCACCCGTCAGCAGCACCGCGTCGACGTGCCCGCGCAAAACTGCGGCCATCGCCCCGATCTCCTTCGCGATTTGATACGCCATCGCTTCAAAGACCAACTCCGCCTTCGGGTCGCCTTCGACGATCCTCTGCTCCACTTCCGCGAGGTCTCGGGTCCCGAGATATGAATATAGCCCACCATCGCCGACCAGGAGGCGTTCGATCTCCTGCCGGGTAAAATCTCCACTGAAACATAGGCTGACAAGTTGGAAAACCGGCACGCTTCCAGCCCGCTCGGCCGAGAACGGCCCTTCTTCACGAGCATCGGTTGCGTCAATCATTTGCCCACCTTCATGGGCAGTAAAGCAAAACCCTCCTCCGAGATGGGCGATGATGAGGCGTAACTCGGAATATGGCCGCCGCTGTTCACGTGCATAGCGTTTGGCGATCGCCTTGGAATTCAAGGCATGGCAGAAACCGTCACGATCCAGCAGGGCGGCTCCCGACAAACGCGCTTTCTCGGAGCGTTCGTTAACGCTCACTGGATCAACGATGAACGCATCAACCCCAATGGGCAGGGCGATCGCTTGGGCTAGAAAAGCGCCCAGGTTCGAAGCGTGCTCTCCCCGTCCCGCGCCGGCCAACTCGTCCAGCATGGCCGGCGTCACTTGATAGGTTCCACTGGCCAGCGGGCGCAACAGTCCTCCCCGGCCAACCACGGCGTCGATGCTGGCACGCTCGACACCGCGGATATTCAGTTCACGCTCTATGAGCGCCCTGCGGTAATCCAGTTGATCGAGGACGGGGCGGCCCTTGAATGTCGCCAGTTCCTCGTCCGAATGACGCAGAGTCCAGACCCCTTCGACCCGGTTGTTGGTGAACAGGCCGAACTTGGTCGATGTGGAGCCGGGATTGATGGCCAGGATTTTGAATTCAGCGGCAGCCATAAAGCACTCCGAGAGCGATGGCGTTGATCTTGTCGTCCGCGCTCTCGACCCGCGACGGAATGAGTATCGGCACTTTCGCCCCCACCACGACGTGGGCGCATTGGGATCCGCCGAAATACTTCACGGCTTTGCCCAGGAAATTGCCAGCCTCGATCGTCGGGGCGATCATGCAGTCGGCATGACCGGCCACGGGGTGATGGATCCCTTTCACTTCGGCTGCCGCCCGCACCAGGGCGTTATCGAGCGCCAGAGGCCCGAACACCTGGGCATCGCCGAACTCTCCCATCCGCCCGCTCACGGTCAGCGCCTTGGCGTCAAGGCTGGACGGCATGCCATCTGACACCACTTCGGACGCGCTCATTACCGCGATCCTGGGGCGCTCGAAGCCCAGGCATCGCAAGACCTCGATGGCGTTAAGCACAATCTGCTTTTTCTGCTCAAGATCGGGCGCGATATTCAGGCCGCCATCGGTGATTCCCACCAGCCGCCGTTCACCGGAAAGCACGTCTTCAAACAACAAGATGTCGCTTAAAAGTCGCCCTGTCCGCAGGCCGTAGGTCTTGTCCAGCACCGCGCGCAGCAGTTCGTCGGTGCGCAAGTGCCCTTTGAGCAGAATATCGACGGTGCCCTCTCCGGCCATCCGAGCGGCCACGGCGGCGGGATCCTCGGCCGCGACGATCATGGCCTTGGCGATCAATTCATCCAGACCCTTTGCCGCGGCTTTTGCCCGGATCCTCGTCTCGTCGCCGACAAGAACCGGACGCGCGATGCCGAGCGCCATGGCGTCGGAAGCCGCCGCTAAGGCAACGTCGTCGTCGGCCGCGACCACGGCGACAACCTTTGGACCCCGTTGCCGGGCACGCCAGCGCAGTTCGCTGAAGCTTTTGATCCTGTCTTCCAAAGCGGTTGTCGGGATAGATATCACCGTCTCCACCCCGATCATCTGCCGCTATCCCGGAGCGCGGGTTGATCCTCTATGATTTTCCCCTTCAGAACCCGGCATTGGCATCGCAGGACGACAACGGCATCGCCTTTTTGATTGCTGATCTTGACGTCGTAGATGGAGTTGCGGCCGGCCGATCCGGTCTCGGTCGCTTCGGCGGTAAGGCGTTCGCCAAGATTTGCCGTCGATAGATAGAATGTGTCTACGCCGACGGCGATGGTGTTCACGTTCCAGGAATTGGCCGCAAATCCGCAGGCGGTATCGCCAAGAGCGTAAGTGAAGACGCCTCGGCAGACACCATGCGGTCCGACCATGTTGTCATTGACGGTCATGCCCAGACGCGCATAGCCGGGACGAATTTCCTCAAGGATTATGCCGTAAGCCTTGGCAAGGGCATCATGCTCCACCAATCGCTTGCCGACAGCACGAGCGACAACCTCTGAATCATGATCCGGCATCAGTTGTTTATCCTTTTCCGTTGGACAGAATGGCCACGGTGCAGGATTTGGCATCGCCGTCCTTGTCCGCGCCCATGCATTGGGCAATTCCGAAGCGGGCGTTTTCGATCTGCCGGAGGCCGGTCTGACCACGCAATTGGTGTGTCACCTCGACCAATTGCGCGACCGCCGTGGCACCGAGGGGATGCCCTCGGCTCAACAGGCCGCCGGACGGATTGACCGGCACCCGACCGCCCAATGCGGTCACCCCGTCCTCGACCAGTCGTCCACCCTCGCCGGGGGCGCAAAGACCCAGGGCTTCGCAATGGAGAATTTCACCGATGGAAAAGGCGTCGTGGCACTCGACAAGGTTGATGTCCTCGGGGCCGATACCGGCCTCTTCATAGGCGAGGTGGGCGCCGCGATAGTCGGTTTCCCAGCGGGCGAGATCCGGCTGCGGCGGATACATGCCGGTGCAGAGAATCGCCGAAGCCACCCTTATTTTCGCGCCATAGCGGCGAGCAGCCTTCTCGGAGAACAGAACCAGGGCTGCCGCGCCATCGGCGTTCGGGCAGCTTTGCAGTCGAGTCAGCGGATCGGCGATCATGGGAGAGGCCAGGACCTGTTCCACCGTGATCGGCTTGCGAAACACCGCTACCGGATTGTGCTCGGCATGCCGGCGGTTCTTGACCGAAACCATGGCCAGTTGATGGGCCGTGGTACCGTATTCATGCATGTGTCGTTGGGCCCGTAGGGCGAAGCTTGCCGGCACTACCGAGCCAAGCAGGGTATCGATCGCGGTTTCACCCGGGTTCAGCAGGCCGAGCTGAGGGACATGCATTTTTTCGGCGCCGACGACGATGGCGATGTCGGCTTGCCCGGACCTGATGGCGTTAACCGCCAGGAAGAATGCGGTCGATCCCGAGGTGCAGGCGTTCTCGACGTTGACGATGGGGAGCCCGCAAACTCCCACTTCACTCAGCACGTTCTGACCGACGGTGATATCCCCGAACAGCCTCTGCGCCAGGACATTGGCGAAAAAACCGGCCTGGACCTCGCGCGGAGGCACACCGGCGTCGCGCAGGGCCATTCGGGCCGCTTCGGCTCCCATGGAGACGATGCTTCGGGTGGCGTGTTCCCCAAAGGGGATGATTCCCGCTCCGCCGATCCAGACTTCAGCCATGTTGGCCCCCACTCAGATGAAAGACCGGCCGCAGGCATGGCTCGCCACTGTTGTCGTGACCCAGTGCGGTGACCCGGAGATCGACCTTGATGTCCGTTTTCAGGCCTTCGACCGCATCCGCCGCGAATAATCCGAAAATGCGCAAGGGCGCGTCGTCGAGGTCGATATAGCCAACCGCGTAAGGTTCCGGGAGGCCAAGGGGTGCCCTTCTGCGCACCGTGGTGAATGCATAGACATGCCCTCGCCCGGATAGGGGAACCACTTCCATTGGTTCCAGGCATTCCGGGCAATAGGAGCGCACCGGGAAGAAGTAGCGTTCGCTGCAATGGCAGCGACCAACCAGGACATCGCAGCCATCCCCGACGCCGCTGGGGAGGAAGCTGTCATTGAGGCCGAGCGGGAAAGTTGTGGACGTCATCGGCGGGCACTCCCTCTGTCCCAGGTGTCGGTGGTGACGCCATCCTGGCGCAGGCGATATTTCTCGATGCGCGCGGTCGGCGTCTTGGGTAGGGTCGGCATGAACCGGTAAAAGCGCGGGACCATGAACCCGGCCATGTTGGCTTCGCACCAGGCGGATAGGGCTTTGGCGGTGACGGTCTGATGCTCTTTCAGCACCACGCATACCATCACCTCGTCTTCGCCAAGTTCGGATGGAGCCGGAATCGCGGCGCATTCAAGGACGGCTGGGTGGCCGGCGACGCTGCGCTCCACCTCGAACGAGCTGATATTCTCGCCGCGCCGGCGCATGGCGTCCTTCTTGCGGTCGACAAAGCTGAAATAGCCGTCGTCGTCGTATTGAAGGTAGTCACCGGTGTGGAACCAAAGGTCCTGCCAGGCTTCGACGGTTTTGTCGGGCATGTTGTAATAGCCCAGCAGCATCGACCACGGTTGCCTGGTCCGAACCAGGAGTTCGCCCTGGCATTTGGGACCGACCGGCATGCCCTCGTCATCGACTAGCTTGATCTCGAAGAACTCTGATGGCCGGCCGCAGGTGCCCGGCTTGCGCGCGAGCGGGGTCGAGATCAGGGGCAAGCCAATTTCGCTCATCCCGTAGCCTTCGATCAGCATGACGCCGAAGCGTTCCTCAAAGGCGGCGAACAGACCCGGCCCGGCTCCGGCACCGACCATGACGCGGATACCATTATCCCGGTCTTTGCGACTTGGTTCCGCCTTCATCAATACGGACAGGATAGTGCCGATATAGTTGAACACGGTGCAGCGGTAATGCCGAACCTCGTCCCAAAAGGAGCTGGCCGAGAAATGGTCGCGAAGCACCATCCTGGCCCCGGAAACCATCGCTGCCATGGTTTGTAGAACCTGGGAGTTTCCATGGAACAGCGGCAGGACGTTGTACAAGCAGTCCGCGTCGGTATAGCCGCCACACCGGATCATGGTTTCAGCCATGACCCAGGCATAGTTGTGCGGCATCACCGATCCTTTCGACGGGCCGGTGGTGCCCGACGTGAACATGATGACGAAGGGATCGCTCCAGGCCACATCCACCGGAGCGGGGCTGCCGGCATTGGCGATCAGCCCTTCCCAGGGAAGCCAATGCTTATCCGCGAGGTTGGCATCCAAAGGCCCATCCCCGACCACAACGATATGGGTCAACTTGGGCAGATCGTTGATGATATCGAGGAGATGGGGCAGCAAAGCCTCGTCCAGGACCAGACCCGTGCAGTCGGACTGGTCGAGCATGTAGGTCAGAAGGTAGCCACGGTGGGCGGTGTTGACCGGAACCTCGATGGCGCCGATCTTGCTGAGCCCAAACCACGAGGTCAGGTATTCCGGCTTGTTGCTCATCAGGATGCCGACTTTGTCGCCCTTCCCGAAGCCGAGCGCTTGCCATCCGGCCGCGACCAGATCGGACATTCTGTCCATATCGACGAAGCTGTGGATTTCGTCGCGGAAGTGCAGGAACGGGCGCTCCCCATACCGCTTGGCGCAACTGCGGATCAGATGGGGAACGGTACGATCACGGGGGGAATCGGCCATCAACATCTAGGTTCTCCCCTCGTACCGAACCGCCGGGTTAGGGTAGGGGCCGTAATAGGTCAGGAGTTCTGCCGGCGGACGCAGCTTTTCCCACTCCTTGACGAATTCGGAGTAAGGTTTCGCGCGCCGCAGCCGTTCCTCGCGAGCGGCCTTGCGCAGGATCGCGGTTTCTGCCTCGTCGACCTTCAGGGATGCCTCATCGAAGGCAACCCGGTAGATGTGGCGCGCCGCATGCCGGCTGGCCAAGCCATCCTTCACATCCTTGACCACCGCCTGGGGATCGCGGTCGAGGAAATCGCCATAGCCGGCGCCGCCGTTGACGATGGAATAGACCGTATCACCCTCGGCATAGGGAACCGGCTGTTGCGCCAGTCCCATATAGGTGCGGTCTCCCGTCTCCGGGTTGCCGTCTTCATAGACTTCGGCGAGGTTGTGGGGAATCGACCGGTCGCCCTTGGCCAACAGATCTACCATGTTGCTGCCGCGAACACCCTGAGCGAACCCCGGTGGTGAAGCGCGACCGCCGAAGATACCCAGAGTGACCGGGAAACGAGATCCGATGCCGAAGCCGCCGATGGCCGCTCCCGGGACATTCTTCACCAGCAGGCCGAAGCCGACGCCCGAGCCGCCGCGATACTTGCCGTGCCCGTAGGAATTGTTGAAGAAGTTGCGGAAGGTGTAGACAACAGGGCGGCAGGATTCCGTATCCTCGATATCGGCGCAGTCGGTCATGGTGGCGAAGAAGGCGCCGCCGACATTGATACCGTCTCTGAAGGGGCGTCCTCCCATGCCCGAGGCATTGACCTCGGGAAGGTTGTCGGCGACCGGATCTCCGTGCTGATTGATGCCGGCGACGATGGTGGCGTTGAAGCCGGTGTGCCATGCGGCCACGGCGTGGTCCGGATCGATGGCATACATCATGCGCGCGCCAAGCATGAACATGCCATGGACGTAGCAGGTGGTTACCGGTGGCGAATAGGACACCGCGACATCGCCGGAGGCGTTGACCAGAGACTCGTCGTCGAACTCCCAGTCAAGGAAGTCGAGAAGTGCGTTGTTGGCGGGGAGGTCATGGAAGAACCATCCGCAATAATAGATCATCGTCACGCCAAGAACGCCCTGGAAGAACGCATTTAGCGGGCGGTCCCTCAGCATCGGTGACGAGCCGCGCAGATTGAGTTTCAGTTTGTCTCCGCGCTTTTCCACCTCGATATTGATCTTGAGCAGCCCACCATCGGGGCCTGTGGTGTCCAGGAATCTCGGCTGGCGGTAGATACCGTCGTTCATCTTGCTGATTTTCTTGCGGGCGGCCTGGCCGGTCACCAGCAGAATGCGGCGCAAGGCGCCGATGAAGAACTCCTCGCCTTTCTCGGCGATCACGGCGGAAATGCGGCGCTCGGCGATACGGCTGGCGGCGAGCCGCGCCTTGATATCCAGAACCATGGTCCGGGGTTCGCGGGTCATGGTGGCCAGGAAGGTCATCAGATCTTCCTTGAGGACGAAGTTCTCGGCGATCTTGATGGGCGGAACCCTCAGGCCCTCGTCGTAGTGAGAGCGGGCTCCCAGGACCATGCCGCCGGGCTCGGACCCCCCGCATTCGCCGGTATGGACGGCCGCACCAACGAAACAAACCAGCTTGCCGTCGACGAAGACCGGCACCACCAAGCCCATGTCCGAGCCATGAATACCGCCGTAATAGGGGTCGTTGAAGAAGAAGGCATCGCCCTCCTTTAGGCCGACCGAGGGATCATTCATGATGTTCTTGACGATGTACTTCACGGGAATCTGCGACAGAACCGCGTGGAAGTAGATGCCGGTGGCGCAGATGGACAGATCGCCAGAGGAGGTGTAGACGCCGAAGGCCACGTCACCCCAGCGCATCCCCATGGAGGCGCCCAGTTTCTGGGTCGTCTGCCAGCTTTCGCGGACGATCATGTCCATCTTGTGGCGGAAGATCTCGAACTCGGTTTCATCGATGACAGCCTGGGCGGCGGTCTCCTCTGGGGTCATGGGTTCGGGGCGAAGCCGGCTGACGACTTCGTGGTCGCGTCCATACCGCTGGGTGCTGATCTTGCTCATGTCTGTCTTCCTTATTCCTGGCCAGCGCGGTTCAGAATCCCGTTGCGCAACGGATCCATCCGGTAGGTCCAGCCCGGAGCAATCACGTAGGTGGTGTCGGGGGCCTCGATCAGGGCGGGTCCCGAAATCACGTTGCCGGGGACAAGCGCCGTCCAGTCGAAGACCGGAGTCTCTTCAAGACCGCGGCCAGCGTCGAAGCAGGCCGGGCGGGTTCCCCTGCTGGCGGCGGGAACCGGGGTGGGGCCGCCGTCTTTCTGGGTCCGCAGTTTGCGGCGCTCCTTCAGCACCGAGGCGGTCAGGTAGAAGCACTCGATATTGATGCCGCCGTCGGGGTAGGCGCATTCCGGGGAATAGGTTTTGGAATAAAGGGCGCCGAAGGCATCGCACAGCTGGGCGATATCAGCGGTTCCATCCAGAACCAGCTTCGGGGCGTCTACCTTGGTCAGGTTGTACTGACTGCCGTAGCGCATATCGAGGTCGAGCTTCAGGGTGATGCTGTCATCGGAAAAGCCTTCCAGCCGCAGATCGCGTAGCGCCAACTCGGACAGTTCGGCGACGACTCCGTTGAAGATGCTGACGTCGTCCAGATAGGACCGGGTGTCGCCGCGGTACAACCGGATGGTCCGCGACATTTCCCAAACCTGCCGGATATCCATGGCGGAGGCGCCAAAAGCCCCGAACACCGAAGACTGAGCGGGAACGACCACCGCTCCGGCACCGATATAGGGAGCGAAGCCGCAGGCGTGGGTCGCACCCGCTCCACCGCAAGCGAACACGGCAAAGTCACGAGGATCGCAGCCCTTGAGGGCGATCTCACTGAACACTTCCTGGCCCATGCGGGCGTCGACGATGCGGCGGATGCGCAACGCCGCCTCGATGGTAGAAATGCCCAACGGCTTGGCGATCTTTTCCTCGATCACCGCATGGCTGGCGTCGGGGTCGAGCAGCATCTTCCCGCCAAGGTAATTGTCGGGATTGAGGTAGCCGAGGACCATATCCGCGTCCGTCACGGTCGGTTCGACGCCGCCCTGGTCATAGCAAGCCGGGCCGGGCATGGAGCCGGCCGATTGCGGTCCGACTTCCAGGGCATTGCCCATCAAGGTGTTGACCCGGGCGATGGAACCGCCGCCGGCGCCGATCGACTTCACTTCGATGGCGGGAATGTTGGTGCGCCAGCGGTCGATGACCGGAATGAAGTCGTGGGTCTTCAGCTTGCCTTCGGTGATGACGCCGATATCGAACGAGGTGCCGCCCATATCGGTGAAGGCGAAATTGGGAAAGCCGGAAAGCATGCCTAACTCCGCTGCCCCGAACATGCCGGCCACCGGACCGGCGTTGTGAGTCAGCACCGCCTTGGTCCGGGAAACCTTCTTGGTGCCACCGGTGTTGTGGACCAGGATCAGCGGCCGGCGATACCCCTCGGCCCGCAGGTCATTGCCAAGGCGCCCCAATTCATCGGACATGATGCCGTGGATATAGGCGTTGACCACCGAGGTCATCATGCGGGGATACTCGCCCGACTTCGGTGAAATTTCGGAAGACAGGGTGACCGGCATGGAGCCGAGATAGTCTTCCGGGTATTCCTCTTCGATGATCTGCTTGATCATCTGCTCGTGGGCCGGATTCATGAACGACCACAGCAGGCAGACCACGAAACCCTGAGCGCCTTGGTCGACGAGGTATTGCAGCTTCTCCAGCACCTCTTCCCGCGACAGGGGGCAAACCACGTTGCCGAAGCAGTCCAGCCGCTCCCGCACGCCGACCACCATGTCGGTGGGAATCAAGGAAACCGGCTTTTCGATCATCGCCATGTCCCGATTCAGGTGCGGCGGCACGCCATCCGCCCAACTGCGGCCGCGGCCGATGAACATGGTGTCCTCGAAGCCGGCGGTGGTGATCAGACCAAGCTTGGGCCCGTTGTGCTCGATCAGCACGTTGGTGCCGACGGTGGTGGAATAGCGGACCGCCTGGATGGCCGACAGATAGGCGCGAGTGTCCAGCTTGTGGAGCTTGGCCAGCTCGCGAATCCCCCGCATGAATCCGACCGACAGGTCGTAATGGGTACTCGGGGTTTTGAAGGTAATGAGTGTGCCGTCATCACTGACGGAGCAGAAATCCGTGAAGGTTCCGCCGATATCGATGCCAATATTGTAGGTCATTATGTCCTCCCGACCGCTATCAGGCGCCAAGCGCCGCGATAGTCGTCTGAATTGTTCTTAAGTTTTCCAGGTTTGCCGTATCGGTGACGCCGCCGATGCCGAAGCCGATGGCCGGGCTCCCCGGTTTCCGGGCGGCCAACAGGCGCTCCGCCATGGCCTTGGCGGCGTCGGGTTGCTGCGGCAGTGGCACCACCACCGCCCGCCAGCCTTCCGGGGGCGCCTGGTCGGCTTGGTCCATGAACAGGACGTCGCAGTTCAGCGTCGCGGTGCCGTCATGGCCGCCGTCCACCTGCAGTCCGCTGGCGATGCCATAATAGCCAGCGATCTTGCGATAGGTGCCATAGGCCCGGCGCAAGTCGGGAGAGGGGGGCTGGATGAACGCATTCGGCCCTTCCATGAAGACCAGCATGTCTGGGCGATGTCGGCAGGCGGCCTCGACTAGGCGGGTCATCGGCGCCTTGATAACGGCCAGTGCTTCTTTTTCGGGGCGACCCGGAGCCAATTCGGCCGCCAGGGTTGCCGGTCCGCAGAGGGCAATGATGCATCCCAGGCTGCCGCGCTGCGTGTTGAAGAGGCGCTCCGCGGTATCCATCAGCACGGCCATCGGTCCCCGCGCATCCGGTTCGTCCATGGAATCTCCACAGGAGATCACGGAGAACGTCCCATTGAACCCAATGGCGACGGCATCGGCCCCAAGCAGTTTGGCCACCTGCTGCACCCCGGATGACCACAGGGCCGCGTTCCTGGTCATGTCGGGGTAGGAACACCCGGCCAAGCGCGGGGCCAGAGGCTCGATCATGGGGACGAAGGCCGGCTTGCTCTGTTCGCCGCGCAGCAGTTTTTCCAGGCGGGCGCGGGCGGTCATGGGGCCTCCGCATGGCGTCGCTTCAGGGCTGCGATGTCCAGCTCGATGTCATGGGTGATCGGATGTCCCGGCGGCAGGTATTCGCTCTCAATCATGCCGCCGCATTGAGGGCAGTAGAACTCGATCAGACGACAGTAATCACTATCGGGCGTGAAGCAGTATTTTGAGCCGTTCTGGACCGGGGGGTGGGCCTCATCCAGGGGGATCTCCGCGACGGCACAGCCCTCCTTGTAGTTGCGCTGAGCCTCGATCATAGAGTGACCGCACCGGTTACAGCACCATTTCTCGGATTCAAGATCGATATCCAGATACTCGGTAATGCGAACCTTCATGATGCAGTCCTTTCCACCACGATATTATTGAATCGGTCGATTGAGAGGGTCCAGTCCTGCGGGACGAAGACCGTGGTCTGAGCCGACTCGACGAAAGCCGGACCACTGAGATTATGGCCGTGGCCGAGGCGCGCCCGATCATAGACCTCGACGTTGTTCCAGCCCTGCGGTCCCATGTACAGGCGCCGCATGCCCTTGCGGCTGGTGGAGAGGGCATGGGTGGCCAGCGGAACCGGCTGGAGCCGGTAATGGGCGACCGGCGCCGTGGCGCAAAGGCCGAGCGAGGTGATGACCAAGTCACATGCCGGATCGTGGCTCAGTTCGGCGGCGGCGGCCTGGGTCAGGCTCTCCAGCGCCTTGTGGTCGCGGTGAAAATCCGGGGTGGTGAGAAGCTTTATCTCATCTCCGGTGGCGATGGATTCGATGATGAGTTCCACCGCCCAATGCAATTCTCCGGGATCGACGCCCTCTCCTCGCATGTCGCTCTCGGCCCGCAGCTTCAGAGCCGCCAGAATCGGCTCGACGGCGTTCAGGTCTCCAACTGGGCGGAGCTTGACGTCGGCTCGATGGTGATAGAGGTGTCCGATATCCATCAGGGATGAGGAATAGGCAGAGAACACGGCGGAGAACGGGGTGATGACGATGCGGTTGATCCCGGCCTGGGCGGCGACCGAACACGAGTGCAGTGGTCCGCCGCCACCATAGACCACGAGAAGCGCGTCATCGCCGGCCTTGGCCTGGGCGCGGATATCCGCAAGAGCGGTGCCCATGGTGTTCTCGATCATGCCGACGACCCGCCATGCGGCATCCTCGATCGAAATGCCGAGCGGCTGGGCGACATGACGCTCAATGGCGGCTCGTGCCTTTTCAGCGTCGAGTTGCGCCGCCCCCCCGAGGAAATAGTTCGGGTCGAGCAGGCCGAGAACGACATTGGCATCCGTCACGGTGGGTTCGGTGCCACCACGATCGAAGCAGGCCGGGCCGGGCAAGGCTCCGGCGGAATTGGGGCCGACCTGGAGTTTTCCATCGACCACTCCGGCGATGGAGCCGCCGCCGGCACCGACCGCCCGGATGGCGAGCATGGGAAGAATGCAGCGGAACCCTTCCACATCGGGGCGTAGGCTGTAGCTGGGTTCGCCTCGTCAAACATATCCGAGGTCAAAAGAGGTGCCGCCCATATCGGCGGACAACACCACTTCCGCGCCGTAAAGGGCGCCGATCTCGCGAGCGCCGAGAAGACCCGCCGCCGGTCCAGAATTGTAGGTGTTGATCGCCCGGGTCTTGGGCACGCGGGCGACGGCGCCGTTGTTGTGGCCGATCAGCAGTTGTCCCCGAAAGCCGCTTCGACGCAGATCCTCGCCGGCGCGGTACAGCAACCGGGCGAGCTTACCGTGGATATAGGCGTTGATGATCGCGGTATGAATACGCTCCAGATAGCCGGAGCGGCTGGAAATATCCGAGGCGAGAAAGACAGGCACCGAACCCAGATATTCACGCGGGTATTCCTGCTTGATCGCCAGACGCGCGGCGCGTTCATTGGCTGGGTCTTTCTCGCTGTCGGCAAAGGCGATCACCAGACAGCGGGCGCCACGATCGATTAGTTCCTGGGCTGCCGTGACCACCTTGGCCGGGTCTGGCGCCTGACCATCCACGCTTTCGGTCACGCCGAACACCATATCGGGTTCCACAAGCGGGACCTTGCCTTCAGGATCGGTGGTCGGCGCCAGCGTCTCGGACCCGGCGGTAACCAGAAGCCCGATCTTCGAGCCATCGCGGTTGATGATGCAGTTGGTTCCGATGGTATTGGAGAATCGAACCACATCAGCGTCGGCCAGCAGCTCCTCCATCGGGATTCCAAACGCAACAGCTCCGGCCTTGATGCACTCAAGGAAGCAGATGGTGAGGTTGTGAGGCGTGGTCTGTGTCTTGATCGTGCGAAATTCGTTTCCGAAGGTGAAAAAACCATCAGTAAACGTTCCGCCCGTGTCGATGTCTATTGTAAAGCCCATGGTAGAGTTTCCTCTGATTCTTGATTGCTTGCGCCGTTTTGCCGCTTAACACATAGGGAATCCGAAAAAATTAAACTGAATTTAATGTGTGCATCATGGTTCCGTCCCGATCACGGGGTCTGGAAATTCGCATAAATCGCCATGCATCGAACGATCGTTCTAGAGGAAAGCCTGAAAGGTGACCCGTTGTCAAGACGGGAAATCCAAAGAGGGAAGATGGCCGTGGCGCTGCTTGAGTCAGCCCCCCCCGTAATCTCCCGGAACATGCTGAGCTGGAGGCAGGGCCAGCGCGTCTGAGCTCTCTCCAATTTTGGTGGCGATTCCATGAATGAAGTCGTTGACAAGCCCCGATGGGTAGCACTAAAAGATATCTAGAACGATCGTTCGATCACGGCCCATGGCCGGTTCGATTAGAATCTCGGGCTTAGAAACCCGACAAATAATAAATAATGGAGGCGTCACATGAAATCACGTCACGAAATCTCCTCAGCCTAGAGAGCATTATCGGTGGGAATCGGTTTAATTCTGAGAATAGGTCAGAATAACGTCGATATTTCAAGGTGGGCAATGCGCTGTGTGCGTGGTCTCACCCATTGCTGACCTGTCTTGTGACGCATATGCCGCTCAAGCTGTGGGGATGAACTCATGAAAATCCAGGCTATCTTTGACGTTCGTAATCTCGCCACCATCGTTACAGGAGGGGCGAACGGCATCGGTTTCGCCTATGCCGAGGCGATGATCGACAACGGAGCGCGGGTGACGATCCTCGACATCAATGCCCCCCGGTTGAAGGCGGTCGTGGAGACTTTGCGAAAGCGCTACCCCGATGGCACCATCCACGGCGATGTTCTTGACGTTACCGACAAGGAAGCCGTCCACGCCACCTTCGACGCCGCTCGCCAGCGCTATGGCCGTCTGGATGTGGTCTTTGCCAATGCTGGAATCCACGGCGGCGGCGCTTTCCTGCGCGCCGACGGGACGCGTGATTCGGACGGCGCCATTGAAAACATTTCCGACGCCTGGCTGAAGGTCCTCGATACCAACCTGACCTCGGTTTTCACGACGATGCAGGCGGCTGCGCGGATCATGAAGACGCAGCCGGAGGGGGGGCGGATCATTGCCACGTCCTCGGTCGCGGCACTTGGCCCCTCCGCCCTGGTCGGCACCCCCTACATCACGGCGAAGACGGCGGTGGCCGGTCTGGTCAGGCAGGTCGCGCTGGAGCTGGCGAAGTTCAGGATCAGGGTCAACGCCATTGCTCCCGGCGGCTTTCAGACCGACATCATGGAACCCGATTTTGCCAAAATCCTGGAGCAGGTTTGCCCGACCCACCGGGTAGGCTCAACCGATGAGATCCAAGGCCTCGCGCTGTTCCTGGCCTCTGACGCATCCAGCTACGTGACCGGGACGCAGATCGTGATCGACGGTGGTCTGACTCTCGGCATGGCCGACTAGTTGGCGCCCCGGCGGCGCCCCGACAAAGTTCAAAGACCTGGAGGGTTCCATGGGTACTCGTAACTTTAGCAGACGAGAGGTTCTGGGGGCTGGCGGCGGTGCAGCGCTGTCCCTGTCCCTGTCGCTCTCCCAGCTTGGCCGGGGCTTGTCCCCCAGTTTCGTCAGCTCTGCCCTGGCGGCCGACCGACCACTGTCCTATGCCGGCTGGGAGGATATTTATCGCAGGGAATGGAAATGGGACAAGGTGACCTGGGGAAGCCACACCAATGTGTGTTTTCCCGGAAACTGCTCCCTGCATGTCTATACCAAGAACGGCATCGTTTGGCGCGAGGAACAGGCTGCCCGCTATACGGCGTCGAACCCCAACTACCCGGATTACAATCCGCAGGGGTGTCAGAAGGGCTGCTCCTTCAACAACAACCTCTATGGCAATGAACGGGTCAAGTTCCCGCTGAAGCGAGTCGGCAAGCGCGGCGAGGGCAAGTGGAAGCGCATCGGTTGGGACGAGGCGCTGACCGAAGTCGCCGACGCCATCCTTGATGCCCATCAGGCCCAGGGCACCGAAAGCGTGGTGCTGGACGCCCCCCATGCCCATGGCGGCCAAGCCGGGGGCTGGGGACCCGCCTATCGCTACAATCAGTTGCTGGCCGGTTCGACTCCCGACACCAATCTGTCCATCGGCGATTTCTATCCCGGTTTCTTTCAGACCATGGGCAAGATCGCAACTGGTCATTCCACCGACAACTACTTCGACGCGGAACTGATCATCCTGGCCAATTGCAATTGGTCGTATACGGCGCCGGGCCTCTATCACTTCATTACCGAATCCCGTTATAACGGCACCGAAGTCGTGATCATGGCCCCGGACCTGAATCCGACCACTCCTGCCTCGGACATCCATGTGCCGGTGAAGGTCGGAACCGACGCGGCGTTCTGGCTCGGTATGTGTCAGGTGATGATCGCCGAGAACCTCCACAATGCCGCCTTCGTCAAAGAGCAGACGGATCTCGCCATGCTGGTGCGGACCGACACCAAGCGCTTCCTGAGGGCGGCGGAGATAGACGGCGGGGCGGAGAACCAGCTCTATTTTTACGACCAGCGCACAGCACGCATCGTGCCGGCGCCGCGGGGGACCCTGGCGTTCGACGGCGATCAGGCGCTGGAGGGGACTTTCGTGGCCCGCCTGAAGGATGGCAGCGAAGTCAAGGTGCGTCCGGCCTTCGCTTTCCTCAAGGACCGGCTCGACGCTGAATATACCCCGGAGAAGGCGGGCAGGAGGTGCGGGGTCCACCCCAGCGTCATCATCGAGCTTGGGCGTAAGATGGCCAGGAAGCGCACCGCCACCTATACCGGCAATACGTCGGGCAAGTCTTATCACGGCGATCTCAACGAGCGGTCACTCCTTCTCGCCACGGCGCTGAGCGGCAATTGGGGCAAGCCCGGTACCGGCTTCAACTTCTGGACATTCGCGTCCGGCGGGATGGAAGCCCTGATGGTTATGGAGAAGACAGTGGCCGAAGGGGGGCTTCAGAACCTCAGGGCCATGGGAGCGGCGATCGGCGCCGAGATTGCCAAGGAAGATCCCTCCGCCACCGACGAAATCATCAGCATCAAGGTGTTGGAGAAGCTGACCGCCCTTCACGGGGACTATCCGCCAGCCTTCTGGCTCTACTATCACGTCGGCTTCAAGGAAGTCTGGAACAATCCGGACTACCAGGACCCGGCCATGAAGCGGAGCTTCACCGAATATCTCGAAAGCGCCATCGACAAGGGGTGGTGGAAGCCGCAGCACATTCCGCTGGCCAAGGACAAAGAGCCGCAGGTGCTGCTGATGTTCTGTCACAACCCGCTGCGGCGGACGCGAACAGCCAGCAAATACCCCCAGGTGCTTTTTCCCAAGCTGAAGATGCTCTTCGCCATCGAGCCGCGCATGTCGTCATCGGCCATGTTTGCCGACATCGTGCTGCCGGCGGCCTGGTACTACGAGAAGCCGGACATCAATCTCGGCTATGTCATGAGCCCCAGCATGGCACTGATCGAGCAGGCGGTGGAGCCGATCGGCGAGGCCAAGCAGGAATGGGAAATCTTCTCGCTCATCCTGAAAAAGGTCGGCGAGCGGGCTGCTGCGCGCGGTATGGATGGTTTTACCGACCATGCTGGCATGCCTCGCCATTATGCTGATCTGTATGACCGCTTCACCATGGGGGGCAAGGTTCGCACCCAGATGGACGCCGTCCACGAGCTGGTCCACATCAACAAGGCGCTTGGGGTCTACGCCAAGGATTACAGCTATGAGCAGCTTCAGAAGGAGGGCCATATCCGCCTTCAGGGGCTTGGCGACAGCTTCAATCCGCTGACCGCAGCCAATGAATACGACCCCAACAAGCCGTTCTTCCCCCTGCGCTGGCATGTGGAAGAGAAGAAGGTCTACCCGACCTATACCCGTCGCGCCCAGTTCTATATCGACCATGAATGGTTCATTGAGCTGGGGGAGGAACTCCCCGTCCACAAGAACACGCCCAATACCGGCGGCAAGCACCCGTTCCGGCTGACCAGCGGTCACCCCCGGGTCTCGGTGCATTCCATGCACATCACCAACGAGTTCCTCTTGCGGTTGCATCGTGGTCAGCCAGTGGTCCACATCAATGATGAAGTGGCGACGGCGCGAGGCATCAAGGATGGTGACCGGGTGCGTATGTTCAACGACGTCAATGAATCCGAGCTTCTTTGCCGGGTTTCCGCGTCCGTCGCTCCGGAACAGGTCATTGTCTATATGTGGGAGCCCTATCAATACAAAAAGTGGCTCAATCACGACAACCTATTGGTCGGACAACCGAAAGCTCTGCAATTCGCCGGAGGATACGAACAGATCGGGCGCTTCCACTTCATGTGCGGCAGCCCGACCCTGAACGACCGTGGCGTCCGTGTGGACGTGGTCAAGGCGTAGCTCCGAGCGGATTTGAGAGGGGTAAATCATGACTTACGCACCCAAGGGAACCAAGCAAGAGTTGAGGCATGCCGCGCGTCAGGTTGCGACGGTAATTGATCTCAGTAAGTGCCTGGGCTGCCAGACCTGCGTCGTGGCCTGCAAGAATCTATGGACCAAGCGGCCGGGTACCGAACATATGCGCTGGATGAACGTGACCACCTACCCGGGCAAGGGTTATCCCAGGGATTGGGAGAAGAAGGGTGGTGGCTTTGATGGCGGCCAGGCCCATCCCGGCGAACTGACCAACATGGTCGATTGCGGTGACGTCTTCCGCTTCAATCATGATGAGGTCTACAACCAGGGCAAGGGACAGTCCGTCGTCTTCAAGCCGGTGAATTCCAAGGGCGAGAATCCCGATTGGGGATACAATTGGGATGAGGATCAGGGAGGAGGCCAGTGGCCCAACCCGTATTTCTTCTACTTTCCCAGGAACTGCAATCACTGCACAAACCCGGCGTGCGTCGCGGCTTGCACCCATAATGCCCTCTATAAGCGGGAGCAGGACGGCATCGTCGTCCTTGATCAGGATCGTTGCCGCGGCGACCGGCTCTGCATCCAGGCGTGTCCCTACAAGGCCATCTACTTCAATCCGGCGACGGAAAAGAGCGAGAAATGCATCGCCTGCTATCCGCGCGTCGAGCAGGGAATCGCTCCGGCATGCAACCGCCAATGCCCTGGACGGACTCGGCATTTCGGCTATCTCGACGACGCCAACAATGACGTTCACAAGCTGGTGAAGGTTTGGAAGGTAGCGATTCCGCTGCATCCCGAGCATGGAACCGAGCCAAATGTCTACTACATCCCGCCATGGTCCCCCCGCGCCTATGCGGCGGACGGATCCATCACCGATCAGATGCGGATTCCCATGGCGGAGTTGGAAAAGCTGTTCGGTCCTGCAGTCAATCCCGCCATGGAAACCCTGCTGGCCGAACGCAACAAGAAGCTCAACAAGCAGCCGTCCGAACTGATGGACATTCTCATCGGGCGTGACTGGTACAAGATGTTCGGAGGCTTTTCCGCCCGCCCATTGACGCCTGCGGTGGAAACTTCCGGTAAGAAAGGGTGAGCGCAATGAAAGCCTATCGTGTCGCGGCCAGCAACGCCGAACTTCTGGACCCTCAAAGTGCGAAGTGGGGGGGAATCACCGCTGAGACGATTGATCTCGCGCCCACCCCCCTTGCCGGAATGGTGGATCAGGTTTCGCCATTTCTGGCTGCCGATAGCCTTGACCATGGGCGTATCGGGAAGTTGACGGCTTCTGCGGCCCATAATGGCCAGGTCCTTGCCGTCCGCCTGACCTGGGAGAGCGAGCCGCATACCGCCATCCGCGATCTGGACCAGTTCGTCGATGGTGCCGCTGTTCTGTTTCCCATGTCGCCGGAGGCCGAGGCCATCACCATGGGCAAGGCCGGGGCACCGGTTAACGCCTGGTTCTGGCGGGCCAATCATTCGGACACTCCCTTCGACGTCGTGGCCGAAGGGTTTGGCTCCAGCGAACGGCGGAGCGGCTTGACCAGCCACCTAGCCTCCAAGGCGATCCACGATGGTGTTCGCTGGGCGCTGGTTCTGCAAAGGCCGTTTTCCGCCGGCAAGGATTACGTGACGTTTGCGCCGGGCAAGGAAACGCGAATCGCCTTCGCCGTATGGGATGGCGGAAACAAGGAACGTTCCGGGCGCAAGGCGATTTCGGGTGAGTTCTTTCCTTTGCTCATGGATAAGTGAGGCCTTCGGCATGAACCACCACTCCATTTCGGTCCCGATTCGCCAAGATCGCCGCGAGGCGGTCGCCCGTGCCAGGGCTTACGCGGTGTTTTCCAGGCTGTTCAGTTATCCCTCCGACGAGGGGGCGCCGTCGATCCTGGATGGCTCTCTGTTCGTGGAACTGCGTCAAGCGCTTTTGGATCTCCCCCATGCCGGTTCCCTCGGCGCCTGGGATTGGCCGTCCTTGCCGGTTAGCGCCGAGGAGCTTCAGGCATGTTATTGCCGGCTGTTCGAGGCATCTCGTCCCAGTGGGGCCTCTGTCTCCTTGAATGAGAAGGATTACGTCTCCGACGAACGATCTCAGGTGTGGGAAGATATCCTGCGGTTCTATGAGCATTTTGGGATCGAGTATTCCGCCAATGGCGGGATGGAAATGCCGGACCACCTCGTCACCGAATTGGATTTCCTTCACTACTTGTCATTCCTTGAGGTTGGTGCCGAGGGAAATGTTGAAGATTTTTCCCGCGCCCGCGCCGATTTCCTGTCCCGTCATCCGGCGAAATGGGTCACCGGCTTAGGTGAAAGGCTCGCCCGTGCGGAAGATGGGGCTCCCTATGCCGGCTTTGCCGGCTTGCTCAAGGCGTTCGTGGCGGGTGAGGTCGGCAGAGCCGCGATCTGAACGGTGTTCCCTGCTCGGGTAAGGCCCTCCCGGACCTGAGCTACCTCGGCCTCGCCTCTTCATGGGGGCGAGGCCTTTTTTTTAAATCAATTGGCCCTAGGCAAGGATTCCATGAAGCGCAAAGTCGATGATATAGTCCTGAAGCGTGGCGGCTGGAAGTTTACCATCCTCCCTGTACCAGCGAAGATGCCAGTTAATAAGCCCAAGGACGTTCAATGCGGTAATTTTCACATTCTTTGTTCTTATGATTCCATCATCTGTCATTCGCGATACTTCTTTGACGTAGATATCGAATATTTTTTTATGAATAATCTGGTTTGCTTCAGCCCCCTCCTCGGAAAGCATGCTTTCATCGACAAAGAATATTCTTGATTCGCGATGGTGCCGTTCGACGGATTCCAGGTGGGTGCGAATCAGAATTTTAAACCGCTCCACCGGATCAGTGCAGCCTCGCATGGCTGCGGTCAGCCTGTTGGGGAGGTCCTTTACCGAATGCTCCAGGATGGCGAGCCAGAGCCCCTCCTTGTTGCCAAAATGATGATAGATGTTTGACAGGCTGACGCCGTGCGCATCGGCGATGTCGCGGATCGAGGTCCCCTTGAACCCTTTTTTTGCGAACAGCTGAATGGCGACATTCATGAGATCCTCGCGTCGGGTCGTGAGTTCCGCCTCATCGACGACGTTTTCGCCGGCCTTCCGCGTCTTCTTCATTTTTTCCCCCTGATTTGCCATCGTCTGCCTCGAACGATCGTTCTAGGATAGAACGCCAGGATCGAAGAATTTGTCAAGCAGCGGGTGTGCCCAATTCCGTCTTCTCGTGATGCCGTGGCTCTCGTCCCTTGCCACTGACACGCCTCGATCAAATCCGACATTCGTCCTGATCTGACATGGCCGGGAACTTAAGACCCTTCTGTTGTGTTCATTCCAGATAGTGCTGCGGCGCAGCATTGTTCTTGGTTGAGATTCTCCTGTTGTCGGCGATCTCGCTCGGAATGCCTTGACAGAAGGTGCGTTATGGATTTTATTGTGTAGAACGATCGTTCGATCCTGATGCGGGCGGCGGCCAGATCCAAGTGCCGATTTCTGTTCACAAATAGAACGAACGTTCGATACTTACGGGCGCGAGCTTCGCCTCCAGCGGCCCTTGTGCGCCAACAGATAGGACGAACGTTCGAACCATTCATGCGCATGGGGAGCCATGTACCAAAAACAAAATGGCCGAATAAAGGTCAAATCCCAACCAGAAACAGGGGTGAAGTCAATGAGAAGGATAAACAGGGAAGCGACCAGACATAGCGCTACCGCAAAAAATAGCGCTGGTGTGTCTGCCTTGGCCGTCATTTCAATGCTGTGTGCATCGGGGGTACAGGCGGCTGAAATCGACACCGGTACGGACCTCCAACTGCGCTGGGATAACACCGTCAAATACAGTACCGGAGTGCGGGTGGGGAATCCCAACGCTGGCGTCTCAGACAATCCCGGCACGCCCTATTCGTTGAACGGCAATGACGGCGACCGCGCGTTCAAGAAGTGGAACGTCATGTCCAATCGCGGCGATCTCCTGAGCGAGTTCAACGCCAGCTACAAGGATTTCGGATTTCGGGTCAGCGGCGCCGCCTGGTACGACGATGTCTACAATAATCATCATGCCAGCGACCCGGCCAACCAAGTCAACGCGTCGAGTGTCGGCTCCGATACCTTCACCCACGCCACCCAGGTTCAGCAGGGCAAGAACGCGGAATTGCAGGACGCCTTCGTCTTCGGCAAGGGCGATGCCGGCGACACGACGGTGCGCTTCCGCGCCGGCCGCCACACACTGCTGTGGGGCGAAAGCCTGTTCCTGGCCTCCAATGGCATCGCCTATGGCCAGGCCCCCATCGATGTCGCCAAGGCGGTGGGTGTCCCCAACACCCAGGCCAAGGAAGTGTTCATGCCGGTGGGGCAGTTGTCGGTGCAGATTCAGCCAAGCGACAATTTGACCCTGGAAGGGTATTGGCAGCCAGAATGGCGGCCCAGCCGTCTCCCCGCAGCAGGATCGTATTTCAGTACCGCCGACTTCCTGGGGGCTGGCGCCGAACGCATCCTTGCCAAGGGCTATAATGCAAGTGGCGCCACAAACTTCCTGTATTTCAGTCATCACAAAGACATCAAACCGGACGGTTTGGCTGATCAGATGGGCGTCGCCGCCAAGTTCCGTGTCCCCAAGATCGACACTGATTTTGGCCTCTACGCCTTGATGTATGACGACAAGGAGGCACAGGTTTACGCTCATACTGCCAACTTTGGGGTTGGTCAGCCCGGCGATTACCAAGAGGTCTATGCCAAGAATATCCGAATGTACGGTGCCAGCGCCTCGACCAATCTCGGCGAATGGAATGTCGGCGGCGAGGTTTCCTACCGCCAGAACACCCCGTTCATCAGCGGTGATCGCGGCTTGATGGCCGGTGTTCCCGTGGATGCCGATGCCGGCAACAAGCGTCAATACGCCACCGGAGACTCTTTTCACGCTCAGATGTCGGGCATCCTGCTGCTGGGACCAACTTCCTTATGGCAGGGCGGCAGCATCGTGGGAGAAGTTGGCGGCCACCGAAGAATCTCGGTTGATGAAAATCGTGGCATGCTGGACACCAAGCGCAGCCATCAAGTGGTTGGTGTCCGCACGGTGTTCGAACCCAGCTATTATCAGGTGGCTCCCGGTATCGACATGTCGGTTCCCATCGGTGTCGGCTACACCATCGGCCAATCCCCCATCGATGTCGGCTTCAACAACGGCGCCCCGGATCGTGGCGGCGATGCCAGCATCGGGGTGAAGGCGGACTATGAAAAGCTCTGGTTCGGCTCCCTCAACTACACCCATTACGTCGGGCGCGACGACCAGCAGATGCTGCTGGGACGTGATTTCGTGTCGCTCAGCGTGCAAAGAACATTCTAATCAAGGGGGGCAAATCTATGAAACTTCGTATTGGACTGACGCTGGCAGCCTCGCTTTGCGGTGTTGCCATACTGACCGGGTTGGCTTCTTCCAGGGCCACAGCCCAAGAGGCTGCGAGCCTTAAGACCACCCTGACCCCCGTTGGGGCCGAGCGGGCTGGGAATAAGGACGGCACCATCCCGGCCTGGGATGGTGGTTACACCAAGGTGGACCCATCCTGGCAAGCCGGCACGCCCCGACCGGACCCGTTTGCTTCGGAAAAACCCCAATTTTCCATCACTGGGGGCAATAGCGCTAAATACGCCGATAAGTTGAGTGAAGGCGTGCTGTCCTTGCTGAAGAAGTATCCCGATTTCCGCATGGACATCTATCCGACCCACCGTACCGCCGCCACTCCCGACTGGGTTCAGGATAACATCGCCAAGAACGTGACCCGGGCCAAGGCCGCCAATGGCGGCCTGTCAGTGGAATCCGCCTATGGTGGTATCCCCTTCCCGATCCCCAAGACCGGGTTCGAGGCCATGTGGAACCACCTGTTGGCCTGGAAAGGTGAGGCGAGCCAGGAAAAAATCCGCACTTATGTCGTCAATGACGGTCAGGTCGTCATGACGGCGGAAACTATTCTGGATAATTTCTCGCCCTATTACCAGAAGAGCGGAACCATCGAGGCTTTCAACGGCGACTACTTCTGGGTCCGTCTCGTTCAGACCGCACCAGCTTATAAGGCCGGTGAGGCAATTCTGGCCTATGATCCGCTCGACTTCGTCAACAAGGGGCGCCAGACTTGGCAGTACCTGACGGGGCAGCGCCGGGTCCGCAAGGCCCCCAGTATCGCCTATGACACCCCGGATTTCATCACCTCCGGCGTGGCCAATTGGGACGAGTCTTATGTTTTCAGCGGCGCGCTAGACCGCTACGACTGGAAACTTGTTGGCAAGCGCGAGATGTATATTCCCTACAACGCCAATAAGTTTGCGCTGGCAAAAATCGAGGATATCCTGAAGCCGGGCTTCCTCAATCCTGACGATGTGCGTTGGGAATTGCACCGAGTGTGGGAAGTCGAGGCGACGCTGGCCCCCGGCAAGCGCAACGTCATCGCTAAGCGCCGTTTGTTCCTGGATGAGGACACGTGGATCGTCGCCCTGGGAGACGAATGGGATGCCAATGGCCAGATCTGGAAAGAAACATTTGGTCTTTTGACCTTGGCCCCCGATATGCCCGGTTTGATCCCGCGCCCTTGGGGAACCTACAATCTGCAATCTGGGGCTTATCTGATTAACGGCGCCCTTAACGGCTCGGACATCGCCTACAAGTTTGTCCCGTCTTGGCCGGACAAGCACTTCACCCAGGGTGCCTTGGCGGGCGAAGGACAATAAGACCTGCCAAAATAGTATGACAATTGGCGCCGTATCCGCGGTAAATCGCGGATACGGAAGCCAAGACATAGAGATATCAGGAAGGAATCGTCATGAAGATCAGGCGGCCTCTGGCCGTTACTGCAGCGGTCATTCTTGTTGGCACCGCCATCGCGACAAAACTTGCTGCTACGTCTTCGGGTGGTGAGGCACATGCGACCGGAATTACCGCAGCCACGCAAGTAACCAAATTGGCCTCGACATCTCTTCTGCTGTCGATTGCCTCGACGGGAAAGCGGTTGGTTGCCGTCGGTGAGCGAGGGCATATCCTGCTGTCGGACGATAACGGTGGGACATGGCGGCAGGCTTCGGTTCCGGCCAACGTTACGCTGACGACGGTTCGCTTCGCCTCCGCCTCCACCGGGTGGGCGGTTGGTCATTCCGGCCTGATCCTTCAGACCAGGGATGGTGGCGAAACCTGGACGCGCCAATTCGATGGTATTCGGGCAGCGCAAGCGACCCTGCTGGCTGCCGAGGCGGGCGGTTCGCCCGAGCGTATCAAGAAGGCGAAGCTTTGGATCCAGGACGGGCCGGATAAGCCCTTTCTTGCCCTGTTGGCGCTTGACGAACAAAGGGCTTTCGTCTTCGGCGCCTATGGCTTGTCGTTTATGACGGACGATGGCGGCACCAATTGGACCCCCATGGACGACCGTTTGGACAATCCGAAGGCGCTGCATATTTACGGTGCCGCACTGGTGGGGAAATCCATATTCCTGGCTGGCGAACAAGGATTGATTCTGCGCTCCGATGACGGCGGCAATAGCTTCCGGAAGGTGCCGTCCCCCTATGACGGCAGCCTGTTCGATATCTTCGCCGGTCCAACCGGCGACCTTGCCATCATAGGGTTGCGGGGACACGCCTATCGATCGGTGAATGGCGGCGATAGCTGGGCCGAGTGTGGGCACCCAGGCGAGGAAAGTGTGATGGGGGGGATCGCCTTGTCGGACGGCCGCTATGTTCTGGTTACGGCCGGAGGTCATCTCCTGGTTGGGGATCAGGCGTGTCGGACCTTCTCCTCGGTCGATGTGCCCGGCGCGGGGCCCTTGGCGGGACTCACCTTGCGGCAAGGCGGGGAGCTCGCTCTGGTTGGTGCCGCCGGTTATGCGCAGGCGCAAATTCCACCATATTTTTCCGAGGCTGGCAAATGAGCCCTCATGGCGACTCCCTGGGAATGGACCATCCGGTAATCCGCCGCATCGAGGATTTCGATAGCCAGTCCGGCTCGCTGGTGGAGCGGCTTCTGTTCAACAATCGTCGGATCGTGGTAGGCGCCTGCCTGCTGATCACCCTCATCCTGGGCTATCAGGTGTTGGGGCTTCGGCTCAATGCCAGCTTCACCAAAATGATCCCCACCGGGCATACCTATATCGCCAATTTCCTGGCCCATCACGACGATCTCAAGGGACAGGGCAACACCATCCGCATCGCCGTCGAAACCACCGGCGATACCATCCTGGATGCCAAATATCTCCAGGTACTGCAGGAGATCAACGACGAGGTCTTCCTGCTTCCGGGGGTCGATCGTGCCTATATGAAGTCGTTGTGGACCCCCGCCACCCGCTGGATCGCGGTCACCGAGGACGGGCTCGATGGCGGCACCGTCATCCCCGACAGTTATGACGGTACCCCCGACAGCCTGGCCCAGATCCGCATCAACATCGATAGATCCGGCGAGATCGGCCAGCTTGTCGCGCCCGATTTCCGTTCGTCGATCATCGTCGTCCCCCTGCTGGAACACGACAGCGCCACCGGCAAGCCGATTAATTACAAAGAATTCTCCGACCGGATCGAAACCCTGCGCCAAAAATACGATGACAAGGGAGTTCGGCTGCATGTCATCGGTTTCGCCAAGGTGGTCGGCGATCTGATCGAGGGCCTGCGCTCGGTGCTCGGCTTCTTCGCCGCCGCCTGCGCCATCGCTACCGCAATGGTTTTCTGGTTCACGCGATGTGTGCGCAGCACTGCCCTGGTCGTGTCGTGCTCGCTGATCGCCGTGCTCTGGCAATTGGGACTTCTGCCGGTGCTTGGGTTCGATCTGGATCCCTATTCGGTGCTGGTCCCCTTCCTGGTCTTCGCCATCGGCATGAGCCACGGCGCCCAGAAAATGAACGGCGTCATGCAGGATGTCGGTCGCGGCACCCACCGCCTGATCGCCGCCCGTTACACCTTCCGCCGGTTGTTTCTCGCGGGACTGACCGCCCTGATCTGTGATGCGGTGGGCTTCGCCGTTCTGCTGGTGATCGACATCCGCGTCATCCAGGAACTGGCTCTCATCGCCAGCATCGGCGTCGCGGTCCTGGTGTTCACCAACCTGATTCTACTGCCGATCCTTCTCAGCTATACCGGCGTCAGTTCCACCTCGGCGCTGCGGACCCTGCGGACCGAGGCCGCCGATCTCGCCGGTCAAGGCAAGCATCCGCTCTGGCGTTTCCTCGACCTGTTCACCCAGAAGCGTTGGGCGATCCGGGCGGTCGCCGTCTCCCTGATCCTGGCCGCCGGCGGGCTGGTGATGCGCGGCGACCTCAAGGTGGGAGATCTCGATCCCGGCGCCCCGGAACTGCGCCCCAACTCCCGCTACAACCAGGACAATGCCTATATCGTCGGCAATTACGCCACCAGCAGCGACGTCCTGGTGGTGATGGTCAAGACGCCGGCCACCGCCTGTGGCCAATACGCAACCCTGGCCAAGATGGACAGTCTGGAATGGCAACTGCGCCAACTGCCCGGCGTGGAAACCACATTCTCGCTGGCCGGGCTGGCCAAGCAGACCATGGTCGGCATGAACGAGGGCAACCTCAAATGGTTCGAGTTGATCCCCAACCAAAGCCTTCTCAACGCCGTGGTGACCCGGGCACCACGTGGCTTGTTCAACGAATCGTGCGACCTGCTTTCCATCTTCGTTCATCTGCGCGACCACAAGGCCGATACCCTGGCCTCGGTGGTAGCGTCGGTCGAGGGCTATATCGCCACTCAGCCGCCCAGTGATGTCAGCTTCCTGCTTGCCGCCGGCAATGCCGGTATCGAGGCCGCCACCAATATCGTGGTGGAAAAAGCCTCACGCGAAATGCTGCTGTGGGTCTACGGCGCCGTCGCCCTGATGTGCTTCGTCACCTTCCGCTCGTGGCGGGCAGTGGTGGTGGCCATCCTGCCGCTGGCACTGACCTCCATCCTGGCCGAAGCGATGATGGCTAGGCTTGGCATCGGCATCAAGGTGGCGACCCTGCCGGTGATCGCGCTCGGCGTCGGCATCGGTGTCGATTACGCCCTTTATATCCTCAGCGTCATGCTGGCCCGGCTCAGGGAAGGCATGTCGCTGTCCGAAGCCTACTACCGTGCCCTGCTGTTCACCGGGAAGGTGGTCATGCTCACTGGCGTCACCCTGGCCATCGGTGTTGCCACCTGGGCTTTCTCGCCAATCAAGTTCCAGGCCGACATGGGCATCCTTCTCGCCGCTATGTTCCTGTGGAACATGCTCGGCGCCCTGATCCTGATCCCGGCTCTCGCCCGCTTGTTGTTGCCCAAGAGCGGCAGTGCCTGATGTGTCGTCCTGATGGGTTGACGGCAGATCAATCTTCACTGGAGGTCAAAATGAAGCAGGTTGAGAACGCCGGTGGCCTGGATCTTCGCAAATTTCTCCTGATCGAGTTGGGAATGTCGGCCCTCTGCAATGGCCTGATCAATATCGGAATGGCACACGCCGCCTTTGGTGTGCGGATTCCGACACGTTCCGGCCACCCATTCCGATTTGATTCCGGCCACTGATTCCGATCGCGTTCCGGCCACCCATTCCGATCCGGTTCCGGCCACCTATTCCGATCGCGTTCCGGCCACCCT
>Ga0316222_1001155_pt1 | contig 33931 bp, 19 predicted proteins | sample TBH18011metaG_FD_206008 | JGI IMG/M metagenome (GOLD analysis project Ga0316222, IMG submission 206008) | Freshwater microbial communities from Trout Bog Lake, Wisconsin, USA - TBH18011 | ecosystem: Environmental > Aquatic > Freshwater > Lake > Hypolimnion/Profundal zone | place: USA: Wisconsin... | reverse complement strand
AAACGAAGCCCAAAACCAAAAAGACCGCTGTCCGCAGGACCCTCAGCCCATCGCTACAACATTTTTGGAAATGCTCTAAACCTTGGACCATCATCACCTCCCCCAACCACCACTCGCGCCCCTTGGACTGCGGCTCGCCCCGCCGCCAACGCACCACCTCCGCGCCGTCCGGCTTTGCCATCTTCCATCCTCATCGCCTTGCCCCCGACATTGACCTTGGACTGTTCCCCCGCTCCATTCTTGGGTTGCCACCAGCGGCTGATTGGTAAAAGATGAGTGCCGGAAGGTTTGTCAGCCAGCGGTTTAACCCTTGAACGAATAATTATATCCAATCAGGAAATCAGGAAACTGCGGCTGGAAGACCGGTCTCGTTGTCCGGCCGGAAAACATCCGGAGCCCCGGCAATAATTCAAAGGTCCGCCCGACGGCAAACGTCCTATCAATCAAATGAGACTCAACCGGTTTTCACTCAAATTCTTCGCCCTCGCCACCGCCCTGCTGGCCGGATGGATACTCAAAGCCCCGGCCCAAACCGCCCCCGGCATCACCAACCAACCCGCCAGTCAGACTGTCCCGCCAGGCACGAATGTAGTCCTCACCGTCGGCGTCAGCGGCACCGCCCCGTTCAGCTACCAATGGCAATTCAACGGCACCAATTTCCCGAATAATCTCATCGGCACCGTCGTGGGTACTGGTAGCAGCACCTACGCAGGGGACGGTGGCTTGGCCACCAATGCCAGCTTACGTTTTCCCTGGCGGGTGGCACTGGACACAATGGGCAATCTGTATCTTGCCGACTCCGGTAACAACCGTATCCGCAAAGTGGATACCAACGGCATCATCACCACTGTCGCTGGCAATGGCACCAATGGTTTTGCAGGGGATAATGGCGCAGCCACCAGTGCCAAAATGTCAAACCCGAGGGGGCTGGCCTTGGATAGCATCGGGAACTTATTTATTGCCGACACAGGCAACAGCCGCATCCGTAAAGTGGATACCAACGGCATCATCACCACCGTCGCCGGCAGTGGCAACATCGGTATTTATGGAGACAATGGTTACGCCACTAACGCCAGCCTGTATGCTCCCTCTGCTGTCACTATTGATGCTACCGGCAACGTATTCATCGCCGACACAGGAAACGGCCGTATGCGCAAGGTAAATACCAATGGCATCATCAGCACCATCGCTGGCAACTATAACGCAACCTATTATGGAGACAACGGCTACGCCACCAACGCCGGCCTGAATTCCCCGCTCGGGGTCACGCTTGACACCGCCGGCGACCTGTTCATTGCCGACTCCGGCAACAACCGCATCCGCAAAGTGGATACCAATGGCATCATCACCACCGTCGCCGGCAAGGGTACCGCCGGTTTTTCCGGTGATGGCAAAACCGCCACCAATGCCACGCTCAACGGCCCCTACGACGTCGTTGTGAACCCCGTCGGCGATTTGTTCATTGCCGACACAACCAACGCCCGCATCCGCAAGGTGGATTTTAACGGCATCATCACCACCGTCGCCGGCAATGGCACCCTTGCCTTTTCCGGCGACGGCGGTTTGGCAACCGCTGCCGGCATGAACATTCCCTGCGGCGTCACCCTCGATGCCTCCGGCAATCTGCTGATCACCGACTACTATGAGTGCCGAATTCGCAAAATCACGCTCTTTGCCGGTCAGTCCACCTTTAGCATTCCCAGCGCCGGTGCCATCAATACAGGCAATTACACCGTGGTGATCACCAACAAATATGGCAGCATTACCAGTCAGGCCGCCACCCTCACGGTCACCGCCCCACCTGCCATCGTCAGCCAACCCGCCAGCCAGCTTGCCTTGGCTGGCAGCAACCCCCAGTTCTCGGTTGCCGCCGTTGGCACGGTCCCGTTTGGCTGCTCCTGGTTCTTCGACGGCACCAACCAGCTCCAAAGTGGCACCAACACCACCCTCGCCCTGTCCGGTATCACCACCAATGACGCCGGCGCTTATACCGCCGTCATCACCAACGTCTACGGCAGCATCACCAGCCAGGTCGCCACCCTCACCGTCACCCTGCCCCCCGCCATTCTGGCCCCGCCAATGAGCCAAACTGTCGCCGCCGGCGGCAGCGCCAGCTTCACGGTCACCCCCGGAGGCACCGGCCCTTTCAGCTATCAATGGTCCTTTGACGGCACCAGTTTCACTAACAACATCATCCGTACCGTGGCCGGCATCGGCACCAATACCTACTCCGGTGCCGGCGTCCCCGCCACCAACGCCGCCTTGTACTATCCCGAAGGACTGGTCTTTGACACCGCCGGCAATCTCTACATCGCCGATCATTACAATTCCCGCATCCGCAAAGTGGATACCAACGGCATCATCACTACCTTTGCGGGCAACGGCGGCAATGGCTTTTCCGGCGATGGCGGTGCCGCCACCAATGCCACCCTGTACTACCCCTCCACTTTGGCCTTTGACGCCGGCGGCAACCTATACATCTGCGACCAGTATAATTGCCGCATCCGCAAAGTTGCCACCAATGGCATCATCACCACCATCGCCGGCAATGGCACCTACGGCTATTCTGGGGATGGCTCTGCCGCTACCGCCGCTGAACTGGGTTTGCCTTATGGCATCGCCATTGACCCCGGCGGCAACTTGCTCATATCTGACTCGGATAACAACCGCGTTCGCCGGGTCAGCCTCGGCGGCATCATCACCACCTTCGCCGGCAACGGTACCCAGAACTATGCCGGCAACGGAATCGCGGCCACCAACGCCGAACTTTCCAACCCCCTTGGTTTGGCCTTTGATACCGCTGCCAATCTTTATATCGCCGACTCCTATAACGGCCGCGTCCGGAAAGTCGCTACCAATGGCATCATTACCACCGTGGCGGGTACCAACTCCAGTTCCGAGTCCGGCGATGGCGGCGCCGCCACCAATGCCAGCTTCGGGATGCCCTTCAGCCTCGCCTTGGACACCACCGGCGACATCTTTGTCAGTGATTATTTTGGCGGTCGCATCCGCGAAATCTTCACCAACGGCATCATCGTTACCGCAGCCGGCAATACCAATGGAACCTTCTCTGGCGACGGCGGCCCTGCCACCAACGCCATCCTCAACACTCCCACCGGCCTCGCCTTCGATGCCGCCGGCAACCTCTGGCTCGCCGACCACGGCAACCAGCGCATTCGCGAAATCAACTACGCCGGCCAACCCGCCCTCACCCTCACCAACGTCAGCCCCGCCAACGCCGGCAACTATCTCGTCACCATCACCAGCATTTACGGCAGTATCACCAGTTCCGTCGCCACCCTCACCGTCACTGTCTCCACGAACCCGCCGCAAATCTACCCTGGCGGCACCAGCTTCGGCTTTACCACCAACCAACCCGGTTTCGGCTTCAACTTCAGCGGCGTTGCCGGCCAGACCATCGTCATCGACGCCTCCACTGACCTCACCACCTGGACCCCGCTCTTCACCAACTCCGCCACCGGCACCAATGCCGTCTCTTTCTCCGACCCCGTTTCCAGCAACTTCCCCGCCCGCTACTACCGCGCCCGCCTGCCTTGACCTGCCTGGCCCCCATGAAGTCTCGCCTCTTAAAATCGCTGGGTTTGATTATCGTCAGTTTGATCGCGGCTTCCATTTACTGGCACAAGCACGCACAAGCGCAGTGGCTGGAAAACGCGAGACACACCTTGGCGGGCCGGACCGCACCATCCCATGATTTGATCCACACTTTTCGCCCGGCGGCATGGGCCGATCAGGGATACCTGATTTTTAGCAATGGTTGGGCAGCGTTTGCCTTTCATACCTTTCACGATTCAAGGAAGGTGGGAGACATCGCTTTGCTGCGAACGTCCGACGGCGTTTGCTACGTCAGCCATTATCATTTTTGTGTTGGCGAGGATGAGTTTTTCAGCCAGCCTCAGCCCCGGGACGTCACCCAATTTTTAAAGATTTATGGAGCCAAGCAAGGTTGGAAAAAGCAACCCGACGCCTGACCGGCCGGCGGCGGCTCAGTTTTTTACGCTAGGCGGCATTCGCGCACATGACTACTAGCACCAATCACAGCAAGCTCACAAAGGTTTTGGGCGAGGCGCGGCATTTACTCGCGCGCCCCGAAAATAATTTTGCTTTTTCGGGCTGGAACACCGCAGACGACGCCTTGCGCCAGATTGATGGTTTCATCTTAAGCATTGAGGCTGGTGATTTACCCCAGCGCAAAGATATTGAGTTTATGTTTTTACCGACAGGCGACATTCAGGAAGTAAGCTTGAGCAGCGGCTGGGGTGCAGAGTTTTTATCGCTTGCCGAGAGATTCGACAGAGCTATCAAGGCATCCTATGATTAAGTTATTGACCGTGTCGCCCAACCAGCCGCCGGAACCAACCGCCGTCCTGTCCGCCATAGCTGTGGCGGAGGCGGATGGCGCTGGCTGCCACCGTACCACCGGTTCCGCCGTCGCGATTCACGCCGCAAGTTGGCGGTGGTGCGGCTTTCCATGTCTGGCAAACTCGCGCGCGTGAAAAAACAAACCACCATCAGAGCAGTCGCCGTTCTAGTGCTTCTTGGCATCGTTGGCCGGCTTGCCTGGACCATGGTTTTGTCTGCGCCCAGCCACACGACTTTGCAGTCGCCAGACAAGCGATTTGTGATTGATGTTACAAGCCAATATCGGGGTGATTTTTGGGGCGGAGCGGCACATGACCGTCACGCCATTCGGATTCAGTCGGTTGGAAGCAAGCGTGTTCATCGTCTTTTGATTGATGACCGTCAAGATGGTTGGCCGCTGGAGTGTACGGCAAAGTGGGCAGCCAATGACTCGTCTGTCACGCTCGTGTTCAAGCATGAGGAGATGGAGATGATAAGATTGGTATTAGAGGTTTATGAATGAACCTTTGGCCTGGCCAGTCGCCTGAACCAACCGCCGTCCTGTCCGCCATGGCTTTAGCTTAGACGGATGGTGCGGTCAGTTCCGCTGTCGCGGTTCACGCCGCGAGTCGGCGGTGGCGCGGCTTTCTGAGTTGATATGGCTGCTCGTCGTTATGTTTATCTATCGTCCATCAAAAGATATGTGCTGGGGGAACGCCCTCCGACCGAAAGACACGGACTGGCGCGTGGCAAAACAAAGGCTGTTAGGTTTCTTGGCCATGTATTTCGAGATGGTTGAGCGTAACGAGGACTCGAAATTTATCGTGCGCTGGAAGGATTCAGCTCTCCCAAATATCGGATGGCCGGCAGAGTTTCTAGCGCCAGATCAGCAGAAGCAACAGGAGATTTTATTTTTATTCCTTGGCGAGCGCGTCGGGTTTCCTCTCGGTTTGACTATTCCGATTTCACCGCAGGAGTCTTCATCCTACGAGTTTTTGGGACGATTCAGCGCGAGTGCGCCGTTCAAAATGAGTCCCAAGCACTTCAGTGTGGTGGTTCGCGTCGGCAATAAAGGCACATTGGCAGACAGAAAGCCAGATGCGGATATTGTCGCACGCTTGCAGTCCGTTTTAGTTTAACCCGAAAACCGAAATAGGAAATGACCGGATGGCTTCAGCGTAGTCGGATGCCGCTGGCGGCCACCCGCCCGTGCTCCGCCTTCCCAGCATCCGGCATGCGGCATCGCGCCCCACCCCCTTCACTTCACCCCCAGCCGCACCGCCACCACCGACCACGCCGGACACGGCACCGCACATCCCTCCGCCGGCACCGGCATCCTGAACGCTGCCCGCGTGATGGGATTCGGCCCGGTCTCCGTCACAAACACCTTCGACAAGGCGGGACAGTCGAGCGACACCGGCCACGCCACCTTCTCCGCGTTCCTCCTCGCCCTTCTCCGCGTCTCTGCGTTGAGTCCCCTCCCCCGGCGGCCATGTCCATTGCCAATCGGCTGCCAACTCCTAACTTCTATCTTCTAACTCCTGCCCCTAGGTCTTGGGCGGAAAATTATACGGCATCCACGCGGGATACTTCTTCAAATCCGCCGCCACGCCATCGGATACCGCGATGCCCCAGGTCGCGAAGTACGGCGCGAAATCCGCCCCCGCCGTTTCGGACAGATACTTCACGAACATGTCCCGCTTCTGCGCGTCGCCCTTCGGCCGCTGCTCGTCCGTCAGCGCGTGATACTTCACGAACGTCCGCTTGTACAGGTCCCAGCCGAAATCGTTCTGGATCAGCCGGAAAATCGTCAGCGCCAGGAACGGGTTGCCCGACCACTTCGCCGGCTTCGGCGGATCGCTGAAGAAATTGCGCAGCATCTTCTGCGTGCCGTCATTGGACACGCCGGAGTGCGCGTTGTCCCGTCCGCCCGCGATCTTGTCGAAACAATACAGCGAGAACAGATTCACGCTCACTTCCGTCGTGCCGTCGAACACCCAGTCGTTGTTCTGCATGTTGTGCCCGATCTCATGGAAGAAACCCCAGTTCGGGCCGCCATTGGCCGGCAGCGCGAACTGCGCCGGGTCCGAGATGAAATCCTCCGTGCTCATGTGCTTCTCCGGGCAGTGATGCACCATGATCGGATAGCCGCTGTGCATGAACCCGCCGCCGATGTGCACATCCGTCACCAGCCGTTGCGCCCGGTAGAACGGCATCGGCAATTGCGCCAGGTCCATCTCCGCGCCGATGACCTTGTCCCACAGCTTCATCCGGTTCGCCGGGTCATGGATCTTCTTCAGCACATGCGTCGGCAGCATGATGATGATATTGCTCGAACCCATTTCTCCCCAGGGCGCCCCGGACGTCGCGATCTCCCGCTCCCATTCCTTGTCCGTCGTCTGCCCCGCCACATACTGCGGACACATCACCGCATTGGAAATGGTGATGGCCGCCTGCCACGCCGCCGTCTTCGGCGGACAGGTGATATAGATCAGGCCGCCGAAGGGATTCGACGCCCGCGTGTGCCCCGTTTTCAGCGCCGTGTGATTCACCAGCAACGGCATGCGCCGCCAGTTTTCCTTCGCCGCGACCCATTCGTTCAGATTATCCGATTGGCAGCCGATCTGGACTTCCAGCCGGCCCGCCAACGCCGCCGGGACGTCCACACTGATGACCTCGCCCGGCGCCGCATACAGCCCCGTCGAATACATCGTCGGTCCGAACGGATCGGAATAATCCAGCGGCGTGATGAGCCGTAACATCGCCGCATCCGGCGGCGTATGGCTCAGGCTCACCGTCTTCGCGATGCGCGGGGCCTCCGCCGCCACCGGCCCCGGAAACGCCGCCGCCGCCGGGTGCGCGCCATATTTGCCCGCCGGCGCATTCAGCATCTCCTGGCAATGCTGGTACAGCGCCTGCCGGAAATCCGCGTCCTTCACCGACACCGTGTGCGTGGCGCTGATCACAATCGTGTCCACGTTCAATTCTTCCGGCGTCGCCGTCTGGGCCGCCCCCGCCAGCGCGCCGCCCAACAGACCGGCCGCCATGATACTCAGGTTCATTTTCATAAATTCGATCCGTTTACCGAAATTGGTTAAACCTTCACCGCGCCAACGTGCGCAGATTCGCCTGCCCCCGGAGCGCGAGTTGTCCCAACTCGCAGCGTTCCGCCAGACCAACCGGCTCCGCACAAACCATCGCTCTGGTCTCCCTCGCCCCCGACCTTGGGTGGGAGCGAGGGCCGGGAAGAGTGGCTGCCCCACTTTCCCCTCAACTCAAAACTCAAAACTTTGTTTGCTTCTCCGCGTCTCTGCGCCTCTGCGTGATGCTCTCCCGGTGGCCGTCACGCAGTGACTCAGCTTTTTGCCGGCGGAAAGTTATACGGCATCCACACTGGATACTTCTTCAACTCTTTCTGCACGCTGCGCGACAGCGGAATGCCCCACGCCCGGAAATACGGCGCGAAATTGCGCCCCGCCGTCTCGGACAGATACTTCACGAACAGATCCCGCTTCTGCGCATCGTCCTTCGGCCGTTCCGCGTCCGTCAGCGCGTGATAACGCACGAACATCCGCTTGTACAGGTCCCAGCCGAAATCATTCTGGATCAGCCGGAACGTCGTCAGCGCCAGAAACGGATCATCCGACCACACCTTGAAATCCGGCTGCTTGCTGAAATACTTTTTCAGCATCGCCTGCGTGCCCTCATTCGACACCCCCTCGTGCGCGTGATCCCGCCCGCCGGCGATCTTGTCGAAGCAATACAGCGAAAAGAGATTCACGCTTACTTCCGTCGTCCCGTCGAACACCCAGTCGTCATTCTGCATGTTGTGCCCGATCTCATGGAAGAAACCCCAGTTCGGCCCGCCGTCCGCCGGCTTCGCGAACTGCGCCGGGTCCGAGATGAAATCCTCCGTGCTCATGCCCAGCTCCGGACAATGATGCACCATGATGGGATAGCCGCTGTGCATGAAACCCGCGCTGATGTGCACATCCGTCACCAGCCGCTGCGCCCGGTAGAACGGCATCGGCAATTGCGCCAGGTCCATCTCCGCGCCGATGACCTTGTCCCACAGCTTCACGCGGTGCGCCGGGTCGTGGATCTTCTGCAGCACATGCAGCGGCAGCATGAGGATGATATTGCCCGACCCCAACTCGCCCCACGGCGCCCCCGAGGTGGCCAGTTCCTTCTCCCATTCCGCGTCCGTCGTCCGGCCCAGCACATACTCCGGGCACATCACCGCGTTTGAAATGGTGATGTCCGCCTGCCACACCGCCGAGGTGGGCGAACTGGTGATATAAATCAATCCGCCGAACGGATTCGACGCCAATGTGTGCGCCGTCTTCAACACCGTCTGGTTCACCAGCAACGGCATCCGCCGCCACGCCTCATTCGCGGCGTCATCCTCATTCAGGCTGTCCGCATGGCAGCCGATCTGCACCGACAGCTGGCCCGCCATGGCTGCCGGCACCTCCACCGAGATCACCTCGCCCGGCGCGGCATACAGGCCCGTGGAATGCAGCGTGGGCGCAAATTGGTCGGAATAATCCAGCGGCGTGATGAGCCGCAGCATCGCCGCATCCGGCGGCGTCTGGCTGATGGTCACCGTCTTGCTGATGCGCGGCGTCCCCACCGCGACCAAGCCTGGAAACACCGCCGCCGAGGGATGCGCCCCATACTGCCCTGCCGGCGCATTCAGCGCCTGCTGGCAATAATCGAACACCGCCTGCCGCAATTTTTTATCCTTGGCCGCCAGCGGATGCGCCGTGCTGATGACCATCGTGGCCGGGTCCGCCCCCGGCGCGGCTTGCACCGCCCCGGTCATCTGCCACCCCAGCACCACCAGCCCCACCGCAACGAGTTTGATCTTCATGATATGTTTCCGCTCAAAATTGATTCACCAAAAGCTTGGCCAACCCGGGCGCTGCCAAACACGACCCCGGTCCCCACCGGACACCGGCGTGGTAGGGCGCGTCACTCCTGTGCGCGCCGCGCCTGCCAACCAACGCGCCCTGACTGCCTCACGCGCTTCGGCTGCAACCGTTCCCGGCCGGCTAAAATCCAAGCTTAAGGAACGAGTCCGCCACACTTCCTCGCAACTTAAAACTGCTTTTGCTTGAACCACGCCGCGAGCACGCGAAACCCGCTCTCCTGCGCCGCCACCGGCAACGGCATCAGCTGCCCGTGAAAAGCCTCGCTGCCCCACGCCGCGCCCGCCGCTTCCTCCGGCATCGCCTCCCAGGTCTTCAGCAGCGCTTCCGCCTCCGCCGTCCGTCCCGCCGCGCGCAACCCAAGCGCCCGCAGCAACGTCCCCGATCCGGCGGCATGCGCCTTCACATCATCCGCCAGCAATTTGTCCAGGGACGCTTTGGCATGGACGCTGTCGGCCGCCTGCTGGTAACACTGATATGCCAGCCAATCTTCCAGCCGCTCATCCGCATCCGCCGCATACGGCCGCCCCGCCCCCAGATTCTCCGGCCATTGCCGCGCCTGATCGATCAGCGGCAGCGCGCGGTCCGGCGGGCCGTTCCGCATCTGCTCCAGCGCCAGCATCAGATACGCCTCGCGCCGCGTCGCCCGCGCATCCGTGCTGCCTTCGCAGGGAATCACGTCCAGCGTGTTCAGGATGTCAATGGCCGGCTGATACTGCCCGTTCAGCAGCAACGCCTTGGTGTGCAGCAACGCGATCACATTGTTGCTCGGAAAACGGTTCGCGTAACTCGCGGCCAGCAGCAGCGCCGCCCCCGCGTCGTTCTGCTTCATGGCCAGCTTCACCAGCATCGCCCCGTAGCGCCACTGGCCCGGGTCCAGCTCCGCCGCCCGCGCCAGATCCCGCGGAGCCGTGTCCTCGCTGACCTGCGCCCGCGCCGCATAAAACGGCCCGTACCCCGGCGTATCCCCGCACTCCGCGAACAGCTTCCGCGCCTCCGTCACCTCGCCCTGACTCCACCGGAGCAGCCCCAAGTAATACCGCGACTCCCAGGCCGGGCTCTTTTCATTGGCCCACTGGAACACCGGGACCGACTCCGCGCGGAACGGGAACACAAACGCCGGCGAGGCCGCCTGCGCCTGCGCCAACAGATTCGTATCCTGCTGCAAATAAGCCCGCCAATACAGCGCCTCCGTGTTCGTGGCCAGTTCCAGCACGCGAACGGCATCCGCGGCCAGACCCGCGCCGCGATACCACGCCGCCAGCTCCAGCAACGTCTCCTGGGGCAATTCATTGCGCAGTCCGCCGAGGAACTCCGCCGCCGTCCCCTGCCCGCGCAAATATTTTTCAAAGCCGGCGAAGTGGTTCAACGGGTCCAATTCCAGCAACGCCTTGCCCGCCGCCGCCGCCCCCGCCTTGTCCCCCGTCAGCCGGGCCACGCACGCCTGGATTTGATACGCATCCACGTTCAGGCGGTCGGTGTCCAGGCTGGCGGTCGCGCTCGCGAGCGCGCGGTCATATTCCTTCTCGCGCAGATACTCCTTCGCCAGTTCCGTGTCCGCCGCCGTGCGCCACGCCGGCGCGAGGGCGGCGATGCTGAACGCGTCCTTCACATCCGCCGTGCGCCCCAGCGCCGCGCTGGCCACGCCGAACTGGTAATTCGCGCCCGGATCATACGTGTCGATGCTCAACGCATGCCGCGCCAAGTCCGCCGCCTCCGCCGAAGCCCCCCGGCGGTTCGCCAGCGCCGCCAGTTCCACCAGCGCGGGACCGTAATTGTGGTTGGTCCGCAGACAGGCGGTGAAATTCGTTCCCGCCTCCAGATATTCCCGCTCGCATTCGTTTTCCCGGCCCTTCAGAAACAGGCCGTAATCCGTGTTCCAATCAAAATCCACCGGGGCCTTGACCGGCCGGCTCAGCACATCGCCATCCCCTTCCGCATACTGCAACTTGTCGCCGCCCAGGCACACCCGCAGCGCCTTCGGCTCCGCCGCCAGCTTCAGCCGCGCCTCCAGCGGCTGCATCGGCTTCAGCGAAACCGCCTGCGACCACAGCCGCGTCCCGCCGTCAAACACCTCCAGCCGGTCGGCCAGCGGCCGGCTCGGCGAAATGCGGATGACCAGCTGCCCGGCCTCGCGCGTCACATTCATCGCCCCATACGGGCTCGCGCACACAAAACCCTTCGTCCCCTTCACCGGCTGCCAATGCTCCTGCCACGTGTCCGTGGCGTACGGCGCAAAATCCTTGTGCTTGAACGGCGTCACGCTGCTCTCATCCATCGTCTGGTTGAACAGCCGGCCCGACTGCACTTCCACATACTGGCCGTCCGTGTCCGTGAGCAGCTTTTCCCAGATCATCCCCTGCCGCGACAGCCCCCAGATCCACACTTTGCGCCCCGGCTTGTCCCCGTACGCCGCCGAATGCGCCATCCCGAAATCATCGTCATGATAATAGCCGCCGAAGAATTCCGAGAGCCGGCCGAAAACATGATACGACTTGTACGGGCCGAAATCATTTTGGTCATACCACGAGATATTATGCCCGTTCTCCGGATTCACCGGCCAATCGAACACCTGGCCGTCATGCCCCAGGTAATGTTTCCCGGGATTTTCAAATTGCAGGTTGCCCGCCGCCTTGATGCCGATGTTCATCCACGTGTAATACGGCTCGCCCTGGCCGGAGGAATTGTGCCAGAACGACCGCGTGGTGAGCCCCGCCTGCCCCGCCGGCAGGTTGATTTCCATCCGCCACGCCGTGCGCGTGAGCAGGTCCAGCGTGCCGATGATGCAACTCGCGCTGCCGTCCGGATTCCGCCGCGCCACGTAGTCCACCGGCGAGAAACAGTTCGGCGTGTGCCCGATGATGCCGTAATTCGCCTCCATGCCGCCGCTCGTCCACGGCCCGCGCATGGAGATGTCGCGGAACTTCACCACATGATTGTAATACAGGAACGGCCGGCCCGTGGTCTTCTCGATGGCCGCCCACACCTTGCCCCCCACCTCCGGCAGGATCAGCAATTGGAGGTAATCATTCGACAGCTCCACCACCTTCCACTTCTTCGGCACCGGCTGGTCCGTGAAACCGTCATAGCGGAAGTACGGATAAAACTTCGTCACCGCCGGCACCGGGTCCGGATCGGAATACGAATAGGTCGTGAACACCTTGTCGTACTCCTTCACCGTGGTCGAACCCGCGAACAGCGAGGCCGACGCGCCCACTGCGCACACAAAGGGCAGCACCCATGACGGAACCCGTTTACCCGGATGATTGATCATAAATTTGATTTTTTATTCTAAAAAGTGTCCACCCGTCCGACCAATCCGGCAACTGGATGGTTCAAAGCTGCTGGGAACGTTTCTCCCTCTCCCCGGGGGAGAGGGCCGGGGTGAGGGCGAGCAACAAACCAATTTTCCCGGCAAACCCTCACTCCTCACTCACATACAGCAACCAGCCCTTGCCCTTCGCCACGGGGATGGCATCGGCCGGCTTGAACGTGGCGGCGGATTGGAACCCCGCGATCTCCGGGGCCGTCAGCACCGCCTTGGCCGGGTCGATTCCGAGCGCCTTCCAATCGAACGTCAGCCGCACCGAAGCGTCGGCCGGCGCCCAACTGGCCACCGAAATCAGGCTCTTGCCCGGCTTCACATACGCCGTCGCCAGAATGTTCGTGCTGTCCGTCTGCACCGGGCAGTTCGGCGACCAGTAACCGATCATGCGGCTGTCCTGGATCTTGAACTCGTCCCACACCTGCCAGATCGGCGACGGATCGCTGCCCTGATACGGGATGCGGCTCGTCATGCCGTAGAGCATGCCGCGCCAGCGGTTGCCGCCGTCCTGCAACATCTCGCCCATCAGCCCGAACGGCAGGCCGGACATCTCGATCAGCCAGAAATCCGGCGGATTTTCCGGATTGAAATATTCCCCGAACCACAGCCGGTCCAGATACGGGAATTGTTCCAAATACACATTCGCGCTGCTGCCGAAGCCGTCGTTCGGGTCGAATTGGTTCGCCGAGTGAAAGTCAATCAGCGCCGCCGGCCGCCCCCGGTCCAGCACCTTGCGCACGCGTTTCATCGTATTGCGGTCGTAGGCGAGGTCGTCGATATACAGGCCGTCGATCCCCACATTCTTCACCAGCCACGCGAGGCCCTCGACATAATAATTATCCCAGCGCGAACTGCCCTTGTCGATGAGCGCCGCGTCCTGCCACTGCGGCACGAACCAGCCCGGGATGTAGTTCGTCCCCACATGCTCCTGCAACCACGCATCGCCCCCGCCCTTGCCCGCCGAAAACACCTCGTCGCCCAGGCTCAGCAGCGCCGGCAGTTCCGCCGCGTGATTCGACAGTTCGCGGATGGTGTAATAGATCTTCACCCGCAGATTCTTCGCATGCGCCTGTGCCACGTAGTCGCGCATCTGCTTCACATGGATGAACGGATAGTTGATGTAGGGATTCGCATCGGACGCGTGGTGCAGGTTGATGGTGTTCGCGCCCGAGGCGATGACCTCCGCCACCGGCTGGTAACTGTGGAAAAACCGCGTGCTCCATTGCTTCCTCGTATCCACCGGCTTGAACGGCGTCAGCATCAGGTCAAAATCAAAATGCAGCTTCTGCCCCGCCTCCAGCCGGCGGCGCCCGCCGTAGCAGCTCACGAGCAGCGTGTCATTCGTCTCCCGCATCGAAATGCCGCCCAACCCGCCGTTATACCAGGACGGCGGCATGTTCAGCGGCTGGTCCTTGTAAAAATTGGTGAGCAGCGGCGTCACATAGTTCTCGCCCTTCAGTTTGAATTGCAGCCCCGCATCCGTGTCGCCCAGCCACGCGCTGTCCTGATGCAACGCCACGTTCCAGTTCCAGTCAAAGCTCGCCGGCCGGTGCGCGCCCTGAAAGCCCAGCCCCATCAAATAGCGGGCCTTGGCCTTCACCATCGGCAGCTCCATCCGCAAATCCTTCAGCTCGACCGCCTCGTCCGAACTGACCGTGACCTTGAACCGGCCAAAGCCGTCGAACTCCAGCCGCCCGGTCACTTCGAGCCGGAGCGAACCCGCCGTGCTCACGGCGGTCCAATCGACCGCGCCATCCGTCTCCTTCGTGTATGTCACCGGCCCGTTGCTCCACACGCGGCGCTGGCCGTTCGTGTCTTCCGCCACCATTTCCATCGGCGAAGTCAGCAGCGCCGTGCCCGTGGCCTCGATGCGCGTGCCCTCCGGACAGAAATGGCTCGTGATCTGCCCGGGCAAACCGCCGGGATTCACCGTGAGATCGCGGCCGAGAATGGAAACGGTGTCGTTCGCGCGGCGGACGGGCGTGAACGGCTTCGTCACCCCCTCATCTTCCGCCAGCGTGGAATCCAGCCACCGCAGCCGCGATTGCCGCTGCGGCACACTGTCGCCGTGGTCCGCCAGCGGCGCGCCCGCCACTGTCAGCGTCACCGTCACCGTCTGCGCCGGCAGCCCCGCCGGTTGCACCGTCACGTTGCCGGTGAAGCTTCCCGGCCCCGAATTTTCCGGCACCGCCACCCCGCACCAGAGCGCCTGCACTTTGCCCGTTCCGACCGATACCTGTTTGGCAAACGCCTGCCCCAGCCAGTTCGTGCCGCCCGTGTTGATGCACCGCAACGCCGTGGCCGGAATCACCTGCCCGCCGTCCGCCGATTTCAAAGCATCGAACGTCACGGCGATGTCCCCCAGATTGGTCAGCGCATACACCCCCACTTGGAACGCGTAAAACTCGCCCGGAGCCGCCTTGCCCGCGAATTCCGTGCGCGGCCCCGTTTGAATCCAGCTTGCTGGCAAATGGTCCGTCATGCGGATCGACCGCAGCCGGTCTTCCGGAAACAACAGGTACGCCGCGCCCGGATGCGCCGCCACCAATTGGCTTTCCTCCGCGTCCGTCGCCGCGATCTCCATCGGATCAAACCGGTTGAAATCGTTGATGGCCTGCAATTCGGTCACCGCCGCCGCCGGCAGCCCGCCGAGCGCCGCCACCAAGTGCTCGCGCGAATCCAGACTGTTCTTCGCCAGCCACGCGGGGTCGGCATGTTCAACTGGTTTTTGATACGACGACGTGGGATAATTTTTGCCGCGCGTTACGCTCGGCAGATAGTAGGCGTAATACGTCCCCGCCGCCGGCGCTTCAAAGACGATTTCCCCGAGCGCCCCGGTCACGGTGGCGGCGACCACGTTGGTGAGCTCCCGCCCGGCGGCATCCGTCACCACGACGTTCTTTGCCTCCGGTGCGACATCATGGCGGCGCCACGGAATCCGCGCCAGCACGGCGGAAGCCGGGGCGGCGACCGCGAGGACGGCGCGATGGTTGCCCAGGGACGGGTCATCCCAGGTGCCGGTTCCATAGGATGTTTCCGGCGGCATCGGCGCGCCGCCGGCAGCCTCGGCCGCCGCCGTGTTGACGATTCCGGTTCCGGCCAGCAGGCAAAGTGAGCACACGCCGATGGCCCGTTGCAAAAGATTTGGTTTCCCCATTATTAACGCACAGATTGCGCGAGATGACGGCTTTGCCATATCCCACATTCGGGGGAGAAACCAACGGATTCGGCCGCCGGCAACCGGGGCAACTTGACACGGACCGCAGAAGCGCGACCTTCAGGTCGCTGCAACGCGAAAAAGCGAAAGCGAGGATGGCCTGATGGCGCAAGATCTTGGAGCGAATAGCGCTTGAAAAAATGCCGTCATATCCGCCGCGATATGGCAAACATATTCCAAGCGCTTTGCACCCAAGCGATTGAGTCAAACGGCTGTTTTCCATTTCGGTTTTTGGGTTAAAAGGAGTGCTTTGCACAGCTATCACTAAACATGGGCAGAACGGGCAAAGGTGACAGGCTGCCCGGAATGGTTCGCGTAATAAGCGCTGGGATACAATGGCAAAGCGGTGCACCGGACGCATGCGAAACGGGCTTTGATGAAATTACCGTCGCTGGAAAAATACGAAGGAACACCGGAAATTCATACAGCGCCAAGGTGAGCAACGAATGCCAAGAGTAGCGCCAAACTAACTGATATATATGAAATGAAAAACAATCCAATGGTGCAACGCCTGCCACCATCCACCGTGCACAGGATACTGTGGTGTCTGATTCTGGACGCCCGAACTTACGTGTCCACCAAGGGTGGTATTGCTAAGAGAGGTATTGCCCAGATTGGGCTTGGGTTCGTCCGCAAATGCTGAAACGGCGGAGCCAACTAAGGCTCCGGACAACACACCCAGCACCAATATTTGACGCGTTTTCAAAATATTTCCCAAGCACAAATGCCCGCCGCTGGAAGTGTTGTCAGGAATTCGATTCACAAGCAAGTCTTAAGCCCGAAAACCGAAATAATGAATGGCCAGATGACGCGTTTGACCGGGCGTTGGTTGAAACGGCGTTAACGCCGCGCTCCCGCGAAAACGTCAAAAAAACTCCCGCCACAACCCGCCGACAATCATCCGCAACCCGCCGGCAGCGAACCCATTGCGTTTCTGCCAGAATGCCCCCGCATGAAATCAAAACATTCGCCATCGGACCGCGGCTTCACCCTGATCGAACTGCTCGTGGTCATCGCCATCATCGCCATTCTGGCCGCCCTGCTCCTGCCCGCCCTGGCCCAGGCCAAGGAACGCGCCAACCGCACCGCCTGCCTCAGCAACCTCCGCCAGTGGGGCCTCGCCCTCGACATGTATCTTGATGATAACGGCGACAAACTGCCCGATTTCAGCATCGGCAACGCCACCCCCGGCGCCCCCGCCGGGTACAGCCAGGACAATATCCATTGGACCGACCTCGCCGCCTTCGCCGCCGCCGGCCAGGGCAATGGCGCCTGGTTCAACGCCCTGCCAGCCTACGTCTCCCAAAAACCGCTCTGGCAATATGCCGCCAGCCCCGCCGGGTTCGTCGGCAGCCGCAACGTCTTCAACTGCCCCACCGCCGTCTTCCTGCCCGCCGAGGTGAATCCGCTGGACCGCGTCGCCTTTTGCTATGGGATCAATTTCAAAGGCACCAACGGCCTCGCGCTCAATGGCGCCCCCTTCAAATCCACCATGGTGTCCTCCCCCTCCGCCTTCGTCTTCTATTCGGATGACCGGGCCAACTCCGGCGAAACCCCGTTCTACGGTGCCAACCCGTTGAACGACCTCGGCGCCCCGCGCGGTTCGCTCAACCACCTCTCCTCCCGCCACCAAGCCGGCGCCAACCTCACCTTCCTCGACGGCCATTCCGCCTATTATAAATACACTTACCTGGCCTACCAGAAAGGCACCAAGATCGGCGACCCCGGCAACCCGGACGTCAACTGGTCCTACGACGGCACGCCCTCGCAATAAGCCGACCATCGTTGGCGCAAAAACTCTGCCACCCGGCCATCCGCTCCGCAAGCCAGCCGGCTTTTGCCAAACTGCGCCGAACCGCTTAAGAACGCCGGACGGTTTGGTGAATGGCCGGCTGCGCTTGCTTGGCCGGCTCCGTCTGCTCCGCTTCCGTCCGGGCCAGGCAACCGCCCTCACCGAGAGGCCAGATGTGAAAACCGCCCTTGGAATGGGTGATGGACCATGTTCCCCAAATCCCCTTCGTTTCACGGTACCCCTTATAATCAACGGCGTGACGTCCCACGTATTGTTTGGCCCAGGAACATTCGCCATTGTCAGCATGGTAAATCCCCGAAATGATAAAAGGTCCGATTCCGTCCGACCCATGCCCCGTCATTCGGCCATTCTTGAATTCCAGCACCAAATCCATCAGATACCGGCGGGAATGGCCGGAATAGGTGTAAAAGCCGAACCACTGTCCGGAAGGAAATTGGGCATCACTCATATTGACGACGGGCAATACTTTAGAGCGTATTAAATCATAGTGTGGCCGTTCGGAGCGAGGATTTTTGGGTTTGGGCTTCGGTTCGGCGAAGGCGCAGGTTTGAATAACCCTGTAACTGAGCCGAAACGCAGCCCAAACCCAAAAAGACCGCTCGCCAGTGGTCCCCAACCGAACGGCTACAATATTATTTAATACGCTCTAAACGGGCTCCCTTGACTGGCAAGCGTGATTGCGAAAGTTTGCTTGGCCAGGGCATTTCCGGAAACATTGCCGCGATGCGCTGAGGATTCTGCCGACAGCGGTCTTGGAAACCGCAGCAGCGCATGGCAACCTCAAGACACCGCCACGGGATCCGCCCGTTCCGGCGTGACGGGCGCGGGCGGAGCGGACTATCATCCCCGGCATGCCCGGACTGTTGCATCGGCTGCCGCAAAACCTGCTCGCCATTTTCCGCGGGTGGAACCTCGCGTGGCACGCACTGGCCATCGGCCTCACCATCCTCATCGTCACCTCGGGTTTCGACTGGACCTACTATTGCGCCACCCGCGACGACCGTTTTGACCGGCTGGCGGAACCGGCCATCGGGCTGGGCGGCGTGCTGCCGTTGCTCCTTCCCCCGGCCCTGCTGCTCGCGGGCCTGACGATGCGTCGGCCCCGGCTCACGGCGGAAGGCTGGGCTCTCTGGCAGGCCGCCTTGCTGGGCTGGCTTGTTTCTTCCACTTACAAGGCGTTCACCGGCCGCATCCCCCCGCCCTGGCGTTACTCCCGCTCCTTCAATTTGCCCAAGGGCCCCGGCCCCCTCATCGATAGCAGCCACGGTTTCCAGTTGGGCTTCCTCAAAGGCGGCATTTTCTGGGGCTGGCCCTCGTCCCATACCACGGTGGCCTTTGCCATGGCCATTTGCTTGGTGACTTTGCATCCTCGCAAACGCTGGCTGGCTCTCCCGGCCCTGGCCTATGCCCTCTGGGTGGGGCTGGGGGTGTCCCTCACCATCCATTGGTTCTCGGAGTTCGTGGCGGGCGCGATCATCGGCAGCGTCATCGGGCGTGTCGTCGGCCAAAGCCGCGCCGCCGTCTGAAGACCGCCGCCGTGCTTGCCAGCGGCCGGCAAACAGTATAATAAGTCAGCGCCGGAAACGTCGTTCCGGCCGGTCCGCCCCCATAGCTCAAATGGATAGAGCAGCGGTTTCCTAAACCGTTGATCCCGGTTCAATTCCAGGTGGGGGCACCGGCTGCGCCGGAACCACCGGGAGGGACAGCTTCTTCACCCCCGTCCGATCTTATCCGCCCCCCTCACCGCTCCTGCACGTCCGCCAGGCCGATGTCGATGGCCTGCCCGCCGACGGTCTGATGGCAGTGCGCGGCCAGCGTGATGGTCGCCCCGGGTTTCAACTCCGCCAGCGCCGCCGCCGTGATGGGCAGTTGCACATAGCTCGCCTCGTAGCCGCCGTCCGTGGCGGCGAGAATGCCGTTCACGTAGATCTCCACGTCCTCATCGTGATAGACGTTGAATTGCAGGTTCGTGAAATTCCCCGCCGGCATGGTGAAGGTGCGGCGGATCCAAATGTCATCCGTGTTCCACGTGGTGCCCACAATCGCGCCGGGCGTGCCGCGCGTGCCGAAACCCGCCGGCCCTTCGGACCATGCGGTGGCATCGAAACCCGGCTGTGTCCAATCCGTCCCGGCGGGCTTGGTGATGGTGTAGCGCCACGGCATCGCCTTGGTCTGCGCGGTGGGGATGATCTCCGTCACGCGCGGTGCTTGCGGCAGCGGGGCCCAGTTGGACGGCTCCGCTTTGTCGCCGGCGGCCCACTTGTACCACAGCGCGCGGTCGCCCAGCATCTTGATGAAAAAGCCGCCCACCACCGGCCGCGCATGCATGCCGCCGCTGCGGATGTTATCCGTCTTGTAGGAATCGGCGATGGGATCGCGCACGGTGGTCGCGGTCAGATAATCATAGGCCGGCGAAACGATGGCTTCGAAATCCGCCTGGTTCTCCGCCAGGGTGGCGCTCCAGACGGACCAATCCGTCTTCGTGAGATGCGTGCGGGAATCCAGCGGCAGACCGTAGCGCTGAAGGACTTTTTTATAGTGCGCCACTTCCATCTGTGCGACCGACGGCGGAAAAATGTTCAGGCCCAGCAACCGGTCCCACACGAGATTGTATTTCTGGCTCCATGTCCCGGGCTTGTCAAAGGCGAGGCGGTAATGATCGCCGTCCGCCGCGACTTGCATCCAGTGGGCCGCATCGGTTTTCGCAAGGCCGGCGTAACGCTGCGCCGTGGCGTGGTCGCCGCGGCGTTCGCAGAGGTCGCCGTAGGCGGCCAGTCCGAGAATGGCTTTCACGGAAAGATTCGCATTGTGCGCAAGGTGGCCCATGAAATCGTCCGTGCAAAGCTGTTCCTCCGGATCAAGGCCGTACTGCTCCAGATACTTCGCCCATTGCGTGAGCTGCGGCCACCACGGGGCCGCGAAATCCGGATTGCCTTCGGCCTGCGCAATGGCGTCGCACAGGATCAGCATGTTGCCGCTCTCCTCCACCGGCATGCCCTCGCCGCCGTCATCCGTGCCGCGCGCGATGGGATAGGTGCCCAGATCATGCGGCGCGTTCGGAAACTTCCAGTGTTCCGACGCCGCGTAGGACAGGATGGGCACCAGGCTCGCCTTCGCCAGCGCCGGGCTCAGGAAAATCCAGACCGGGTCCATGGGAAAGAACACGTCCACCGTGGCGATATCGCCATTGCTGGTGTTTTCCTTGGTGAAGAACAGCGGCTGGCCGTTCGCATCCGCCGCCAGGCCGCAGGCGGCCGCGCATTCGCGATAGGCCAGCGCGGTGATTTGGGCGTAGCGCTCGCCGCCCACGTGCGTCATGTCCGCCATCAGCTCGCGATCGAATTTCTCGCAGCGCTTGCGGATGGCCGGATATTCATCCGCGGCGCGTTGCAAGAGTTCCGCCGGTTCCATGCCGTTGCGACGCCAGTACGGGCGCAGCTTCTTGCCAAAATATTTGATCGCGTACAGTTCATCGTAGGCCACGATCACCTGGCGTTCCACGATGGCCGGACCGACCGCACCGAGGTCGAAGGTGAAGGCCAGCTCGGAAGTTGGTTCGCCGGCGGCGGGGGACTTGTCCCGGCCATCGATGGGATGGCGCGGATCGCTTGTGACAAAGGCGGTGAGCAAGCCGTTTTTCGGAGCGATGGCGAAGCTGGCATCCGCCGTCTTCGCGGCCGCGTAAACGTAGCCCCAATCAATCCGATGGTCGTCGCCGGCGGACCCCAGCACCGGCTGCGCCACCGTGCCGGCCCGGAGCATGGTGAGCGGACCGGCGGTGTCATGGGAACAGGCCACCGCTTCCCCCGGCTGATTCACCGCCAGAGTCGCCGCAGTGCTGTCGAAGAGCGACACCTGGTGGGTCGCGCCATCCACGGAATGAACATCCCAAGTGAGATAGCTGAGCGGCCGTGAAAAAATATCGAGGTCATGCGGCAGCGCGGCGGTCATGAAGATGAGGGTCACATGGACCCCGGCGCCTTCGAATTGATAGATGCTGCGGGTGGGGAGAACCGTCACGGACAGCTGCGGCAACGCCGGAACGGTCTTCGGCTCCGCGCCCATGAGCCGGTAAGCCTGGCCATCAATGCGGATGAGGCTCGCCAGGGCGTGTTCGCGGCGGGTCCAGTGCCGGGTATTGGCATCCGTCAAATGATCGGCCTCCGACCAGATGCTGAGGTAGGGATCAAACGTGACCAGCGGCACGGCCGGCGGACGGAACGGAACCGACGCCGAAGCCGGCTCGGCGGCCCGGGAAACGGTGGCGGCGACCAGGCCGGAAAAGAGAGCGGCAATGAAAAGATGCAGGGCACGGTTTCGCTTCATGACTAGGTTAGATATAGGATTTCCTAGGTTGGCACAATCAGAGACTCACCACCCCCCTTCCGCCTCAGGTATCGAATGGGGTTGCGGTTAATGTCCCGCCACCGCAATCCCCTCACTCCACACCGACCCGAAATCCCCCCGCACCAGCACCCGGCACATCCCCGTCGCCGGCAAAACCACCGTATGCGCCCCCGGTTCCTGCCCCCCCAGCTCCAGATGATGCTCCCACCGCTCCGCAAACGTCAGCATATCCTTCGCCCCATAAAATAACGTCACCCGCCCCGACCGCGCCGTCCCGCCAATTTCATACCGCACCCGGCCCGGACCGGCCGATGCCACCGTCACCGTCGCCGGCATCACATCGAGCGCCGCCAATTGCTCCGGTGCCAGATAACCCGGCAACGGTTGGAACGGCGCACTCCGGATCACCGGCTTTGAAGTCGCATACGAATACTGTTCCAATCCCCCCATCGCCAGCGTGAACCACCCGTCCGCCGAGAGCACCGCCGTCTTCTCCATCGGCTCCCCTGCCTTGATGTCCCCCACCGCCATCTCATCCAGCGCGTGCCATTTCCCCCGTTCATCCCGGCACCAGCCGCGGAAATCCGCGCCGCGCCGGATCTGCGCCGTCCGTTGTATGTCCGGCGGCCCCGGCACCTCCACAAACGAACCCGGCAGCAGACTCCGCCCCCGCCGGCCCCCGCCCGACCACTTCCGGCCCGCTGCGTACAACTTCCATTTCCCCGTCGCCGGCTCCAGAAAATAACCCGTGTAAGTGTCGTAGGGTTCCCCCGGGTCCAACCGCAGCGCCAGTACCGCCGAATGGATCTTCTCCCCTTCGAATGGATTCCAGCCCCGCGATTTCACCCCCGTCCCTTCGCCATTGAAGCCCCCGAACTCCTGCCGCGGATCGCCCAGCGCCATCAAATGCGACAACTGCGCCACCGGCGGCTCCGCGTCCCCCCGCCCGAAAGACCACATCGAAAAATTGATACCCCCGCTCCCGCCGCCCGGTTCGAACGTGGAACCGAAATACCCGAACGGCGTCGTGATCGGCGCGTACATCGAATCCTCGCACGGCAACGGCCGCACCTCCATCACCCACAGCCGGCACTCTCCGCCCGCCTGCGCCAATTCCGAACTCCCGAACCGCGCATGGATCGCCGCCGGCCGCCACCGCGACCGCACCAGCACCCCTTGCTCCGCCCCCGTCACCACCAGCCGCAACACCGCTCCCGCCGTCTTCCCCGGCCCCGGTTGCACCACCCGCACCGCCAGTTCCGCCAGCCCCGCCGCCGGCACCGGCAATTCCACCAGCCCCGGCTGCGCCACCGAACCGTCCGAAACCTGCGTCACCAACCGCTGCTTCGCCTCCCCCAAACTGATCTCCAACCCCGCCCCGGCCTCACTGGCCGGCACCACCATGAAAACCGCCACCTTCAGCCGCTCCGCCCCCGGCAGCCACAACGGCCACACGGCGCGCTGCTCCGGCCGGGCCAGTCCCTCAATCATCGTCCAACTCTTACCCCCGTTCAATTCCGCGCCCGGATAATGCGGTGCCACCGGCCCTGCCAGCCGCAATGCCCCGTAAAAAAAACAAGTGTCCGGCGTCAGTATCAATTCCCCGCCCGCCGCCCGCTGCCCGTAAATCCCCACCGACCGCCCCGCCTCCTGCCGCAACGGAATCAATTCCACCGGCGACACCAATTGCCCCACTCCCGCCGCCGCCGTCAGACATGATCCCGCCAACACAGCCGTCAGGCCACGTCCGAAAAAGTGAAAAAGACCGCCTCTATGATGTTTTGAAGCTTTGCTCCCAGATAAGCACATGCCCTCAAGATGGGCCATTCCGCCATACCCGTCCATCCCCCATTTGTGCTCCCCATCCCGTCCCATTCCCAATTCCGTCAATTTTGCCAATTCTGTCTAAAAATCCCTCGCTGCAAAAAAAGGGGGCACCCGCAGGTGCCCCCAAAAACTCTCAACCGCCAATCCGGCTCAAAACTTGAAATTGATGCCGAACCGGGCCGTTTCCGAAGTCAGCTTCGAGGTCGACCGCCACAGCTCCCCGCCGAACCAAGTGTGCTGCCCCAGATCGAGGTGCAGGTATTCCGCCTTGATGCTCCAATGCTTGTTGATGGCGTATTCCACGCCGGCACCGGCCGTCCAGCCCAGCAGGAAATCGCTCTGCGACACCGGTCCGTCCGTGGCCGACACCTTCGCATCCGCCCCCACGCCGCCCGCCGTCACATACGGCAGAAAATTCCCCACCGCATAGCCCAGGCGCGCCCGCACCGTGGCCGCATAATCCGTGCTCGTCTTGATCCAGTTGCCCGGGCGGCTGTGCGCATCGCTCAGCGAATCATAGATGTTGTCGGAAACGTCCGCATACGAGATGTCCGCCTCCAGGCCGGCCACCAGATGGTTGGCGAATTGATAGTTCGCCCCCGTCTCAAAACCCACCATCCCGCCCGTGGGATGCGACTTCACGGGATACGCGCTGAACAGCGAGTTGTCATACTTCGCATCCGACTTCCCGAAGCTGTAGCCCGAGCTCAGGCCGATGTAATAGCCGGTCCAGTTGATGTCTTCCGCCAGTGCCTGTTGCACGGTCGCGGTCGTGGCGGCCAATCCGGCCAGCAGCATGATTTTTTTGGTGTTCATAATGTGATATATACGATTCTTTTGCGGTCGTGTTATGGTTTGATTTTCCCCGATTCGAAATTCCGGTCAAGGTTAAATAAAGGATCAATGGCTCATCTGGATGCGGTAAAACATCACCCCCGCCCCCGCCACGCCATTGGTCGCCGCCATCGTGCCAGCCTGCCCCGTGAGCCCGGTGCCCGCCGGCAGATTGGACCACGTCGCCGGGTTGAGCGAGGGCGTGTATTGAATGTTATAGGTCCAGCCCGCCGTTCCCGGCCACTGGAGGATCAGGTTGGTCCCCGTCGCCGGATCCGGGCCGATGCCCGGGTTCGGCGGCAGGTAAATGGATTCCCCGCCCGCCAGCGTCCCGTTCCCCGCCGTGAAAGCCGTGTCCCCGCTGTACGTCGCCGTCACCGCGTAATTGCCCGCCGGCAACGTCGCCGGCAAGGCCGCGCTCGTCGCGCTGCCCCCCGCCACCGTCACCGCATCGCCGAAGGCCACGCCGTTCGTCAAAAATTGCACCGTGCCCGTCGGCGTGCCCAGCGCCGGATTGATGGGCGTGACCGCCGCCGTGAACGTGGCGGGCTGGCCGAACGGCGCCGGGTTCGGCACCGCCGCCAGCAGATTCGTCGTCCCCCGGTCGTCATCCAGATAAAAACTGTCCGCCGGGTTCGTCTGGTTGCCGTTCCCGAACATCACGCCGAACTTGAGGCAAACGCAGTACGTCCCCGGCGGTGTCGTGAATGCATACACTCCGTTCGACCAGCCCGCGGTCGCGTTCCCCAGGTTCATCCCCGCCGTGGACAGCCAGCCGCCGCCCACCAGATACGGCGACTCCAGCGCCTGAAACTGCAACTGGCTCGCCGTCGCATCTCCCGCCCCGTTGAACCCCGGCCCGTTCGCCTGATAATAAAAACTGACCGTGTACGGCGTGTTCGGCCAGACCGGGAAATAATATGTCCGCAACGCCTGGATGTAATTCGCGCTCCCGCCGGATGCCGCCGGCCCCGGCCGCGCCACCGCCGCCGCCGAACCGCCGATGCCGCTCCCCGCCTCCACCCCCCATTGCACATACTGGTTGTTGTTCGTGCCGTTGATCCAATACGACTCGTCCGGACACGCCGGCTGCGCCGTCACGATGCCCGCCCCCTCAAACGGCGGCAGATGCAGCGTGCCCGCATCGAACGGTACCGCCAGCAGGCCGGATTGCCCCGCCCACCCGTTCGTCGTCGCCAGGATGGTCCCCATCCCCGAGCCATGCCCCGTGAAGACCGCGCTCTTGCTGTCCGCCGCCGGCACCAGGTCTCCCGCCACGATCCCGCCCGCCGCGTTCGTCACCGACCACGCCGCGCTCACATTGCCGGCAAAATCACCGCCGCCATCACGCGCGATGGCATACATCGTGAGCCCGTTGCTCTTCACGAGACTTTGCGAAGGCACCGTCGTGCCGGTCCCGTCCGCCGCCGTCTCCACGCCGATCTGCGTGATCGCGCCCGTCGTGATCGTCACCGCGCCCGTCGCGCCCGTCAGCGTGTAATTCCCCGCCGCCGTCCCGCCCAGCGCCAGCGTTCCCAGCGAGGTGATCGTTTGCGCCCCCGCCAGCATGCCTGCCAGCGTGCCGGTGCCGGATGCCACCGTCACAGTATCGCCGCTCAGCGCATTCGATACCGTCAGGATGCCCGCCGCCGCGCCGGCCGTCCCGTCATACGCCCGCGTGCCCGTCAGCGTGACCGCCAGCGGACTCACCGTCTGCCCGCCCGCCAGTGTGCCGCTGCTCGCGCCAAAACCGGTGCCCGGAACATAAACCGCCGTCACGGTGTAAACCCCCGCCGCCAGTCTGGCCGGCAAACTCCCGCTGTTCGCACTGCCGCCGGACAATGTCACCGCCCCGCCGAAATTCACCCCGTTCGTCTGAAACTGCACCGCGCCCGCCGGCGTGCCCGCCGTGGCCGTCACCGTCGCCGTGAAACTCGCCGGCGTCCCATACGTGGCCGGCGTACCGGAACTCGCCACCGCCGTGACCGTCGGCACCACCACGTTCAGCAAACCCGTCCCCGTGAAATGACTGTCCTGGTTGGCCGCCGCCGAACTGCTCGAGCCCCACGTCCCGCCCGCCTGAAACGTCGTGCCGCCGTCGAACGACAGCCCGGCGACGGTGTTCGACCCCGTGAACGTGAGATTCGCTTTTGCCGTGCTGTTCAGCAGCAGGCTCGCCGCGCTGTTGATGTAACCGTTCGTCGCGCCGGAACTCAGCGTCAGCGCCGCCCCGCTGTTCACCGTCACATTGCCGGCGCCCAGCCCGCCATCCGCCTGCACCGTCAGCGTCCCGCCCGTCACCGTCGTCCCGCCCGTGTACGAGCTCGCCGCCTTCAGCGTCAGCGGCCCGGTCGTCGTCAGCGCATAACCGCCGCTCAGGCCCCCGTTCAACGTCACCGCGCCCACCGTGGCATTGATGCCGCCCACCTGGATCGTCAGGTTTCCGGTCAGCGCCGGCCACGCGCCGTTGATGACGATGTTCGTCGTCACCTGGTCATCGTAATTGAAATCCATCTGCCCGGCGGAAGGGAACGTGATGTTCACCGTGGACTGCGTCATCGTCTCCGAACTGCCGGCGGTGCCGTTCGTGCGATTGCTCAGGTTGGCACCGCTCGCGAACGTCATCAGATTCGTGATATTGCGCGGCATCGTGTCCACAAACGCCAGCGTCGCCCCGTTGCTCACCACGATCTGGTCCGTCCCCGCCACCGGATAGGCATTGCCATGCTGGTTGCGCAGGAAACACCGGCCCGTCCCCACGGTGAGCTTGCCCAGCGTGTTCGTGGTCCCGGGCCGCAGCGTGATGTCCCCGCCCAGCAACGTCAACCCGTTCGCCGCCGTCCCCCCCGTGAAATATTCGCCGATGCTGGAATAATTTTCATGGCCCAGATCCACCCCGCTCACCACCGACCCGCCCCCCGGTCCCAACACACAATTCCGTAGCAGCCAGTTTTGGCCGCTCCCGTAGAGCGCGCCACCCGTCACCGCCAGCGACCCGCCGGCAAAGGTCAGCGTGCAACTTGCGTTCAAGGCCCCCAGCTGATGCGTGCTCGAGTTGTCCTTGCTCACCGACAGGATGCCGCCCGCGATCGTCGTCCCCACCGAGTAAGTATTATTGCCTCCCAACGTCAGCGTCTGACTCCCCTGCTTGTAGAGCCGGCAGGTGCCGGAAATGACCCCGTTGATCGTGATGTTCCCGCTCGCCGTGTTCACATACGCGGTGGTCGTGCACGAAATCGGCAGCCCCAGCGTCTGCAGATTCGCGCTGTTGTTGGTGATGGTGCCCGCCAGCGCGAAGGAATTGCCGTTCAGCGTGAAACTGCCCGCGTTGCTGTCAAAGGTGATGCTGCTGAACGCCGTGCCCGCCGTGTATTTGTTCGTCGTCAGCAGCCCCGTGCTGCCCGTGAACACCAGCGTATCCCCCGCCACCGGCGCCGTGCCGCCCCAGTTCGCCGCGTTCGTCCAGTAGCCATCCACGCTGCCCGTCCAGACACAGGTGTTCGCCCGCAGCGACCCGCCGGCCAGCAGTGCCAGGAGCAGCCATGGCCGAAAAAAGGCCGGCACGGATTTCGGTCGCCAAGTTATTGATCGGGATGTGGTTGTCATGATTTAAATTTGCGGCCAACATATTCCGGCCATCCTTAAGAAAGCTTTATAGGGGAAAGCCGGACGGAACGGACTGCCAGTTCGGCCTGCAAACTAAAAAACCCCTGCCAAAAAGTCAACCGGCCCGCGCGTAATTCGCATCTCCCGGCAATGCTGGAACCGTTTTATCCGCCGCCCCTGCAACCCACGATCCCCAATAATAAGCACCCGCCGCCTCAGCCATTTGACCTCAATCCGTTCTCCCTCCGGTAACGGGCGCGCCGCCAACAGCTTATTCATACTTCATCTTTCATCCTTCCTTCGAAAAGCGTCCCGCTCCTTCCGATTCCGCCGCTCCAGATTCTCCCGCACCCCCGAGAGCGCCCCGTCGATCATCCGGATGAAATTCGCGCAACTCGCCGTCGAACTCCCGAACCCCGCCACCAGGTCCCGCTCCGTGATATCATCCGTCACCACCAGCACCTCCCCGTAATCCTGGAACCGCAGCGCCGCCCGCTCGATCAGGTCATCCGCCGTCTGCCCCGCGCTGGAGAACAGCACCTCGATGCCCTTGCCCCCTTGGTTTTTCGGTTTGGAATACCGGCCCCGGTTGCCGTCAAAGAACACCGTCACCGGCGTCCCGCTGGCATCCTGGTAATGCGTGAGCATGTCCACCAGCGCATCCCGCGCCGCCTCCGAATGCCGCGGCGTCCCGGCGGCCAACTCCGGCCAGTTGTGCAGCAGGGAATAGCCGTCGATAAGGATTCGGATCAGAGCCATAGGTGTTTAACCGTGTCAGCATTGTTTGTGGGCCGCAGCGGTTTATAGGCATTATTCACGTTCAACTCTAGTCATGGCCTTAGCAATCAGCCATCACCGACTCGTAACGTTTGCTCCTTCCATTTGCCTCATAGCCATGCCCCATGAAAACCGACCCACCAATGACCATCAAGCCTTATCCCGTGAAAAAACTTCCCACCGCCCTCCGTTGTCGCGAAGCGACGTTGGAAATTAGCCAGACACGGAGTGTCTGGTTACGCCCCCAACCGAACCCGTCCTGAAGGGACGGCGGAATCCCCCGTCCCTTCAGGACGCCCCCATCTGCACAAACACCCGACCAGCCACTGCGTAGCTGGCTAATTTCCTGCGTCGCTCCGCGACCACGGCAAATCCAATTCTGCCGAAACGACAGGCCCAAACCCCTTCGCCCCAACATTTCCACTTGCACCGCCAACCCGCGCGGACTAGCATTTTTATGCCCAACCTGTTACCGGCGGCTGACTTAAACTTGGAATACCTATGAAAAACCTGTTCACCATCGCGGCGACGATGATTCTTTTGGCAGCGGCCACCCCGGCTTGGGCGGTCACCGGCGGCGACGTGAATCTCACCCTGTCGGATCCCGGCAACGGCGAAACCACCCTCTCGTGGACGCTCACCGAGTCGTTCACCAACTCCGGTCAAGGCATCAACGTCCGCTCCCCCGGTTTCAGCGGTTTCGCCCCCAGCTTCGGCGGCTGGATCAACAACCTCGGTGCATATACCAATGAGATTCCCGTGAGCGGCTTCGGCACCTTCACCAATTCCAGCAACCCGAGCACCGCCCAACTGACCGACCTCCTCTTCACCGCCGGCCAAGGCGATACCAACACCTTCAACCTGCTCATGAACGCCACCCTGGCCAATGGCGCCAACAATGTGGTGGTGTTCTTCGAGCCCGGCACCGATTCCGAAACCCTCGACATTCCTTATTCCATCTTCAATCCCGGAACGTACTCGCAAACGAACACCTTCGGCCAGGGCGGCTTCAACTCGATTATAACTTACAACCTGGACATCCTCGAACCCACCCCGGAGCCCGCCACGCTCGCCCTCGGCGCCCTCGGCCTGACCGCCCTCCTCGCCGCCCGCCGCCGGCAAAAATGATTCCCGCGCGCCTGGCCGTGGCGGAAAACCATCGGAAGCCTCCGAAAACCGCCGCCGGTCACCGTCAAAAACCGGCGCGGCAGGGCGCGGCACTTGGATGGGCTCACATGATGGGTAACAAACGTTCTCAATTCACCGTTAACGCCCCCCCGCAGTCAAACCTTCCGAACAACACTGTCTTCGCCACGGACACGGTACGCCATATCAGCTGCCGTTCTGTCCCCCTTTGCGCCTCTGCGTGATGCTTTCCCGGTTCCCGCAGGCTTAATCCGCCGTCAGCGCCGCCCGCGCATTCTCCGCCATCCCGGTCTTCTCCAGGAAATATTCATACCCGCCCACATACGGCGTCACCGTCCCCGCATTGACATGCAGCACCTTGTTCGCCAGATGGCGGATGAAATGCACATCATGCGAGATGAAGACCAGCGTACCTTCATACCGCTCCAGCGCCAGCGTGAGCGATTCCACCGTGTGGATGTCCAGATGCGTGGTCGGCTCGTCCATCAGCAGCAGGTTCGGCGGGTCCACCAGAAACTTCACCAGGTTCAGCCGGCTCTTCTCGCCGCCGCTCAGCACCTTGGTCTGTTTGTAGATGTCATCCTTGCGGAACATGAACGACCCCAGCACCGCGCGCGCCTCATCCTCGCGCATCGCCGGCGCGCTGGCCAAAACTTCGTCCAGCACCGATTTCTCCGGGTCCAGCGTCGCCGCGCGATGCTGGCTGAAATAACCGATTTTCGCATTGTGCCCCAGGTCGCGCTCGCCTTTCTGGAACTCCACCACGCCCGCGAGAATTTTCAGCAGCGTGGATTTGCCCGCGCCGTTCGGCCCCACCAGCACCGTGCGTTCGCCGCGTTCAATGGTCAGATCCAGTCCTTTGTAGACCGGATGATCGCCGTACGCCATGTGGATGCCCGCCAGCGAGGCCGCCCGCTGTCCGCCCCGCGGCGGCGGCGGAATCTGGAACCGGAACGGCTTGCGCGGCGCCGCCGGCTTCTCGATCAACTCCATGCGCTCGATCTGCTTGAGCTTGCTCTGCGCTTGCGACGCCTTCGAGGGGATGGACCGGAACCGGTCCGCGAACGCCTGCAGCTCCGCGATCTCCTTCTGCTGGTTCTTGTAGGCCGCGAGCTGCTGCTCATAGCGCTCTTCGCGCTGCCGCAAGAAATCCGTGTAATTGCCCGTGTACGGAATCAGCTTGCGCTCGGAGATCTCGTGCACCTGCGTCACCACCTCGTCCATGAACTGGCGGTCATGGGAGATCAGCAGCACCGCGCCGGAATAATTCTTCAGGTAATTCTGCAGCCAGAGCAGCGCGATCAGATCCAGGTGGTTCGTCGGCTCGTCCAGCAGCAGCAGATCCGGCTCCATCACGAGCAGCCGCGCCAGCCGCGCCCGCATGATCCAGCCGCCGCTCATCGCCCGCGCCTGGCGCGTGAAATCCCCGTCCTGGAACCCCAGCCCGCGCAGCATCTTCTTCGCCTTCACCTCCACCTGCGGATCGTTCAGCGCATCATGCTTCGCGTGCGCTTCGAAATATTCGGGCGAGGACACGTCGCCCGCCTTTTCCAGCTCATGCAGCCGCTGTTCCAGCCGCGGCAATTCGTCCACGCGCCCCGTGGCCACATCGAGAATCGTCTCGTCGCCATTCGCTTCCGCCTCCTGCGGCAGATGGCCGACCATCGTCCACTCATCCCGCTCCACGGCGCCGGCATCCGGCTCCAGCTGTTTGAGAATGATGGAGAACAGCGTCGTCTTGCCCGCGCCGTTCGGCCCCACCAAGGCCACGCGATCCCCATGGTTCAGCCCGAACGAGGCGTCTTCGAACAGCACGCGCCCGCCAAAAGTCATCTTGAGTTCTCGAATGTTCAGCATAAAAAAACGGCACCGGACACCCGGCGGCCAAGCTGGATAGCTTAGCCGGGCTTTCGCCCGCGTCAATGACCTACTGCCGAGTCTGCGGAGCCGGCCCAGCCCCCCCAGCTTCACCGGGGCTGAATCCGGCAACCTGCCCCGCCGGCGCGCCCCGCTAATCCCCCGTTTCAGCCAAGCTAACACTTTCATCTCAAACCTCTAATTTTTTGACTCTGCCAATCGAATCTATACGTTCAGGAACTGGAAGAGAATCTCATGAAGACCCTGAAGCTAATCGTTACCCTCGCCTTGTTTGCCACCGGCCTCAACTGCGCCCGCGCCCAATCCTGGCTCACCAACAATCTCGTCGTCCATTACGTGTTCAACGGCACCGCCACCGACACCAGCGGTAACGGTTATACCGGCGCCCTCGTCAATGCCGGATATGGCACCAACCGCTTCGGCCTGGCCGGCAAATCCCTCTTGGTCAGCGGCTCCAACAGCTGGTTCGCGGCGGCCGGCCTGCCCCAGATCAACTCGAACCTCACCTACTCCGCCTGGCTGAAAGTCAGCGGCCCCGACCGGCAGGCCAATATCCAATCTTTCGGCAACCTGAGCGCCTCCCCGAGCGGCACCTGGAATTTCTGCTATGATTATTCCGGCCAGAACTTCAACCTGTGGGACAACAAGAACGCCACCTGGTCCGCCGGGCTGGGCTCGGCCCTGCCCATCAATGCCTGGACACACGTCGTCATCACCTATAACACCACCAACGGCACCGAAACGTGCTATTGCAACGGCACCCTCCTCGGCTCCCGCTCGGTCTCCCTCCCCATCACCGCCGGCTCCGGCCGCCAGCTGTTCATCGGCTCGCTCGACACCGCCGGCAACCAGGGCTTCAACGGCCAGGTGGACGATGTCCGCCTTTACAACGTGGCCCTGACCTCCAATCAAGTGTCCCAATTATATATCGCCGAAGCCTATGCCTCGCCCGCCGCCCAGGGCACGGCCATTCTCGACTACGGCTTTCTGGTCTACGTGAATCTCACCTACGGCGGCACCGGCTACACCAACGTGCCGACGGTCCAATTCATCGGCGGCGGCGGCAGCGGCGCCCAGGCCGTGGCCGTCGTCAGCAACGGCGTCGTCACCGCCATCAACGTTCTCAACGCCGGCTACGGTTACACCAACGCTCCGCTCGTCGTCGTCAGCCCGCCCTATGTCCCCGCTCCGGCCCTGTCCATCGCTCCCGCCACCCAACTCGTCTTCTCCGGCCTGACCGTTGGCACCAACTACCAGTTCCAGCAGTTGGCGGCCGCCGCCTGGACGAATTCGATCGCCGCCTTCACCGCCAGCAGTTCCACCTGGACCCAGACGCTCGCCGGGGCCGCCACCGCCGCCAACTACCGGCTGCTGCGCACTCCCATTCCCGTCCAGGCCGCCGCCACACCCGTGGTCGTCAATGGATTCGTGGTCAGCGCCACGATCACCGCCGGCGGCTCCGGCTACGTCACCAACCCGGCCGTCCATATCACCGGCGGGGGCGGGGTCAACGCCACCGCCGCCGCCGCGATCTCCGCCGCCGGGGTCGTCACCAACATCACCATTCTCAACGCCGGCACCGGCTACACCAACACCACGGCCGTCACCATCACCGCCCCGCCGGTCACCGCGGTCACCCCCGCCGTCAGCCCCATGATCCAGCTCAATTCCGCCACTCTGATCCCGTACGTGAACTACCGCCTCCAATTCATTCCCGCCACCGGAATGATTTGGACCAACTGGCCCGGCGGTGCCTTCAGCCCCACCGGCGTGACCAGCTCACAGTTCCTGCCCGTCACCAACTCCGCCACTTTCTTCCGTCTGTCCGGCGGCTGATTTTTGCGGCCGGTTGGATTCCGGTTGACAAC
>Ga0316222_1001153_pt1 | contig 33974 bp, 30 predicted proteins | sample TBH18011metaG_FD_206008 | JGI IMG/M metagenome (GOLD analysis project Ga0316222, IMG submission 206008) | Freshwater microbial communities from Trout Bog Lake, Wisconsin, USA - TBH18011 | ecosystem: Environmental > Aquatic > Freshwater > Lake > Hypolimnion/Profundal zone | place: USA: Wisconsin... | reverse complement strand
TTCTGGCGCAATGGCCAGACTTCGCAAAGAACGCCCACCGACCGCATCGGAGCAACTTGAAGCGTTGCTCGGCCAACCCTGGCCGTTTCCGGGCCGGCCGCCAAAGCATGACCTCTCGACCTGGATCGTCACCGACGATTGGCCGGAGCATGTCCCGGTCACGGAAGCCGAGGTGGATGTGTTCGAGGCGTGGTTCGGCGATATCTTCGATGAGTTGTTCGGGTCGTGCCGATGATGTGACAGGGAGACATACGCCATGACCGTGCCGCTACGGGCCGCCCTTTACTTGCGCGTCTCGACGGCGCGGCAGGCCGAGCATGATGTCTCGATCCCAGATCAGAAGCGTCAGGGCGAAGCCTATTGCGCTTCACGCGGCTACCAGCTCGTCGAGACGTATGTGGAGCCCGGCGCGTCTGCGACCAATGACCGTCGCCCTGAGTTCCAGCGGATGATCGAGGCGGGCACGTCGAAGCCCGCGCCGTTCGACGTGGTGATCGTCCATTCGTTCAGCCGCTTTTTCCGCGATCACTTCGAGCTGGAATTTTACGTCCGGAAGCTCGCGAAGAATGGGGTGAAGCTCGTCTCCATCACCCAGGAGATGGGCGACGATCCCATGCACGTCATGATGCGCCAGATCATGGCGCTGTTCGACGAATACCAGTCGAAGGAAAACGCGAAGCACGTCATCCGCGCCTTGAAGGAGAACGCCCGGCAGGGCTTCTGGAACGGCTCGCTACCGCCCATCGGCTACCGTGTCGTCGCGGCCGAGCAACGCGGCGCGAAGGTCAAGAAGAAGCTCGAGATCGACCCGCTCCACGCCGAAACGGTGCGCCTGATCTACCGGCTTGCGCTACATGGCGACGGCCTCAAGGGCCAGATGGGCGTCAAGAACATCGTCAGCCACCTGAACCGCAACCGCATCTTCACACGCGACGGAGGCCGTTGGGGCATCGGCCAAGTCCACCGCATCCTGACCCGCCGCACCTACATGGGTGAGCATGAGTTCAACAAGCGGGCCAAGTCCAAAGAGCTGAAACCCGTCAGCGAGATCGTGGTCGTGCCGGTGCCGCCGATCATAGACCGAGAGACCTTCGACGCGGTGCAGGCGCTACTCAAGGCCCGCCATCCCACGGTGACGCCATCCGCCGTCATCAGCGGCCCGACGATGCTCACCGGCCTGATCCACTGCGCCAAGTGCGGCGGCGCCATGACCATCCGCACCGGCAAGGGCGGGCGCTATCGTTACTACGCCTGTTCGATGAAAGCCCGGCAGGGACCGACAGCCTGCGAGGGTATGGCGGTGCCGATGGACAAGCTGGACGATCTTGTCGCCAGCCATCTCGAAGACCGTCTCCTCCAGCCCGAAAGGCTGGAAACGATCCTCGCCACCGTGCTCGACCGGCGGCAGGAGCGATCAGAGCGCCAGCATGAGCACATCGGCGAATTGAACCGGCGTGCGGCCGAATCCGAAGCGCGCCTCAAGCGCCTCTACGACGCCATCGAGGCCGGTGTCGCCGACTTGAAAGACCCGGCGCTCAAGGACCGCATCGACGGCCTCAAGGCTATCCGCGATCAGGCGAAGGCCGATGCCGAGCGCGCCCAGGCCATGCTTGAGAACTCCGGCAGCAAGGCCGTCACCCCGCAGATGGTGCGCACCTTCGCCGAAACCGCGCGGCGGCATATCCGCCTTGAAGGGGGTGGTTATCGCCGGGACCATCTCCGTGCGCTCGCCCAGCGCGTTGAGGTCGCAGACGGCGAGGTCCGGATCATGGGATCGAAGTCCCGGCTGCTACAGGTGCTGGCCGGAAAAAATGGCGTAAATTCAGTGCCCACTCAGGGACTGAAATGGCGGAGGATGTGGGATTCGAACCCACGGTAGGCTCACACCTACGGCGGTTTTCAAGACCGCTGCCTTAAACCACTCGGCCAACCCTCCAGCGCGCGCAAGCTAGCCAAAGCTGTCGCGCGCCGCAATGTCATATCGGATATCGCGCTCATGCTTGACGCGACGCCTTGCGGCGGCGCATCAAATCGCCATCTGGTTTGAAATCAGCTGGAAGTCTATGCATTTGCGAAATGCTCAGCGCTCATTGATTGTCGCGGTCTGCACCGGGCTGGCCCTGCTCGCGGGCTTGCCCGCTCAGGCGCAAAGCCGAGACAACGCGGCATCTTCCTTTTTCACGCTCCAGGAAGAAAACAGCACGATTTCGACCAGTGGTCTGAAAGACCGCTTTTACACCAACGGTCTGCGCGCGGGCTATGTGTCGCCCGAGCGCACGGATTGGATGCTTTCCAACATTGCCAACACGCTGTGGGGTGCGCGCAATGTGCGGGTGGCATTTGATGTCACGCAGCAGATCTACACCCCCTATGCCACCCACACCGCCAACCCGCCTGCAACGGATGAGCCTTATGCCGGTGTGTTGTTGGCCAATCTGGCTGCCGTGCAGGATGCGATGAACACGCGCAGTTCGGTGGGGCTCAATCTGGGCATTGTCGGCCCATCAGCCTATGGCGAGCAGGTGCAGAACGGGTTTCACGACCTGATCGGGCAGGGCCATAATCTGGGCTGGTCCAAGCAATTGCATGACGAGCCGGTCTTCGCCGTCAACGCCGCCCGCGTGTGGCGATATGCGGTCGCTGATCTGGGCGGTCTGGAGGCTGACGCGCTGCCAGCCGCCGGCGTCACCGGGGGCACGCTGCGCAGTGCAGCCGAAGCGGGGCTGATGTTGCGGGTTGGCCACGGTTTGCAGAATGATTTCGGACCCTCGCGCATGCGTGCGCTGTCGGGTGGGGATGTGTTCAGCTCCAGCGGAGAACTCGGCTGGTATGCTTTCGCGGGCGTGAAGGGCGATGCGGTGCTGAATGATGTCACGCTGGGTGGCAATAATTTCCGGGCCAGCCCGAGCGTGAGAATTCGCCCGCTGGTGGGCGAGGTGAATTTCGGCCTGGTTGTGTTGGGCGATGGCTTTCGGGTGTCTTACATGCAGGTGGTGCAGACCCAGACCTTCAAGACACAGAAGGGGGCCGCGCATGAGGTGGGCTCACTGGTGCTGACGGTGCTGTTCTAAGCCTTCACCACTGTGCGCGCGGTGGATTGGGTGGTGGCAAGGCGAATGCCGATGGCCACCGGGATCACGCCGAGCAGGTCTAGCGGGTGCAACGGCTCGCCCAATAATCCCCAACTCATCAGCAGCCCGAGCGGCGGCATCAGGAAGTGCAGCGACGAGGCCGCTGCGGCCGTGCCGCGCCGGAGCAGGAAGAACCACAGCAGAAACGAGGCGATGGAGACCACGAAGACGAACCACAGCATCGTCTCCACCAGCAACGCGCCAGGGACGAACTGCGTGAAGCGCTCACCCATCGCGAGGCCAAGGATGAGCAGCGTGATACCGGCACCACCTTGTTGCGCGCCGGTGAGGATGAACAGATCAATGCCGGGGGCGAGGCGCTTGATCAGCAAGGTGCCGATGGTCAGCGAGACCATGCCGATCAGCACCAAGCCGATGCCCGCCAGATCCTCGCCAATCGCCACCCGGTTGCGCACCACGAACACCGCCCCGGCAAAGCCGAGCACGAGGCCGGTGAATTTGCGCCAAGTGAGGCGCTCGCCCAGCACCGGGGCGGCGAGGCAGGAGACCAGAACGGGGTTCAGCGAGGTGATGATCGTGGTCAACCCGCCCGAGACGGTGCGCATGCCCAGCCAGGCCATGCCCTGGTAGAAGGCGAAATTGATCACGCCCAGCCCCATCAATGTCAGCCACGGCACCCGCGTTTTGCCGTCGGTGCGGGCGCGTCCGGTCGCTTTGGCGAAACCGACGAGCAAGATGGCGGCAATCGAGAAGCGCACGCCGAGATAGAGCAAAGGTGGGCCGACCGAGATCGCCAATTTGGCGGTGGGGAAGGCGGAGCTCCAGGTGAGGCAGAAGACCAGAACGAGGAGGAGATAGGCGGGGCGGGACATCAGAGTTCCAACCCGCCGTCATTGCGAGCGCAGCGTGGCAATCCAGGAGGCATAGGCGGGGCTTGGGATTGCTGGGTCGCCACGTCGCTACGCTCCTCGCGATGACGGATGAGGGGGCAGTCCACTCAACCCGGCAACAACAACGACACCGCTGCTTGGGCGGCGATGCCTTCCATGCGGCCGGTGAAGCCGAGGCGTTCGGTGGTGGTGGCTTTCACCGAGACGCGAGAGACGTCGATATCCATCAGATCGGCCAAACGCTGCATCATCGCCGCCGCGTGCGGGGCGATTTTCGGGCGTTCGCAGATCAGCGTGACGTCCACATTGACAATCCGGCCGCCACGCTCGGTCACGCGGGATGCGGCGTGGCGCAGGAAGCGGGCGGAATCGGCGTCTTTCCACTGGTTCTCACTCGGCGGAAAATGGCGACCGATATCGCCATCGGCCATCGCGCCATAAATCGCGTCGCACAGCGCATGAATGCCGACATCGGCATCGGAATGGCCGTCAAGGCCGAGATCATGCGGCACGTCGATGCCGCAGAGGATGAGTTTGCGGCCTTCAGCGAGCACATGCACGTCAAAGCCAGTGCCGACACGGGTTTCCATCATGGGGGCGAGAATCCTTTCGAGCCGCAGCCGGTCTTCGGGGTAGGTGAGTTTGATGTTGTCGTCATGCCCCGGCACCAGCGCCACTGTATGCCCAGCCGCTTCCAGGATCGAGGCGTCATCGGTGGCACCAGGATCGGCATCGTGATGCAACTCACGCAGCAGGGCATAGCGGAAGCCTTGCGGGGTTTGCGCGCGGTACAGTTCGTCGCGCGAGACGGTGCCGACGATGACGCCATGCGCGCCGCGTTTGAGGGTGTCGGCAATCGGGGCTGCTGGGATGGCACCGCCGTGCTTTTCCAAGGCGGCGACCAGATTGGGCAGCGTGCCTGCGGGGATCACCGGGCGGGCAGCGTCATGCACCAGCACGATGTCGGGGCCGAGATCGGCCAAAGCCTCCAAGCCGTTGCGCACCGAATCCTGCCGCGTCTCGCCCCCGGCCACTGGCGGGCGATGTGGCAGACCGGCGAGTGCTTCGTTGATGGCGTCTGCGTCGCCCACTGGCTGAATGATCACCCCATCGCGCAGCAAGGCGCGGGCGGCGTGGCGGATGACCATTTCGCCGGCGACGATGGTGTATTGCTTGGGGATCGCCGCACCGAAACGGCTGCCGGTGCCGGCGGCAACCAGCAAGGCGGCGATGACGGGCGGGCGGGGGGGGATGGACTGGCTCATAGCGCGCCAAACTGTCTGCACCGCGTGCCCACGTCAATCGCGCCTGATTTCGCGGCACCGGCGCGGTCTGCATACATTGCGTGCAAACCTTGGGCAGACTAGTTTGCACAAATGATGGGCAATTCTCCGCACACACAACCGGCACTCGCACCGATTCGCCTAGGATCGGTGACGATTGAAACACCGGTGATTCTGGCGCCGATGTCAGGCGTGACTGATCTGCCGTTCCGCCGTCTGGCTCGTGAACTCGGGGCTGGGCTGGTGGTGTCGGAGATGATCGCGTCCTGGGCGATTCTGCGTGAAAATCAGGCAACGTTGCGGATGGCCACGCTGGACGGCTCGCCGTCTTCGATCCAATTGGCCGGGTGTGACCCGGAGGCGATGGCTGAGGCTGCCAAAATGTCGGCGGCGCGCGGTGCCGATATGATCGACATTAATTTCGGCTGTCCGGTCAAAAAGGTCGCTGTCGGCCAGATGGCGGGCTCGGCGTTGATGAAGGATGAGATCACCGCCGGTCGCATTCTGGAAAAAGTCTCCCGTGCGGTGGACGTGCCGGTGACGATGAAGATGCGCATGGGCTGGGATCACAGCAGCCTCAACGCGCCGCGTCTGGCCAAGATCGCCGAAGAGGCGGGGATTCGGATGCTGACGGTGCATGGCCGCACCCGGCAGATGTTCTATACCGGTATTGCCGATTGGGATTTCATCGCCGAGGTGAAAGCGGCCACCAGCCTGCCGATCATCGCCAATGGCGACATCACCGATGAGGATGACGCGGTGCAAGCGCTGCGTCGCTCGGGGGCGGATGGCGTGATGATCGGGCGCGGTGCCTATGGCCGCCCGTGGGCGCCTGCGCATGTCGGGCATTTCCTGACCACTGGTCAGCGTCTGCCGGAGCCTGATTTGGAGATGCAGAAGGCCATTGTGCTGCGGCATTATCACGCCATGCTGTCGCATTTTGGCGAGAATGCCGGCATGCGGCTCGCCCGCAAGCATCTGGCTTGGTATTCGCGCGGCCTGCGTGGGTCTGCGGAATTCCGCACCACAGCGATGAAGCTGGGCACGGTGCCCGAGGTTCTGACTCTGATTGACCGTTTTTACGACCCGCTGATCGCCGCCGGTGAGCGTCGCGGCAATACGCGCGCCTTGGCGCTGGCGGAGGCTGCATGAGTGGGACGATGCGTTCGATGTTCTCGGTGGTGACACGGCGCGAAGTGCCGCGTGCGCCGGATGCGGCTGGTTTGCTGTCTGCTTTGCCGGTGCCGGTGGTGGTGTTGGGGCCGGAGAATCGCTTTCGCTTTGCCAATCAGGCCGCCGAACAGTTTTTCGGCCTGTCCGCCGCGCAGCTGACCGCCAATAGCCTTGGCGACTTGCTGCCGGAAGACAATCCAATCTTCGCCCTGGTCGCCCAAGTGCGCCGCGCGGATGTGACGATTTCGGAATATGGCCTGACGCTGGAAAGCCCGCGTTTGCGCAAGCAGGGTGTCACCGTGCAGGGCGCGCCGATGGCGGATGATCCCGGCTCGGTGGTGCTCACCCTGCAAGACGCCTCCGCTGCCCGCGCGCTGGATCGCCAACTGACTTTTCGCTCTGCCGCCCGTTCCGTCACCGGCATGGCGGCAATTTTGGCGCATGAGGTGAAAAACCCGCTCTCCGGCATCCGGGGTGCGGCGCAATTGCTGGAAGCCAGCGTCAGCGAGCCGGATCGTGAGTTGACCGTGCTGATCCGCGAAGAGGCTGACCGCATTCGCGATCTGGTGGACCGGATGGAAGTCTTCGGCGAAAAGCCGATCGAGCGCGGGGCGGTGAATATTCATCGTGTGCTGGAGCGTGTGCGTCGCCTCGCTGAATCGGGTTTTGCGCCGCACATCACCTTTCGCGAGGTGTACGACCCCTCGCTGCCCTCGGTGCTCGGCAATCGCGATCAGTTGGTGCAGGTGCTGCTCAATCTGGTCAAGAATGCCGCCGAATCGATCACCGGCAGCGATCAGGTCAGCCAAGGTGAGATCATGCTCACCACCGCCTATCGCCACGGCATGCGTTTGGCGGTGCCCGGCTCCGGCCAGCGTTTGCATCTGCCGCTTGTTGTCACCGTGCGCGACAATGGGCCGGGTATCCCGGATGACATCATGCCCAATCTGTTCGACCCGTTTGTGACCTCGAAATCGACCGGTTCGGGCCTGGGTTTGGCGCTGGTGGCGAAAATCGTCGCCGATCATGGCGGGCTGATCGAAGTGGATAGCAGGCCCGGTCGCACCGAGTTCAGTCTGCATTTGCCCATGATGTCGGATGACTCCGGCGACGCTGCATAACCACCTCCATCCAGAAACATTCGCCCCAATGTGGGGCTGCGTTCAGGGACACCATGACCCCGCCCACCATTCTCATCGCCGATGACGACCGCTCGATCCGCACTGTTTTGACCCAGGCGCTGGGGCGCAGTGGCTATCAGGTTCGCTCAACCTCCAACGCCTCCACCCTCTGGCGCTGGGTGGAAGATGGCGAAGGCGATCTGGTGATCACCGATGTGGTGATGCCGGACGAAAACGGTCTTGACCTGATCCCGCGCATCAAGCGCATCCGCCCGGAATTGCGCATCATCGTGATGTCGGCACAGTCCACGCTGATGACGGCGGTGAAGGCGACACAGCGCGGGGCGTTTGAGTATTTGCCCAAGCCGTTCGACCTGAAAGAATTGATCTCAGTTGTCGGTCGTGCGCTCGCCGCCCCCACGGCGGAATTGCCGGCTGGGCCTGCGCCCGATTCAGACGAGAAGCTGCCGCTGATCGGTGCCTCGCCCGCGATGCAGGAGATTTATCGCACCATCGCCCGTCTCACCACGGCGGATCTGACGGTGATGATCAATGGCGAGAGCGGCACCGGCAAGGAGTTGGTGGCGCGGGCGCTGCATGATTACGGCCGCCGTCGCAGCGGGCCGTTTGTGGCGATCAACATGGCCGCCATTCCGCGTGAATTGATCGAAAGCGAGCTGTTCGGCCATGAGCGCGGCGCGTTCACCGGGGCAACGAACCGCAACCAGGGCCGCTTCGAGCAGGCCAATGGCGGCACGCTGTTCCTCGACGAAATCGGCGACATGCCGCAGGAGGCGCAGACGCGGCTGTTGCGTGTGTTGCAGGAAGGCGAGTTCACCTCGGTCGGCGGACGCACGCCGATCAAGGCCAATGTGCGCATTATCGCCGCCACCCATCGCGATCTGCGCGCCGCCATCCGGCAGGGCTCGTTCCGCGAGGATTTGTTCTATCGCTTGGCCGTGGTGCCGATCCGTCTGCCGCCGCTGCGTGAGCGCACGGAAGACATCGCCGATCTGGCGCGCCACTTCCTCGACCGTGCCCGTGCGGATGGTCTGCCTGCGAAGTCGCTCGATCAGGGCGCGGTGGACGCATTGCGAGCGCATCGCTGGCCGGGCAATGTGCGCGAGTTGGAAAATCTGATGCGTCGTCTGGCTGCTTTGTGGCCGGATGAGGTGATCACCGAGGACGCGGTGCGGCCGGAATTGGTGGAGCATAATGGCAGCGATGCCTATACCGCCGAGCCTGGGCAGAGCGGTGGCGAGACCGCTGGGCCGGAGCCGCTGTCGCGCGCGGTGGAGCGTCATATCCGCACCTTCCTGGCGGCGTATCGCGATGCCGATGGTGAGGCGAACATCTATGAGCAGGTGTTGGCTGAGGTGGAGCGTCCGCTCATTCAGATGACGCTTGCCGCCACGCGGGGCAATCAGATCAAGGCGGCGATGATGCTCGGCCTGAACCGCAACACGCTGCGCAAGAAGATCCGTGACCTCGATATCCCGGTGGTCCGGGGGATCGCCTGACCTTGGCGGACGTCCAGCCGAAACGCCGTTTTGCCGATATCATGCTCGGGCGGGTGGCAACGCTGGTGTTGGCGCTGGTGGCGCTGGCGCTCGGCGTGGCCACTTTCGTGGTGCTCGCTCAGGGGCTGAAGCTGCGTCTGCAGGCGACCAATCTGGTCGTTGGTCTGATCGTGGCCAATCTGGTGGTGTTGCTGCCGCTGGGGCTGACGCTGATTTTGCGGCTGGTGCGGGTGTATCTGGAACGCAGGCGCGGCTCGGCGGGGGCGCGGCTGCATGTCCGCCTTGTGTTGATGCTCGGTGTGGTGGCGATTACGCCGGCGATTCTGGTGGCGGTGTTTGCCACGGTGTTTTTCAATCTTGGTATTCAAGCCTGGTTCAACGACCGCGTGCGCACCGCGCTGCATGAGGGGTTGGAGGCGAGCCAGGGCTATCTGGAAGAGCATCGCAACCATATCCGCTCAGATGCGGTCGGCATGGCCAACGACCTTGCCCGTGTGATGCAGGAAGTGCCCGGCCAGCCCAACGCCTTTGCACAGGTGCTCTACAGCCAGACCGTGCTGCGCGGATTGGCAGAGGCGGTGATCTATGAGCCGGTGTCCGGACAGATCATGGCCTCAACCGGCGCGATGGGCGGCTTTGGTGCCGATCCGCCTCCGCCCTGGGCTGCCTCGATTGCGCGCGGTGGCGACGTGGCGGTGTTCGGCGAGGAGACGGACCGCGTGCGCGGTTTGGTGCAGATGGATGTGCAGCCGCCATTGATGTTGCTGATATCCCGCCCGGTCGATGCGGCGATTCTGGAGCATATGCAGCGCACCAAGGATTCCGTGCAGGAATATGACCGGTTGGACGCAAGCCGCGCCGAATTGCAGGTGACGTTCCTGCTGATTTTCGCCGTGGTGGCGCTGCTGGTGCTGTCGGCTGCGGTTTTGATCGGCCTGTTGATCGCCAATCAGATCGCGCGTCCGATTGGGCGGCTGATCGAGGCGGCGGAGCAGGTTCGCTCGGGCGATCTGACCGCGCGCGTGCCAGAGGCGGCGGTTGATGACGAAGTGGCCGATCTGTCGCGTGCCTTCAACCGCATGACCGGCCAGCTTGCAGCACAGCATGGCGAGTTGATGGACGCTTATGGGCAGATCGACCAGCGGCGCCGCTTCACCGAGGCGGTGCTCTCAGGCGTGTCGGCGGGGGTGATCGGGCTGGATCGCCAGGGCGGCATCGAATTGTCCAACCGGGCGGCGAGCCAGTTGCTGGGCACGGATCTGCGCCATGTCTCCGGCCAGAAGCTTGCCGAAATTGTGCCTGAATTCGCGCCTCTCATGGCAGCGTCTCAGGAACACCCCGAAGTGGCCCACACCGCTGAATTGCAGATCGGCCCGCGCAGCAATCGTCGCACCTTGCTGGTGCGCATCGATGCCGACCGGCTGAGTTGGGATCGCGAGGCACAGGAGGCCACCCCGGAGGCGCTCAGTTTCGTGGCGACGTTTGACGACATCACGCAATTGCAATCCGCTCAGCGCAAAGCCGCCTGGGCCGATGTGGCGCGACGGATTGCGCATGAGATCAAGAACCCGCTGACACCGATCCAACTCTCCGCCGAACGCCTCAAGCGCCGCTTTTCCAAAGAGATCACCTCCGACCCGGACAGCTTTGTGCAATGTGCCGACACCATCGTGCGCGCAGTGGGCGATATTGGCCGGATGGTGGATGAATTCTCCGCCTTCGCCCGCATGCCGCAGCCGCAGATTAAGCCCGCCGATTTGGGGCGCGTGCTGCGTGAGGCGCTGGTGCTGCCCCGGCAGTCGCGTGCCGACATCATCTATTCGCTTGATCTGCCGGACCCCACACCGGTGGTGGCGTGTGATGCGCGGCTGATTGGGCAGGCGCTGAGCAACATCCTGCTCAACGCCGCCGATGCGGTTACGATGCGCGCCGATGCGCAGACAGCAGCGGGAGAGGTGGTGACGCCGAAGCTGGTGCATGTCAGCCTGACCCGCTGCGAGGGTGAGTGGCAGATTGTCATCACCGATAACGGCATCGGCCTGCCGCAGGACGATCGATCACGCCTGTTTGAACCTTATGTGACCCACAAACCCAAAGGCACGGGTTTGGGATTGGCTATCGTCAAGAAGATACTGGAAGATCACGGCGGTCGGCTGTTGCTTGAAGACAATCCGCAAGGTGAAGGAGCGATGGTCATCGTGTGCCTGCCCGCGCTAGAAAAGACAGCAGCCCCGGCGAACCAGCAGCGGGAAACACTCGATGGCGTTTGAGATCCTCATCGTCGATGACGAACCCGACATCCGCATGTTGGTGGAAGCGGTGCTGCGCGACGAGGGCTATGAAACCCGTCAGGCTGCCAGTTCCGATGCCGCCATCGCCGCCTTCCGCGAGCGGCTGCCGTCGCTGGTCATCCTTGATGTCTGGCTGCAGGGCTCCAAGCTGGATGGCTTGGGCATTCTGAAAGTATTGCAGGCCGAGGATGCCGCCATACCGGTGGTGATGATGTCCGGCCACGGCAATATCGAAACCGCCGTTTCAGCCATTCAATACGGCGCATATGATTTTATCGAAAAGCCGTTCCAGTCCGACCGGCTGCTGCTGATCGTCAAGCGCGCGTTGGAGGCTGCCCGACTGGCGCGGGAGAATGCCGAATTGCGGCTGCGCGCTGGGCCGGAGACGCTGCTGATCGGCGATAGCTCGGCTGTGGTGACTTTGCGGCAGGCCATCGACAAGGTGGCCCCCACCGGTTCGCGCGTACTGATTGCCGGGCCTGCCGGGGCGGGCAAGGAAGTGGTGGCGCGGATGATCCATGCCCGCTCTCGCCGTGCCAATGGCCCGTTCGTCTCGCTCAATTGCGCCATCCTCAACCCGGCGCGGTTCGAGGAAGAACTTTTTGGCATCGAGACGCCCAACGACACCCACGGCCAAACCCGCCGCGCCGGTGTGTTGGAACGTGCGCATACCGGCACGCTGTTCCTTGATGAAGTCAGCGACATGCCGCTGGAAACTCAGGGCAAGATTGTGCGTGCTTTGCAGGATCAGACCTTCGAGCGCCTGGGCAGTTCGGCGCGGGTGAAGGTGGATGTGCGGGTGATCACCACCTCCAACCGCGATCTGCAGGCGGAGATTGCCGCTGGTCGGTTCCGCGAGGATTTGTATTACCGCTTGGCCGTGGTGCCGTTGCGGGTGCCCGCCTTGCGTGAGCGGCGCGAGGATGTGCCGGCGTTGGCGCGGCATTTTCTGCAACGCTCGGCGGAATCGTCGGGGCAGGCGCTGCGCGAGTTGTCCGCCGATGCGGTGGCGGCGCTGCAAGCCTATGATTGGCCGGGCAATGTGCGTCAGCTGCGCAATCTGGTCGATTGGCTGCTGATCATGGCGCCGGGCGGCCCGTCTGACCCGATCCGGGCTGAGATGCTGCCGCCCGATATCGGCTCGGCGGCACCGGCGTTGTTCAGCGGTGATCCGTCAGCGGACATCATGGCCTTGCCGCTGCGGGAGGCGCGTGATTTGTTCGAGACGCAGTATCTGCAAGCGCAATTGCTGCGTTTTGGCGGCAATATCAGCCGGACTGCCGGTTTCGTCGGCATGGAACGCAGCGCGCTGCATCGCAAGCTGAAGCAACTCGGCATCAATTCCGATGATCGCGCCAGTGTCTAATCGAGCGAGCGCGTGACGCAGTCAGCACTCGATCCGGTGCTGGCGGCGCTGCGCGGGGCACCGTCGCGCACCTGGTCGTTGATCATCACGCTGTATGGTGACGCCATCGTGCCACGGGGCGGTTCGGTGTGGCTGGGCACGTTGCTGGAATTCTTCCGCGCGTTGGAGATCGGCGACGGCGTGGTGCGCACGGCGATGTCGCGTCTGGCCGCTGATGGCTGGCTGGTGCGGCAGAAGGTGGGGCGCAACAGCTTCTATCGGCTCGACACCAAGGGCGAGGCCGCCTTTGCTGAGGCGACGCGACGGATTTACAGCACGCCCCCCGCCACCTGGCCCGGCCATTTCACGCTGTTGCTGCCGGACTGCACCGAGCGCGAGACGCTGGTGCAGGCGGGATGTGGGGTGATCGCACCGGGCGTGTTCGTGGCGGCGCGGTCCGCTGCGGCGGATGGGTTGAAGCTCGACGTGCAGGGCGATGGCGCCACGTTGCGCGCGCTTGCCGCCCGTGCGTGGCCGCTGGAGGGGTTGGCTGCGAGTTATGCCGATGTGGTGCGCAGCTTCACGCCATTGCGGGATTTCCTGGCCGGTGGCGGTGTGTGCACGCCGATGGAGGCGATGGCGGCGCGGGTGTTGTTGATCCATCAATATCGCCGAATCGTGCTGCGCGATCCGCGTCTGCCGGAAGCGGTGTTGCCGGAGAATTGGCCGGGCACGGCGGCGCGCAGCCTGTGTGCGGAGGTGTATCGGGCGTTGCTGCCTGCCTCTGAGGCGTGGCTGGATGCGCATGCCATTGATGAGACCGGGGCGGCGTTGGTGCAGAATTCTGAGGTTTTTCAGCGGTTTTCGTAACGCCGATCCGAAAGGTGTCCGTTGTGGAAATACCGCACTGCAACATGTTACAGAATTTCTTGCAGCCATAAATTTTTGTGATATATGCCATCACACACGAACGAGGCGTGGGAGGCTCGGCGATGTATACGCAGGCACTGAATCAGCGCGGCGAGGGTGACGAACGGCTGCTTGAAGACAGCGCCGCCCTTGAACGCTTCCAGGCGCGCATTGACGCCGAGGAGCGCATCGAACCCAATGATTGGATGCCCGCGCAATATCGCCGCACGCTGACGCGGCAGATTTCGCAGCATGCGCATTCCGAGATCATCGGCATGCAGCCGGAAGGCAACTGGATCACCCGCGCGCCGTCATTGCGCCGCAAGGCGGCCTTGCTCGCCAAGATTCAGGATGAATGCGGCCACGGCCTGTATCTCTACGCTGCCGCCGAAACGCTGGGCACCTCACGCGAGGAATTGCTCGACCAATTGCATGCGGGCCGCGCCAAATATTCCTCGATCTTCAATTACCCAACGCTGAGCTGGGCCGATATGGGCACCGTCGGCTGGCTGGTCGATGGCGCTGCCATCATGAACCAAATCCCGCTATGTCGCTGTTCATATGGCCCCTATGCCCGCGCGATGATTCGCGTCTGCAAGGAGGAGAGCTTCCATCAGCGCCAGGGCTACGAGATCATGCTGGCGCTGAGCCGAGGCAATGACGAGCAAAAGGCGATGGCGCAGGACGCGCTCAATCGTTGGTGGTGGCCATGCTTGATGATGTTCGGCCCGCCGGACACCGCCTCACAGCATTCCGACGCCTCCATGCGCTGGAAGATCAAGCGGTTCTCCAACGACGAATTACGGCAGAAATTCATCGATGCCACGGTGCCGCAGGCGCATTTCCTAGGGCTGACGATTCCTGACCCGGAACTGCGCTGCGTGGATGGCCATTGGCAGCACGGCCCGCTCGATTGGGACGAATTCGCCCGCGTGATTGCAGGCAATGGCCAATGCAACCGTGACCGCATGGCGGTGCGGCGTCGTGCCCATGCCGAAGGTGAATGGGTGCGCGAAGCCGCTGCCGCCTTCGCCGCCAAGCAATCCGCGAAACTGGCCGCCGAGTAAGGGAGCCCTGTGATGCCCACACCGAACACGCCGCTTTGGGAAGTGTTTATCCGTTCCCGCAACGGCCTCTCACACCGCCACGCCGGCTCCCTGCACGCAGCCGATTCAACGCTCGCCTTGCAGGCCGCCCGCGATCTCTACACCCGCCGGGGGGAAGGGCTGTCGCTCTGGGTGGTGCCGTCTTCGGCCATCGTGGCGTCTGACCCGCAGGATAAGGGGATGATGTTCGAGCCAACGGCGTCGAAGATTTATCGTCACCCGACTTTCTACGAAATCCCGGACGAAGTGGGGCATATGTGAGCGCCGCTTTGATCGTCGAGGCTCCGACCTCCGCCCTCGCCCGTTACGCGCTGCGCCGGGCGGATGATGCGCTGATTTTGGGTCATCGCCTGTCGGAGTGGAGTGCGATGGCACCCACGCTGGAGGAGGAGATGGCGCTGTCGAACATGGCGCTGGATCTGATCGGCCAATCGCGCTCGCTTTACAGCTATGCCGGTGAGGTTGAGGGCAAAGGGCAAAAAGAGGACGATTTCGCTTATATGCGGCGGGAGCGGGATTATCAGAACATCCTGCTGGTGGAGCGCCCAAACGGCGATTTCGCGCAGACCATGCTGCGGCAATTCTTCTTCGCCGCTTTCGCCTATCCGTATTGGCTGGCGATGATGCGCTCGACGGATGCGACTTTGGCGGCGATTGCCGCGAAGTCGGAGAAGGAGATCGCCTATCATCTGCGGCATTCCAGTGAATGGCTGCTGCGGTTGGGTGACGGCACCGAGGAAAGCCATCGCCGTTTGGCGGAGGCGCTGGTGGAACTCTGGCCTTACACGGGCGAGTTGTTTGCCGTGCTGCCCGATGAGACGGCGCTGATTCAATCCGGCGTGGCTGTTGATCCCGATAGTCTGCGTGGCGAATGGGAGGGGAGTGTGCGCGAAGTGCTGGAACGCGCAACCCTTGCCATGCCCTCAGGCGGTTGGATGCATCAGGGCGGACGCGAAGGGCGGCATTCTGAGCATCTCGGTCATTTGTTCGCCGAGCTGCAATATGTGCCTCGGATGATCCCCGGAGCCGAATGGTGAACGCCGATCTGCGCGAACGCGCCTGGGCGGCGGCGGCGTCGGTGAGTGACCCGGAAATTCCGGTGCTCTCGATTGCCGATCTCGGCGTGCTGCGCGACGTGCAGATGGCGGGCGATGTGGTGGAGGTGACGATTACCCCCACTTATTCCGGCTGTCCGGCGATGAACATGATTCAGGTGGACATCGAAACCGCGTTGGCGGTGGCGGGGTTTGGCCTTGTGCAGGTGAAAACCGTGCTCTCGCCCGCCTGGACCACCGATTGGATGACGCAAGACGGACGCGACAAGCTGCTGGAATACGGCATCGCCCCGCCCGCCGGGAGTGCTGGACGTCGCGCGTTGTTCGGTCAGGATGTGGTGGCATGCCCGCGGTGCGGGTCCAGCAACACCAGCCGCATCGCCGAATTCGGCTCGACCAGTTGCAAGGCTCTGTGGCGCTGCGAGGCGTGTCGGGAGCCGTTCGATTATTTCAAATGTCATTAGAGGATTCCATGTCCGAAACCCTCGCCCGCATTGCCACCCCGCGCTTCCACACACTGACCATCGCCGAGCGGCGGCAGGAGACGGCGGATGCGATCTCGCTGCGCTTCGCCGTGCCGGGCGAACTGGCCGAGGAATTCCGCTTCGAGCCCGGCCAATATCTCACCTTGCGCGCAGTGGTGGATGGCGAGGATGTGCGGCGTTCCTATTCCATCTGCTCTGCCCCAGATCAGGACGATCTGACGGTGGCGATCAAGCGGGTGGAAGGCGGCGTGTTCTCCAATTGGGCGAATGACGAGTTGCATGCGGGCGACACGCTGGAGGTGATGACCCCCACCGGCCGCTTCGGCCTGCTCGGCGTGGCGGGCAATGGCCGGTTGCATGTGGGGTTTGCGGCGGGTTCCGGCATCACGCCGATCATGTCGATCATCCAAGGTGTGTTGGCGCGGGAGCCGGATAGCCGCTTCGTGCTGTTCTATGGCAGCCGCAATGTGGACGGCATTTTGTTCCGCGAGACGCTGGAGGATCTGAAGGATCAGCATCTCGGGCGCTTGACGGTGTTCCATGTGCTCTCCCGCGAGGAGCAGGACATTGATGTGCTGAACGGCCATCTGGACGGCGAGAAAATCCGCCGCACGTTGAAGGCGATGGTGCCGGTGGCCGATATTGATCACGCCTTTATCTGCGGCCCGGAAGGGATGATCGAGGCGCTGTCGGCCACGCTCGCCGATCTTGGGCTGGATGCGGCGAAGATTCACACGGAGCGGTTTGTCTCGGCGTTGGGCGGTAAGCCGCGTGCGGCGAAGGCGGTGGATACGGCTGCGGCCCCTGCTGCGATTGCCACGGTGATTGTCGATGGCAATCGCCGCGATGTGCCGGTGGCGGCGGATGAGGCGATTTTGGATGCGGCCTTGCGCGCCGGTCTCGATCTGCCGTTCGCCTGCAAAGGCGGCATGTGCTGCTCCTGCCGCGCGAAGCTGACCGAGGGGGCGGCGCAGATGGAGGTGAATTATTCGCTGGAGCCGTGGGAAGTGGCGCAGGGCTTTATTCTGACCTGTCAGGCGAAACCGACGACGGCGAAGGTTGAGGTGGATTTCGACGCGGTGTGAGGACCGTTGCTGACTTTATTTCCGTCATTGCAAGCAGAGCGCCGCCATCCACCGCTGAGTTGGTTGCATCGCGGTGGATGGCTGCGCTCCGCTTGCAATGACGGGGTGATGTTGCTTCGTCGCCTGCGGCTCCTCGCAATGATGAAATTTAATTGGCACACTGCGCGGGACTAAGACCAAAAACGGGGAGGATAGCGTGGAAGAATCAGTGCTGTTGGCGCGTCATGACGGCTGGGCCAAGGTCACGCTCAACCGGCCAGACCGGCTGAACGCCTTCAACGAAGACATGCACGCCAACCTTGCGCGCATCTTCCGCGACCTCGCCAATGACGAATCCTGCCGCGCCATTGTGCTGACCGGCACCGGACGCGGCTTCTGTTCCGGCCAGGATCTGACCGATCGCCGCGACATTGGCGGCGGCAGCAAGCGCGATCTCGGCTCGACCATTGAGCGCCTTTATAACCCGCTGATCCGCCGTCTGCGCGGCATGCCCAAGCCGTTGGTGGTGGCGGTGAATGGTCCGGCGGTCGGCGCTGGGGCGTCGCTGGCGTTGGCGGGTGACATCGTGCTGGCGGCGAAGTCGGCGATGTTCATGCAGGCATTCTCCAAGATCGGCCTGATCCCGGATGCCGGCTCCACCTGGGCGCTGCCGCGTCTGATCGGCGATGCCCGTGCGCGGGCAGCGATGATGCTGGCTGAGGCGGTGTCGGCGGAGAAGGCCGAGGCGTGGGGGATGATTTGGCGCTGTGTGGAGGATGAGGCACTGCAAGCTGAAGCCGACGCGCTGGCGATCAAGCTGGCCAAGATGCCGACGCAATCACTGGCGCTGACCAAGCAGGCGTTGAATGCCAGCCTGTCGCACAATCTCGATCAACAGCTCGACATGGAGCGCGATTTGCAGCGCATGGCGGGCTACACGCCGGATTTTGCCGAGGGTGTGACGGCGTTTTTGGAAAAGCGCGCGCCGAATTTCAGTGGGCGCAAGGCATGACAGCCGAAGAGACGGCTCGCCGTGCCGCTGCTGCGATGTGGGACGGCGATGCGGCCAGCAAGGGGTTGGGGATGGAGGTGCTCGAAGCCCATCCCGGTCGCGCCGTCTTGGCGATGACCATTCGCCCGGACATGCTCAATGGCCATCAGATGGCGCATGGCGGCTTCATCTTCACGCTGGCTGACAGCGCCTTCGCCTATGCCTGCAACTCACACGGCATCACCACGGTTGCCGCCCAATGTCAGGTGACGTTCCTGCGCCCCGCCCGCAATGGCGACCGGTTGGTGGCCGAGGCGCGGGTGATCACCGAGGGCGGACGCTCGGGGCTGACGGACGTGACGGTGCGCGTCGGCGACAAGGCAATCGCTGAATTCCGGGGCTATTCGCGCAGCCTCGGCACCTCGTTTCTGCCGCAAGATTCATCACCTGGGGAGGGATGACATGGCCAATTTGAACACCAGCGGCATTGAGCTTTACGACGCTGCCGAACGTGCGTCGCGGGATGAGATTGTGGCTCTGCAGACCAGCCGGATGGCGTGGTCGCTGCGGCATTCCTATGACAACGTGCCGCATTACCGCGCCAAATGCGTGGCAAAGGGCGTGCATCCGGATGATTTCCGGCAATTGTCGGACATGTCGAAATTCCCCTTCACGGTGAAAACCGATCTGCGCGACACCTATCCGTTCGGCATGTTCGCTGTGCCGCGTGAACAGGTCTCGCGCATCCACGCCTCCTCCGGCACCACGGGCAAGCCGGTGGTGGTGGGCTACACCAAGCCCGATCTGGAGATGTGGGCCGATCTGATGGCGCGCTCGATCCGGGCGGCCGGTGGGCGTCCGGGGATGATGGTGCATGTCGCCTATGGCTACGGCCTGTTCACCGGCGGCCTGGGCGCGCATGGCGGGGCTGAGAAGCTTGGTTGTGCGGTGGTGCCGGTGTCAGGCGGGATGACGGAGCGGCAGGTGCAGCTGATCACCGATTTCAAGCCTGAGATCATCATGGTGACACCAAGCTATATGCTGGCGCTGCTCGACGGCTTCCAGGCTGCCGGGATTGATGCGCGCACTTGCAGCCTGCGCTATGGCATTTTCGGCGCTGAGCCGTGGACGAACGCGCTGCGCGGTGAGATCGAAGGCTCATTCGGCCTCGATGCGACGGATATTTACGGCCTGTCCGAAGTGCTTGGCCCAGGCGTGGCGCAGGAATGCGTCGAGACCAAGGACGGGCTGCATATCTGGGAAGATCATTTCTACCCGGAGATCATCGACCCCGAGACCGGCGAGGTGCTGCCCGAGGGTGAGAAGGGCGAGTTGGTGTTCACCTCGCTCAGCAAACAGGCCTTCCCGATCATCCGCTACCGCACCCGCGACCTCACCCGCTTGCTGCCGGGCACGGCACGGCCGGGAATGCGGCGGATGGAGAAGATCACCGGGCGCTCGGATGACATGATCATCCTGCGCGGGGTGAATCTGTTCCCGACCCAGGTGGAGGAATTGCTGCTCGCCGCCGAATGGAGTGCCGGGCATTTCCAATTGGAACTCACCCGTCCGGGCCGGATGGATGAGTTGACGGTGCATGCCGAGGCCCGCCCGTGGGAATTCTCCAGCCTCAATCTGGACGAGACCGCCAAACACCTCGCCCACCGGATCAAGGCCACGATTGGCGTGACCGCGCGGGTGGTCATTCATCCGCCGGGTGGGATCGAGCGTTCGTTGGGCAAGGCGCGGCGCGTGGTGGATCGGCGGCCGAAGGAGGCGTGAGGTTTTTACCGTTTTTCGTAGGGCGGAAGAGGCGAAGCCGTCATCCGCCATCTATGCCGCAAGCCGGACCTTGGCGGATGACGCTGCGCTTTTCCGCCCTACGATTTTCCGTCAAGCCCTCGCGATTTCGGGTAGTGGGCTAGTTTGAATGTCGTCTACCGAGCTATCGCAGCCATCCTAAACCGAGAGGTCCGCCTTCTGAAGCTGCCAAACATTCATCTGGCTGGCGACGACTAGCAGCAGGCTATATCAATGGCTCGTAGAGCAAGGGTGCCGCATGTTTAATCTAATAATGCGCAATTTCGACTGGAACGACTCGAACGCATACATGCCACTTGAGCGCATGTTCGCCTACACCGATCCAGAGATTGCTGCGCAATTTCAGCAAGATAGCCAGCCATCGCTAGATCGCCTCGCCTCGCTTCCCTGCCTGTTCCTGCGAGAAGGACGCCAGGACGAGGTATGCCGCGTCGGATCGATCGTCCGCCCACGGATGGTCAACGGCGAAATCCGATTTGGTTACACTCTTGATGCAGACGTGCCGCCTCTCACTAACAAACTTGTCTGGGATAATCGGGCACGCTTCGACATGCCGGAGGATTTCGAGTTCTCGCGCAATCACTGGGCGGTGAAAGAACTGGACCTATACCAGTTTTTACTGGGTAATATCCGACCTCGCCGCCAGCGCCCGAGCGTCTTTCAAATCGCTGAGCATGAGGCGATCGAACAACAACTCGTGTCCGTGATGATGCCTTTCGATGCTGGCTTTGCCAATGTGTATGCCGCCATCCAGCAAGCCGCTGTCCATACTGGCCTGCTCTGTCGACGCGCAGATGAGATATGGGAGGCTCCCGGCATCATTCAGGATGTCGTGAACCTCATTGATCGAGCCCGTATCGTGGTCTGCGACTGCACCAACCGAAATCCGAACGTCTTCTACGAGGCCGGTATCGCGCATACGCTTGGCCGTGAGGTTATCATTATCACGCAGAGCGAGAATGATGTCCCGTTTGACCTTCGGCACCTGAGACACATCCGCTACCTCGATAACCACGAGGGACATAATGATTTGACGCGGGCATTACAGGCGCGAATGCAGACCATCTTGGGTCATTGATCTGGGTAATATCTAGGTGCTGAGACACTCAGCCCCAATCCATCCCAGTGACCCAGGTCAGAGTGCTACTGCGAACGATCGTCCGCTATCTAGCTTGAGCCTGCCGAAAGCTGCCAGACCGCTCCCCACCCTTTGTGGACATTCAGACTGACCCAACGCCCGATTTCGCTGTTGAGTTCGAGCAATTCCGGGATCAGCACCTCCAGCTTTGCTTGAAGCTCAGCCGTCGTGGCGGCCTCGGTGATCAGGCCGTTCAAAACGCTTCAGATAGGCCAAAGCCACATTTCGGCCAGCACGTTCCGCCAAATCCAATGTGATGGTGTCAACGTCCGCATCTGCTGCGCGCGAGAATATGACCCGCGTCATCAACCCGGAAAACGCGCCAATCGTTCCACATTGCGCGCCTTGAACTCATCCAGCGTCACCACTTCGCCCCGCTCAACTTGGGCCAGCGCCACCTCAACGTAAGGCCGAGCCCAGGCAAGGTCGTCAGTCTCAGCTTGCCGCACGGCAATTCGTTCATCCAGCAACCGCCGTACGGCATCGCTCTCCGAGGCGAATTCGCCACGCGAGATCTGCTCTCCGATCCAGGCTTGTTGAGCCGAGGTGAGGGTGATCGTCATGTGCAAACGACATCAGTTTGGCTATGCGCAATCCAAGCTTCAAATCGGCAGCACCGACGTCGCCTTGATTTCTTTGAGGATCAAGTTCGTCCGCACCTGGGCGATCCCTGGTAGGCCGAAGAGGAAGGTTTCTAGGAAATTGTTGTAGCCATGCTTGTCCTCGCACACCACGCGCAGATGATAATCCGCCTCCCCCGTGGTGCAGAACAATTCCAGCACCTCCGCCCGGCGTGACACCGCTTCGATGAACTGGTCCAGATGTGCGGTGTCGTGCCGTGACAGCCGCACTTGCACAATCGCGCCAAAGCTCAATCCGGCGCGCTCGGCGTTTACCTCGGCGACGTAGCCGGAGATGATCCCCGCCTCCTCCAACGCCTTCACCCGCCGCCAACAGGCAGACGCCGACAAACCGGCGCGGTCGGCCAGATCCTGGTTGGACATGCGCCCGTCACGTTGCAACAGGCGGATCAACCGCCGGTCTGACTCGCTGATCTCCATGCAGGCCTCCGGATTGTGCTGTCATTTTTATAGCATAATCCGGTAGAATTTTCCAAAATTCAGCGAAAATCGTCCAAATGCGAAAAGATCTTGCGCAAGGGCGGCATAGACTTCTGCCATCGGGAAGGGGAAACAGCGATGGATATCGCGCTCAACAATGGCTTGGTCGAGGAATCCTATCGGCTGGAAGACCGCTACACGCGACAAAGCGGGCGGGTGTTTCTCACTGGAACGCAGGCGCTGGTGCGCATCGTGCTCGATCAGGCGCGGCGGGACAAACTGGCAGGCTTGAACACGGCGGGGATGATCGCGGGATATCGCGGATCGCCGGTGGCAGCGGTTGATAGTGAGGCGTGGCGGGCGGGAGCGTTGCTGCGCGAGAACAATGTGGAGTTCTTCCCCGCCATCAATGAAGACCTCGCCGCCACCGCGTTGTTCGGCACGCAGCAAGTGGAGGGCAATCCCAAGCGCACCGTCGATGGCGTGTTTGGCATGTGGTATGGCAAGGGGATGGGCGTGGATCGCTCGGGCGATGCGCTCAAGCACGGCAACGCCTATGGCACGTCGCCGCATGGCGGTGTGCTGGTGGTGGCGGGTGACGACCATGGCTGTGTGTCGTCGTCGATGTCGCATCAATCGGATGTGGCGTTCATGGCGTTTTTCATCCCGATCCTGCATCCGGCCTCGGTTGCCGAGTATTTGGAATATGGCGAATACGGCTATGCCCTGTCGCGGTTTTCCGGAATGTGGGTGGGGTTCAAGGCGGTTGCCGAGACGGTGGAATCTGGCTCATCCTTCGATCTGCCCGAGCCGCGCCATTTCAACGCCCCCGATTTCACTCCGCCATCCACCGGCCTGCATATTCGCTGGCCCGATCTGCCTGGCCAGCAGATTGAGGCGCGGTTGATTGCCAAGAAGAAGGCGGTGCTGGCGTTTGCTGACGCGAACCCGATTGATCGCCGCATTTATGACGTGCCCGACGCCATCTTCGGCCTCGTGACCACCGGCAAGGCGCATCTGGACACGATGGAGGCGCTGCGGCTGTTGGGGTTGGATGAGGCGGAATGTCGCAGGCTGGGCATTGATGTCTACAAGGTTGGCCTCGTCTGGCCGTTGGCGCAGCGCGATGCGCTGGGCTTCATCCGTGGCAAGCAGGAAATCCTCGTCATTGAGGAAAAGCGCGCGCTGGTTGAAAGCCAGTTGAAGGAATATTTCTACGACGTCCCCGGTGCCAAGCCGCGCCATATGGCGGGCAAGACGGATGAGACCGGGGCGGATTTGGTGCCGTGGACGGGAGAACTCTCGCCGCGCCTGTTGCTGCCGATCATCGCCGCCCGGCTGGCGCGGGTGTTCCCAGAGCTTGATTTCGAAGCGCGTGCGGAGGCGGTGCTGCGCGCGCCGGTGCAGCTTGCTGCCGTGCCGACTGGCAATCGCACGCCGTATTTCTGCTCCGGCTGTCCGCATAACAGCTCCACCCGCGTGCCGGAGGGCTCGGAGGCGCTGGCGGGGATTGGCTGTCATTTCATGGTTGATTGGATGGATCGCTCCACCTCGGGGATGATCCAGATGGGCGGTGAGGGGGTGAACTGGGCAGCGTCGGCGCGCTACACCGGGCACGGCCATGTGTTCCAGAATTTGGGCGACGGCACGTATTACCATTCGGGCTCGCTGGCGATCCGGCAATCGATCGCAGCGAAATCCAACATCACTTATAAAATCCTGTTCAACGATGCGGTGGCGATGACCGGCGGGCAGCCGGTGGATGGGCCGGTGTCGGTGCAGGGCATCGCGCAGACCATGCGCGCCGAGGGGGTGGAGCGCATCGCGCTGGTCTCCGACATGCCGCAGAAATTCGATATGCGGGAATTCCCGATTGGCACCACGCTGCATCCGCGCGGCGAGTTGGACGCGGTGCAGCGGGAGTTGCGCGACGTGAAGGGCGTGTCGGTGCTGATCTATGAGCAGACCTGCGCCACCGAAAAGCGCCGTCGCCGTAAGCGCGGCAAATTGCCCGATCCGGCGAAATTCGCGGTGATCAATGATCTGGTGTGTGAGGGCTGCGGTGATTGCTCGGTGGCGTCTAACTGCTTGAGCGTGGTGCCGAAGGAGACGATTTTCGGGCGCAAGCGGCAGATTGATCAGTCGAATTGCAACAAGGATTTCTCCTGCCTCGACGGCTTCTGCCCGAGCTTTGTAACGGTGGAGGGGGCCAAGCGGCGGGCGAAGATCAGCGATCCGGCAGCGATTATCGCGCGCGGGGCGGGACTGCCGGAGCCGGTGCTGCCGCAGCTCTCCAAGCCGTATGATCTGGTGATCACCGGGGTGGGCGGCACCGGCGTTGTCACGACCGCTTCGATGGTGGCGATGGCGGCGCATTTGGAGGGCAAAGGGGCGTCGGTGCTCGATTACATGGGCTTGGCGCAGAAATTCGGCCCGGTGATGAGCTATCTGCGCTTTGCCAATGAGCCGAGCCAGCTCAACCAAATGCGCACCGATAATGGCGCGGCGGATGCGTTGATCGGCTGCGATGCGGTGGTTTCTACCCGCCCGGAGGCCACGCGCACCTATCGCCCCGGCATGCGTGCAGTGCTGAATTCGGCGGAGATGGCCACCGCCGATATGATCAAGGATCGCGATGCCGAATTGGCGATTCCGCAGCGACTGGCGGCGTTGGCCAGCATGATGGGCAGCAATCAGTTGCATGTGGTCAACGCCAATAAGCTGGCCGAGGCGGAGTTGGGCGATAGCGTATATGCCAATTCGATTCTGCTCGGCATGGCATGGCAGAACGGGCTGGTGCCGGTGGGCGAGGCGGCGCTGATGCGGGCGTTTGCGCTCAACAAGGTTGAAGTGGCGAAGAACCAAGCCGCCTTCACGCTGGGTCGTCTGGCAGCACTCGATCCGAATGGCGTGGGACGTGACGAGGTGCAAGCCCCCGAGACGCTGGAGGAGATGATCGAGCGTCGGGCGACATACCTTGCGGCATATCAGAACCGGGCATGGGCGCAGCGCTATCGGGCGCAACTGGCCCGACTGGCGGCAGCGCCCATGCTGGCGGAGGCGGCAGCGAAGGTGCTGTTCCGGCTGATGTCCTACAAGGATGAATATGAAGTTGCCCGGCTGCATACGGCACCGGAATTCACCGCGCAGATTGCGGCGCAATTTGAGGGTGATTACCGCATCATCCACCACCTTGCCCCGCCCTTGCTCAACACCGGCACGGATTGGCGCGGGCGCCCGAAGAAGAAGGCATTCGGGCCGTGGATGCGTCAGGTATTCGGCGTGCTGGCACCGTTCAAAATTCTGCGCGGCACCAAGCTCGACCCGTTTGGCCGCAGCGAGGAGCGGCGGATGGAGCGGGATTTGATCGGTTGGTATGAGAGTGTGATCGATTATCTGGTGCTCAATGTGCCTGTGAAGGGCGAGATTCGGTTGCTGCCCCTAGCGGAGGCAGCGTTGGAAATTCGCGGGTTCGGGCCGGTGAAGGCGAAGGCGGTGGCAGAGACGAAGGCGAAGGTGGCGCGATTGATGGGGTAGGGCGAATCGCCCTGCGGCTTTTTTCGTCATTGCGCCGCGCCCCGCAATGACGAAACGGGACGATTTTGCTTGAGTTCAGCCAGTGGTCGTGCTGAATGGTAGGAATGATTTCCTCTCAAGCCATATCCCCCTATCAGAGCCTGTCGGCGGTGCTAAGCGCGCTGCGCGGCGCTGTGGGCGGATGGCGGGTGCGTGGGCTGATCAATCAGGTGCTGATGCTGCTGCTGTATCGGCGGTTGGGCGAGATTTGCGGGAAAATTGCGCGTCTGGCGGCGCGGTTTCAGGCGGGGCGGCTGTGGCGGCGAGCGCCTGGGGTGCCGCTTGGCGCGCGCAAAGCGGCCACGTCGCGCGCGCGGATCTGGCCCGCTCGGTTCGGCTGGCTGGTGCGGGCGGCGTCGTATCAGGCGGCGGGCTATGCGTCGCAGTTGCGCGAGATTCTCGGCCAGCCGGAAATGGTGGAATTGTTGCAGGCCACCCCACAGGCCGCACGCATTTTGCGGCCAGTGTGTCGGATGTTGGCGATTGAGGAGCAGTTGCTGCGACCTGGACAGCCAGTGTCAGAGTCGGTGGTGCGAGAGGTGAAGCCTCGGGTTCGCAAACCGCGCGTTCCGATGGATTGGGGACGGATTCCGCTGCCAAGGGGCGTGCTGACGGCGGCGCGGCAAAGGCGGTTTTGCGTGAATTGATGGGGGCATAGGCGGAACTGCGATTATATTGTTCCGGTTAATTAATTATCGTCATCGCCTTGCAATGACGAAACTGGGGAACTCCCGATCAACGAAATTGTGAATTCGCACAGCAATGACGATTTTGAGCCGTCTACTTCAACGTCGCCCGATACTTCGCCACGTTTTTGTTGTGCTCATCCAGCGTGCGGGCAAAGGCGTGCCCGCCTTCACCATCGGCGACGAAATACAGATCGTCGCTCGCCAGCGGGTGCGCCACGGCGAGCAGCGAGGCGAGGCCAGGGCTGGCGATGGGGCCGGGGGGCAGGCCAGTGACCATATAAGTGTTGTACGGGTTGGCCGTCTCCAACTGCGCACGGGTGATGCCGCGCTCGCTGTTGGTCTGCCCGCCGGATGCGACATAGGCCACGGTTGGGTCAGATTGCAGGCGCATACTGGCCTTCAGACGGTTCAAATACACCGCCGCCACATGCGGGCGTTCTTCCGGGCGGGAGGTTTCACGCTCCACCAGACTGGCCAGGATCAGCAATTGGCGCGGCGAGGTGAGCGGGATTGTGGTGTCGCGCGCATCCCAGACGCGGGCGAGGTTGCGATCCATCTCGACACGGCCACGATCAATGATCTGCGCGCGCGGGGTGCCATAGGTGTAGTTGTAAGTGTCGGGGAAGATTTCACCCTCGTCGAATTTCGGCACGTCGCCGTCAAACGCGCTCGCACGGGTGAGGATGTTGGTCATTTGATAGACCGTCAGCCCTTCCGGCAATGTCACCTTGTGCTGCACCGGCTTGCCATTGCGCAACACCGACATCACGGCCATCAGGCTGGCATGGGCGGGGAAGGTGAACTCCCCCGATTTCAGCAGCCCGTCCGAATGCGTGGCCGAGACGGCGATGCGAAAGCCGGTCTTGCTGTCGATCACCCCTGCCTGAGACAGCAGTTCGGCCAACTCGCTGGGGGTGCCGTGCGGGACGACCACCACCTTGCCAGCCTCCAGCGGGCCGGGCTTGTTGTAGGCTTTGAAGCCGAACAACAAGGTGCCCACCCCGGCGGTGGCAAGCAGCACCAGCACGAGCAGTGCTATCAACAACCGGCGAAGCATGGGCTCTCCTTCCCGCGCAGGCGGATCAGGCCGCCTGCTTGAAGATGATCGAGGCGTTGGTGCCACCGAAGCCGAAGCTGTTGGACAGCACCGCCTTGATCGCGCGCGGCTGGGCTTCCAGCGCCACACGGTCGATCACGCTTTCACGTGATGGGTTTTCCAAGTTCAGCGTGGGCGGGGCGACCTGATCGCGGATCGCCAGGATCGAGAACACCGCTTCAATCGCACCTGCAGCACCGAGCAAATGCCCAGTTGCCGATTTGGTGGACGACATCGCCACGCTGCGACCGTGATCGCCGAAGAAGCGCTCAACGGCTTCCAGTTCCAGATCGTCACCCAACGGAGTCGAGGTGCCATGCGCGTTGATGTAGCCGATATCTTCCAGCGCCACCGAACCGTTGCGCAGCGCCGCCTTCATCGCCCGGAAAGCGCCATCATGGCCCTCCGCCGGTGCGGTGATGTGGTGCGCGTCACCAGACAGGCCATAGCCCGCGATTTCGGCGTAAATCTTCGCACCGCGTTTTTTGGCGTGCTCATATTCTTCCAGCACGACAACGCCGGCACCTTCGCCCATCACGAAGCCGTCACGGTCACGGTCCCACGGGCGCGAGGCCTTGGTGGGAGTGTCGTTGAAGCCGGTGGACAGCGCGCGAGCGGCACAGAAACCGGCCATGCCGATCATGTTCACCGCCGCTTCGGCACCACCGGCCACCATCACATCAGCATCGCCGAAGGAGATCAGACGGGCCGCATCACCGAGTGCATGCACACCGGTGGCGCAGGCCGTGACCACTGCGTGGTTCGGACCTTTGAAGCCGTATTTGATCGAGACATGGCCCGAGGCGAGGTTGATCAGCGCCGAGGGAATGAAGAACGGCGACAGACGACGCAATTTGCCTTCATGCAGCAGTTGCGCGGCCTCATAGATGGTTTCCAGACCGCCAATGCCGGAGCCGATCATCACACCAGTGTTCCACTGGTCTTCGTCGGTCTGCGGCACCCAGCCGGAATCTTCCACTGCCTGTGTGGCGGCGATCAGACCATACTGGATGAAGCGATCCATCTTCTTGAGGTCTTTGGTCGAAATCCATTCGGCCATATCCAAACCGCCTTCGGCGCGCGTGCCCTTGGGCAGCTCACCGCCGATCTTGGCCGGGATTTCCGACGTATCGAAAGACTGGATGGTGCCAATGCCGGACTCGCCGCGCAACAGGCGCTGCCACACATGCTCAACACCGAGGCCGAGCGGACATGCAATGCCCATCCCGGTGACGACAACTCGCCGCATCTGAACCATCCTCGTCTTTATTCTGCCGCCACGGGGTTCCGTGGCGGCGTCGTTACCGTCTGCCCAAAATCAGGCGTTCTGGTGCGCTTCAATGTAATCCACCGCGTCCTTGACGGTCGCGATCTTCTCAGCGGCTTCTTCCGGGATTTCCACGCCGAAGGCTTCTTCGAACGCCATCACCAGTTCAACGGTGTCGAGGCTGTCCGCGCCCAGATCGTCGATGAAGGAGGCTTCCGGAGTTACCTTCACTTCTTCAACGCCGAGGTGTTCGACAACAATCTTCTTCACGCGGTCAGCGACATCGCTCATGATTTCAAACTCCTAAGTGCCGGTTCTAAACCAAATTCGCGCCGGATACTCGCGGCCCCGGCGACAGGCCTGTTTTATGCCAAAGCCCGACCGGCTGAACCGGTGGGGCGCTTAGCACGGTTTTGTCACACGCGCCAATCCAGGCCTGCCTTTTAGCAAGCTTTGGACCGGATTTTACAGCATGGCCATCCCGCCATTGACGTGCAGCGTGGCACCCGTCACCCAGGCGGCCTCTTGGCTGGCAAGATAGAGCACTGCGGACGCAATGTCGCTGGGCTGACCGAGGCGACCGAGCGGAATCGACTCGGACAGCTTGGTTTTCTGCGCTTCGGTGAGCACATGGGTCATCGGCGTCTCGATAAAGCCGGGGGCGACCATGTTCACCGTCACACCGCGCGAGCCGACTTCCTGGGCCAAAGCCTTGGTCATGCCCACCAATCCGGCCTTCGCCGCCGCGTAATTGGCCTGACCCGGATTGCCGGTGGCACCGACGATGGAGCCGATGCCGATGATCCGGCCGGCCCGGCGGCGCAGCATGCCCTTCAGGGCAGCGCGGGCGAGGCGGAACGGGGCGGTGAGATCGACATCAAGAACCGTCTGCCAGTCCTCATCCTTCATGCGCAGCGCCAGCATGTCGCGTGTCAGCCCCGCATTATTGACCAGCGCCCAGAGCGGGCCGCCAGCGGTTTCGGCCTCAGCGACCAGCGCATCGGCAGCAGCGGAGTCGCGCAGATCAGCCGGGCAGACGAAGCTGCGTTCGCCGAGTTCAGCGGCCAGCGACTCGAGCGCCTCACGGCGGGTGCCGGAGAGCACCACATTGGCACCTTGCGCATGCAAGGTGCGGGCGATGGCAGCACCGATGCCGCCTGAGGCACCCGTGACGAGGGCGGTCTTGCCGTCCAAGCGGAACATATCGCGGTCCTTTACAGGGTCTTGAGCAGAGCTTCGATGTCGGCGGGTGCCCCCACCGAAATCGCAGTGGCTTCAGGTGCGATGCGGCGCAGCAAGCCGGAGAGCACCTTGCCTGCGCCGATTTCAACAAACGTATCCACGCCCATCGCCACCATCGCCTGCACGCTTTCACGCCAGCGCACGGTGGCCGTGACCTGCTTGACCAGCAGGGCAGCGATTTCACTCGGGTCCGTCACCTTCGCCGCCGTCACGTTCGCCACCAGAGGCACGGCGGGTGGGTTGGGCGGATTCAGGCCGAGGGCTTCAGCCATCGCATCGGCGGCGGGTGCCATCAGAGCGCAGTGGAATGGGGCGGACACCGGCAGCAGCATCGCGCGCTTCACGCCGCGGGTTTTGGCAACCTCAATGGCACGCTCGACAGCTTCTTTATGGCCGGAGATCACCACCTGACCGCCGCCATTGTCATTGGCTGGCTCGACGATCGAACCGGGCTGCGAGGCTTCAGCGCAGATTTCCAGGGCGAGTTCCATCTCGGCACCGAGCAGAGCCGCCATGGCTCCCACGCCGGGGGCGACGGCTTTCTGCATTGACTGACCGCGCAGGCGCAGCAGCTTGGCAGCGCCACCGATGCTGAAGCTGCCAGCGGCGGCCAGCGCCGAGTATTCGCCCAATGAGTGCCCGGCCACCAGAGTCGCTTTTTCGGCCAGCGTCACGCCGCCTTCGCGTTCCAGCACCCTCAACACCGCCAGCGAATGCGCCATCAGGGCGGGCTGGGTGTTTTCGGTGCGGGTGAGGTCTTCGGCTGGGCCTTCGAACATCAGCTGCGAGAGTTTCTGGTCGAGCGTGTCATCGACCTCCTGAAACACCTCACGCGCTGCGCTGAACGAAGCGGCAAGATCGCGGCCCATGCCGACCGACTGGCTGCCCTGACCCGGAAAGATGAATGCGTACACAGCCATGCTACTATGTTCCAAGGTGCCAAGGCAGGCGGGTATCCAGCGATGGGCGAAATCTGTCAATGTCTGCTGGTTACGAATATGTGCCGCTTCCTGGTCTATCGTGGCGCGCCGGTCTTCATGGAAGAACTGGTCTCAACGCCGGCTCATTCGTTGATCCATCAATCGCTGCATGCCCATGAGGCAAAGACCGAGACCAATGGCGATGGTTTCGGCATCGGCTGGTATGGCGAGCGGAAGAAGCCCGGTCTTTACAGAGAGATTCTGCCGGCGTGGTCGGATGAGAACCTTCGTTCGCTGTGTTCGCAGGTGCGCTCCGGCCTGTTTTTCGCCCATGTCCGCGCCGCAACCGGCACCGCGACGACGCGGGCGAATTGTCATCCTTTCATGCATGACCGCTTCCTGTTCATGCACAACGGACAGATCGGCCAATGGCCCTCCGTGCGGCGACAGATCGAGTCGCTGATCCCTGATAATCTCTATAATTGCCGCAACGGCAGCACCGATAGCGAGGCGATCTTCCTCACCGCGCTCGCGATGGGCGGCATTGCAGATCCGCTATTGGGTGTCAGCCGGGCCTTGGGGGCCATTCTTGAATTGATGCAGCGTGCCGGCAGTCAGGCTCCGCTGCGCTTTACGGCGGCCATGAGCGATGGCGAACGGATTTTCGCCTTTCGCTGGTCCTCCGACGCCCGCCCCCCCACTCTGTATTGGCGCGAGGATGCGGGTGAGTTGGTGATCGTCTCTGAGCCGATCGATGAGCGGCATGACGATTGGCACGCAGTGCCCGCCGGGCACGCCCTGGTGGCGGAGCCTGGGGCTGCGGTGCGGCTGATCCCGCTGGTTCCGGTGATGCATGAGGACGCTGAACTGGCGGTGTCATGAGCGGTGATGTGTTTGATCTCGCGGTGATCGGCGGCGGGATCAACGGTGCCGGCGTGGCGCGCGATGCGGCGGGACGCGGCTGGAAGGTGCTGTTGGCGGAGAAATCCGATCTCGGCGGCGCCACCTCTGCATCATCCACCAAGCTGGTCCATGGCGGGCTGCGCTATCTCGAACATTATAAATTTCGACTGGTGCGCGAGGCGTTGCAGGAGCGCGAGGTGCTGTGGGGCATCGCGCCACATATCATCTGGCCGCTGCGCTTCGTGCTGCCTTATCATAAAGGACTCCGCCCGGCATGGCTGCTGCGATTGGGGCTGTTCCTCTACGACCACATTGGTGGCCGCAAGAAGCTGCCCGCCACGGAGGTGCGCGCGCTGAATGACGACGTGCTGAAGCCGGAATTCACCAAGGGCTTTGAATATTCCGATTGCTGGGTGGAGGATTCGCGCCTTGTGGTGCTCAACGCCCGCGATGCGGCGGCACGGGGGGGGGATATCCGCACGCGCACCCAGGTGATCGCTGCCAGTCGCGCAGACGGCCTCTGGCAGGTCGTGCTGCGCGATACTGCCGGGCAGGAGAGCACGATCCAGGCGCGGGCATTGGTCAACGCCGCCGGGCCTTGGGTGGCGCAGGTGTTGGGGCAGGTGGTGCAGGCGAATTCCACCGAAAAGGTGCGGCTGGTGCAGGGCAGTCACATCGTGGTGCCCAAACTCTATAACGGGCCGCATTGCTACATTTTCCAGAACGCCGATCAGCGCATCTTCTTCGCAATACCCTATGAGACGGATTTCACCCTGATCGGCACCACCGACCGCGACTTTCAGGGTGATCCGGGTGAGGTTGCGATCAGTGCCGACGAGATTGCCTATCTCTGTGCCGGAGCGAGCGGCTATTTCCGCAAACCGATCACGCCGGAGATGGTGGTGTGGACCTATTCCGGCGTGCGTCCTTTATATGATGACGGTGCCTCGGCCGCGCAGGAGGCAACGCGGGATTACGTGCTCACGCTGGATGCCCCTCCGGGTGAAGCGGCGTTGCTGAGTGTGTTCGGCGGCAAGATCACCACCTATCGCAGGCTTGCCGAATCGGCGCTGGCGCGGATCGGACCGCATCTGCCCAAGGTTGCGGGCAAATCGGCGGGCTGGACGGCTGATGCGCCGCTGCCCGGTGGTGATTTCCCCATTGATGGCTTTGGTCGCCTCGTCGCGGCCTTGCGTGAGACGCGACCGTGGTTGTCGGGAAGGCTGGCGAAGCGGCTGGTGCGGGCCTATGGCACCGACTCGGCAGAAATTCTCGGCACGGCGCACAGCATGGCCGATCTCGGCACCGAATACGGCGCGGGGCTGACCGAGGCGGAATTGGCTTATCTGGTGCGGCGCGAATGGGTGCAGACCGGTGATGACGTGCTCTGGCGGCGCAGCAAGCTCGGCCTGCGTCTGGATGTCCCTCAGCGCCATGCAGTCAACCAAGCCGTTGCCCGGCTGGTGACGAGGGGCTGACCTGCGTCTGCTTTCTGGCATCGCGGCATGGATATGGGCGGATTTTAACCCCTTAGCGTGAAAATAGGTGATGCATCCCACACCCTTATAGGGACAGAATGTCTCCAGGGAGGGAGAAGCGCGTCGGCGCGAACGGTCCAAATGAGTTTGGGACCTGTTTTTGCGGCGCGGAGTGACCACATCCGAACAGACCGGCATGCTTTATGCGTGTTTGATGTCGGACCCAGATATTTTTTTGACCTGTCTTGCCAGAATTCAGGAGCGTTGATCCCATGCTCTCCCGCAATCTCGAACAGACGCTCCATCGCGCGCTCTCTTTGGCCAGTGAGCGTCGGCATGAATATGCCACGTTGGAACATCTGCTGCTCGGCCTTGTCGATGACACTGACGCCGCCACCGTGCTGCGCGCCTGTGGTGTTGATCTCGACAAGCTACGCAATGACCTGACCGAATTCCTC